>CAJHYS010000356.1_pt1 | contig 40228 bp, 31 predicted proteins | sample 9198801 | NCBI WGS metagenome assembly CAJHYS01 (sample SAMEA7708368, study PRJEB35096) | sediment metagenome | biome: marine neritic benthic zone biome [ENVO:01000025]; feature: sediment [ENVO:00002007]; material: shallow marine sediment [ENVO:03000034] sea grass bed [ENVO_01000059] ...
AATTCAAAAACCGCCTTATGCGGGCGCAGAATTCACTCACATCTTCATCATTGAAGGCGTTGGAAAGCGAGAGCATCGGCACCGCATGGGTGACCTTGTCGAACTTCTCAGCCGCCACGGCCCCAACCCGCAAGGAAGGGCTGTCTTCGCGCACCAGATCAGGAAAGCGCGCCTCAATGGCCTCGTTGCGTTTTCTGAGGGCATCATATTCGGCGTCAGAGACCTCAGGAGCGTCATTTTGGTAGTAGAGGGCGTCGTGGTGCGCGATTTCGGCGGCCAGGCGCTCCAGCTCAATTTTCGCCGCCTCAGGGCTCATGCTCTCAACGGCCAACTCATTGGTTTTACTCATGTCCGTATGGCTCACCCCGTGTCGCGCATCAGACGGTCGGCCTGGGCGCGGGCTTCGTCGGTCACGCTGGCGCCTGACAACATGCGCGCAACCTCTTCGCGGCGGCTCTCGGCCTGCAATTGGGTGACCCGGGTCACCAGACGTGCATCAGACTGCGCCCCTTCGCTCACCTCTTCCATCTTGGTGATCAGCATGTGCGTGTCGGCCCGCACCGCCACTTGCGGAGAGTGGGTGACGGCGAGCACCTGGAGCGTGCCGCTGAGCCGCGCCAGGCGCTGGCCCATGGCATCGGCCGTCGCGCCGCCGATGCCGGTGTCGATCTCGTCGAAAATCAGGGTTGGGGCAGAGCCGCGGGCGGCCAGAACAACCTTCAGCGCCAGCATGAACCTGGAGAGCTCGCCACCGGACGCAACCTTCACAATGGGCCCCGGAACCGCGCCGGGATTGGTCGCCACCTTGAACTCAAGCCGGTCAATCCCGTGGGCGCCGGCGATGCTGTCTCCGGACTCAATGTCGCTGACGAACCGTGCCTTTTCCAGTTTCAGCGGGCCAAGTTCCTGCATCACCTGTTCGTCAAGCTCGGTGGCGGCGGCACGCCGGGCCGCACTCAACTGTTCGGCCTCAACAAAATAGACCCGTTTTGAGGCTTCGGCCTTGCGGCGCAACTCATCCAAATGGCCTTGGCCCTCCTGGAGATTGGAAAGATCGGTGATCAGCCGCTCAGCGACGTCAGGCAATTGTTCAACCTGGCAGCGGTGTTTGCGCGCCATATCGCGCAAGGCAAACAGCCGTTCCTCGATTTCAGCCTGCTCGCGGGCATCGAACTCAAAGGTTGCGCGGGCCTCATCAAGCGCCGACTTGGCTGTGTTCATTTCCACAACCAAACGGTCCAACGCGCTGATCAAGCCGTCCAATTGCCCGGAGGCGTCGGCTTGGCGGCGTTCCAGTTTACGCAAGCCGGCGTTCAAGCTTGCTTCCTGCGTGCCGTCGCCGGCCAGCGCCTTGTCCACGTCGTCCAAGGCCTCAGCGAAGCGTTCTGCATTCATCATCAATTGGCGCCGGGCCGACAGTTTCTCCTCTTCGCCGTGCTGGGGGGCCATGGCTTGGAGTTCCTGGACCGCATGTTCCAGCCAGGCGCGCTCCTCTTCTGCACGTTCCAGGCGGGCCGCATGGTCGTTTAACGCCGCCTCGTCGGTCTTCCATGTCTCCCAGAGATCTGAGACGTGACGGCGCGCGCCCTCCAGCTCTCCGAAGGCGTCCACCAGATCCCGGTGCATGGCCGCATCCAACAGGGCGCGGTCATCATGCTGGCCATGGATCTCCGCCAGGCATCCGCCCAATCGCCGCAACAGGCCGACACTTGCCGGCTGATCATTGACCGTCGCCCGGCTGCGGCCATCGGCGCTCTGAACCCGGCGGACCACCAGTTCGCCTTCGCTGTCCACACCGGCTTCGTTCAGCAGCGCAAATGCCTCGTGCCCGGGGGCAAGTTCGAACGCTGCCGTGACAACGCCGCGCTCAGCGCCCGCGCGCACCAGATCAGCATCCCCTCTGGCACCGAGCGCCAGCCCGAGGGCATCGAGCAGTATCGACTTGCCTGCCCCGGTTTCTCCGGTGAGAACGGTCATGCCGGCATCGAAGCTCAAATCAAGACGCTCGATGAGCACGATGTCGCGTATGGAAAGGGCATTCAGCATTTGCGCTCCATTATAGCTGGAGTCGCTCGCGCCGCGCCATTCTCAAGTCAGCAAATAGTTGGGGAAATCATCCACTGCCGGTGGCGCTGCGCCAGGTGCGGGCCAGCCAGGAATCGTTGTTGACCTGTGGCTCCAAACCGCCGGTGCGCAACAGAGCGTAAGCATCCTTGTACCACTGGCTGTTGGGAAAGTTATGGCCGAGGATGGCAGCTGCGGTCTGGGCTTCTGAACGGATGCCCAGGGCAAAGTAGGCTTCGGTCAGGCGCTCCAGGGCTTCGGGCGTGTGAGACGTGGTCTGGTAATCCTTGATCACCTTCTTGAACCTGTTGATGGCCGCCACATAGGCGTGCCGCTTCAGGTAGTAGCGCCCAACCCTCATCTCCTTGCCCGCAAGGTGATCACGGGCGAGCACAGCCTTTGCCTCTGCGTCTTGTGCATACCGGCTGCTGGGGAAGCGGCGGCCGACTTCTTCCAGCGACTCGAGCGCCTTTTCGGTGTTTGACTGATCGCGTTCGGTATCGCCGATCTGTTCGTAAAAGCTCAGCCCTTTGAGGTAGTAGGCGTAGGCAATGTCTTTGTTGCCGGGGTGCAGTTGGATGAAGCGGTCGGCGGCATTGATTGAATCGGTGTAGGCGTTCCGCTGGTAGTGCGCAAACGCCACCATCAGCGTGGCGCGCGTGGCCCATGTGGAATAGGGATGAAGCCGCTCCACCTCATCGAACTGTTTTGCGGCCTTCTTGTATTCGCCCACCTTCATGTGATCGAGCCCCTTATTGTAAAGGGTTCCTACGGGGGTGGTGTCATCAAATGATCCGGTGTCCGTTGCGGCTGAAGGCGGGGCCGCCGCATCACTGCGGAAGAAATCATCCAGCTTGTTCTCAATGCCCGAGCAGCCGGTCAGAACAAGGCAAGCGATCACAACGCCAGCGGCCCGCAATCGGGAGCCCGGTGCATGGTCCCTAAACCGCCAGGCTGATCGTGAATCATGCATAGGTGTTTCTCTTTTGCCCATCCGGACTGGCTCCAAACTCGAGATCGGTGCCGCCTGCCAGCCTCTTTGCATTTTTACTCAAACTTGAACGACCGCGAAACCCCAATTCCACTTCGTCCTTAACCTTGCTGCCGATAGGTACCAAACAGTTTGTTTTGAAACGGAAAACCCGGCGGAATTGTGACCGCCGGGTTTCTCCCACACTCACCCTTGTGGGTTAGTCGCGCCGCATGTGTCGGCGACGAGACACGTGTCAGTTGGCCTGCCGTCTTAAGAAGGCCGGGATTTCCAACTGATCGTCTTCATATTCCGGTGTCACCGCCGGGGACGCTTCAGCTTGCTCCTGTTCAGGCTCAGGCATCGGCTCAGCGATGGCGACCGCAGCATTGCCGGCCGCTGCCACACGCGGCATCGGCGGCGGCGTTGGCGCCGGGTTGGTGCGTGGACGCACCAGCTTTGGAGCACCTTCAGCCTGCTCGGCCTCGTCTTCGCGGCGGCCAAGCCCGACCCCGGCAAGACGCTCAAACAGCCCCTTGCGCTTGCGTGAAACGGGAGGTTCGCCGCCTTCTTCCGGCTTCTTCAAAGCGGAAATCTGGCGCTGTGCGATGGGTGGGAAATCTTCCACCTCAGGCATTTTGGTTTCCGCCTCAACCGGCGCGGGAGCAGCCGGAGCCTCCTCGCTCGCGGCTGCAGCAGCGGCAGGCGTTTCTTCGGCGATATCGGCAGGTTCAGGGATCGTGGCCTCAGCAGCGATCGGCTCGGCAGCCGGCTTTTCCTCGATCTTTTCTGCCGGCGGCGGCACCTGTGTGCGCTCTTCAGCTATGGGCGCCGGAGCAGGTTTGGTCTCTGACGCCTTGGGCTTGATGTCATAGTGGTATTCGTCATACCCCGAATTGGTTGAGACCTGGCTGACCTCTTCGATGCCCGTGGCCACCACGGAGACGCGAATCACACCTTCCAGATCCTGATCGAACGTGGCACCCAAGATGATGTTGGCGTCCGGGTCCACCTCTTCGCGGATGCGGGTGGCCGCCTCGTCAACTTCGTAGAGGGTAAGATCTTCACCGCCGGTGATCGAAATCAGCAACCCTTGCGCCCCGCGCATGGAGACATCGTCGAGCAGCGGATTGGAAATCGCCGCTTCAGCCGCTTCGATGGCCCGTTTCTCGCCGGAGGCTTCGCCGGTGCCCATCATCGCTTTGCCCATCTCGGACATGATCGCGCGCACATCGGCAAAGTCGAGGTTGATGAGACCTTCCTTGGTCATCAGCTCGGTGATTGAGGCCACACCGGAATAGAGCACCTGGTCGGCCATGGAGAAGGCGTCGGCAAAGGTGGTCTTTTCATTGGCGATGCGGAAAAGGTTCTGGTTCGGGATGACAATCAGCGTGTCCACATGCTGTGCGAGCTGCTCGATGCCGCGCTCTGCGGTCAACATGCGCCGTTGGCCCTCAAACTGAAATGGCTTGGTGACCACCCCTACGGTCAAAACGCCCTGTTCTTTCGACGCCCGCGCAATCACAGGTGCAGCGCCGGTGCCGGTTCCCCCGCCCATCCCGGCGGTGATGAACACCATGTGCGAGCCGGAGACATGGTCAATCAGTTCCGGCAGAACTTCTTCAGCGGCCGCGGCACCCACCTGCGGCTGCGAACCTGCACCCAGACCTTCGGTCAAGGATGTGCCCATGTGGATCGTCCGCTCGGCCGCGGACTGCCGCAAGGCCTGGGCATCCGTATTCGCTACGACAAACTCAACACCCTCAAGATGTGACGCGATCATATTATTGACCGCATTGCCGCCGGCACCACCCACACCAAAGACGGTGATGCGCGGCTTCATTTCGGCAAGATCAGGAACAGTTAAATTAATGCTCATTGTGCGGCGTCCCGTGTTAACCCCAGAGACATGTTTGTTACCAAGGTGTTAGTAATTCGTTAACAAGAGGTAACGGGGTGAGTCAAAAGGGCGCACAATGGCACAAAACCCACTGCAATATTAGGCAGTTCCAGGCATTCGGCGATTCAATATATTAACAAAATCAGAAATTTTGTGCCGCAAAGAAGGCGCAAAAACTCAGATACTTTCGCGGATCCACTGCCCAACGCGCATCAGATAGTTCGGTTCATGGCTGGCCTCGGAACCAATGTCCGGCATGGCGATCGTGGCCTTGTCGGGCTCGATTGCATAGTTCAGCAAACCGGCCGCAACGGCAAATCCGGGTCCGCGCGCGGACTCAGGCATGCCGGTGATCGGCTGGGGATATCCGAACCTGACCTGGCGGTCCAACATTGTGCCGGCAAGCTCGCGGGCGCCGTTGAGCTGACTGCCGCCGCCGGTGATCACAACCCGGCGCCCGGCAAAGTGGGCCAGGCCGGAGCCCTTCAAACGTGCAGCCACCAGCTCAAAGGTCTCTTCCAGGCGCGGCTGGATGATGCCGGTGAGCATGGAGCGCGGGATCTTGTTGACCGCATCGGTGCCCTTCTCGCCCACTAGCGGCACCGAAACCAACTCGCGCTCGTCACAAACCGCCGGCAGCGCGGAGCCATAGAGGGTCTTCATGCGTTCAGCATGGGCGATCGGGGTGGAAAGCCCCCGGGCAATATCCATGGTGATATGGTGGCCGCCCACGGGCACCGCGTCGGCATAGACGAGTTGGCCTTCAGCGAAAATCGAGATCGACGTGGTCCCGCCGCCCATATCGATGCAGGTGACGCCCATGGACATTTCATCGGGCACCAATACAGAGCGTCCGGCCGCATAAGGAGCGATCACGAAGCCGGCAATGCCCAGATGGCAGCGTTCGATGACCATGGCCAGGTTGCGCATGGGGCCACGATCAACGCTGACGGCGTTCAGCCCGACCGACAAGGCATCCCCAAACATGCCTTCCGGGTTGGGGATGAAGCGGGTGTCGTCGAGCCCGAAGCTGGTGGGCGTGGTGTGCAGGACGATGCGTTGCGGTCCGGCTTCGACCGTGCCTTGGGCCTGACGAATGACCTTGGAGACATCGGCCCGGCTCACCTCGCGTCCCCCGAGGTGCAGGTTGCCCTTGTAGCCTTTGCATTGCGGGCGCCCGCCGGAGACGTTGACGAAGATATTGTCCACCGTGTGCCCGGCCATGCGCTCGGCGGCATCAACGGCGAGACGGATGGCCCGTTCGGCCTCATCCATGTCCACGACGGCGCCATGGCGCGTGCCTCGCGCCACCTGATGGCCTAACCCTAAGAGTTTGAGCTGATGGCTGCGCTCTCCGCCAAACACCCGGTTCTTCAGGGTGACCACTTCTGCGATCAGACAGCAGATCTTGGTGCTTCCCACATCGAGCACTGCAATGATTGAACGGGTGTCCTGCTGGTTACCACGCGCGCTGCCGCGACTCTTGTGCAAAGGAACCACCGTCATTCGTCTCCACCCCGCAACTCAAAAAAACAAACCACCAACAAACCAAGGATACTCAGCTCTTGCTTTTCTCCTCGCGCCACTTCTCGGCAGCACCCTTTGACAATCTCAACGCGATCCTGTCGCCCAATCTGAGATCGATCGATGCAATGTCGCGGCCCAAAATGCCTTGTTCACGTTCAAGATCGGCCAACCTTTGCAAGGCGCCTGGAACATTATCGGCCGGCAGGAGAACCTTGATGCCGTTGGCCAGATAAAGGGTCCAGCGCCGATCCGCGACACGCGCAGCTGCACGAACAAGTAACCTTAACGAAGAATGGACTGCCAGTTGGTTAACAAGCGTCGCAGCAGCTTCCTGGGCCCCCTCCCCGGCGACCACCGGCAGATGGGACCACTTGGCCGGATTTAGCCGCCGCATGGCTTGGCCGGACTCGTCAATGACAAAGAAGCGCCCCTGCTCCTGCCACAATGCGTAGGGCCGGCGTTCTTTCAGTTCTATATGAAGACGGTTCGGGAAGAGCCGCAGGACGGAGGCCTCGACCACCCAATCCAGGTTGGCCAGTTTGTCTCGCGCCTGAGGCGCATTGAAGCCGATCAGCGATGAGCCCTCGCGGATGCCGATTGCCGCGAGCACTTGGTCTTTGGGAACGTTCTTCAGCCCATCAATGGTGATCTCCCGGGCCGAAAGCCCAACCATGCCGGCAACGCCGTCCGCGATCTCGGTAAACGGAGAATCCGCCTTGGTGAAGTGGCCGCCAGCGATCAGCGAATAAAGGGCAGCGGCGCTGAGAAAGCCAACGTAAACACAGTTGCCAATGAGCCCCGCGAGCCCTGGCGAGCCCATCAGCCGGCGCAAAAGCTTGGTGCGCCTGAACTTGCGTGCGGACGGGGGATCGCGCAGAACCTTGTCCGCAATATCGTCAGCCCGCTTCGCGCGCCGCAGTTTACCTAGCGATCGCATGATGCGTCCTTCACCATCCATTCCACCAGCTCTTCAAACGAATGGCCCGCATGCTGGGCAATTTCCGGCACCAGCGAAGTTCCGGTCATGCCCGGCTGTGTGTTGACCTCTAAGATCACCAGTTCGCCTTCTGCGCCCGGCGTGTCGTCAAACCGGAAATCGGCTCTGGTGACGCCTTTGCAGCCAAGGGCCATGTGCGCCGCCAGCGCATATTGCTGGACCTTGCGGTAAACCTCGTTGGGGATGTCGGCGGGCACGATGTGCTCAGAGCCGCCCTCGGCATATTTGGATTCATAGTTGTAGAACGCGCCGGTGGAGACGATGTCCAACACGCCCAGGGCAACATTGCCCACAACGGCGCAGGTGAGTTCCCGGCCTGGAACATAGCGCTCAACCATCAGTTCCTGGCCATACTCGCCGAGGCCGGAGAGCGAGACGGAGACCGGCGAGGAGGCCTCCGATTCCACAATGTGCACCCCGACACTGGAGCCTTCCGCCACCGGTTTGACCACATAAGGCATAGGCATGGGATCGGAATCCATCAGCCGCTCGATAGAGACCAGCTTGCTTTCAGCCGTCGGGATACGGGCATCGCGAAAGATCACCTTGGCCTTCTGCTTGTGCATGGCGAGCGATGAGGCCAGGACGCCGGAATGGGTGTAGGGGATCCGCAACATCTCCAGGATCGCCTGGATATGTCCGTCTTCACCCCATTTGCCGTGCAGGGCGTTGAAGGCGACCTGCGGTTTGCGCTCCTCCAACACCTTGCCGATTTCAGGGCTGACATCCACAAGGTCCACCTTCTGAAATCCGGCCCGTGCCAGTGCCTGGGCACAGGCCTGGCCGGTCGCCAGGCTCACCTCGCGCTCAGCGGACCAGCCGCCATAGAGCACGTCGATCGTCAGGTTTTCCTTGTCCAGCTCGTTGGGTTGCATCAGCCCGCCCTCATCATTGGCTCGACGGGGAACGGCCGATGCGCTTGATCTCCCAATCAAGTTCAACGCCCGAAGTTTCCTTGACCCGGGCCCGCACCGTGTCGCCAAGCTCTTCAATTTGGGATGCAGTGGCGCCGCCCTCATTGATCAGAAAGTTGCAGTGTTTCTCCGAGACATGTGCTGCGCCCACCTTGAAGCCGCGCATGCCGGCCTGGTCGATCAGTTGCCAGGCTTTGTGCCCGGGCGGGTTCTTGAAGGTGGAACCGCCGGTGCGGCTCTTGATCGGCTGGCTGCTTTCACGGGCCTCGGTAATGGCATCCATGGCGGCGGAAATTTCGTCTGCATCGCCCTTCTCGCCTTGCAGCAGAGCCGATGTGAAGATCAAGTTTTCCGGTGCGCCACAATGTCTGTAGCTGTAGTTCATTTCGTCCACACTCAAAACGTGGCGATTGCCGTTGCGGTCCACCGCATGCGCCTTGATCAGCACATCCTTCGTCTCTTGACCGTAGGCGCCACCGTTCATCCTCAGGGCGCCACCGATGGTGCCGGGTATACCTCTCAGAAAGGTTAACCCTCCGATACCAGCCTCAAGGGCCGCACCGGCCACCCGCACATCAGGCGCTGCGGCGCCGGCGTGAATGCGATAGCCATCTTCAATGTTGATCCAGCCAAACTCACGGCCAAGCCGGATCACAACCCCCTCAATGCCCCCGTCGCGCACCAGAAGGTTGGAGCCGATGCCCACCGGATAGACTGGAACCTCCGGTGGAAGCGCTGCCAGAAAGTCAGCCAGATCATCTTCATCGGCCGGTGAAAACACCGCGTCCGCCGGACCGCCGACCTTGAACCAGGTGAGCGTGGCCATTTCGACATTTGGCCGGAGGCGCCCTCTGACGGGCGGCAGGGTTTCAAACAATCGGTTGCTCATGGCTCAACCGGCCTCGCCCAGCGCGGCGAGCTGTTCGGGCAGCGCGTTTGCCCAATGGGTGATGGAGCCGGCCCCCAGGCAGATCACCAAATCGCCGGGATTTGCAACTGAGGCAATCAGACCGGGCAGATCTTCCGGCTCCATTAGGGCGCGCGCATCTCTGTGGCCGCGGGCCACAAGACCGTCCACCAGCGCGCTGTGGGTTGCGCCTTCGATGGGATCCTCACCGGCCGTGAATACCGGCGCGATGATGACGGTATCAGCATCATTGAAGCAGGAGCAGAACTCGTCGAACAGATCATGCAGCCGGGTGTAGCGGTGCGGCTGCATCACGGCGATCACCCGGCTTTGCGTGACTGCACGGGCCGCCTGCAGAACCGCGGAAATCTCAACCGGATGGTGGCCATAGTCATCAAAGATCGGCACACCGTTCCACACGCCGGTTTTCGAGAAACGCCGTTTGACGCCGGAGAAGGCGTTCAGCGCATTGCGGATATCGTCGTCCTTAACGCCCAGCCGATGGGCCACGGAGATTGCGGCCGCAGCGTTGAGAACGTTGTACTCGCCCGGCATGGGCAAATGCAGCCGGTCGATCTTATGGACTTCGTGGGAAGACCGATTGGTGATCTCCACTGCAAAGTGCGTATCGCTCTGGTCGTAGGAGAGGTCCACAATCCGCACCTGGGCTTGCGGGTTTCGGCCGTAGGTAATGATCCGGCGGTCGGTGATGCGCCCGATCAGGGCCTGCACCTCGGGATGATCGATGCACATGACGGCAAAGCCATAGAACGGCACATTTTCCACAAACGAGTAGAAGGCGGCGCGCAGGGAATCAAAATCGCCGTAGTGGTCCATGTGTTCCGGGTCGATGTTGGTGACGATCACCACATCGGCAGGCAGCTTGACGAAGGTGCCATCGGACTCGTCCGATTCCACCACCATCCAGTCCCCCAGCCCCAGCCGGGCATTGGTGCCGTAGGCATTGATGATGCCGCCATTGATCACCGTCGGATCGAAACCGCCCCCGTCCAGCAATGCCGCCACCATCGACGTGGTGGTGGTCTTGCCGTGAGTGCCTCCGACCGCAACGGTTGACTTGAAGCGCATGAGTTCGGCCAGCATTTCGGCCCGGCGCACAACCGGGAGAAAGCGGGCGCGCGCTTCCAACACCTCCGGATTGTCGTCCTTGACCGCGCTGGAAATCACCACGACCTTTGCATCGCCCAGATTCTCCGGGCGGTGTCCGATTTCCACCGTGATGCCCATGTCGCGCAGACGCTGAACGTTGGCGCTGTCGTTGATGTCGGAGCCCTGAACGGTGTACTCGAGCGTCTTCATCACCTCAGCGATGCCGCTCATGCCTATGCCACCGATCCCCACGAAGTGGATCGAACCGATGTCTTTGCCAAACTTTGCATGGGCCATTGCCACGGATCTCCTAAAGCTCAGTGTTCGTATTCTTCTTCCGCAAGGGCGGTCGCCTCTTCGCCCTTGAATATTCTGTGCACAGCCACCTCTTCAACCAAGTCAGCCAAACGGCTTGCCGCATCGGGACGGCCAAACTGCTTTGCACTCTCCGCCGCGATCTGAAGCTCACGCTCCGAGTAGCGCAGCTTGGTCACCAGGGAAGCCAGTCTGTCCGGTGTGAACTCGGTTTGCTCAAGCAGCCAGCCACCACCCGCTGTGGTAAAGGCCCTCGCATTCAAGAGCTGGTCATTGTCCAGCGAATGGGGCAGCGGCACCAGAATGGCCGGGCGCCCGATGACCGCAAGTTCGGCGATCGTGGATGCGCCGGACCTGCCGATGATCAGGTGTGCGTTGGAGACCCGCTCGGGCATATCGTAGAAAAAGGGGGCCAGTTCAACGTCTATTCCACTGCGGTGATAGGCCTCGTGCACTTCGTCCATGTCTTCCGGGCGTACCTGCTGGGTCACCGCGAGCAGCTTGCGCACCGACTGCGGCATCGCCTTCAGCGCAGCTGGAACGATCTCCGAGAAGACGCGCGCGCCTTGACTGCCGCCGAACACCAGAAGGCGAAACGGCCGGTTCGCCTCCGGCACGTCATAGGGCTTGTAGGAGGCCGACAGAACAGCGTCCCGCACTGGGTTGCCCACGTAGGTCACCTTCGCCTCGGCGCGCGGGGGCAGCCCGGCAACCTTCGGAAACGAAGACGCAATTGAGGTGACGCCATGGGCCAGCACCTTGTTGGCCCGGCCGACGATCGCGTTCTGCTCATGAATGAAGGTGTCGATCCGTCTGGACATGGCCGCCAGCAAGGGCGGGAACGAGGGATAGCCGCCAAAGCCCACAACTGCGATTGGGTGCAAGAGGCCCATGATGGAACGCGCTTCGCGCACGCCGGAGAGCAGCCGAAACAGCTGGCCTGGAAGCTTCAACGGCTTGCGCGGTGTGAGGGTTGCGGAATGAACGATATGAACTTGTGCGGCCGGGAACCGGTTGCCGTAATCCTCAACCCGTTCATCGGTGAGCAGGTGGATCACGTAGCCGCGCCTGACCAGTTCCTCCGCAAGAGCCTGGGCTGGGAACAGGTGCCCGCCGGTGCCCCCTGCTGAGAGGATGATCAGGCCTTTTACGCCGGTGTCAAATCCAAGAGACATTCAGTCAGTTCCCCGCAAGCTGGGGATGGGCAATCGGGCGGGCCGGCAGATCGTCGAGCACCTTGCCGGCGGCCCGCTTTCTGGTGAGCGACAGAACAAGGCCCATGGCAAATGCCATCGACAACAACGACGAGCCGCCATAGGAAATGAACGGCAGGGTCATGCCCTTGGCCGGCAGCAAGGCGACGTTCACACCCATATTAATGACCGCCTGCAAGCCGAACAGGGAAATCAGGCCGGTCACCGCGAGGCGGCGGAAGGGGTCATCCTCGTTCATGGCCTTGTTCAGTCCGCGCAGCACAACATAGCAGAAGATGCCGAGCAGCACGATGCACGCAACTGCGCCGAACTCCTCGCCCGCAACCGCAAAGGTGAAGTCGGAATGTGCATCGGGAATGATCTGTTTGACATTGCCGCCGCCAGGGCCGGTGCCGATGATGCCGCCGCGTTCGAAAGCATCGCGGGCCATATCGACCTGGTAGGTGTCGCCGCCTTCCGGGTAGAGATAGCGGTCAATGCGTGAGGCCACATGGGGCACGGTCAAGTAAGCCGTCAACAGTCCGCCGGCCCCCAGTCCGATAAGGCCGATGATCCAGATCCAGGACACCCCGGTGACGAACAGCATCATGGCCCAGACGGCACACAATAATATGGTCTGGCCGAAATCCGGCTGCAGCACCAGTAGGGACGCACAGCCGACGAGCAAAGCTGCGGAGATGATGTTTCCCGGCATGTCGGGCCTGAGGATCTTTTCAGCAAAGAAGAACGCGCACACCACGATGAAGGCGGGCTTGAGAAGCTCAGAGGGCTGGAGGGCAAAGCTGCCAACGTTCAGCCACCGTGTCGCGCCCTTCACCTCCGCCCCGATCTGCAAGGTGAGAACCACCAGTGCGACGCTCACAGCAAATGCAGCAACAGCCACTCGTTTTGCCGCCTGAACGGACAAGAAGGATGTGGCCAGAAGTACGCCGATGGCCGGCACCAGGAAGATGATCTGACGCTTGACGAAATGAAACGGCTCCAGGTCGATCCGCGCAGCCACGGCCGGACTGGACGCCATGTTGATCAGCAGACCAATGGCCATGAGCAGCAGGAAGACCGCCAGAAACGGGCGATCTACCGTGAACCACCAATTTGCCAAGAGGCCTCGGTCGGTGCGCCGGATGAACATTATGCGGCCTCCTGAGAGTTCATGGAAACACCGTCAAGCGCGGCAACCGCTGCGCGGAAGGCGTCTCCTCTGATTTCGAAATTCCGGTACTGGTCAAATGAGGCACAGGCCGGCGAGAACAGCACGGCGGCCGGCCCGCCTTCACGCATTGCGTCGTCAAAGGCGTTCGGCACGGCAACGTCCAGCGTGCCGCACTGCTGCGTCTCGGTGTGGCCGCTCAATGTGCCGGCAAAATCATCTGCGGCCTCGCCGATCAGGTAGGCGCGCCGGATGCGGTCGAAGAACGGCTTGAGCTCTTCAATGCCGCCTGATTTCGCCCGTCCGCCGGCGATCCAGTAGATGTTCTCAAAACTGTCCAATGCGCGTGCGGCGGCGTCCGCGTTGGTGGCTTTGGAATCGTTGATGAACAGAATATCGCCGCACCTGGCGACCTGCTCCATGCGGTGCACGAGACCGGGGAAACCGGTAAAGCCGGCGATGATCTCATCTTCGCTGAGACCCGCGTTTCGGCAGGCGGCCCAGGCTGCGGCCGCGTTCTGCCAGTTGTGGCGGCCGCGCAAACCATCGATCCCCGATAGGCTGCATGCCGCCACCTCGCGCCCGGCTTCCATCTGGTGCAGTGTGCCGTCCGCCACGTAGATGCCGTCGGAAACTTCGCGCTCCACTGAAATCTGCTTGCATGCCGGCCCGGCGATGCGCGCGGCGATCTCAGCGCAATAGTGATCATCGACGCTGACCACCGCGAGGTCTGCCTCATCCTGGCGGGCGAACATCTTGGCTTTCACCGCGGCATATCCGGCCATGTCGCCATGACGGTCGAGATGGTCCGGCGTCAGGTTCAGCAAAATGCCGGTATCGGGCTTCAGCGACGGGGTCAGGTCAATCTGGTAGGAAGAAAACTCCACCACGTAGTGGCGGCCCTCAGCGGGCTCGGCCAGTTGCAGCACGGCCGTGCCGATATTGCCACCGACCTGGGTATCGCGCCCTGCCGATTTCAGAACGTGTCCGATCAGTGCCGTCGTGGTGGACTTGCCGTTGGTGCCGGTGATCGCGATGAGATGGCATGCGCCCTGCGCATCTGCCAGGCTCTGCACGAAGAGTTCGGTATCGCCGATGATTGGAACGCCGGCGGCCTTGGCCCGCTTCACCGTCCAGTGCGGTTCAGGGTGGGTGAGCGGCACGCCCGGGGCCAGGATGAGCGCTGAAAACGCCGACCAGTCTTCCTGGTTGAGGTCGCTCAACCGCAGCCCTGCATCGGCCGCCGCGGCGCGCGTTGCCTCTGCATCGTCCCACGCCCTGACGTCAGCGCCGCCTGCCAGCAACGAGGAAGCGGATGCGCGTCCTGATGCGCCCAATCCGAAGACGGCAACGGTCTTGTGTGAATATCCGACGGCCGGGATCAATGCTCCAGCTACCTCAGCTTGAGTGTGGACAGGCCGATCAGCGCCAGCACCACCGCAATGATCCAGAAGCGAATCACCACCGTCGGCTCGGCCCAACCTTTCTGCTCAAAGTGATGGTGCAGCGGCGCCATGGCGAACACCCTTTTTCCGGTCAGCTTGAAGGATGCCACCTGGACGATCACCGAGACCGTCTCCAGCACGAACAAGCCACCGACAACCGCCAGCACGAGCTCATGCTTCACCGCAACGGCAATCGCACCCAGCAATCCGCCGAGGGAAAGGGAGCCTGTGTCGCCCATGAAGATCATCGCGGGCGGCGCATTGAACCACAAGAAGCCAAGCCCTGCGCCCAGCACGGCGCCGCACAGCACCGCAAGTTCGCCCACGCCCGGCACGAAATGGAGCTGAAGATATCCGGCAAACAGTTTGTGCCCCACCAGGTAGGCGATCAGTGCGAAGCTTGCCGCAGCGATCATCACTGGCACAATGGCCAGACCGTCCAGGCCGTCGGTCAGGTTGACGGAGTTGCCGCACCCCACAATCACCAGAATGCCGAAAGGAATGAACAACACGCCGAGATCAATCACCAGGTTCTTCAAGAACGGGAAGGTGAGCGATGTGGAGAGAGGTTCCTTGCCGACGCTCATGATCACATAACACGCCACCCCGGCGATTAGGCACTCCAGCACGAATTTGAACTTGCCTGACAAGCCTCGGGTCGTGGACTTTGAGACCTTCAGATAGTCGTCGTAGAGCCCGATCATCCCAAAACCCACCACCACGAAAAGCACCGTCCAAACGTAGGGGTTGGTGAGGTTGCCCCACAACAGTACGGCCACCAATATGCCCGCCAGTATCATCAGCCCGCCCATGGTCGGCGTGCCCTGCTTTTCGATCAGATGGCGGCTGGGGCCATCATCACGGATGGGTTGGCCTTTGCCCTGACGGACCCGCAAGCCCGAGATCAAGGCAGGTCCGAACAGGAACACGAAGAACAGCGCGGTCATCGTCGCCCCTCCCGTGCGGAAGGTGATGTAGCGAAAGACGTTCAGCGCCGAGATTTGGTCGGCCAGATCAAGTGTCAAGTAATGCAGCATAATGTTCTCAGTTCAGCCGGGCGTTTCAGGTTGCCTCACGTTCGGGAAATCGGCGCTTAAGCGCATCTACTATGGGTATCATTTTGCTCCCCAGGGAGCCCTTCACCATGATGATATCACCTGGACGGAGATCTTGAAGAACGGCGTCGGTCAAACCATCCGCCGTCTCTGCATAGGCCCCCCGGCGTCCGGACGGAAGGCCCTCCCACACGTGAGCCATCAAGGGTCCACAGGCATATACGGTATTGACCTGGGCTTCGTCTATCGGCCTGAGCAGGGCTTTATGCAAGTCAGGCCCGTTTTCCCCCAATTCCAGCATATCTCCCAGCACGGCAATGCGCCGGCCTTTCTCGCCCGGTCTTGTCTGCGCCAGAAGGGCGAGCGCGGCGCGCATTGAGGCGGGATTGGCGTTGTAGGCCTCGTCAATCAGCACGGCAGTGGCGCCTGATGGCAAATGGAGCGTGCAGCGTTCGCCGCGGCCGACCGGTGCCCGGGTCTCGGCCAGAGACAGGGCGGCAAGGGCAAGGTCCGCACCCAAGAGCTTTGCCGTGGCGAGCACCGGCAGTGAATTCTCAACGAAATGCCGGCCTGGCGCGCCGAGTTTGTAGGTGACCTGCTCTCCGAGGATTTCTGCCTGCACGCACGAGCAGCTGCCGTGCAAGGCGGCCTTCAGCAGCCTGGCCTCAGCCTGTGGGTGTTCGCCGCACCCGACGATGTGGTCGATGCCGGCCGCCTTCGCCGCGGCGGCCAGGCGCTCGTAGTGCCGGTTGTCCCTGTTGAGAACAGCGGTGCCGCCCGGAATCACCCCGGTCAGGATTTCCGCTTTGGCATCGGCAATCTCTTCGACCGATGAGAAGTGGCCGAGATGCACCGGCGCAACCGTGGTGATGACCGCCACATGGGGGCGGATCATATCCACCAGCGGCGTGATTTCGCCGGGATGGTTCATGCCCACCTCGAAGACACCGAACTCGGCATCCTGAGGGAAGCGCGCCAGGGTCAGCGGAACACCCCAATGGTTGTTGAAGGATTTAATTGACGCATGCACGCGCCCGCTCTTGGCCAACGCCTGGCGCAGCATCTCCTTGCTGCCGGTCTTGCCCACACTGCCGGTGATGGCCGCAATCTTGGCCGTGGAGCGTTTGCGCGCGGCGCGGCCTAGACGTTCCATCGCGCTGAGCGGATCATCGGGGACCACCAGCAAGGGCCCTTTGCTCCGCATGCTCTCATCGGGGCGCGAGACAATGGCAAGGCCCGCACCAGCTTCAAGCGCCGCGCCTGCAAAGCTGTGACCGTCATGCACATCGCCCTTTATGGCCACGTAGATGTCGCCTGGCTCCACGCTTCTGCTGTCGATCGAAACGCCGGTCAACGGCCCGCCTGGGCCGCCTTCAAGAGTGCCGCCCGCAGCAGCGACCACCGCGTCCATGGTCCATAGCGGTCTACCCATGGACGGCCTCTCCCAGAGCGGCGCGGATCTCTTCATGATCGCTGAAGTGCAACTTCTCGGTGCCAACCTCCTGATAGTCCTCGTGGCCTTTGCCGGCGATCAGGAGCACGTCGCCTTCAACCGTCTCGGCCAGCGCACGTTCAATGGCCTGGCGGCGGCCAGCCACTTCAACCGCCCCGGGACAGCCTTCCAGGACGCTCGTCCGGATCGTCCCGGGATCTTCGGTCCGCGGGTTGTCATCGGTCACATAAATAAGATCGGCCGTTTCCGCGGCGGCAGCGCCCATTTCAACCCGCTTGCCCGGATCGCGGTCGCCGCCTGCACCGAACACAACACTCAGGCGCTTGCTGGCGTAGGGTTTCAATGTCTTCAGCACGGTGGCAAGCGCTTCAGGGGTGTGGGCATAGTCTACGTAGACCGGCACACCGTCGGCGGTTTGAGCAACCATGTCCAGCCGTCCTGCAGCGCCGGTCAGGTTTTCCAAGGAGCGCAGCACACAGGCTGCATCCCCGTTGTTGACGGCCAGGATCAGTCCGGCCGCAACAAGCGCATTGGACACTTGAAAATCGCCCACCAACGGCAGATAGACCTCGTGGACCTCGCCTGCGCTTTCCACCTGCAAATGCTGGCCCAGGCCCTGGCGCTGAGAGGATACCAGCTTGAGATCCTTGCCGGCCTTTCCGACCGTAAGACAGGTCAGCCCCCTCGCCTCTGCCACTTTCAGCACGTCGGCTGCATGAGGCGTGTCCGCATCGATCACCGCTGCTGCGCCTGGGCACAGCAGTTCCGAGAACAGGCGCATCTTCTGGGCAAAATAGTCCTCAAAGCTCTCGTGATAATCCAGGTGATCGCGGGATATGTTGGTGAAGGCGCCTGCGGTTAACCTGACACCGTCGAGCCTGAACTGCGCCAGCCCGTGGCTTGAGGCTTCAAGGGCGGCATGGGTGATCTTGTGCTGGCCCATCTGATCCAGCACCCTTTGCAATTGCACCGGGTCCGGCGTTGTGCGGTCAATGCCATCGATCCCCGACATGTCTGCAGGCACTTCCACGCCCACCGTTCCCAGACTAGCCGCGCGGATCCCTTGCGACTGCCAGATCTGGCGCACAAACGAAACCACGGAGGTCTTGCCGTTGGTGCCGGTAACGGCGACGATGGTCTCAGGCTGGTTTGGATAGAAGCGAGCCGCAGCGCGGGCCAAGGCCTGGCGTGGATTGTCAGCATGCAAGAAGCGTTCATCGTTCGCGGTTTCGCGGGTCAAGATCGCCGCGGCACCTTTCTCCAAGGCGCTGGGGATGAACTTGGCGCCATCCACATTCACTCCCGGCAAGGCTGCAAACAAATAGCCCGGCTTCACATCCCGGCTGTCGCAGGTGAGGCCGGCGATCTCCAGCTCAGCCACGGAGGGTGCCACTTGAGCGTCGTCGACGATGAGAGCATCGAGCCGCATGGCCTAACCTCCCAACCTTGCATGCAGAATGCTTTCCGCCGTGACCGGTTCAATCTTGGGCCGCAAACCCAACAAGGGCGCGATGCGGGCAATCACCTTGCCTGCGGTCGGAACGGCGTTCCAGCCGGATGTGGCGTAGCCATGGGTCTCCGGCAGGGGTTGAGGCTCATCGATCGAGACCACCAGCACATAGCGCGGATCATCCATGGGAAACGCACCGAGGAACGAATTGAAACGGTGCTTCTTGGAGTATCTTCCACCCACAACCTTTTCGGCGGTTCCCGTCTTGCCGCCAACGGCAAAGCCTTCTGCCTTGGCCTTGCGGCCGGTGCCCTTTTCCACATTGAGGCGGAACAGGTAGCGCATCTTCCGGCTGGTCTGCGGGCGCAGCACCTGGCGGCTGTGTTCTGCGACGAATTCCGGGGCCCGTCTTAAGAATGTGGGGGTGATCAAGCGGCCCCCGTTCACCAACGCGGCGGCGGCGGCAACAAGCTGCAACGGCTGCACCGATATGCCGTGTCCGAAGGAGACTGTCATGGTGGAAACGGTGCCCCACCTTCTGGGCCGCAATGGGGCGGCGGCTTCGGGGACTTCGGTGCGCAAACGGGCAAAAAACCCAAATTTTTCAAGGAACGCCTGATGATCAGCCAGGCCGACGCCAAGGGCCATCTTGGCGGTGCCGATGTTGGAGGAATAGGTGAAAACCTCAGGCACGGTGAGGATCCGTCTTTGGGGATGGAAGTCATCAATTCTCGAACCGCCGGCCCTGAGCGGGGCCCGCACGTCGAACGTGCTGTTCAGGCCGACCGTGCCCTTGTCGAACGCCATGGCGAAGGTCACGGCCTTGAACACCGAACCCATTTCAAACACACCGCCGGTGAAGCGGTTGATCCGGTCCTTCTTCTGAGCGTCTTTGGGATCGTTCGGATTGAAGTCAGGCAAAGAGCTTGCAGCGACCACCTCGCCGGTTTTTGCATCCATCACGATGCCCAGCGCGCCCTTTGCCTTGAACTTCTTGACCGCCCGTTTTAGCTCTTGGGTCAGCCCGTGCTGCACCCGAACATCGAGGGCCAACTCGACAGGCGCCGCAGCCGCCTTGTGCGGGTCGGCCAATGAGGCCGCAAACAGTCTGCCGCGGTCATCCAGATATTTCTCGATGCCGGCGAGCCCCACCGAATCCACATCCACATAGCCAAGAATGTGCGCGCCCAATGCGCCCATTGGGTATATGCGGCGGGTTTCGTTGCGAAAACCGAAGCCTGCAATGCCCAAGTCATGAATGGTTTCCTGAAGCCGCGGCGTGACTTCCCGCTCCACCCAGACAAAACCCTTCTTCGACTGCAGCTTCTTGCGCAGCTTAGCCACGTCCAAATTGGGAAGGTGGGGGGTCAACAGCTCGATGGCTTCGTCAATATCGTTGACCTTGCGGGGGTTGGCGAACAGCGAGCCGGTCCTCAGATCTGTTGCCAGAACGAAACCGCTGCGGTCGACAATATCGGAGCGCGGAATTCTGGCCTTCGATGTGCTGGAGGTTCTGATCTTGTCATAGCCCGGCTCAAACGCAGCCAGTTGCACTATGCGCCCGGAGATGGTCAGGAAACACAAGAGAAAGACTGCCAAAACCAGCCGGCCCCGCGCACGGCCCTGTTTGAAGTTCGGCAAGCCGGTCGCGTCGGTTCCGCCAAGCGCTTTGGCGATGAGCCAGCGGACCACCTGCAGGAAGGTTACCTTTTGCGCCGGTGCCGTCATTCCATACCCTTCAGGATATTTCCGATCAGGTCTGGTTCGGCCCGTGCGGCCGGCACCTCACCAACAACCGCGGCGACATTCCCGTCGAGCATCTCGGCAATGGCGTCACCCGCTTTGTCCGGCCCGCCAGGGGTTAGGCCGGGAACACGTGCCGCCACCTCACCCAATTTGATGACCTGCGAAACGGAACTGGGCTCATGCTGGAGGTGTTTGACCGCCAGCTGTTCCAGCCTGGCCGGTGTGTTCAAATGGCTCCATTCGGCGCGCAGCCTTCGAATTTGCTCGCGTTCTTCAGCGATTTCACCGCGGATCTTTGCCAATCTGCCATCGGCCAGCCGGCTCTCGCGCTCCAGGCCATAGACAAACGACGCCACGACCAGAACCGCGGCAACAAGCGCTGTATTGATAAACCGCATCATGACTGACGCTCGCTTCTGGGAAACTCGGGCACCGTGGGCACGCCGAGACGCTTGGCATTGAGCGCAAATGGAGCCGCCGCCGTGCGCTCCCCAACCCGAAGGCGCGCAGAGCGGGCGCGCGGGTTGGCCGCGACCTCCGCCTCGCCAGGCTCTTTTGCGCCTCTGAACAGTTCGCGGAACGACGGTGCGATCTCGGCCTGCTCAGGCATGTGCCGCGACCCGCGACCGGTGCGGCCGGTGCGCTCGGCAAAGAACCGTTTGACAATGCGGTCCTCAAGGGAATGGAACGAAACCACGGCCAGCCGCCCGCCCGCGCTCAAGAGTTCCTCAGCCGCGGCAAGACCGTTTGCCAGCTCTTCAAGCTCGCGGTTCACGAAGATGCGCAAAGCCTGAAAGGTGCGCGTGGCCGGATGAATGGTGCGCCGGCCCGGATGCACCGGCACCGCGCGCTCAACCAGCTGCGCGAGCTGCAGTGTCTCCGTGATGGGACCCTCGTCTCTGGCGCGAATGATGGCGCGGGCGACGGCCTTGGCGCGCTTTTCCTCGCCCAGAACGGAGATGATGCGCACCAACAATCCTTCACTGGCACCATTCACCACATCAGCCGCGCTGGGCGTCTCGGCGCTGCGGCCCTGATCCATCCTCATGTCCAGCGGGCCGTCGGCCCGGAACGAAAAGCCGCGGTCTGCCTCATCGAGCTGCATGGAGGAGACACCAAGATCAAGTGTCGCCCCATCAACGCTTTCAAAGCCCTCGCCGCGGGCCAGTTCCAGCAACGTGCCGAACCGGCCTTCCTTCAAAATAAGCCGGCCTTGGTAGGTCTCTACCAAGGCCTGCCCTGCGCTGATGGCGTCAGGATCACGGTCTATAGCCAAGACCCGGCACTGGGCAGCGTCAAGAACCGCACGGGCGTAGCCGCCGGCACCGAAGGTGCCGTCCACATAGATTCCACCGTCGCTGGGCTGAAGTGCTTCCACCACTTCAGCACACATGACGGGGATGTGACGTGCGTGCTTTTGGCCCGACATGGTTATGCCGCATGCTCCCCAATGCAGAATCTGCCCGTCCCGCGGTCGCGGGTTAACGATTGTTAGGAAAATGGCATTCGGGTGCTTAACAAATGGTTGCGAAAGTGCAGCAAAATGAATCGGCGCAGGCGCAAATGGCTGGATCTGATGAAACTTTTTGCCGCTGCCCGACCCGCGGACGCAAGCCCTAGCTTGTCCAGACCGGCGCCCCCAACACGTCCATAAGCGGCTCCACGCCTAAACCTGGAGCCTCAGAGGCCCACATGAAGCCGCCCTCAACCTTTGGCCCGCCGGCGGCAATGGCGACCGAATGGTACTCATGAAATGCCGATGACTGGAAATGAAATCCACTGGGCGTCGATTGCGCCAGATGGGCGATTGCCGAGGTGGCGATTTCACCGCCCCAGCTGTCCTCGATTGTCATCACGATGCCAAGAGCGATGCACAAATCACGGACCTGGCGGGCCCGGGTCAGCCCGCCCATGCGGTTGATCTTCAGGTTTATGAGATCCATGGCCCGGTCATTGTAGCCCCTCAAAAGCACTGCCAGGCTTTCCATGCACTCATCCAGGATCATGGGCAGATCGGTGTGCTGACGCACGTTCAAGCATTCCTCGTAGGTGAGGCAAGGCTGCTCGATGTAAAGCCGGATATCATGGTCGGCAGCCAGCGGACGCACTGCATCGACAACCCGGATGGCATCATGTTGGCGCCACCCGGTATTGGCGTCGGCATCCATCACCTCACCGGGCTGCATGGCCGCTGCCACTTTCCGAAAGCGTTCAATATCTGTGGTCGGATCCTCGCCCACCTTCATCTGGAACTGGCGAAATCCCAGTTCGCGGTATTCCGCCACGCGCGCCGCCATCACATCCGGATCGGTGCGGGAGATCACTTTGAACAGTTTCACGTCCTGCTGGCGCTTGCCGCCCAGAAGCGAATAGACCGGAAGGCTGGTTGCCTTGCCGAAAATATCCCAGCACGCCATGTCGATGGCCGATTTGACGTATGGGTGGCCTTTGAGCGCCATGTCCATTCTGTCGTTGATGCAATCGAGCTCGGTCGGGTCTTGCCCGATCAGGTCAGGCGCGATCTTGGCAATGCCGGCGCGCGCGCCTTCAGCGTAAGCGGCAAGATAGGACGGGCCCAGAGGGCAGGTTTCCCCATACCCGGTGATGCCCTCGTCTGTCTCTATGGCAACAACCGTGCTGTCGAACGCGGAGAAGGATTGGGTTGACCAACTGTAGGAACCCTCCTTCATGGGCAGGTCAACCTGATGGATGGAAATGCGGGTGATCTTCATGGGGCGCTGCTCCGGCGGACTGATGTGTATGTGTGGGCAGATGAGATCGGTAGGAAATACTGCCAGACTGCAGAACTCTAGCTGTTCTTTAGGGAGGCAGATTGTACACAAGGGTCAAATTAGAGTACCCTCGTACAAGGCATCCCAGGTGTGCGCGTAATGATCGAGCAGCGTGACTACAGCTTCCTTGGCCCGCGGAAACCGCGGCCAGCGGCCCAGCCCCTGTTGCGGGTGGGAATTGCCCCAACCCCGGATTTCACGCTTCTTGCGCTTTCCAATTTTGTGGAGGTTCTGCGCCATTCTGCAGATGAATCCGACTTTAGCCGGCAGATCTACTGCTCCTGGTCTCTATTGTCTCACAACAGTGAGAAGATCCGCGCCAGTTGTGGATTGGAGGTCAGTCCGACGCAACGGTTCGGCGATCCTGCCGAGTTCGACTACATTGTCATTCTGGGAGGGCTGCTGCATTCCAAAGCCCCAATTCCCGAAGAGCTTTACAACTTCGTTTCCGGCGCACATCGCCAGGGTGTGCCGTTGATCGGACTGTGCACCGGGCAGTTCCTGTTTGCTGAGTTGGGGCTGCTGAACGGACGCAAATGCGCCGTCCATTTCTCCTTGGAGATGGCCTTGCGAAAGCTGTTTCCCGCTGTCATTCCAGTGACAAATGAGCCCTTTGTCCAGGATGGCCCGATCATCACCTGTCCGGGAGGGCTTGCGGCGCTTAATCTGGCCATGGCGCTGGTGAGCCAGCATTGCGGCGCGGCGCGGACCAACAAGGTGCTGCACTACATCATGGCCGATAACAGATTGGCCGAGGTGAGCGAGACCATCCCCGACGGAGCGGCCCCGGCACTGAGCTGCAACGACAAGCGTGTGCGACGGGCCGTCGTGCTCATGCACCAGAAGACCGTCGAAACCATTTCCGTGGCCGACATCGCACAACAGGTGGGTACAACGAAACGCGAACTCACACGCCTCTTCAACAAGCACCTTAGAATGCCGCCCGGAGAATATTGGCGCACCATGCGGCTCAACTCTGCCCGCTGGATGGTGGTCAACACAGACCGTTCAGTGGCCCAGATCGCCTCAGATTGCGGCTTCACCGACAGTTCCCATCTGATACGCTGGTTCAAACGCAGCTTTGACACGACCCCGAAGAAGATGCGCTCCATTCATGGAGATCTCGGGGTGAACTGACGTACACAAATCTGTCCCCTACATACAATTGTTCTTGTGCCTCTATGCGTTACGCTTGGCCACGATGAATGGCGCCACGCCGACGTTAAACAAGTGGGGTCAATCGAACAGTGAGGGAAACAGAGACAATGGATCACAAGCACCTGCTAAACCGCATTTTGAGCGACAGCAGAACATCACGGCGCGAGTTCATGGTTGGCGCCACGGCGCTGGGCTTCAGTGCGACTGTGGCATCGGGTATGTGGACGAGCGCGCAAGCGGCAACGCCGAAGCGCGGTGGCCATATGAAGTGCGGCCTGAATGACGCCAACACAATCGATTCGCTTGATCCTGCAACGTTCAACGCCACAACGATGATCTGCGTCAGCCGCGCGTTCCGCGACAGTCTTGTGGAAGTGGGCCAGGACAACTCGGCGGCCCCCGGCCTTGCGGAAAGCTGGGAATCCAGCGCCGACGCCAAGACCTGGCGGTTCAAACTGCGCAGCGGCGTTGAGTTCTCCAACGGCAAGAGCCTGACCACGGAAGACGTCATCAACTCGATCAACGTGCACCGCGGCGAGAAGACAAAATCTGGCGCCAAGGGCGTGTTTGCCGGCATCACCGATGTGAAGGCCGACGGAAAGGACATTGTCGTTGTCACCTTGAAGGACGCCAATGCCGCGTTTCCGTTCCTGATGACCGACTATCATATGAACATCGTGCCGACGAAAGACGGTAAGGCCGATGTCATGTCGCGGCATGGTACCGGCACCTATTTGCTGAAAGAGTTCGAGCCCGGCGTGAAGGCCAAGTTTGAGCGCAATCCGAATGCCTGGCAGGCAGGTGAGTTCGGATTTGTCGATTCAGCGGAAATCACAGCAGTTCTTGATGACACGGCCCGCGAGAGCGCTCTGCTCTCAGGCGCCGTGGATGTGATCAACCGGCCTTCGTTGAAGACGGTGAACCGTTTGAAGCGCGTGCCGCATGTGAACGTGCTGGCGGTGGAATCCAATCTGGCGTTCACCCATCCCATGCGGATGGATGTGTCGCCGTTCGACAACAACACCCTGCGCTCGGCCTTGAAACATGCTCTGCCCAGGCAGGAGTTCATCGATAAGGTTCTGTTCGGTTATGGCGCCATCGGCAACGATCAGCCGTTGGGGCCGGTGTTCAGCTCATTTGATGCGGAACTGAAGACTGAGTACGATATGGACAAGGCGCGGTCGATGATCAAATCGGGCGGCCTGGATGGCACCAAGATCGACATGTACACCGCCGACACCGCTTATGGCGGTGCGGTTGACGCAGCTCAGTTGTTCGCCGAAACCTTCGCCAAAATCGGCGTGAATCTGAACGTGATCCGCACCTCCAAGGATGGATATTGGTCGAACATCTGGAACAAGAAGCCGTTCTGCTCGTGCTATTGGGGCCCGCGTCCGGTTGAGGACATGATCCTCTCCATCGCCTACATCACAGGTGCGCCGTGGAACGATACGGTAATTTCAATGCCGCGGGTCGATGAACTGGTGATCGCCGCACGTGGCGAACTTGACGACAAGAAGCGCGATGGCATGTACGCCGAAGTCCAGATGCTCATCTCGCAGCAAGGCGGCACGCTGGTGCCGGCCTTCGGCAAGGATGTGGCCGCGACCAGCAAGAAGGTGGGCATCGGGCCCAAACTCGGCGGCGGCTGGGAAATGGATGGGGGCCACTTCATCAAGCGTTGGTGGATGGTTTAACCACCGCGCACGCTCGTTGATCACCGTCCAGTGTTGCTGGATGGTGATCGACACACTCCAGGTTAAGCGCCGACCTTCCCACCGGGTCACCAGTGCGGGCATATCTTGCACGTGCCTGTTGGAATAGTGCGTCCGGTGTGCCAAACTTCTAAATGTTTTGAAGAAGATAGGGCTTTTTGGGGAACCCTAGGTCGGCAACGGATTCAGGCAATGCGGCACTCTATCATTTCAACATTCCTTGTGGTCGTGCTGCTTTTCGCGGGCAGCCAGCTCGCTCTTGCCAAACGCGTGGCGCTGGTGATCGGGAATGACGACTACCAGGAGGTCGTGAAGCTGCAAAAGGCGGCCAATGATGCAACGGCCATGGCTGAAGTGCTGACCAGCGTGGGTTTTGAGGTCATTCGCGCCAAAAACGTCAGCCGGCGCGACATGAATTTCCAGTTGCAGACCTTCTACTCCAAACTGGAGCCGGGTGATGAGGCACTATTCTTCTATGCAGGCCACGGCATTGAAATCTCCGGCCGCAACTATCTTCTGCCCACCGATATTCCAAGCGCAAAGCCAGGCCGGGAGGACTTCATCAAGTCTGAAGCCATACCGGTGGACCGGATTTTGAGATCCATCCGCAGGCGGGCAACCCGTGTCGCCATCATGATCCTGGACGCCTGCCGCGACAATCCTTTTCCCAGTGAAGGCACGCGCAGCCTTGGCGCTTCACGCGGCCTGGCGCGCATGCCCACGGCGGAGGGCACCTTTATCATGTATTCTGCCGGTGTGGGGCAAACCGCCCTGGACCGGCTTTCCGACGATGACCCGCACCCGAATTCGGTGTTCACCCGCAGCCTGGTCCCCCTGATTGAGAAGCCCGGCTTTTCACTCACCCGCACCGCCCGCCTGGTGCGCCGCCAGGTACAGGACCTTGCCGGCAAGGTGGCCCACAACCAGCGGCCGGCCTATTACGACGAAGTGACGGGAGACTTCTTCTTCAGCGGCAAAGGGCAACAGGTCACGAGCACGCAAGCCCAGCCGTCAAAGCCAACGGGCACGCAAGGCGGGTCCAGCTCCTTTGATCGTGAAGCCCTGTTCTGGTCCAGCGTCAAGGACAGCTCCAGTCCGGCCATCCTGAACACCTATCTGAAGAAATACCCCGACGGCCAATTCGCCGAGTTGGCGCAGCTCAAGATCGCCGAGCTGCAGCGCGCGGCCGGCTTGCAGTCCGAAGGCCTGCAACAGACCGCGCCGCCTAAGCCGGCGGATAACACGCAGAACCAACAGGTGGCCACAGTCACACCCCCGACCACTCCCAGCGTGCCGCCGGCAAAAGCCGAACCTGAACGGGTGTCGCTGCAAGCTGCCGTTTGGCCCATCGGCAAATGGCCCGAAGGCATCACCTCAGATGGCCAGAATTTGTGGATTGCCGAGAGCGGCGTACGCAAGGTGGCGCAGATGGATGCCGCGAACGGGCGCATCATCAAGCGCATCAAAGTGGGTCGCTTGCCCGTGGATATGGTGGCGAATACATCCGGGCGGGTGTTCTCCCTTATCTACACTGATGGCTTGGTATGGTCGCACCCCAGCCGCGGCAAGGCCAAACGCCTAGCCAAGCTGCGCGACTATCCGGCAGACATGGTTGCCGATGACCGGTTCCTGTACATCCTGACACAACCTGGAGGCTCTTCAGCCAACACCAAGGTCGTTCGCCTGGATCAGCGTAGCGGCAAAGCCAAAGGCTCCGGCCCCATTCCGGACGGCAGCGCAGCCGGTATCGCCCTGGTGGCCGGCAGGATATGGTTGGTGCACGGCAATGGCCGCGCCGGCCGCATCTCCGTTCTTGAACCGGGTTCGCTGCGGCTGCGGGCAAGTTTTGATGTAGACGCCTTCGTCCGAAGCATCGCGGCAAACGGCCAAGGGGCGTTTGTTGCCGGGGGCGAGTGGGACAAGTCAGGCGTGGTGATCGGCTTTGATCCGCAAAGTGGCCGGCAAAAGGCCCGCGCCAATCTGCCCGGACAGTTCATCGCCAAGCTGCAGGTGATTCAGAACCATGTGATCGCTGTCGGCAACGGCGGCACGATCTGGGTGCTCTCGGCCAGCGATCTGTCCGTCAAGCGGGTGATAAACACCAGTTTTGGCCAGTTCCAACCTCAAGACGTGCACGTGACCCCTTCAACGCTCTTCATCACCACGCACCGGGGCCAGGGCGTGAACGGCTCGGTGCTGGCGGTCAGGAGCTGGCAGCCGGGCGGCGCGCAGCCGCCACAGGACCCACCGCCGCCGTCTCTGTCTTTGGGCACGTGGAAATTCGACGGGCGCACCTCGGCTGAGGAGAGCGAAGGGCGCGGTGTCCTGTATTCTGCATCGGTGAACGTCTCCAGCGCCGGCGGAACGGCCTCTTTCATTCTGAGCTGCGCGCCTGACGACAAGAAGGTCGAGCTTGCCATGCTGGGGCACGAGAGGTTTGAGGCGCTGGCCAAGAGCGCGCTGAAGGCGGGGCGTGGCCGGTTCGGCAGCCAGGATTCCTACATTGACCTTGTGATCGACGGACAGCCCTACCCCCTCAAGGCCAACTTCTATGAGATGAACGGCGAGCTCAACCTGGACAGGGGCTACCGCGCCAACGGGCGGATCATGACCGGCTTGTTGAGATCATCTGTAGCGACACTGAACGCCGCGCGGGACCGGATCTCCATTCCCTTGCGCAATTCCACCAAGGCCATTTGCAGCGCGCTGCGCCAATGCGGCATCGCCCAGGCGCATTGCCGGGCGAAGGGACAGTAGAGCCTTCCCGCCGCTTACTTGTGAACGTGAGGCATTAAGGCAAATGGGCGGAATGCGAACGTTCGCCCAGCGCTCTCAAATGCTCCATGAACGACCTACCCCCGTAGCGCTCGTAAGCCTCAGTCGGGTCAGTCAAGGTGTCATAAAAATGGAGATCGAGCACCGCCTCGCGTTCGTGAGCCAAGGGCTTGGAGCAACAACAAAGCTCACTCCACTCGACCTGCCCGGCCGCAGACAAATCGACCTGCTGTAGCCATCATCGCAGCACAGTAAAAGATTGCGGCGAGCCCGGGCTCAGCAAACGAAATTTTTAAGGTTACCTAAATAGTGGCATATGATACCGTAAAGGGTATTCTGTTTTGGGGGATATCAATCGAAAATCTTTCGATCTACCAACGGTAGGATGGATTGGCTGAGTGTGTTGGGAGTGGGTTGCATGCGTACAGTTGCATTACGTCTTGCGTTTTTTGTTTGTGTCTTGGCCGCGTTGACCTTGGCCGACAAACCTCAAGCGATGGTGCTTGAACGGGGCAACGACGCAAACTGGAAAAAGACCCGTAAACTGCCAAAGGCTCAGCGGCGACCCGATCCATTTGCCGCACTGCCTGTTGAGGCACGCACCACTCTTCCACCCAAAAAGAAACGAAACCGGTACTGGCGCAGGAACCGCGCACCTAAACTCCCAGAGGTGGTGAAGGAACCGGAGTTCCATACCTACGAACCGGAATCCCTGATATCAATCCACAATCCCAAGATAGCGGGAGGCCTGGGCGAAAGCTCGTATTCACGCTGGGTGTTTGACACTCTGCGCGTAGAATCGCAGCCAGTTCTGTGGGCGGGGAAGGAGGATCGACAAGCCATCTTGGCGTTCTATACCAAACGAGAGTTTGAGCCCGTTTGGATTGGCAATACGGGATTGAACGAAAGGGCAATTCGACTGGTGGAGTTGCTCGGCCAAGTACACGAGCACGGGCTTGATGTTTCAAACTATTTGCCGGACGTACTGATCTCTTTCGACACTATTCCAGACACCATTTTCGACAATCCCGTCCTGACTGCCAACCTCGAAGTCGGCCTCACAATATCGGCCCTCAAGTTTGCGCGCCACGCGTCTGGAGGGAGTGTCGAGCCCAACAAAATCGGCAGAAGTTATGATCTGTCTCCTCCCACCGTCGAGCGACGCGTGGCCTTGCGTCAGATGGCAGCCACAGATCGACCAGACAGATATCTGAACGGCCTGCACCCAGTACATCCAACCTATCTGGCATTAAAAGCCGAATTGTCGGCAGACAGGCCCGCCAAGACGCTGCCCATTCCCGGGGGGCGTTCATTGCGTTACCGGCAGACAGACCCGCGCGTGCCGTTAATCCGGGCACGCATGATCCGCATGGGGTTCCTGGATAATCCGAAGAGCCGGCAAAGTTCGAGATCGAGCGGTGAACCGAATTACTTCGACAAAAGTCTCTCTCGAGCTCTCAAGAAGTTCCAAGCTTCAAAGGGTTTGAAGCGAGACGGCATCGTGGGTCGCAAAACACTGGCCGCGCTCAACGGCCAAAAGAGCAAAGACCTAAGAGAACTGGCCAAGCTGAACATGGAGCGCATGAGGTGGCTCCCGAGAGACCTGGGTCAGAACCATATCATCGTCAATCAGGCAGCATATGAAGCGCGCTTTGTCGAACGGGGAAACACCGTTCATCAGATGCGGGTGATTATTGGCAAGCCTCACCATCCCACACCGTTGTTCTCCGATGAGATGGAGACGGTTGTCTTCAACCCATACTGGAATGTTCCACGTTCCATCGCTGGCGCGGAGATGATCCCCAGACTCATGAGAGATCCAGGCTACCTCGACAGGAAAGGATTTGAGGTCATTGATCGCCGCGGCAGGAAGGTTCGGTCGCGCTCGGTCAGATGGTGGAACTACACCGGCGAAACGATGCCCTATGATATCCGGCAACCTCCGGGGCGACGCAATGCGCTTGGAGAGCTCAAATTTCTCTTCCCCAACAAGCACGCCGTCTACATGCACGACACACCGAGGCGTCAGCTGTTCAATGCCGAACGGCGGGCGTTTAGCCATGGGTGTGTGCGTGTCCAAAACCCAAAAAAATTCGCCGAGATCGTATTAGGATGGAGCGCACGCAAAGTTGCCTCCCTGGTGGCCACCAGAACCAATCGCAAAGTCAAGCTTCAGGAGAATATCCCGGTCCATCTAACGTACTTCACACTGTGGCCTGATTCCGCCGCTTCCCTGGTCGAGTATGCTGACGTCTATGAGCGAGACGAGGCCTTGACGAAGGCCTTAAAAACGTCTGCGCCGAGGCTGCGTTGATCACCACTCATTGTCTTGGTGCACGGCTTGTGTGTGTTTGGCGCCGGCCCGAAGGGTCTCCTCCGGGCCGGCCTTGATCAACCAGTTGACCTGTAAGCCGGGTTCTGTCCACACACCGGGCCGAAGCCCGGCGTGCTGGATGGCCATTCATCTGGGACACATGTCGCCATGTGCCTCGCGCGACCAACCCGGGCGGTGAACTAAAGACAGGATCTGGCCACCGCCAAGCGATGGCCGTACCGCCCCTATTCGGTCTTGCTCCCGGTGGGGTTTACCGTGCCGCCCCTGTTGCCAGGCGCGCGGTGCGCTCTTACCGCACCCTTTCACCCTTACCGTCCGCCCCGAAGGTCGGCCGGCGGTTTGCTTTCTGTGGCACTGTCCCTGGGGTCGCCCCCGCCGGGTGTTACCCGGCACCGTGTCTCCATGGAGCCCGGACTTTCCTCCCCTCCCCGCGGCGTGCGGTTCAGGGCAGCCATCCGGTCAGCTGGCTCATCTGATCTAGGACCTAACGCATGGCCCGTCAACTCGTGGGCGCCTCAGGCGGGAGCGCTGCAATCAGATTGCGCAGGGTCTTGATGGTGGACACATCGGCGACCCCGTCGCAGCGCGCCTGGCGCCAATGCTGCTGAAAGGCAAAGACAACATCATGGGTGTGCTGATCAAAGATGCCGCTTGCCTCTATGCCATAGCCATAGAGTGCGAACATGGTCTGCAGCGCCTCCACCGGCTGTCCTTGATCGCCAAGCTGCAGGAATTGTCCAGGTTCCATCGCTGCGGCCTGCACCCAGTGGCCGATGCCGGCTTTGGCCAGGCGCTCCCAATCGAACATCTCGCCCGGATCCAGCTTGCGGCCCGGCGCAATGTCGGAATGGGCCACGATGTTGCGCGCGGCAATCTCATGGCGGGACAGGATATCGAGGCACAGCGCCTCCACCGCCTCCATTTGCGCATCGGGGAAGGGGTGATAGCCCCATTCATGGCCCTTGTTCTGGATCTCTATGCCGATTGAGCGGCTGTTATTGTCGGTGATGCCATGCCATGACGATTTGCCGGCCTGCCAGGCGCGGTGCTGCTCTTCCACCATCTGAACGATGGTGCCTTCAAGATCCACCAGATACTGGCAGGAGACTTCTATATCAGGATCGCACAGGCGATCCAGCGCGGCGGCGGCGCTGACCATTCCGGTGTAATGCAGCACAAGCATGCTGACACCGGCTCCGGTATTGCGCGCATTATAGCTCGTCGCCGGACGCCAGATATGGGGCAGCCCGGTGCGCATTAAAGACGGCGCTCCTTGGAGATCTGGTCGTACGCCGCATTGATCGTGGCCAAGGATTTGCCTGCCAGATCCACCGCCTCCTCCGGCATCCCGTTCGCCACAAGTTTGTCGGGGTGAATCTCCCGCACCAGCTTGCGGTACCACTCTTTGATCTCATCATTGCTGGCATCAGGACCAATGCCCAGAACCATGTACGGGTTCAAATCCTCGATCAGGTGGCGCGCCTTGATGCGTTGAAAGCACTCTTCGCTCATGCCGAAAATATCCGCCACGGAGTGCAAGTAGTCCAACTCTGCCGGATGCACCACTTTGTCGGCTTTGGAGATGTGGAACAGGCCATCCAGAACCGTTTCCAGCACCTCCGGCTTGTCCTTGAACAGGCGGGCGAGACGGCGGGCATATGCGTCATAGCCGGCCACATCTTGTTTGGCCAAATTGAAGACACGCGCCACGTTGGGGAGTTCCTCATCGCGGACGGTGAACACCTGCTTGAAGGCGGCGACTTCGGCCTGCGAGACAACCCCATCGGCTTTGGCCATCTTGGCACCAAGCGCGATGACGCCAATGGTGAACGCCACCTGCTCTTCCGGCTCGCCCGTGCGCAACCAGCTTGAAAGGGTCTCAACCCCTTCAGAGAGCAATGCTGATATTTTTTCCCAGATCGTCATATGCGCAGACAAAATAGTCGGAGAAACCGAATCTCGCCACACAAACCCACCAGCTAAAGCACCCTGAGCCAGGAGGTCACAGGGCAATCACGATCATTTTTCCACTTTGTGGGCGAGAAATTTTGACGAAATAGTAACTGACCGTGCTATACGCCGATCACCGTTCGGGATGGGCCTGGGCTGCGGTATCTGTTGAAAGTTCATTTCTAGTGAAAAGGTTTTCCGCGTGAGCGGCAGCTCACGGTCTTGGATCGCGCGGTTGGCATCCTACCAATTGCCTGATGATCGCCAGGCCATCATCGAATTCGTAACCACTGTGATTCCCTTTTGTGCGGCGTGTTGGCTCGCATGGGTGCTTTATGGCGTTCATCCCGCGTTGGCCTTGATCGGCGCGCTGCCGGCTTCGGTTTTTCTGGTGCGTCTGTTCATGCTTCAGCATGATTGCGGCCATGGCTCGATGTTCTCCTCGCGTCGGATGAACGACTGGGTTGGGCGCCTGCTCGGCGTTCTGACGCTCACACCGTATGACTATTGGCGCTATTCCCATGCACAACATCATGCCAGCTCGGGAAACCTGGACCGGCGCGGACTTGGCGACATCGATACGCTGACGGTTGAAGAATACGCCGAACTCGGCGCGTTTGACCGCTTCAAATACCGGCTTTACCGGCACCCCTTCGTTCTTCTGGGGATTGGACCGGCCTATATGTTCCTCCTGCGCCACAGGTTCCCTACAGGCGTCTTGAAGATGGGCGGGATGCCGCTGCGCAGCGTGATCGCAACCAATCTGTGCATCGCGCTCCTGTGGGCGGGCATCATCGCCGGCTTCGGTTTCGGGGTGTTTGCGTTCGTCTATCTGCCGATTGTGGCTCTGAGTTCATCTCTCGGCGTCTGGTTGTTCTTCATTCAGCATCAGTTCGACGAAACGCACTGGGAGCGCAGCGACAGCTGGTCCCGGGAAGGGGCGGCCTTGCATGGCAGTTCCTACTACGACCTGCCACGCCCGCTGATGTGGCTCACCGGCAATATCGGCATACATCATGTGCACCACCTCTCCAGCCGCATTCCCTTCCACAAGCTGCCGCAAGTGTTGGACGATCACCCCGAGCTGAAGGAAATTGGCCGCCTGACCCTGTGGGACAGCTTAAGATGCGTGCGCCTGACCCTTTGGGATGAGCAGGCAAAGAAGCTGATCTCTTTTTCGGAGAACAACCGCAGAAACTTGGGCGCCGCTGCCTGATTGTCCTCCAGTTTCCTGTTGCATGCGGGGTGTCTGACGCCGTACCACAGCTGCTTCAACGCTAGTGGCTGAGGAGGGTGGCATGACCCGCACAGTTTATCTTAATGGCGCATTCGTCCCTGAGGCTGAGGCCAAGCTGCCGATCTTCGACCGTGGGCTCCTGTTCTCCGATGCGGTCTACGAAGGTCTGGGCATCCTTGATGGCCAGATTATCGACTTTCCCCGCCACATGGCCCGATTGCGCCGCTCGCTCGGGGAGTTGGCCATCCCCGAACCGATGACCCAGGATCAGATCTTCACCGTTCTGATGGAGCTGGTGGAGCGCAATGGTTTGGGCGAAGGGTTTATGTATTTACATATGACCCGGGGCACCGCCGACAGGGACTACCTTTACCCGGAAGGCCTGGAGCCGAACGTCTTTGCGTTCACGCAGCCGCAATCCCATCAGAGGGCCGACGATGCGCCCAAGCCGGTCTCCCTGCACTCAACGCCCGATCTGAGATGGGCCCGCCGGGACATTAAGACATCCAATTTGCTCGGGCAGGTTCTGGCCAAGCGCGCTGCGGATGAAGCAGGGGCCGATGAAGCCTTGATGATTGCACCGGACGGTTTCATCACCGAGGGCGGCGCCACGAGCTTCTTCATCGTAAGGGACCGGACCATCGTGGCCCGGCCTGTCAGCAACGACATCCTCCACGGCATTACCCGCCAATCCATGCTGGCCGTGGCGGAGGCTGAAGGTGTCGCCATCGAAACCCGCAGGATCACCCTTGATGAGGCGTACGAGGCGGACGAGGCCTTCATTACCGGTGCCTCAAGCTATGTGGACCCGGTCGGGCAGATTGACGGCAGGTCCATCGGCACCGGAGAACCGGGCCCGCTAACGCTTCATATCAGGCAGGAATACATCCGCTCAGCCCGCAGCAGCTTTTACCGCCCCGCTTGAACTCAGGCTCCGGCCGGCCTATAAGCAGGCCATGCAAACCACCCTCTAACAGAGCTGCACGCGCAGCGCCCGATGGGGCTCAAGCCGCGACCCGCCAGGGTCGGCAATCGCTTATGCGCGTCTGTCTGACTTCTGTTCTTCCCTACATTCGGTTTGCACATGACCTTCAGCACATTGCGGTCCCTCCGGGCCCTTCCCCATTCTGCACAACTCTCCGCCGAAACCCTCGCCCTGCTGCGTCTTGGCGTGCCCTTGGCGCTGACCCACCTTTCCTACATCGCCACCATCTCCACCGATGTCATGATGATGGGCTGGCTTGGGCCCGAGGCGCTCGCCACCGGCTCCTTGGCCTGGTACCTCTATGTCTTTTTCGACTATTTCGCGATCGGCATTCTGGGCGCCGTCTCACCCATCCTGGCGCAGCATCTGGGCGCCCGGCGCACCAAGGATATCCGCCCCACGGTCCGCGCCGGCGCCTGGACGGCCGGGCTGCTTGCGGTTCCGTGCTGTGCGATCTTGTGGCACAGCGAACACATTCTGACCGCCCTCGGGCAATCGACGTCACTCGCGGCTGATGCACAATCGTACCTGAGATATGTGTTGATCGCGATGCTGCCCGGTCTCTGGCTCTTTGTGCTCAGCGAGCATCTGGCCGCCCATGGCCGCACGCGCGCTATGTTGCTCACCTACGTGGCCGGCATCGGCCTCAACGCGCTCGCCAACTATGCGTTGATGTTCGGCAAGTTCGGCTTCCCAGCGCTCGGGCTGGTCGGGGCGGGCATCTCCACGGCCGTGGTCTATGTCTTCTCGTTCTCTGCCCTTCTGGCCTACGTGTTGCTCGACCGGCGCATGCGCCGCTATCGGCTCTTGCACAATATCTGGCGGATAGAAGGAGGCCGGATCAGAGAGATATTCAAGCTCGGCCTGCCGATCGGGCTCACTGAAATCTCTGAAATCGGCATGTTCCTGGTGATCACGCTGATGATGGGCCTGATCGGCACCAACGCGCTCGCGGCGAACGCGGTGGCCGTTCAATACTGCGCGATTGCCTATGCCGCCACGCTGGGCCTCTCCCAGGCCGCCACGGTCAGGGTCGGCCGGGCCCTTGGCTCAGGCAAACCGGATCTGGCCGCTCTGTCGGGCTGGACGGCGCTGGGTCTGGGCGTCTGCGCGTCGATCGTGCCCGCCTTTGCTTTCGTGTTCCTGGGCGACCCGCTCATCGGCCTCATCCTGGACCGAAATGAGCCGGCAAATGTGGAGGCCTTCCGCTTGGCCGTGGTGGTGCTGGCCGTCGGCGGGCTGTTTCAGGTGGCCGACACGGTGCAAGGGATCAGCATTGGTGCGCTGCGAGGATACAAGGACACCCGCAGTCCATTGCTGATCACCGTAATCGTTTATTGGGGCGTGGTTTTGCCCGCAGCAGCGCTTCTGGGCCTGGTTCTGGACTTAGGCGCGCGGGGCCTTTGGCTTGGAATGTTGGTTGGAATTTCACTCACCGGCCTGCTTCTCATGCTGCGTTTTTGGCAGAAATCTAAGGCTCACAGACGTTCACATTTACATGAACAGCAGGTGAACTGACGCCTCAGACTTGGTTCAGCCCGCGTTGCCTATAACCGTCATCAACAAACACGGGGCGCGGGCCAAGAGGGTTCGGCCAAAAATTTGAAGGAGAGAATTCAATGATCAAGAAAACCGCACTGGGTATCGCCGCAGCAGCAGCCATCACCGTCACCGCCCTGTCGGGCACCACCACCACCGCACAAGCCGGCAGCGTCCAGTTCGGCTTCGGCCACGGCTATGGCGGCGTTTACTTCGGCGGTGGCCACGGCTATTACCGCAACCCCTGCCGCCACTGGAAGCGCAAGTGGCGCCGGACCGGCCGCTACTACTTCCTGCGCCGCTACCGTCGGTGCATGCGCCACTACTACTAAGGCCTGGCGCTTAGCTTAGAGTTTCAAAACCCCCGGAAGAGCCTCTTCCGGGGGTTTTGCTTTGCGCATTGCCTCCCCAAACCGGCGCGCGCCATTGGTGGCAACCAATCTGCCGCCCATCGTCGCAGCCCCACTCGTCTCGCCTTAAAGCTTGATCGACAGGGGAACCGGCTCGCGGACCGAAAGAAAGGCCCAGATCTTGCGGGTCAGCTGGTTGGCATTTCCACGCAGCCTGTGGAGCCTGATCTCAAGGTCGATCTCCCAGGAGGGCTCTCCCGTTTGCACCAGCAATCCTGCCTCAAGGTCAGGCGCGACCAGGCTTCGGGGCAGCCAGGCAACGCCGGTCCCTTCGCGTGCCCTGATGCGCAAGGCCCCCGCCATGGCGTTCTCGTAAACCACCCTCAACGCGCTGTTGAGGCCATGCTTTTCCAAGAGGGGTTCGATGTGATGGCCGATCGGAGCATTCGCGCCAAACCTCAGATAGGGGATTTCCAGCGAGGTCATGGCCTCAAATCTGAACAGGGGAGCGCCGTCGGACCTGCATTTGCACACAGGGATCAGCGTGTCTTGCCCGATCAGAACAGATTCAAAACCTGAATTGGGCGCAACGCTCTGGGCGAACGCACTGTCATAGGCGATGACGAAGTCAACCTCGCCCTCTCTGAGGTCTTTCAGGCAATTGGGCAAATCATCTGCCCGCAACCTTGAGATGATCGGTCCATAGGCCTCCTCAAACGCCTGCAGCCAAGCCGGATAGAAACGCCAGCCAATGGAGTGCTGCGCACCGAAGGTCACCACGTAGTTGTCGGGCAACGACTGGGCCTCACGGATTTGCGTGCGCTCCGTCTCAAGCCGGGTGAGCGCCTGCTGACCTGCCTCGAGCATCTGCAAGCCTGCACTGGTCAATGCAACCGGATGTTTGGAGCGATCCACCAAGTTCACGCCCACCCAGCCTTCGATTGCCTTGATCCGGCGGCTGAACGCAGGCTGGCTGATATTGCCAAGCTCGGCGGCCTGCGAAAAATTGCCGGTTTGCGCAAGATTGCCCAGGTCCCTGAACCAGGAAAAATCCATCACGCCACCTCTCATGCAAATTTTGCATGATGTTAGGTGAACATAACATTGGTGGCAAACGCCAATTTGAGTCAGTCTGAAAGGCCAAATCTAACCGGATCGGAAAGTTAATGAGCCTGGCCGAAACAGGACTGCAAGATCTGCCTCAGATCGATTTTGATCAGTATGCGCGCTTGGCCCTCTGCCATCAGCCTACGCCGATCGAGGCCATGGTGAGGTTGAGCGAACACCTTGGCGGCCCTAGCTTGTTCATCAAGAGGGACGATTGCACCGGGCTCGCCACCGGCGGAAACAAAACCCGCAAACTGGAATTCCTGGTGGGTGACGCCCTCAGCCAGAACGCCGATATGCTTGTCACGCAAGGGGCTGTGCAGTCCAACCATGTGCGCCAGACGGCTGCGGCGGCGTGCCGGGCCGGCATGAAATGCCACGCGTTGCTCGAACGCAGAGTGCCGGACCGTCCGGCGGACTATGAGAACACCGGCAACGTGTTCCTCGACAAAGTGTTCGGCGCAACCATGGAGTTCCGCCCGTCAGGCCTGGACATGAATGCCGAGGCCGAGGCGGTGACGGAGAAGCTGCGCTCAGAGGGGCACAGGCCTTACTTCATTCCAGGCGGCGGATCGAATGCCATCGGCGCGTTGGGATACGCCTCGTGCGCCCAGGAAATCGCCAACCAAAGCCGCGCCATGGGGCTCCAGTTCCAATGGCTTGTGATGGCGACCGGAAGCACTGGCACCCAGGCGGGCCTTGTGGCCGGCTTCCATGCTTTGGGTTTCGACCTGCCCGTTATGGGGGTGAGTGTTCGCCAGCCCCGCGAGCGCCAGGTTGACGCTGTGCATGGGCTCACAAAGAAGACCCTGGACAAACTTGGAGCCCCGGCCATCGCCGCAAGCAAAATCCTGGTTGACGACGGCTATGTGGGTGAAGGCTATGGCATCCCTGCCCCCTCCACCCTCGAAGCGATTTCGCTGGCCGCCCGATATGAGGGCATCCTTCTTGACCCGGTTTATTCAGCCAAGGGCATGGCCGGGCTTGCCGGCCTGGTCCGGCAGGGCTTTTTCAAGCCTTCGGACAATGTGCTGTTTCTTCACACCGGCGGGTCAGCGGCGCTTTTTGCTTACGAAGACGTTGTTTTGAATAGTGAAATCTGAGAATTTAACCGCTGGGCAACACCGGCATCAGTCTTGTTGAAGGGAGAAAATCATGAAACACACATTTAGGTCACTGGCAGTGGCCGCAACCATCGGGCTCGTGTCCGCGCCTGCCCTGGCCGCAGAAAAGGTCAATATTGGCGTTCCGTCCTGGACGGGCGCGCAAGCCATCGCCCATCTTCTGAAAGAGGTGGTTGAATCGCGCATTGGCGGCGAGGCCGGCCTCGTTCCGGGCAACAACGCAACCATCTTCCAGGCCATGCACCAGAGCAAGGGTGACATCGACGTGCATCCGGACGTCTGGCTGCCGAACCAGGAGAGCTTCACCAAGAAGTATGTGGATGGCGAAAAGACCGTGACCCTGTCCAAGAACCCCTATGAAGGCAATCAGGGTTTCTGCGTTTCGAAGAATTTCGGCGAAGCCAACAAAATCACCGACATTGCCGATCTCGGGCGTCCCGACGTGGCCAAGAAGATGGACAGCGACGGCGACGGCAAAGGCGAGATGTGGATCGGTGCGCCGGGCTGGGCCTCGGCCAACGTGAACCAGGTGAAGGTGCGCGACTACGGTCTGCTTGACTTCATCGAGCCGGTGCGGGCCGAGGAAAGTGTGAAGACCGCGCGGGTCAAGGACTCAATCGCCAAGAACGAAGGTTATGCCTTCTACTGCTACAAGCCCCACGCCATCTGGTACATGTTCGATGTGAAGATGCTGTCGGAGCCGAAGTTCGACCCAGCCAAGTATCAGATGATACAGCCTTCGGATTCTCCGGAGTGGTACGAAAAATCGAAAGTGGCCACCAAGGACGCGCTGAAGAACGTGCAGATTGCCTGGTCGAACTCCTTGAAAGAGCGGTCTCCGGCAATTGCGGAATTCTTCGAACGCTTCAAGCTGGAAACCGACGACGTGAGCAGCTTTGCTTACGAGATTTCCGGAAAAGGCCGCGACCCGGCGGAAGTCGCCA
>CAJHYS010000427.1_pt1 | contig 40223 bp, 30 predicted proteins | sample 9198801 | NCBI WGS metagenome assembly CAJHYS01 (sample SAMEA7708368, study PRJEB35096) | sediment metagenome | biome: marine neritic benthic zone biome [ENVO:01000025]; feature: sediment [ENVO:00002007]; material: shallow marine sediment [ENVO:03000034] sea grass bed [ENVO_01000059] ...
CGGACCCGACCCGGCCCGCGTCCCCGCTAGGCGGGACCCACTAGTGGGTGTTCAGTTGGATAAACCCGGAGAGCACATGAGCCCGTCCGGCGCTTTGCCGCGCGCGGGGCAAAGCGCCCTCCCCGTCACCCCGGAATTTGCGCCGGCAAATATCCGGGGGCCAGCGCTTCAGCCGCGTGACAACTTGGGCAACTTATCTCCGCTCAGACGATACCGTCTGCTCGGAGGTTGCGCTAGGTCTCGTCCTCACCCTCGTTCAGCGTAGCCTCGAAGAGTGATTTGCCGTCTTCAGCACTGATCCCTTCCAGGCGCACATCATAGCCCCACAGGACGCCGAGATGCTTGATGATCTCCTTGCTATCCTTCTCTTCCACGACAACCCCTTCGCGCACCGTCTGCCTGAGCACCAGCTCTCTGTTGCCGCGAAGGTCAACATCGACAATCTGAATGTCCGGCTCACACAGGGTGATGTCGTAGCTGGCCGCAAGGTCAGCGCGCACCTGACGGTAGCCGGCCTCATCATGGATGGCATCGACCCGCACATGATCGTCGTCCGACTTGTCGGAGACGGCGAAGAGCTTGAACTCCCGAATGAGGCGCGGGCTCAGGTACTGGTTGATGAAGGACTCATCGCGATAGTTTTGCCAGATGGACCTAAGCGTTCCGCGCCAATCGCCGTTGCCGGCAATGTCGGGGAACCACTTGCGGTCTTCCGGCTCAGGCTCCGTGCAGATCCGCTTGATGTCCATCATCATGGCAAAACCCAACGCATACGGATTGATGCCGCTGTAGCGTGGATCATCGAAATCAGGCTGGAAGACCACATTGCAATGGGAGTTCAGGATCTCAAGCAAAGCGCCTTCAGAGATCAGCCCGCGGTCGTACATTTCGTTGACGATGTGATAGTGCACAAAGGTGGCGCAGCCCTCGTTCATCAGCTTGGTTTGCTTTTGGGGATAAAAGTACTGAGCCACACTGCGCACGATGCGGAGGATCTCGCGTTGCCAGGGCTCCAGAACCGGGCTGTTTTTCTGGATGAAGTAAAGCAGGTTTTCTTCCGGCAGATTGAGTTCGGCCTTGTAGGCCATCAGTTCGGCAAGATCCTCGTCGTCTTCGCCGTCCGGCTTCTTTTCCGGAACGGTGCGCCAAAGATCCTGGAAGGTCCGTTCTTCGTGTTCGCGGCGCGCCTTCAGACGGCGCTCTTTTTCACCCACCTTAAGCTTGCTGGGCCGCCGGTAGCGAAAGACGCTTTGGTCCATGATGGCGTGCGCCGCATCCAAAGTGCTCTCAACCGCCGCCAACCCGTAGCGCTCTTCACATTCGGCGATGTAGTGCTTGGCGAACTCAAAATAGTCGAGGATCGCCTCAGCGCTTGTCCATTGCTGGAAGAGGTAGTTGTTCTTGAAGAAGTGATTGTGCCCGAACGCGGCATGCGCCACCACAAGCGTCTGCATGGCCATGGTGTTCTCTTCCATGCAGTAGCTTATGCAAGGGTTTGAGTTGATCACGATCTCATAGGCCAAGCCGCGATAGCCCTTGCGGTACATGGTCTCTTCGGCCACGAAGCGTTTGCCGAACGACCAATGACTGTACATGACCGGCATGCCCACCGAGCAGTAGGCATCAAGCATCTGTTCTGACGAGATGATTTCGATCTGGTTGGGATAGACATCCAAGCCGAGATCGTTCAGCGCGATCTCCTCGATGGCATCATAGGTGCGCTGGATTGTCTGGAAGTCCCAGTCCGCCGTATCGAACAGCAGCTCGGAGGTCTCAGCGCCTGATTTCAGAGGTTGGCTCATCACGCAGCCTCCGTGGAACTTCGCTTGGCGAACAAGTCGCGGAACACAGGATAGATCTCGGCGCGCGAGGTGACGTGCCGGGCAGCAAAGTTGCCCCACTTCTCCATTACGGCGCTGTAGCCCCGCCACAGCTCCTTGCCGCCATTGTCGGATGCAGCAAGGCGCCCTGCTTCAGCTTCGGTGAGAATTTCGATGTAGGCATAGAACTGGCAGGCCGGCAGAACCGCGTCTTCCAAAAGCTCCACACAGCGCGCCGTATCACTGGAGAAATTGTCCCCGTCGGAAGCCTGGGCCACATAGGTGTTCCAGTCGGACACCGGGTAGCGCTCCTTCTGGATCTCAAGCATGCAGTCGAGCGCCGAGCTCACCACCGTTCCGCCGGTTTCGCGGCCGTAGAAGAACTCCTCCTCGCTGACTTCCTGAGCGAAATGGGTGTGGCGAATGAAGACAATCTCGACCCGCTCATATTGGCGCTGCAGGAAAAGGTGCAACAGCACGAAGAAGCGCTTGGCAAGATCCTTCTCATGCTCGCCCATCGATGCAGACACATCCATCAGGCAGAACATCACCGCCTTGGTTGTCGGCACCGGCCGGCGTTCAAAGCGATTGTAGCGGATGTCGATGGGGTCGATGAACGGCACGCTACGGCCGCGCCGCTTCAGCTCCTCAATCTCCGCATAGAGCTCGGCCAGCCGCTTGCGTTGGGCAACATCGAGATCATCGGCTGCGGCCAGTTCATCTCGCTCCGCCTTCAGCTCGCGCAGCCGGGCCATGCCCCCCTTATTCAGCGCTATGCGACGGCCGATGCTGTTGCGCATGGTGCGCAACACATTGAGATTGGGCGTGGTGCCGGCATTGGAATAGCCGGCCCGGCGCGGTTTGCTGACCGTGGTGTCCTTGAGCGAGGCCTTCACCAGATCGGGAAGTTCAAGGTCATCGAACAGGATGTCCAAGAACTCACTGCGCGACAGGGAGAAGACGAAGCCATCCTCCCCGTCCCCGCTGTCGGAGCCCTCTTTGCCCGAACCACCGGCGCCGCTCGGCGGTTTTTTGATCTTGTCGCCGCTCACGAACTCCTTGTTTCCAGGCACCACGCGTTTGCGGTTGCCCTTTTGCGGCGACAGGCGGAAGCGCGGCTCGCTGATGCCGCGCGACGGGATCGAGATGCTGCCGCCCTCGCCCGCGTCGGAGATGTTGCGTTCGTTCACCGCCTTGTCGACGGCACGCTTTATCTCCTCGCGAGATCGGCGCAGGAATCGCTGGCGATTGCCGAGGCTTTTCTCGCGCGGGTTCGGCCGCCGGTCTATGAGCTGTGGCATCAGCCTGCCTTGTTGACTCTCATATACCACTCAACCAAACGGCGCACCTGACGCTCAGTGTAGCCGCGCTCGGTCATCCGATCGACAAACTCTGCGTGTTGCTGGTCGGTCTTGGTGTCCTTCTTGGTGCCGAAGCTGATGATGGGCAACAGATCCTCGATCTGGCTGAACATGCGCTTCTCGATCACTTCGCGGATCTTCTCATAGCTGTTCCAGGCCGGATTCTTGCCGTTGTTGTTGGCCCTTGCCCGCAAAGCGAACTTGACCACTTCGTTGCGGAAGTCCTTGGGATTGGCAATCCCTGCAGGCTTTTCGATCTTGCTGAGTTCCGCATCGAGGATCTGCCGGTCAAAGACCTGGCCGGTGTCGGGATCCTTGAAGTCCTGTTCTTCGATCCAGGCATCAGCGTAGGAGATGTAGCGGTCGAAAAGGTTCTGACCGTATTCGCTGTAGGATTCGATGTAGGCCTTCTGAATTTCCCGGCCGATGAACTCCGCATAGCGAGGCGCGATTTCCGATTTGATGTAATCAAGATAGCGGTCCTCGGTCTCGCCGGGCAGTTGCTCACGCTTGATCGCTTGCTCCAGCACATACATGAGGTGCACCGGATCGGCCGCGATCTCGTCTGTGTCGTAGTTCAGGGTTTCAGCCAGCACCTTGAAGGCAAAGCGCGTGCTGATGCCGGTCATGCCTTCGGCCACTCCGGCCATGTCGTGATACTCTTGGATCGACTTGGCCTTGGGATCGGTGTCCTTCAGGTTCTCGCCGTCATAGATGCGCATCTTCGTGTAGAGCGACGAGTTCTCCGGCTCGCTCAAACGCGACAGGATGCCGAACCGGGAGAGGATTTCCAAAACCTCCGGCGCGCAGGCGGCCGTGTCCAGGTTGCTGTCTTCCAGCAGTTTCTTGTAGATCTTGGTCTCGTCGGAAACCCGCAAACAATAGGGCACCTTGACCACGCAAATCCGGTCCAGGAAAGCCTCATTGTTCTTGTTGTTCTTGAACTGATCCCACTCAGATTCGTTGGAATGGGCCAAGATGATCCCCTGATAGGGCATCACCCCAATGTTCTCCGTTCCGGCATAGTTGCCTTCCTGGGTTGCCGTCAGCAGAGGATGCAGCACCTTGATGGGCGCCTTGAACATCTCGACAAACTCCAACAAGCCTTGGGTCGTGCAGTTCAGGCCGCCCGAATAGCTGTAGGCGTCCGGGTCATGCTGGCTGAAATGTTCCAGCTTGCGGATGTCGATCTTGCCCACAAGGGTGGAGATGTCCTGATTGTTCTCATCGCCGGGTTCGGTTTTGGCGATGCCCGTTTGCCTCAGTTTGGACGGGAACAGCTTGACCACGCTGAACTTGGAAATATCGCCGTCAAACTTGTCGAGACGCTTCAGCGCCCAAGGCGAACATAGGCCCGTCAAGCGGCGCTGTTCGATGCCGTATTTGCTCTCCAGCACCTCACCCATGGTTTCAGGGTCGAACAGCCCCAAGGGTGATTCGAGGATGGGGCTCAGCTCATCTCCGGCCTTCAGCACGTAGATGGGCTGGCTTTCCATGAGATGCTTCAAGCGCTCGGCCAGAGAGGACTTCCCACCCCCCACCGGGCCCAGCAGATAGAGCACCTGCTTTCGCTCCTCCAAGCCTTGGGCGGCATGTTGGAAGTAGCTGACCACCCGCTGAATGGTGTCTTCCATGCCGAAGAAACCGTCCATCGTCGGATAGCGCTTGATCGTCCGGTTCATGAAAATCCGGCCCAACCTGGGGTCTGCGCTGGTCTCGACCAGCTCCGGTTCGCCAATTGCCGTCACCATCCGCTCAGCCGCGGAGGCATAGAAGCTGGCGTCCGTGCGACAGCCCTCAAGATATTCGGTCAGCGACATTTCCTGCCGCCGGTGATGCTCGTAATTCTTCGAATACAGATCGAAAATATCGCCGCTTTCGGCGTTTTCCGTTTTTTCTTCCACCACCATTTCGGTGCTGGCAAAACTGCTCGTCGTTGCCACGGTATTCATGCGATCCTCCTCGCTGTTTCGCGGTTCAGAGCGCCTCACCTGCCTCACTTTCGAGGTCTGATGGTTAACGAAACGTTAGCAATTGTCTTTTTTGCGATCACAATCTCACTGCAGCGCCGCCTTTTGCCTGCCTGTTGCACAAATGCTTCAGAGCGAAAATGGAACGCAAATGACCGAAGCCGCCTTCACGTTCGAAGCGTAAAGGCAACAGGGTTCAGATCTTGTGCACTGCAGCACTGAATGCTTTCCTCCCAACCCATTCAATCCTATGATGAGCAAGTTAGTTTCACTCCACCGCTCAGTTTCACTGAGCCGATGGCCATTTTTTGAAGACATCATGAAAGGCGCTACAGATCAGGCCGCACCGTTGGCAACCAGCCAGGGCGAGAACACCGCGCACAAAACTTGAAACTCTTACAACGCGGCGTTGGAACAATCACTTGCCAATATGTGGGGCTTGGCTGCGACCGCACAGCGCGCTACCGAAGTGCGTTAAATCCGTGTTGAATAGGCCGACAAGGCATCGCAACAGGTTTAATGCGGGACCATTGACGCCAATCAGGGCTTTGATCAGTAGGGGAACAAGAGCAAGAAGATGAAGATAGGTGCACTCAAGGAGACATTCTCCGGCGAGAATCGCGTGGCGATGACGCCGGCATCGGCATTGCAACTGCAGAAACTTGGCCATGAGTGCTTCGTGGAAGCCGGCGCGGGCGCGGCTGCAAGGTTCTCTGATCAGGACTATGAGAAGGCCGGTGTGACAGTCGTCAAAACCGCGGCCGACTTGCTGAAAAACGTCGACTTCGTCACCAAGGTGCGCCCGCCGGAAGCGACTGAAGTCAAGAAGCTGCGCAAGGATCAGACACTGATCTCGTTCTTCTATCCAGCTGCGAACGAAGACCTGATGAAGGCCTCTGCCAACACCGGCTCCACCGTCATTGCCATGGACATGGTGCCGCGCATCAGCCGGGCCCAGAAGATGGACGCGCTCTCCTCCATGGCCAACATTGCCGGCTACCGGGCGGTGATCGAGGCGGGCAACAATTTCGGGCGGTTCTTCACCGGCCAGGTGACGGCGGCGGGCAAGGTTCCGCCGGCAAAGGTCCTGGTGATTGGTGCGGGCGTTGCCGGCCTTGCGGCCATTGGCGCAGCACAGTCGCTCGGTGCCATCGTCAGGGCCTTCGATGTGCGCCCCGAGGTGGCCGAGCAGATTGAGTCCATGGGCGCTGAATTTCTCTTCCTCGACTTTGAGGAGGATGCCAGCGGAGAAGGCGGCTATGCGGCGCCCTCGTCGCCGGAGTTCCGTGAAAAGCAGCTGGAGTGCTTCCGCGAACAGGCACCTGATGTGGATATCGTGATCACCACGGCGCTGATCCCGAACCGGGACGCGCCCAAGCTTTGGCTGAAGGACATGGTCGAAGCCATGAAACCGGGCTCCGTGGTGGTGGACCTTGCCGCTGAACGCGGCGGCAATTGCGATTTGACCAAGCCGGATGAGAAGATCGAGACCGCCAATGGCGTGACCATCATTGGCTACACGGACTTTCCGAGCCGGATGGCAGCCCAAGCCTCTGAACTCTATGCCTCGAACATCCGGCACATGATGGCCGACCTGACGCCTGAGAAGGACGGGGTCGTGGTCCATGACATGGAGGACGACGTCATCCGCGGCGCGACCATTGCCCATGCGGGCGAGGTCACCTTCCCGCCGCCGCCGCCGAAGATCCAGGCCATCGCGAAGGCGCCCCCGAAGGCTCCGGAGAAGACCCCCGAGGAGAAGCGGGCCGAGGAAGAGGCCGCTGCCAAGAAAGCCCTTGACCGCACCGCATGGCTGCTGGCCGTCGGCGGCGCCCTCTGTTTGCTCGTGGGGCTGGCTGCACCGGCAAGTTTCATGCAGCACTTCATTGTCTTCGTGCTGGCTGTGTTTGTGGGCTTCTACGTGATCTGGGGCGTGGCGCATGCCCTGCACACGCCCTTGATGGCGATCACCAACGCGATATCATCTATCATCATCGTGGGGGCGTTGTTGCAGATCGGCTCCGGCACCACTGTGGTTGTTGTGCTGGCGGCCGCATCGATCCTAATGGCATCAGTGAACATTTTTGGCGGCTTCCTCGTGACGCGCCGCATGCTCGCCATGTTTGAGCGTAGCTAAGGGAGCCTAAGACCATGAGCATCGGACTGATCAGTGCCGCCTACGTTGTCGCGGCCATTCTCTTCATCCTCGCCCTTGGTGGGCTCTCCAATCAGGAAAAGGCCAAGCGCGCAATCTATTATGGCATCGCCGGAATGGCGCTCGCCGTGGGCGCCACGGTCGGCGCCAAAGGGGTCGGAAACTTCGGCATTCTCGCGGTCATGGTGGCCATTGGCGGGGTGATCGGCTGGTTTGTCGCCAACCGGGTCCAGATGACCCAGATGCCGGAACTTGTCGCGGGCTTCCACAGCCTTGTGGGCCTTGCGGCGGTGTTTATCGGCATCAATGCTGATCTTGAGATGAATGCAGCCCTCTCTGCCAAGGAGGCCGGCACGGTCGATCAACTGGCCGGCTTTGCGGCGACCATTGCCAAGAAGAGCGCCGTTGAGATCAACATTCTCAAGATAGAGCTCTTCCTCGGCATCCTCATCGGGGCGATCACCTTCACCGGCTCCATCATCGCCTATGGCAAGCTCTCCGGCAAGCTGTCGTCTGCTGCGCTGACGCTCCCCTTCCGCCACCAGCTCAACCTGTTGGCCTTCATTGCCTGCTTCGTCTTGGGCTGGATGTATCTGGAGGGAGCCGGGCTGTGGACGATGCTTGCGGTGGCAGTGATCTCCGGTCTCATCGGCTGTCACCTCATCATGGCCATCGGCGGCGCCGACATGCCGGTGGTGGTTTCCATGCTGAACTCCTATTCCGGCTGGGCGGCAGCGGCCATTGGCTTCACGCTGGGCAACGATCTGCTGATCGTCACCGGCGCCCTGGTGGGCTCGTCCGGCGCCATCCTCTCTTACATCATGTGTAAGGGCATGAACCGTTCCTTCGTTTCGGTGATCCTAGGTGGCTGGGGCGGCCAGCAGACCTCAGCGCAAGCGGTAGAGGGCGAACAGATCGCCATCGATGCAGACGGCGTGGCCGCTTCATTGGAAGATGCCGACAGCATCATCATCGTGCCGGGCTACGGCATGGCGGTGGCCCAGGCCCAGCAATCCGTCTCCGAACTGACCCGCCGCCTCCGGGCAAAGGGCAAGAGCGTGCGCTTCGGCATCCACCCGGTTGCCGGCCGTCTTCCCGGGCACATGAATGTGCTGCTCGCAGAGGCCAAGGTGCCCTACGACATTGTTCTGGAGATGGATGAGATCAACGATGACTTCCCGCAGACCGATGTGGTTATTGTCATCGGCTCCAACGACATCGTCAATCCCGCCGCCCAAGACGACCCAGGCTCGCCCATCGCAGGGATGCCGGTTCTGGAGGTGTGGAAGGCAAAGCAGGTGTTCGTTTCCAAACGCGGCCAAGGCACCGGGTACTCGGGCATCGAAAACCCTCTCTTCTTCAAAGAGAACACCAGAATGTTCTTCGGAGATGCAAAAGCGAGCCTCGATCAGCTGCTGGGGCAGATGCCGAATTAATGATTTGGCGCTTGCCGCAGACCAGGTCCGTTTCATGGATCGCTGAAAGCAACACGCGTTTGACCTGACTCAATGACCTTGAGGGCGAACTTTGCAACCAATGCAAACATGTGAAGCCCTTGGCCGGTTGAGAGGGAAATGGTCGACAAGCCCCAAGACGTTGCCAGCAAATCAGCGGATGACAAAGCAAAGGTGGAGCAACGCGTCCTCACCTTGGTTGAGATTTTGGGGCATGATCTGAATCCGAAACGTAAGTTTCGGGTGGAATTGGATTCCTCATTGCAACGTGATCTGGGTTTCGACAGCCTGGTCTTGGCCGAACTGCTCATGAGAACGGAGAAGGAATTCAAACTCCGTCTGCCCGACGACCTCTTCAGCCGACTTGAGACGCCGTGTGATCTGGCAGCGGCCGTCTACAAGCATGAAGGCGTTGCGGCCTTCTTGGTGACGCAAAGAGCGGACTTGCTATCGCAAGCGGTGGTGGACACTCTGCCTCGTCAGGAGACCACGTTGACCGGCGTGCTCAAGTGGCATGCGCATCACAATCGGGACCGCCCCCACATCCTGCTATCAGACGGATACGGCGAAACGGAAACCATCACCTATGGCGAGTTGTACGATGCCGCCGCCTCTGTGGCTGCCGCATTGCACGAGTGGGGGCTCGAATCCGGTGAGTTCGTGGGCATCATGCTTCCGACGAGCCGAGAGTTTTTTGAGATTTTCTTTGCTGTACTTTTTGCGGGCGGCATTCCGGTGCCAATGTATCCACCGGTGCGTCTGTCTCAGTTGGAAGAGCACTTGCGACGCCAGGCCGGAATACTCAGAAACTGCGAAGCTGCGCTGTTTATCATCCCCGAGGAGGGCAAGGCGTTGGCCGGCCTGCTTGGAGGCCAGATCGAGACGCTGCGCGGTACGGCGACGGTGCAGGACTTGCGGAAACAAGGCATGACCGAGCTGTCGGTCCACTGCCAAGCCGAAGACATGGCCATGCTTCAATACACCTCCGGGAGCACCGGCGACCCGAAAGGGGTCATGCTGACCCATGCAAACCTGATCGCCAACATTCGCGCCATGGGTGATGCGATCCAGGCCACATCGAAGGATGTTTTCGTTAGTTGGTTGCCGCTTTATCACGATCTCGGGCTGATTGGGGCCTGGTTTGGCAGCCTTTACTACGCCGTGCCGGTGATCGTCATGTCGCCGTTGCGCTTCATCGTGCGACCGGAAAGTTGGCTTTGGGCGATACATCGCAACGGGGCGACCCTGTCTGCAGCGCCGAACTTCGCATTTGAACTTTGTGTCAACAAGATCGAGGACGATGCGATTGAGGGTCTCGATCTAAGCTCGTTGCGGATGGTCGCCAATGGTGCTGAACCGGTTAGTGCCGAGACCATTCAGCGGTTTACCGAGCGCTTTCAACATTACGGCTTCAGGCCGCAAGCGATGACACCGGTGTACGGCTTGGCGGAAAACGCCGTGGGCCTGGCGTTCTCCTCCCAAGATAAGGAGCCCATCATCGACAGGATCAGGCGCGATGCAATGGCGCAAGACGAAATGGCCGTTCCGGCGGGAGTTGGCGATGCGAACGCAATGTCCTTCGTCTCGAGCGGTGTCCCCCTGCCCGGAAACCAAATCAGGATTGTCGACACGTTTGGGCGGGAAGTCGGCGCGCGCCGTCAGGGCCGGCTTGAATTCAAGGGCCCCTCCTCCACCAGCGGTTATTACAGAAGTCCGCAGAAAACCAAGGCGCTACATCGCGGCCGTTGGCTGGACAGCAGCGACCTTGCCTACATCGCAGAAGGCAATGTTTTCATCACCGGCCGCGTGAAAGACATCATCATCAAAGGCGGGCGCAATATCTACCCGCAGGAGATTGAAGAGGCCGTGGGCAATCTCTCCGGCATTCGCAAGGGCTGCGTGGCGGCATTTGCCAGCGCAGACCACAGAACCGGTTCAGAGAGACTGATCGTCGTTGCGGAAACGCGCAGCACAGACCCGGCGGCGCGGACAACGCTGGAGCATGACGTTGCACAGACCGTGACCGATGTGCTCGGACTGCCTGCCGATGAAGTCATCGTCTCTCCCCCACACACGGTTCCCAAGACTTCTAGCGGCAAGGTACGGCGATCGGCCCTTCAAGAGCTTTATGCAACCGGAAAGCTGGGCAAGCCGGTCCGTGCTCTCTGGCTGCAGATCCTTCGGCTTAGCGCAATGTCCGCCATGACCAGAACACGTCGGGCCTTCCGATCGTTGAAGGACATCTTCTATGCCGGGTGGTGGTGGCTTGTTCTTGTTGTTCTGGCCGGGGCCACCTGGGTTGGTGTTTTGATTTTGCCTCGACCGGATCTTAGGTGGAAACTTGTGCGGCGGGCCGCTCAGCTTTCGCTAAAGCTGATGGGTATTCAGCTGACTGTGTCGGGAGAGCAGCGTCTCGCTCTTGATACCGGGGTATTGATCGCCAACCATTCCAGTTACTTCGATGTGGCCGTGCTGGCCGCCGTGTTGCCTGGCGAGCCGAAATTCATCGCGAAAAAGGAACTGGCGGGCCAGTTCATTGCGGGCCCATTTCTTAGACGCCTTGGGGCTGAGTTTGTTGATCGTGCCGTCGGCGAAGCCGGTCTGAAGGATGTGGAGAGCTACAAGGATCTTGTGCGGCAGGGAAACCGTCTCGTTGTGTTTCCCGAGGCAACCTTCTTTCGCGCACCTGGTCTTTTGCCGTTCAGGCTTGGCGCTTTCGCAATTGCCTGCAGCACACAGTCGCTTGTGCTTCCGATCGCGATCAATGGCACGCGCACGATCTTGCGGGGTGAGCAATGGTTTCCTCGTCGCGGGCCGGTCCGCGTAGAGGTCTTGGCACCGGCGGTTCCAACCGGGCGTGACTTCGCCGCCATGGTGGAACTGCGCGATAGGGTGCGATCTGAAATCCTGGCGCGTTGCGGAGAGCTTGATATGGCAGAGGCACAGGTGGTTTTTGCCAAAGCCGAAGATGAACCCTCCATCTCATAAAGGTTGGATGGGATACCGACAGCACCCGCCAACCATTGGCTTGGCCAGATCAGCCTGTTCCCTGCCACGTCTGCAAGCATAGCCTCGCGAATTTGGGCTTGACGGGTATCACCGGAAGCCACATTATCATTAGCATACAAATGAGATCGAGTGATGAATTTCAGCAGTCCGAAAGATCTTGATGCAGCATTGGAATTACTAACGCTGCATCGATGTTCAATTCTCTCTGGCGGCACGGATTTTTTCCCTTCTCTAGGCGATGCGAAACCAACCGCTCCGATTGTTGATATTTCCCGCCTCACAAAACTTGCCGGCATCTCTGAAGATAATGACTTTTGGACCATCGGGGCGCTGGTGACATGGAGCGAATTGATACGCACCCCGCTGCCCGCAGCTTTCGATGCTCTGAAACAGGCCGCGCGTGAAGTCGGGTCTGCCCAAATTCAGAACAGGGCAACAATCGTCGGCAACCTCTGCAACGCTTCGCCTGCGGCGGATGGGGTGCCGCCCCTGCTTTGCCTTGATGCACAGCTCGAGCTTTCCTCACAGTCAGGACAGCGCGAAGTTGCACTGTGCGACTTCATCACAGGCAACCGCGAAACGCTGCTGCGCCCGAACGAGCTTGTTACCAAGCTGAAGATCCCCAAGCTCATGACGAACGGTCGTTCACGGTTCGTGAAACTGGGCGCCCGGAAGTATCTCGTCATTTCAATTTCAATGGTTGCGGTTCGCCTGGAATGCGATGAACGGAAGATCATACGTGATGCCGCCGTTGCGGTCGGATCGTGCTCCGCGGTCGCCATGCGCATGAACGACCTTGAGCACGACCTCGTGGGCACAGGCCTTTCCCATGATGCCGCAGCAATTGTCGGCGCGAAACACTGTGATTGTCTGGCACCGATCGACGATGTGCGCGCCACCGGTCAATATCGCTCCGATGCGACGGTGGAATTGATCCGACGGGCTATCACCGGCATCGCAGACGAGGTATGACCGTGCAGATCTCCCTCACCGTCAATGACAGGCCATACGATCTGGCGGCGCAGCCGTCCGATCGCTTGTCCGACGTGTTGCGGCGCGATTTGGGCCTGACCGCAACCAAGGTCGGGTGCAATGCGGGCGACTGCGGCGCCTGCACGGTTGTGGTTGATGGCGAGATCGTGTGCGCCTGTCTGATGGCGATCGCACAAGCCGATGGTTCAAAGGTTGAAACGGCCGAAGGTCTCCAAAGAGATGGTGCGCTAAGCCAACTTCAGAAGAGCTTTCTCCATCACGGCGCAGCGCAATGCGGGATCTGTACGCCAGGCATGCTCATCGCATCGAAGGCATTGCTCGACCGAAACCCCCAACCAAGCCGGGAGGATGTGGAGGACGCGCTCTCCGGAGTTCTCTGTCGGTGCACCGGCTATCGCAAGATTGTTGAGGCTGTGTTGAATGCGGACGGTTTCAATGAGGCCGGCCTGGAGCCGGAGGCAGGCGACAATGTTGGCGCCCCCATCTGCCATTTGGATGGTGAGGCAAAAGTCTCCGGGCTGCTGAAGTATGGCAACGATGTTTGCCCCGAGAATGCCCTGGCGGTGCGGGTGATCAGAAGTCCATATCATTTTGCCCGGTTCACGTTCGGCGATCGACAAAAGTTCTTGTCCGAGCATCCTGGAATTGAGTTGGTGCTGGATGCTTCGGACGTACCTGGCGAAAACAGGCACGGGGTGATCCCGCCGTTTGCTGACCAGCCCGTGTTTGCTGAAGAAACAGCACGCTATCGCGGAGAGGCCATTGCTGCGGTGGTGGGCGAGCAGGATGCCGTGGAAGATCTGCGAGACGAGGATTTTCCGGTGGTCTGGGAGGAGATACCATTTGCCCTGACACCCAGTGAGGCCACCGCAGAGCCCATGGCCGACTTGCATCTGGACCGGCAAGGAAATCTGCTCATCCACGGCCACGTAGAGCGCGGTGAGGTGAGCGCTGCTCTGGATGGGTCAGCGCACCAGGTGGAGGTCACAAGTTCCACGCCGTTCATTGAGCATGCTTACATCGAACCGGAAGCTGGCTATTGCGTGCGCAACGGAGATCGTCTGGAGATATTCGGCTGCACTCAAGCCGCGCAAATGGACCGCGAAGCGCTGGCCGCAATTTTGGGATTGGATGGAAGCGCTGTCCGGATCATGCCTTCTGCGTGCGGCGGAGGTTTCGGTTCCAAGCTTGATGTTTCGTTCCAACCCTACGTGGCATTGGCGGCCTGGAGGCTGCACAGACCGGCGACCATCTGTTATTCGCGCGGTGAATCCATGCGCGCCACAACCAAACGACACCCTTCCGAGATCACCTTGCGGATCGGGTGTGACCAAGATGGACTGATCACAGGCTTTGATTTTGCAGGCACCTTCAACACCGGCGCTTACGCAAGTTGGGGTCCGACGGTTGCCAATCGCGTTCCGGTCCATGCTTCAGGACCATATTTTGTTCCCGCATACCGAGCAAAAAGCACAGCGGTGCATACCAACACCCCACCCTCCGGTGCCTTCCGCGGGTTTGGCGTACCGCAATCTGCCATCGCACAAGAAATCGCCTTCGACCAGTTGGCGGACCTGGCCGGCATTGACCGGCTGGAGTTCAGACTGCAAAACGCTCTGCAGAACGGGCAGCCCACCGTGACCGGTCAGGTTATGGAGAAAGGCGTCGGCATTGCCGAATGTCTGAAACGCCTGCAGACGACGTGGGATCTGTCGCGTGAGCGCTCCGAGCAGTTTAATGCGTCTGCGCAGAATACATCTCATCGAAAAGGGGTTGGGCTTGGCACCTGCTGGTATGGCTGCGGCAACACGTCTTTGCCAAATCCATCAACAGTGAGGATGGGTGTAACGGCTGAGGGCAGAATTGTTCTGCATCAAGGCGCAATGGATATTGGCCAAGGGGCAAATACGGTCATTGCGCAGATCGCGGCGGATGCGCTCGGCGTCCCCGTCCACGCGATGGATTTGATTGACGGCGACACCGACCTGACGCCCGATTGCGGCAAAACATCCGCTTCCAGACAAACCTACGTGACGGGCGCCGCCGCTAAGCTTTCCGGCGAGGCGTTGAGGCGTCAGATCTTGCGGCAAGTCAATGTGGGCCACAATGCTACGATCATCCCTGAAGGCGGCGGGCTGCGACTGGCTGATGGGGATCAACTGTCCGCCATCGACCTCTCAGCCCTGCCGGAGAATGAGTTTGGCTATGTCTTCATGGCCGAAGAGACCTATGATCCGCCAACCAGCCCGCTTGATGCCAACGGTCAGGGCGTGCCCTATGCGGTCTATGGCTATGGGGCTCAGCTCATTGAACTCACCGTGGATGTAACGCTTGGTACGGTAAAGCTCGACAGGATCACCACGGCGCATGATGTCGGCCGGGCGATTAATCCCATGCTGATTGAAGGCCAAATCGAAGGCGGGGTGGCGCAAGGCATCGGCATGGCGCTTATGGAGGATTATGTGCCTGGCCGCACTGAGAACCTGCACGACTACCTGATCCCCACGATTGGCGACATGCCAGAGTTCGAACATTTCATTGTCGAGGTAGAGGACGCTGAAGGGCCCTATGGGGCAAAGGGGTTGGGCGAGCATGTTCTGATTCCGACCGCCCCTGCGATCGTGAACGCAATCCGCGATGCAACCGGATGCGTGGTGTCCGATCTTCCGGCAACTCCGGACAAGGTCTTACGGGCAATCCGTGCGGGCCGGCAGGAGATACACAATGGCTGAGAGCACCCCCAAACCGGAAAAGATCAGATGTGATGCCTGTCCGGTCATGTGCTACATCGCAGACGGCCGTCCCGGCGCCTGCGACCGGTATGCGAACGATGGTGGCCAGTTGGTACGTCTCGACCCTTTGACGATCCTTGAACGCAGGGTCGAAGAAGGAGGCGAAGTGGTTCCGTTCCTGGAGGGATCCCGCGAATGGGATGGTGATGTGATCGCAGGGCAGCACAAATTCGTCACCGCTATTGGTGCCGGCACCACATATCCTGATTACAAGCCTGCCCCGTTTATCGTTTCCAGCAAGATTGACGGGTTGGACATGGTCACCGTCGTCACTGAAGGAATTTTCAGCTACTGCGGCGCCAAGATCAAGATTGACACTGACCGGCACCTTGGGCCGGAACGCAATCTGGTCCGTTCCGATGGCGAACCTGTCGGCCATGTCACGACCGGTGAATATGGCTCACAAATGCTCTCGCTTGGCGGCGTCCATCACCTCACGGGCGGCGGCAAGAAAGAAGGCCGCGTCACCTGTTCAACTCTTATGGCTCTGTGCAATGGTGAGGCCGTTGAGCTGACCGTTGATGAGGGATCTGAAATTGTTGTTCAAGCCGACAGACCCCCGATCATCAATGGCATCACCGAAGAACGGATGCGGGTTGGTTGTGGTTCTGCAACGGTCGGCATGTTCGCCTCACAGTGGAAGGGCCTCGTTGATGAGGTCGTGGTGGTCGACGACCACATCACCGGGGTCATGTCCGAGCACCAGGCAGGCAAGGTCATCGGCTGGAAAGAAACCGGAATCAAAATCAAAGGTCGCCGCTCCACGCCCGGACGCTACTTCCAAGTTGCAGAGCCCGGCACAGGTTGGGGAGGAACCGACCTAACGGACCCATTGACCATATTGGGAGACTTCAACAGCAAGATCGCTCAACCGGGCCAGTCCATGCTGATGGTGTCGACGACCGGAGAACACTTCGCCTACTACGAGCTTGATCAAGATTTGAAGCCGGTTGAAACTGACGTTCCTGACCGGCTGCAGCCTTCGATTGCCAGAATTGAGGAAAATTGCGAGCCGGCTCTGTGTTCGGTTCTGTTCATGGGCGGTGCCGGCGGATCGCTGCGGGCGGGCGTTACTGAGAACCCGGTGAAACTGACCCGTTCGGTGCAGCAGGCGCTTACCCGGGTGACTTGCGGGGGCGCGCCCGCCTTCCGTTGGCCCGGCGGCGGAATCACTGTGATGGCCGATGTCTCGCGTATGCCAGACAACTCCTTTGGCTATGTGCCTACTCCCGCGCTGGTTGCCCCGATCGAGTTCACGGTCAGCAGAAACGACTATAAGTTGCTGGGTGGCCATATGGACCACATCATACCTCTCGAGGAGGCTGTGAAGGGTATGACCGGGCCGCAGAACGACCACATCCTGACAGGTCAACGTGAAGTGCAGCCGAACACCGAGAATCCCTGGCCGGTAGGGCTGAAATGATGGCTTCTTTGTTCAAAGATGAAGCTCGCGTTGCCTGGCTGCCGGATGGAAAGCGCCTTCAGATGCGCCATGGGCCGATCGAGATCATTGTTGAAGCCGAAGGCGCGCCCAGCGAGATTGAACGGGCATATCGCCAGGCCGCAGCGGCTTTCAGCGGCATACTTGAGACGCTGGCCGGTGAACTGGATGTGCTTCGCCGACCAGTGGACGCCGGGCGCAATCTTTGTGAGGGTGCTGTTGCCCGCAAGATGTGGGCTACGGCCAAGCAGGTAGCGGGCAGAGAATTTGCAACACCGATGATTTGCGTTGCCGGAGCGGTTGCCGACTACATACTCTCAAACATGACCCAGGGAACCGACCTGGACCGAGCCTACGTCAACAATGGCGGCGACATCGCATTGCATCTGGCGAAAGACCAGATTTTTACAATCGGCGTATGTGAAGGCCCTGGGACCGGGGCAATCACGGCCAAGTGCATCGTCAAAGCAAGCGACAGTGTACGAGGTATTGCGACGAGCGGTTGGCGGGGCCGCAGCATGTCGCTTGGAATTGCTGACGCCGTGACAGTGCTAGGCGCCGACGCCGCCTCGGCAGATTGCGCCGCAACCTTGGTGGCAAACGCCGTGGATGTTCCGGGGCACCCGTCAATCGAACGGATGCCGGCGCGCGCGCTTTCGCCGGACAGCGATTTAGGTGAGCAGTATGTCACGACCGCGGTCCCTGGCCTGTCTGGGCATGAAGTCCAAACGGCGCTAGCCCGAGGAGAACAAGCGGCGGAAAACGTCATGGCGCGTGCACAGACCAAGTCAATCTACGGGCTGTTGCAGGGGCAAATGTTCAGCAAGACCGCACTTGCTTGCGAAGCGATGTCCGGGCGCCGCAACGCTTCACAGCACATTTTGGCAGGTCCCCGGGCCGTGCTTGCAGCCCACACACCACTTTTGAGGATCACATGAAATGAAAGTCCGAAAATTTGTGACCACAGTCGAAGAGACCCTTACTGAGATTGGGCAGACTATCGACCCTCCAACGCGGCGGGCTGTGTCGGTTGCCGTGATCGAAAACCCATTTGCCGGCCGTTATCAAGAAGACCTGGAGGAGCTCATGGAAATTGGAGAGGAACTGGGCGGCGTGCTCGGCCGCAGGTGTGTTGAAGCCCTTGGCATCTCCCCTTCAGAAGCGGAAAGCTATGGCAAAGCGGCGCTTGTCGGCGAAAATGGAGAACTCGAACACGCTGCAGCCATTTTGCATCCGCGGCTCGGAAAGCCCCTGCGGGCAGAGGTTGAAAAGGGTGCCGCTCTTGTCCCCTCCTCAAAGAAGATGGGCTGTATGGGGGCGCCACTTGATGTGCCGCTAGGCCACAAAGATGCAGCCTACGTGCGTTCGCATTTTGATGGGATGGAGGTCCGCGTGAACGATGCCCCGCGTGCGAACGAAATCTTGGTGGCCGTAGCCGTCACGGATTCAGGGCGACCGCTACCAAGGGTTGGCGGACTGGAAGCCAAAGACGCCAAAGGTGAAGATGGATTGAGATAAACCCAGGCCCAGGTAGCAGAAGCATGCCCACAGAATATGTCAGAAACGCCTGGTACGTTGCAGGCTGGTCATCGGAGTTTGGAGAGGATCTCAGTGCAATCACGGTCCTCGAAGAAAACTTGGTTTTGTTCCGCAATTCAAAGGGCAATGTGGTCGCCCTGGAGGATCGTTGTCCCCACCGCCTTCTGCCGCTATCGAAAGGCAAGCGCATCGGGGATGATATCCAATGCGGCTACCACGGCATGACCTTTGGTGCGGATGGCAGATGCGTGCGCATTCCGGGACAACAAAATGTTCCCGCGTCAGCTTATGTGCATGCTTACCCCATTCATGAACGCCATGATATCGTTTGGATCTGGATGGGCGAGCCAGAAAGAGCCGAAGTTGCCGATGTCTTTGATATGCCGGAGTTTTCCGATCCGAACTGGCATGCCCATAAGGGTGAGGCGCTTCATCTCAACGCGCACTATCTGAATGTTGCAGAGAATCTCGTGGATCCAGCCCACGTGAGCTTTGTGCATCCCACCACGTTGGGCAACGCTTCGAGCGAAGACGTGCCTGTTCATGTCAGCACCCAAGATGATGTCATCGTTGCGTGGCGTTGGATCCGGGATGCGCCGCCAGTTGGATTCTTTCAGAAATTTGGCGGCTTCACGGGCAATGTAGATCGTTGGCACTACTATTATCTGCATCTTCCTTCAACCGCCGTTATCGATTTCGGCAGTGCCGATACGGCTGCCAAGCTCGATGAAGACGACCGGGACAAGGGAGTGCGCATCTTCGCTCTGCACTTCGTTACGCCAGTTGGTCCTGACTACACAATCGACCGTTGGATGCATCTGCGCAATAGAGCAGTTGGGGAGGACGGGGCGTCTGATCAGTTGGACGCAATGTTCAAGATCGCCTTCAACGAAGACAAGGAGATACTTGAAGCGATTCAGGTTGAGGAAAAGCGGCCTCAGCGGCGCCGACCAATCCGTATTGCAATCGACAAAGGTCCCAATACCTATCGCAAGCGTATTCGCGATCTGATCGAGGCGGAAAGAACGCAAGACTTGGGTCCGCCAGTGGATCCAACCTTTGTGCACCACGACTAGCGGCCAAAGCCGGCCAAACACAGGGAGAGCACTATGAAAATCGGCAATCTTATTTTGAGTATGGCAGTGGCCGCGGGTGTTGGATTGTCCTCCATCGCCGCTATGGCCGCCGATACGATCAAAATTGGCGAGATCAACCACTACAAGCGCATGGCTGCGTTTGCCAATCCCTACAAAAACGGCATTGAGCTGGCCCTTGAAGAGGTGAATTCAGCCGGTGGGGTTCTTGGAAAGCCGTTGGAATTCATTTACCGCGATGATCAAGGCAAGCCTGGTGAGGCCGTTAAGATTGCTGAGGAATTGATGACGCGCGGCGGGGCGGTGATGCTCACGGGGACCATTTTCAGCCATGTGGGTCTGGCGATCTCGTCTTTTGCAGCGGAGAAAAAATATCTCTACCTTGCCGCCGAGCCGTTGGCTGACGCCTTGGTTTGGGCGAAGGGCAACAAGTACACCTTCCGCCTCCGTGCATCGACACATATGCAAGCCGCGATGCTGGCAGAGGCCGCTGCAAAAACAGACGCCAAGAAGTACGCGACCATCGCGCCCAATTATGCTTACGGCAAGGACGCCGTGGCGGCCTTCAAGAAGGCCCTCACGGCTCTGAAACCTGATGTAGAGTTCGTCACAGAACAATGGCCGGCCTTGTTCAAGATCGATGCCGGAGCCGAAGTCCAAGCCATCGAACGCGCAAAACCCGACGCCATCTACAATGTAACGTTTGGCGGTGATCTTGCAAAATTCGTGCGTGAAGGTTCCACACGCGGGCTGTTTGACGGGCGCAAGGTCTATGGGTTGTTGACCGGAGAGCCGGAATATCTTGACCCGCTCAAGGATGAAGCCCCCGCCGGCTGGATCGTGACCGGCTATCCTTGGTACGATTTCACAGATGGCGCAGAGAAAGCCTTTGTCGACGCTTACCAGGCCAAGTTCAACACCGGTCCGCGGCTTGGTTCACTGGTGGGCTATATGACAGTCCAGTCCATTGCCGCTGCGATCAAAAAGGCTGGTTCAACAGATACCGAAGCCTTGGTGGCGGCCTTTCAAGGTCTGGATCTAGAGACCCCAATGGGCAAAGTCCACTATCGCGCGCTGGATCATCAGTCGACAGCCGGGGCCTATGTCGGAACCATCGCCGTCAAAGATGGCAAGGGGATCATGGTCGACTGGACGTACAAGAACGGAGCAGACTACCTGCCATCTGACGAGGAGGTGAAAGCGCTTCGTCCTGCAGCCCAGTAAGCTCAATCAGGCCCGGAACAAACATGTTTCGGGCCTGAGTCTCTTTCACGGCACCCTTCACGATATTCCAGGTACATGGGCTTTTTCATTGCACAGTTGTTGACTGGGCTAGCTAACGCAGCTGCTCTCTTCCTCGTGGCTTCAGGCCTCTCCTTGATCTTCGGGGTAACGCGGATCGTCAATTTTGCCCATGGTTCGTTCTACATGTTAGGCGCTTTCATTGGCTATTCGCTGATGCAAGTCCTGCCAGGCATATTTGGGTTCTGGGGATCTGTTCTTCTTGCCGGATTGGCGGTGGGCATGATCGGGGTCATTGTTGAGATATGTGTCCTGCGCCCGGTCTATCGGGCGCCGGAGCTGTTTCAGCTCGTCGCCACATTCGGGGTCATACTGGTTATCCAGGATCTGGCCCTATTGATCTGGGGGCCCGACGACATTCTCGGCCCGCGGTCTCCCGGCCTCAAAGGCATTGTACGAATCTTGGGCGAGCCGGTCCCAAAGTATGATTTGGCTCTCATCGCCATCACACCATTTGTCCTTTTCTCACTTTGGTATCTGATCAACAAAACGCGCATTGGAATATTGGTGCGGGCTGCGACTCAGGATCGGGAAATGGTTGGTGCGCTCGGGGTTAATCAGGCTTGGCTCTTCACCGGCGTATTCTTCTTGGGTGCAACGCTCGCCGGATTGGGCGGCGCAATCCAACTGCCAAAAGGTGGTGCCGACCTCCTCATGGATTTCAATATACTGGCAGCGATTTTCGTAGTTGTGGTGATTGGTGGAATGGGTTCTCTTCCAGGCGCTTACGTTGCGGCTGTGCTGATCTCAGTGTTGAATGTCTTCGGCGTCACTTATCTTCCACAAAGCACACTGGTTTTGATGTTCGTGGTGATGGCTGTTGTGCTCGTAATAAAACCATATGGATTGTTCGGGCGCGAAGAGGTCGCTGGCGAGCACGGCCAGGTTGGCGAACCGGAGCGACCGATAAAACCTGCAGGAACGCTCGGTAAAGTGCTGGTGGGCGGTCTGATTGCCGTGCTTGCACTTGTGCCGTTCTTAGGATCGACCTTCTTTCAGATTCTCCTGACCGACATCATCATCTTCTGTCTTTTCGCCGCGAGCCTACATTTTATTCTGGGTTTGGGCGGACTGGTGTCTTTTGGTCATGCCGCATTCTTTGGAGGGGGCGCCTACGTCGCCGCTCTCTTTGTTAGCAAGGCAGGGGCGCCGATGGAGGTTGCCTTCCTGCTCGCTCCCCTCGGCGCTGGAGCTCTCGCCGTATTCATTGGCTGGATCTGCATGCGCCTGACCGGTGTCTATTTTGCCATGCTTACTCTGGCCTTCGCGCAACTTATCTGGTCATTGGTCTACCAGTGGACCGAGTTCACCGGGGGCGATGATGGCTTGGTCGATATCTGGCCCGCTGAGTGGTTGAAGGGCACGACGACCTATTATTACTTCGCCATTGTCATCGGTATCGGCGGAATTTTGGTGTTGCGCCACGTCGCACATTCGCCGTTCGGCTACGCATTGCGCGCTTCGCGGGATTCCTCCCGGCAAGCAGAAGCCACAGGCATAGATACTAAGCTCGTACAATGGACCGCGTTTGCGTTCGCGGGAGCGGCAGCTGGGCTATCGGGGGGCTTGTTCGTCTTTTCGAAGGGCAGCATCTTTCCAACCGAACTGGAAATCGCCAAGTCATTCGATGCACTGATCGTGGTTTTCCTCGGCGGAGTGAAGACGCTTTCGGGTGCTGTGGTGGGCGGCGCGTCACTGGAAGCTGCGAAAGATGTCCTGACGCGTTTTGAGTATTGGCGCCTCAGTCTGGGCGTTCTCATCATTATCGTTGTCATTATGGCGCCGGAAGGGATTGTGGGGTCATTGCGGAAGGTTGCCGAAAGAATTGGATGGATTGCAGATCCGGGGGCAAAGAAGTGAAGGCCGTCTTACGGGTCGAGAGCTTGAGCAAATCATTTGGCGGCCTTCAGGCGGTCAAAGATGTCTCCTTCACTGTGGCGGATGGAGAGCTTCTTGCGCTGATCGGTCCCAATGGAGCTGGAAAGTCAACTTGCTTCAACATGTTGATGGGTCAGTTGAAACCCACGTCCGGGCAGATTTATTTCAAAGAAGAGAGCCTCAAGAACAAGCTCCCACGCGAAATTTGGCGTAAGGGCATTGGCAGAACATTCCAAATCACTGCGACCTATTCGTCGATGACCGTGGTGGAGAACGTCCAGATGGCGCTTATCTCCCATCACAGGCGGATCTTCTCCTTCCTGCCCTATGCCCACAAACTGTACAAGGATGAAGCCATGTCCATGCTTGAACTTGTGGGCATGTCCAACCAAGCAGAACGACACTGCGCTATTCTGGCCTATGGCGACCTGAAGCGCCTAGAACTCGCGATCGCCCTATGTCACGACCCAACGCTTCTGTTGATGGATGAACCGACCGCTGGAATGGCTCCCACAGAGCGTACCAGGCTCATGGAACTAACATCCGACATAGTGAATGAAAAGAAGATTAGTGTCTTGTTCACCGAGCACGACATGGATGTGGTGTTCGCTCACTCCCACCGGGTCATGGTGCTAAACCGGGGAGAGCTGATTGCGAACGGCTCAGTGGACGAAATCCGCAACGACAGACGAGTGCAGGAAATCTACCTGGGTGGAGGTAGTTTGTATGGTACATCGGGGCCGGGACATGATTGAAGTCTCCGGCATCGACAGCTTCTACGGCAAGGCACAGATTCTCAGTAAGCTGAGTTTCTCCATCGGAACCGGTGAAGTGGTCGCGATGCTCGGCCGAAACGGGGCCGGAAAATCCACCACCATGAAGTCGATCATGCAGCTTGTTCTCCCAAAGTCAGGCTCGGTTGTTTTCCAAGGGCGCGAAATCGTCGGCATGGCTCCACACCAGGTTGCCAAATTGGGGCTGGGATATGTGCCCGAGGATCGCCGCATATTCACGGACCTGACTATTCTAGAAAACCTGGAGGTGGGCCGGCAGCCTCCCCGCAGTGCGGCGCCAGAATGGACATCAGAATTGCTGTTCGATCTTTTCCCAAATCTCAAAGAACGGCGTGACAATCGGGGCAAGACGCTGTCTGGGGGCGAGCAGCAGATGTTGACGATTGCCAGAACTTTGATGGGCAACCCAATCTGCCTCCTTTTGGATGAGCCTTCAGAAGGTATCGCGCCTGTTATTGTGGAGCAAATGGCCGCAACAATCCTGAAGCTCAAACAGCATGGCATTACCATCATGCTGTCCGAGCAAAATCTTCATTTTGCGCGCTTGGTTTCCGACAGGGCGATAATTATCGAAAGCGGCCAAAAGCGCTTTGAAGGCAGCTTTGCCGAGCTTGATGCACAGCCTGACGTGCAGGAAGCCTATCTTTCGGTCTGACTACACAATCGAGGGCAATCTGGTGGCGGGGGGCGTGTTCCGGCTGCGTTGCGATCGCACGATCCCGTCAATCACCGTCATCCCGACACCTGGCAGATTGCCTTGGTGAATGCTCTCAAGCATGTTCTTACCCGGAGCATGTTGTGCCTGGTCGATCAGAATAAAGTCAGCAGCTTTGCCGGTTGCAATGATACCGCTGTTCAGTCCCCGCATTCTTGCAGTGTTGCCCGTGGCAAAACAGAAAGCGACTTCCGGCGGCACATCGCCCAGCGACGAGAGCATCGCAATCATGCGTAATATGCCGAGAGGCTGGACGCCCGACCCCGCAGGTGCGTCGGTGCCGAGAATAATACGTTCAGCTTCACTGATCTCAAACGCGGTGCGCATGGCCAAAAGTCCGGCACGTTCATTGCCGTTGTGAACAATTTCGATCCCCCGTTTGCAGCTCTCGCAAAGACAGGTGATTTGCTCATCGGGAAGCGCTGTGTGGCCACCGTTGATGTGACCAATGATATCCGCGTCAGCTTCCAGCACGACGTCTTTGTCGATCAGGCCAGAGCCGGGGATTGACGGGCCGCCAGTGTGGATTGTCGATTGGATGCCGTATTTTCGCGCCCATTTGACCATCTTGGCAGCGGTTTCGCCTGCTTTGACCGACCCCAAGCCGACTTCGCCCAACAGCTTGACACCCGCGTCCGCCAGATCCTTGAAGTCCTGCTCTTCCATCCCTTCTTCTAGAACTGGAGCGCCGGCGAGCATTTTGACGCCGGAGGGCCGGAAGTTTTCGTACCACCGCTGCGAGGCGATCGCCATCGCCTTCAGGCCGACGATATCCTTGGGGCGCCCAGGAGCGTGCACTTCGCCAGCCGAAATCATTGTTGTGACGCCGCCATGCAAACAGGAATCAATCCAGTTCAGCTGCTGCTGCCGTGGAGTGTAATCACCGATGACAGGATGCACGTGGCTATCGATCAAACCGGGCGACATCCAGGTTCCGTTTGCGTCCACCGTTGTTGCAGCTTGACCCGTGTCCATGTCTTTTTCAAAACCTATGGCCTCAATCACCCCGTCATTGGCAATGACGCAATCCCCGTCGATCAGCGGTTCTTCAAGCCTGCCGGAGAGTATCTGCGCAATGCCTTTGATAACGAGCTTCTTCGATGGGTTCGCCATTGCGTTCTCCTTACAAAGGGTGTGATGGAATCAGAGAGATTCCGGCCGGTCGTGCGTACACCGTCTGAGCCGTTTGTATACTAATAAAAGTACTAGGCATTTCAAGACTTACAGCGTGCACGTTGCCCAAGTCGGGAAACGGCGGGTTGCCAATATTGGCGGTACCAACTTGGCTTGAAACGTGCGATGAAACCTCTGTACGAAAGGCTATCACATTGGCACCTGAGCACAAACTTGACTACCAGCTGTCCGACCAAATTGGCTTCATCTTGAGGATAGTGAACCAAAGGCATACAGGCATATTTGCCGAACTGATGCCGGACGAACTGACACCCACGCGGTTTGCCGCACTTGTTAAGCTGCTGGAATTTGGGACAATTTCGCAAAACCAGTTGGGTCGGCACACAGCTATGGATGTTGCGACAATCAAGGGTGTGGTTGATAGATTGCGAAACCTCGGTTTGGTTCAAAGCAGATTGGATCCCTTGGACGGGCGACGTCAATTGATTGAACTTACCGAGAAAGGAACGGAGCTTGCTTTAAGGTCCATTCCCATTGCCAAAATGGTGACTAAAAAGACGACCGAACCTCTGCAGAAATCTGAAAATAAACTACTGATGCAACTTCTCAGAAAAATGTCATAGTCAAAAACTTAATGCTCGTCGCTCTTCTGTCTGCTTGAACTTTTAACAGCATTTAGCCGAGTTTTTTGAACGCGAGCGCGCCCGATCCATATTCCACTGATACAGTTTTTCGTCCATTGCACGACCGAATACTGCCTTGGTACGGGTAACCATCAGCTCAAGCCAATCGTCAAAATCTCGGCATGAGACTTTTTCCTCTCAGCGGCGAACAGATCCCAATCGCCGCCGTGCTGATCAGCATTTTTCCATTACGCGGATACGGTCAATCCGCACCCTGCAAAGGCAGCACGGTTGTATATTTGATCTGCTCAATGGCAAACGTCGAGCTAACGTCTTTGAGCTTTGCCGCGGAGATTAACTTCTTATAGAAGGCATCGTAGCCTTCCACGTCGGGGACAACGACGCGCAGCAGATAGTCGACCTGACCGCTCATCCGATAGAACTCCGCGACTTCAGGAAAACTCTGCACCGCGTCATGGAATTGATCCAGCCACTCCTGGCTATGTTCAGGTGTGGTGATGGCGACAAACACCGTCACATTTGCACCAACTTTTCGCGGATCAAGCAGAGTGACCCGTTGCTGGATTACGCCATCGTCCTCCAGACGTTTGATCCGGTCAGCGCAGGTGTTTTCGTCCAAACCAAGATGATCTGCAATGTCTCCCGCAGAAAGCGTCGCGTCGGCTTGCAGCAGATTCAGGATCTTGGCATCAGTTTGGTCCATTCTTCTTGCTATCCGCCCCTGATAGGAGTTCGCTGAGTATTGGAAGCACGAACCGAGTTTAGGCTAATCTTTAGAGACGCGAAACAGATAAGATGGCGCAGCAGATCAACAGCTGGCCAATGTGCAGCTTGAACCAAAGGCAGAGCGGACGTGGTTGAGACGGTTAGCCTGACACCGGAATTCGCGATCGGCCCACAGGTCGTCCCGGAGGATTTTGCGGCGCTCCGGGCAGCCGGGTTTGCAGCGGTCATAAATGCACGGCCGGACGACGAAGATGGATCATATCTGGCCGCAACAGATGCAGAGGAGCTTGCACTGGCAAACGGTCTTGCCTATGCGCACAGCCCGACCGAGAACCACGCAATATTCGAACCCAACCTCATAGACCGGTTCGAAAGAGTGCTTGCCGGGCTCCCGAGCCCAATCTTCGCACATTGCAAGAGCGGCACACGGGCTGCAATCCTTTGGGCGCTGGTCGCGTCGCGTCATCGTCCGGTCGAGGACGTCATCGGCACGCTGCGCGCCGCCGGCCAGGATCTTGATTTCCTAGAGCAGGAACTCCTTGATTCTGCCAACAATGCGAGCAAGTCACCCGTTCGCTTGAAGGAAGACGCGCTGCTCAGCCTCTCCCGGTCCAGCCTGTTGGGCGGCCGCCGCAGGGGGCGATGACAGTCACTAGTGGAGCTGAGTTCTCTTGGCGGAAATTGACTTTGTTGTGCGGTTTTGACCGATGCAGCACCGGCAACGATGAAACTCCACCTTCCGTGCTTTGGTGCACGACGCCCCGCCTGGGGCAGTTGCGGACATGTTAATTTCCCGATGCGGCGCTGTCGCTGCAATCCAAGACAAGTGCCGTGTCTACACGGAAACGGCCCCGTGTTAGGGCGAAAGACAAGCCTTTGAAAGCTAGCGCACGTTGCTAACGAGCGGCGACGCCAACGTTAGGAGCGGCCCGGCTGGCTGTGCAGGCAGTCTTCTGCGAACTCGTCTCCACCAAGATTTCCCTGATATACGGGAAAATACAGGGAAAATAACAGGAATCAGATAGTTTTTGACGCCTCTCCTTCAAAATTCCTCAATGAATACAGCACTATACAGGGGAATTCCCTAAACTAAATAACAGGGAATTATCCTGCTTTAACAGGGAACAAAACTCGCAAAACAGGGAAATTTCGCGCCGTATCAGGGAAGTGCAAATTCTTCGGCAAATCGATCGCCTAGTTCCTCGTTCTCTCCTCCGATCACCGACAATCCAGCTGTCCAAACTTGACCGTGAATCCAACGTCATTAGAACCTTTGCACACGGGACTTTGGGCCAATTCCAGACATCCAGCAAACTAAGCGAGGCAGTGAAACTTTCCCAATTAGATTTTTCAGGGATCGTTCGAAGGCCACGGCCATCGAGCCAATTTCCAATGCAAACAAAGCAGCTTCGTTTCAGTCCGTTCTGCCCTCAAATCCATCAGCTCGACTTGAGTCAATGGTCTGCAAAGTCTGGCGACTATGCTTCAAACCTATGTGGCCAGAGCTTGCTGCGAGCATGCACCAAAGAGATTGAGGCAAATCAAGGCTGAACGGAAGAAAACCCATACTTTTAGATCGGCTATCGTCGGGTGCCCTGTGAACTGCGGAGCAAGGGCATGGTATGTTGGGGAGATCGCCCGTGCAGTCAAAGACAGCGAGAAAGAAGCGCGTCCTCATCATGGGAGCGGCGGGTCGCGACTTTCACAACTTCAACATGGTTTATCGGGACGATCCCGCAACCGAGGTGGTGGCATTCACGGCAGCCCAGATACCCGGAATATCCGGGCGCCGCTACCCGCCGGCGCTGGCCGGTCCGAACTACCCTGACGGAATACCGATCTTGAACGAAACTGACCTTGCGCAGGAGTGCCACTTCCATAACGTCGACCAAGTGGTGTTTGCATACAGCGACGTCACTCATGCCCATGTCATGCACATGGCGTCGATCGTCCTCGCCGCAGGAGCAGATTTCACGTTGCTCGGCCCAGAAAGGACCATGTTGAAGTCCGCAGTTCCGACAATTGCGGTGTGTGCTGTTAGAACCGGCTGTGGCAAGTCGCAGACGGCCCGCTGGCTGTCACGATTTTTGAAGAAACACGGTCTTCGTGTAGCAGTGATCCGCCATCCGATGCCCTATGGTGATCTGGAAAAACAATCCGTACAGCGTTTCGCTACAATGCAGGACCTGGATACTGCCGATTGCACGATTGAAGAGCGTGAGGAACACGAGCCTCACCTGAACATTGGCAATGTGGTGTATGCCGGCGTGGATTACGGAGAAATCGTCAAGCGAGCAGAGAAAGAAGCGGATGTACTTCTTTGGGATGGCGGAAATAACGATTTTTCCTTCATTCGCCCGGACCTGCAAATCAGCCTCATTGATCCCTTGCGGCCGGGGCATGGTTTCTCACATCACCCCGGTGAGGCGGTGCTGCGAATGGCCGACATTGTCCTGGTCTCGAAGACCAATTCAGCTTCTGAGGCAGACATACAGTCTGTGATCGATGGTGCAAGAGCTGCCAACCCGTCCGCAAAGATCGTGCGGGGCGCCTCGCCCGTCAGTATAGATAATCCAGGTCTGATACGTGGCAAGCGCGTGATCGTTGTCGAGGACGGACCGACCATCACCCATGGCGGCATGCCCTATGGTGCGGGCTATGTTGCCGCAAGCCAAGCCGGTGTGGCCGAAATTGTCGATCCCCGGCCCTTTGCAACAAGGGAGATCTCATCCGTCTACATCGCATACCCTCACATTGGCGCCGTGCTCCCGGCCGTTGGATATTACGAGGCCCAGCTTCAGGCGCTAACCACGACCCTTTCCCGAGCGCCCATAGATGCTGTGGTTTCGGCGACGCCCGCCAATCTCGAGAATTTGGTGAAGATTGATAAGCCAATTGTACGCGCATCCTATGAGTACGCCGATGTGAGCGAGCCTGGGATTGGTCAGTTGGTGGAGGAATTCGCTGCTAAGAAAAAACTGATCTAGACGGTCGAATTGGCCGGGGCCTCGCAATCCCGCTACACCCTGTCCTCCGCGTCAGCCGAGATGAGTGTTCCGGCTTTGCCTTCCACAATGTCGGCTGCATCTTGCAATCGGCCAATGGCGGCTAAACGACCACCGCTCGTCACAAAATCGCAGGCGGCAGCGACCTTGGGCTCCATGCTTCCCGGTTCAAACGCGAGCTGGCTGATGGCGTCTGGCGTTGTCACACGAATGGCCCTAGCTTTGGGGGTTCCCCAAGCTTGATAAACGGCTGGCACATCGGTCAACAATAACAACCCGTCCGCGTTGAGCTGCCGTGCCAGCAGTGAGCTGGCATGATCTTTATCAATCACGGCTTCCACACCAGCCAACGCGCCATCGGGCTGCCTGATTACCGGTATACCGCCACCTCCCGCACAAATGACCACAACACCATTGTCCGCAAGAAGCCGAATCACACTTAGCTCTATTATTTGCTGCGGACGAGGACTGGCGACAACCCGTCGAAAAAGCTTACCGTCACGTCTGATTGTCCAGCCAAATTTGACGGTGAGCCGTCGTGCATCTTCCTCTGAATAACGGGGCCCAATCGGCTTTGTTGGCCGATCAAACGCAGCGTCGTTCGGATCCACCTCAACCTGCGTCAATACTGTGCCGCAACTGACACCGGTGGGCAGCACGTTTAGTAGTTCCTGCTCGATTACGTATCCAATCTGCCCTTCGCTCTCCGCATCGAGCACATCCAGCGGGTCGGGCAAATCCTGCTCGGCCGACGCGCTACGAAGCGCCAACAGACCCACCTGTGGGCCGTTTCCATGCGTGATAATGATCTCGTTGCGCTCAAGCAATGGCGCGAGAGCCCTTGCAGCAACTCGCGCGTTCGTACGCTGGGTTTCGTGAGTCAGCGGCTGGCCGCGTTGAAGGAGCGCATTGCCTCCAAGTCCAATGACATAACGGTTCACGTTAGGCCCATCCTATCCGCCGGTGCGGTTCAACTACCAAGGGTGGCAACCATCACGGCCTTAATCGTATGCAGCCGGTTCTCGGCCTGATCAAACACGATGGAAGCATCTGATTCGAACACCTGTTCAGTGACCTCCATTGCGCCCAATCCGTACTTTCCATAGATCTCCTCCCCGATTTCAGTCTCGCGGTTATGGAACGCCGGCAAACAGTGCATAAACTTGACACGGGAATTGTCGGCGAGTTCCATCATCTTGGCATCGACCTGGTAGGGTTTAAGCAGCTGGATTCTTTCATCCCAATCGGTGTCCCGCTCGCCCATGGACAACCAAACATCAGTGTAGATAAAGTCGGCGTGCTTGACCGAAATCGGAATGTCCGCACTGAGCGCCAGTCTGGCTCCGGTCTCTTGTGCCAGGGCTTGGCAACGTTGGGTCAAATTCTTGTCCGGACGCAGCGCGGTTGGCGAGACCATCCGAAAATCCATACCCATCTTCGCGGCACCAATCATGAGAGAGTCACCCATATTGCTCTTGCCATTACCTATGAAACACAGAGTAGTTTCGTGCAGGGGCTTTTCAGAGTGTTCATTCATGGTAAGTAAATCGGCGAGAACCTGGGTCGGATGGTAAATGTCCGTGAGCCCATTCCAAACCGGCACTCCGTGGTTTCCGAGCTCCTGGGCTGAAGCCTGGTCGAAACCGCGATACTCGATACCGTCATACATACGCGCCAAGACCCGCGCTGTATCCTTCATGGATTCCTTTGTACCCATCTGCGTGCCTGACGGACCTAGGTAGGTCACATTGGCGCCTTGGTCAAACGCAGCAACTTCGAAGGCGCAGCGCGTACGCGTTGAGGTTTTCTCAAAGATCAGGGCAATGTTCTTGCCCTTCAGACTCGGTTGCTCTGTGCCCGCGTATTTCGCTGCCTTGAGGTTTTTGGACAGCTCCAGAAGCCAACCGATTTCGCTCGCGCTAAAGTCGAGAAGTGTAAGAAAGTTCCGATTGCGTAAGTTGTAGCTCATACCGCCACCTCGCCAAGGTTGGCAATGACGAGCGTTATACAAACGTCATGCTTGCGAACCTTGCATTGACGCCGATCAATCGGACATCTAGGCAGGGCCCCTATTCTGCCAGAGCCGTGGTGTGCATTGGGTGGCGCTAAAAAACAGCACCAGCAGTCACCGACTTGCAAGTTGCGATTCTGCCTAACAACAATGTGCGGCGAGCAAAATCAAGATCTCCGGATTGGCCGGACAATTTTGCCGTTTCACCCGGCGGGCCATACACAAAACGCTGATTTGCGGCGGCACTCGCATTGAGGTCCGTTTGTGGTCTTTTGCATCACTACGGGTAATTAAAGCGGAAGGTCCGTGGCGTTGTCTCTCCACCCTGGAGTTTCCTCATGGGGCGCTCGAGCAATCCGCCACAGACCCGCCCGTCATGCGTCATAAGCGGGAATGGTTCTTCATCATAGGCAAATTACCGTCCAGAGAACGGATCAATGCCGGACTTCTCCACCGTCACCTCGGCACGACGTTAAATGCATTCTCAACAGTTTAGACCCTGCTCGCTTTGATTTGAGTCAACACATTTGCATTTGATCTGACTCAATGCAGAAAGGCGGGCGTTATTGAAGAATCGCGAACCATTGACGGAAGCCAATGATGGCTAAAGAAGTCTGTCTCACCGTCATCAAAGCGCGAGAGTTCGACGTTGGAGTTCCAGAAGTGGAGGATTGTCCTGGCCTCAATTCGTCTGCTGACGCGATTTGAGTGGATCTGGCAGACCATAAAGCTGATGCTGTCCAGGAGAAGCTGTCGTCTTACATCGGCCTTATGTCATTCGATGAGCAGATTGCGTTGGTCGCGGTGACCAGGCTTGGACAAAAGGACAATGAGGCAAGCAATTGGCCGGTATCGCGGACGTGGGCCATGGAAGCCCACAATGAGCAGACAGCGATCAATTTGCTGGGCATGCGTTTCGTTGAGCAATATCTGCAAAAGGGCCTCTAATTCATGCGGCACGTCCGCGAGGAGTATCAGACCAGCAAACTGTGAACTAGAATGGCCGGAACATGGTTGGAGAATGCCAGTCAAGACAACAATGCCGGTGGCGCGGCGCGGTGGGAACTGTTTGACCATGAGGCCGATATTGGCGTGCGAGGGTTCGGCTCGAGCATGGCTCAATCCTTTGAGCAAGCCGGCCTTGCGCTGACTGCGGTTGTGACCGCACCTGAAACGGTCGCGCCAGTTGAGAGCCTAACCATTGAGTGCAAGGCTCCGGATTGCGAACTGCTTTTTTATGAATGGCTGAATGCTCTTGTGTATGAGATGGCCACGCGCGGCATGTTGTTCGCGAACTATTCGGTCATAATCGACGGCAACCAGCTTGTCGCCCGTGTTGCGGGGGAGCTTGTTGACGTGAGGCGCCACAAACCAGCCGTTGAGGTTAAAGGCGCAACCCTAACAGAACTGCAGGTCGGCGAAGGACCTGATGGGATTTGGATGGCGTGTTGCGTTGTCGACGTCTGAGGGCGGGCACGTCACATACGAGGAGGGTATCATGGATACGAGCAAGCTTAGCCAGCGGTCTTGTTGCGAATGGTTGATCGAACCGTTTGGCGACATGCGCGTCCCCGCCGTGATTTTCGCGGATGAAAAGTTGATCGAGGGCATGGACGAAAAGGTCTTCGAGCAAGTAACAAATGTCGCTACCTTACCTGGGATCGTTAAGGCGTCTTTTGCCATGCCGGACGCTCATTGGGGCTATGGTTTTCCCATTGGCGGGGTTGCTGCGTTCGATGCTGAGGATGAGGGCGTAGTCTCCGCGGGTGGCGTGGGCTTTGACATTTCCTGCGGTGTCAGGGCCATGCTCACCAATTTGCACCGCGAAGAGCTTGAGCCCGAGAAGATCAAGCTCGCCGATATGCTATTTAAGAGTGTACCGACCGGTGTCGGAAGTCGCGGCGAAATCTCCCTAAGCGAGTCGCAAATGGATGCGATGCTTTCGGGCGGCGCCGCTTGGGCGGTCTCGCAAGGCTATGGCGAAGAAGCCGATTTGGACCGAATTGAGGAACATGGCCGGATGGAGGGAGCCAAGCCCGAGCATATCTCGGCGAAAGCCCGCAACAGGCAACGTCGAGAAATGGGTACGCTCGGCTCAGGCAACCACTATCTTGAAGTTCAAGAAATTTCGGAGATCTATGATGCGAACGTGGCGAGTGGCTTCGGTCTCGAACGAGGTGCCGTCGTTGTCTGCATCCACTGTGGGTCGCGCGGTCTTGGTCATCAAGTCGGCACTGAATTCCTCGGGGAAATGGCGGTCTCCGCGCCGGAGCAAGGGATCAAATTGCCGGATCGCGAACTCGCCTGCGCGCGTCTGACTTCGGAGATTGGCCAGCGCTATCTTGGTGCCATGCGCGCAGCAATAAACTGCGCACTCGCGAACCGGGAGATTATCGGCCACATGACGCGAGAGGTGTTTGCGCGCCTCTTTCCCTCGTCGCAGCTGGAGCTGCTCTATGATGTCTCCCACAACACCTGTAAGGCGGAGACCCACCGCGCGAACGGCGCCACGAAGAAACTCTACATTCATCGTAAGGGTGCCACACGCGCCTATGGACCTGAGCACCCGGATCTGCCTCGGGGTCTGAAAAAGAGCGGCCAACCGGTATTAATCGGCGGCAGTATGGGAACGGGCTCGTACGTCCTGGCGGGAACTGAACTGAGCGAGGAAAGAGCCTTCAGCTCGGCCTGTCATGGCGCCGGACGCAGCATGAGTCGTCGTCAAGCCTATAAAACCTGGCGTGGCCGTCAGGTGATCGACGAGCTGGCTGCGCGGGGCATAATCGTCCGGAGCCCGACCGGCCGTGGCGTTGCTGAAGAGGCGCCAGGTGCCTACAAGGACGTAGGGGCGGTGGTCGATGCTGCCGCGAAAGCCGGTCTGGCCAAGAAGGTCGCACGCCTCAAACCCATCGTCTGTATCAAGGGTTAGCATCAGAATGATGTCAATTAACATGCGGTGGTGCAATCCGTATGAGCGACAACGAGCGAAACTTCGAGCCCAAATACGAGGGAAGTGAGGTTTTCAATGCGCGAAAGATTGATAGTCCCGTTCGAGGTCATTGCGCCGAAGAAGGCAAAGCCGTGCTCGTCAGAGTGAAAATGCTTGCAGACAGAAGCGGCAAGATGACCAAATCGGGGTTGGATAGGATGGGCGATTAAGAACGAGCGGCGCTGCGTACGGATGTAGCTCAAAATCTGGCAATGCTCGTCGTTAATTCATAGCACGCTCCATATGGCTGTAGACATTGTTTAGCTGCAATGTACAGGCAGCACGACTGACCATTGATCCCGGTCAAGGCAATCTGCAGGGCGATGATTAGTGTCAAGATACTTGGGCTAAGTTCGTTGCATTGAGAACGAAATGGCAAAGACGCTCATCGCCACTGGGATTATCCTTGTCGCTATTGGTGTAGCTTGGTTGTTGGCCGAAAAACTCGGACTTGGCCGATTACCTGGAGATATCGTTATTGAGCGGGGAAACGTCCAGATTTTCATCCCGGTCATGACATCGATCATCATCAGCATTGCACTGAGTCTGTTGATTTGGCTGTTTGGCCGCTGGACCGGGTAGTAGGCGATGTTCACCCTCACATCGATGCTCGCTAGAACAGTTCGACTATATGCGGACCGACCTGCCATAATCTGCGCGCGAAAAAGGCTGAGCTGGGCGCAGTTCGTCAATCGGGTATCTCGAGCCGCGTCGTTTCTGCATGCCAACGGAGTTCGCCGCGGCGACCGGTTTGGCATTACCGCTCCGAACAGCCCTCAATATGCTGAACTCATATGCGCCGGCTATTGGATGGGCGCTGTTGCGGTCCCCATTAATCATCGTTTTGCCCCGCCGGAAATCTCATATGTCCTCGATGACGCAGCATGTTCGCTGGTGATTGTTGACAGCATCTGTTCTGATATGTTTGCCGAGGGTGTGTTGCAGCGTTGGTCTGACAACCTTCTAATTTTGTCAGCAAATTACGACGCACTAGTTGATGATGCCTGTGCGAGTGAGCCGCACGATGCAGTGCCTGACGATCACGCATTGCTCCTCTACACGGGCGGCACGACAGGGCGTGCTAAGGGCGTCCCCCTCAGCCATCTCAACATCATGGCCAATGCGATGCAATTGGGCTTCGAGCTGGGTCCGCGCAGCGATGACGTTTATTTGCATGTGGCGCCAATGTTTCATTCCGCGGACCTGCTGGCGACGCCCTACTTCATTTCTGGCGCAGCTCACGTTTACCTGCCGAAATTCTCTCCGGCAGCCGTTCTCGAAGCGATCCAGACTTACCACGTCACCGTCGTCCTCATGACGCCGACGATGCTCGTCATGACCATGCAAGCCGCCGACTTCAATGCCTATGATGTGTCAAGCCTCAGGCAGATCATTTATGGCTCATCCCCGATGTCAGTCGAACGGATCAAGCAGATGCTTGCGCGCTTTCCGGACGTTGATTTGGTACAGGCATATGGTCTCACGGAAACGTCCCCAATACTGACACTACTGCCCATGAGCGATCACCGGCGGGCTCTGAAAACTCGCGATGACTCATTGCTCAAAAGCGTTGGCCGCTCGCTGCCGGGCGTCGAGATCAGAATCGTCGATGACGGGGGCAATGTTCTCGACAATGGTGAGGCAGGTGAGATTGTCGTGCGCGGCCCAAATGTCACCCAAGCCTATCTGAATAGACCCGATGCCACTGCAGACGCGTTCCGGTCGGGCTGGTTTCATACCGGCGACATAGGCCGTCTGGACCCAGGTGGCTATCTGCATTTGCTGGATCGTAAGAAGGACATGATTATCACCGGTGGAGAGATCGTGTTCTCTGCTGAAGTCGAGGCCGTTCTTCATCAGCACTCCAAAGTCGATGAATGCGCCGTGATTGGAGTACCGGACGACACGTACGGCGAAGCCCTGCTCGGCGTCGTAGTTCCTGCCTCTGGCCGAACACCCGCCCAAGAAGAACTGATTGCCCACTGCCGCGGAAAGATTGGCGGATACAAGATCCCTCGCCAGTATGTGTTTGTCGATGACCTCCCCAAAAGTGCGATCGACAAGGTACTGAAAACCGAACTCCGCCGTATCTACGGCGGCAAATCGTGAGGCCGATGTCATGGCAATCGAAGGAAAGAGTGTTCTTGTTCTAGGCGGTGCCGGACTGGTTGGCAGGGCGGTTTGTCGCCAGCTTCTGGAGGTCGGACCATCGCGCCTGGTGATTGCTGCGAGGCGGCGCCAAAGGGCTGAAGAGGCAGTGCATCAGCTCCTTGATGTCTTTCCTGAAACTCCTGTTCGGCTGGTGCCGATCTGGGGTGATGTGTTTCTGAGAGCCGTTTGGCAGTGTCAGGCTACAGCTTCGCGAGCCGACATACTTTCTGATGTGCACAAGCGTCGCCGCCTCATCGCCGACATCCTAGAGCCCCTCGATGAGGAAATTGTGAGTGCATCACTACTTGTTCAGATCATTGAAGGCAGATTGTCCGGCCTCGATAATGAACCGGCCCAGATCATCATTGACTGCATGAACACCGCAACTGCCGTCAGCTATCAGAACGTCTACACGTTGGCCCAAGATGTGGCTGAGCGCTCAAGGAACGGGGACAATGGAGCGACATTGGGGGCGGACATGGAAGCGTTGTTGGCATCGCTCTATGTTCCACAACTCGTCCGCCATACCCAACTGCTGCACCAGGCCATGAAGAACGCCGGCTCTGAAGCCTATGTCAAAGTGGGCACCACCGGGACAGGAGGCATGGGACTCAATATTCCCTACACACATGGTGAAGAAAAACCATCCCGTCTTTTGCTGTCCAAGGCAGCTATAGCTGGAGCGCAAAGTCAGCTCATATTTCTTATGGCTAGATCGCCGTGCGCTCCACGGATTGTTAAAGAGGTTAAGCCGGCTGCAGTCATCGGCTGGCGCGAAATCGGCTATGGCCCGATCAGCTCGCGCGGTCGCAACATCGAACTCTACGATTGCACGCTCGATAATGCCGTCACCACAGATGACGCGGCAAACCTCGTTGCAGAAGGCAACTTCGGCGATCCCATCGGTGGCACCCTTAGTGCAGTTTTCATCGATACTGGTGAAAACGGTGTGTTTTCACGTGGCGAATTCACCGCAATAACCGCGCTAGGCCAAATGCAACTTGTCACACCGGAAGACGTCGCCCGCATCATTTTGCGAGAACTGGAAGGAGGTAACACGGGCAAGGAGATCGTCGCAGCTCTGGACGGTGCTGTCATCGATCCGTCCTATCGGGGTGGGTTTCTGCGCCAGGCGGCGATCAACCGCCTGGAGCAGCTAGAAGCCGAACACGGAGAAGCCGTCGCGTTTGAGATCCTCGGACCACCACGCTTGTCGAAATTGCTGTTCGAAGTCTCGTTACTTAAGCAGGTAGGCAAGACCATCACGTCGATCCTGGGACAACAGACAGATTCTCTTGCAAAGCAATTGGAGCAACGAGTCCTCGGCGATCGATCGATACGAACTCGGATGATTTCAATCGGCATACCGATTCTGCTCTCTGACGGTGCTCGGCTGTTACGTGGCCCTGCGATCAAAGCGCCGAACGCTCACCATGGATGGGTCGATCTGACACCTGAAAATTGCGCGCTATGGCAGTCTCGCCTCCGCGCAGTGCAACAGGCCCTGCCAAGCGAAACAGCAGCCGACACGTCCTCGCATGACGATCGTAACTTCACCGTCAGCCGCCGATGGCAGCCGCAGGCTGACACATTCGATGAAGGCGAGATTGTCGCCTGGATTTTCAACACGGAAGACAAAGGCGCGCGGGGCAAGTGATGGTTTCGTGTAGACTAATAATGTGCTGCAATTGAACGATGTTCCTATGGCCCTTTCACTGACATCACTGGCCTTTGAACGGAGTGCTTCAATCCCACGCAAGTACATGTGCGAGGGAAGCGACGTCTCGCCGCCTCTTTCATGGTCAGGACTTGCCAGAAAGCGGGCTGAGTCATGAGCAAGGCTGTCGAGAAGAAATGTCTGGCCGCGCTCCGTAGCGAACCTCGCGTTGGGCCAAACTTCAAGCCCGCAAACCTCGAATGTGATGGAATGGGCACCGTCACGATCGAGGGCGAGGTAGAATCGCTCGCTGCAAAGAAGCTGGCACTGGAGCACATAGCCGCGTTGCCTGAAGTCAGCGAAATTGTCGACCGCTTGCGCGTCAGGCCGGCATCTAAGTTGGGCGATGCTGAGATCCGTGCACATCTGAGGCACTCCTACTATGAGGAACCAGCCTTTCGGGGCTTGGGTATCCGCGAGTTTCGCAACCAAGCATTCGAGGTGGTTAGAGAACCCGCAGAACCAGCCAAGGGATCAATTGACATTGAGGTAGCCGAAGGTGTGGTCACACTCAACGGCGCCGTTCCAGGCCTGGTTAGCAAGCGGCTGGCCGGCGCAATGGCTTGGTGGGTACCGGGTAGCCGGGATGTCATTAATGGCATCGCCATTGAGCCTCCCGAACGGGATGCTCCCATACGCATTCAAGAGGCCTTACGAATTGTCTTGGAGAAAAATCCGTTCATCGATGCGGGCCAGATCCGTGTTGGCGTCCGGCAACGCGTGGTAAGGCTGACGGGTATTGTGCACCTGAGCGAACAACGCGAGATGGCAGAGCGTGACGCCTGGTCCATCTTCGGCGTAGATAAGGTGATCAATGAGATCGCGGTAAGGTCGTAGCTGAAACGCGTGCTCGCGAGGCTTCCTTGTACAGCAATCGTCAAGCCGCCTTCTGTTTCATAAGTCGATAGTAATGTTCTGCATGCTGGTAATAACTCTCAGCATCAATGGCGTTGCCTGTCATTGCGGCCGCACGGGCCAATGCCGTGTAGCGGTCGAAATTGCTCTTCAGCTGTGCGGACCCGTTACTTCGCGCCCGATTGTCTTTGGACCTGCCTGACTTCGAGCCACCCGCAGGCACTGCAACATTGCCCCGTTCTCTAGATAGAGAGGTTCGTTTTTTTGATAAGCGACGTCTCTTGTTTGCCATATATTGAGGTTGCCCCTTTAGTGGTTAGGTAAATGACTATGGAATTCTCAGCCAGCAAAATTCCTTTTCGATATTCTATCTGACGCGCCTGTCGGAAGACAGATCAAGGCCGACGTTGACGGGCGCACCTGCGTTTCCATCTCCAAAACGCCGGTTATGATACTTTGTCGTTCGGGCAGCTCTTCCTTCGCTAAACAAACGCCTCGATGTCCATTCGTCAAACACCTGTTTTCGGCCGGTGAACTCGGGCTCACCGACACTGCTGTTTGGGCATTTTCTGTGAAGTAACGCTGTTGATCAGCAATCAGGTGACTCGCTTCGCCACCACAATCCCGTCCTTTTCAGAGATGGGGGTTCGGATCCAGCAATTCAAGACGCTACC
>CAJHYS010000011.1_pt1 | contig 38931 bp, 36 predicted proteins | sample 9198801 | NCBI WGS metagenome assembly CAJHYS01 (sample SAMEA7708368, study PRJEB35096) | sediment metagenome | biome: marine neritic benthic zone biome [ENVO:01000025]; feature: sediment [ENVO:00002007]; material: shallow marine sediment [ENVO:03000034] sea grass bed [ENVO_01000059] ...
CCGCCCTTGCCGGTCTGTCGGTCTATCAGCTCGACCAGCGGGTGCGCATGCTCCATGGCCTGTCCGTCGGGCAATACATCACCAAGGCTCGAATTGAGCTGGCCTGTCATTTGCTCAGGCAGAGCGATGAGGCGATCAGCCAGATCGCGCTGGCGTGCGGGTATGGCGACCAAACGGCGTTCACACGCCAGTTCCGCCGGTCAGTGGGTCTTACGCCCCGGGTCTACCGGGAAGTTTCCGAGCGCCCTTGATTGTTTGGCCGGCCGGCGGATATGTTTTTGCGCAAGGAGGCCCCGGAAGCCATGGAACTCTTCACCGCACGTGTCTGCCCCTATGCCCACCGCACCAGATTGGCCCTTTTGGAGAAGGGACTTTCCTTCGAGCACATCGAGGAAGACCTGAAGAACAAGACAGAGCGCTTCTTGAAGGTCTCACCCTATGGCAAGGTGCCCGCCTTGGTGCAGGACGGCCAGACGCTCTATGAAAGCCTGATCATCAACGAGTATCTGGATGAGGCCTTCCCCGAACCCCGTCTGATGCCGGCCGATCCGGTGTTGCGGGCCAAGGCCCGTATCTGGATCCACTATTGCGATGCCTATTTCACCTCCGATTTCTATGCCGTGATCCAAAACAAGGATCGCGCAACGGACGATGAGCTGAAAGACAAGCTCAATGCGCGGCTTCGGGTGGCCGAGGAGGAGGGATTTGGCGAGCTGTCGGACGCAGGTCCATATTGGCTGGGTGCTGAGGTCTCGTTGGTGGATCTCGCCTGGTATCCGTTCTTTGAGCGGTTACCGGCCTGGACCCACTATCGCGGTTTCCGGATTCCCGATGATTGCCCGAAGATCGCAGCCTGGGCGGAAGCCATGGGGGCCCGCGCCTCTGCGCGCGAGGTGGCCAATGATGCGGCCTACTACATTGCAGGCTATGCGCGCTACGCGGCTTGAAAGGCGCGCCAGCGATCCTTGGTGATGGTGAAGCCCGGCAGGTCCAGGCAATAGGCGCGGCGCGTGCCGGTATCGATGAGACCGGACTTGCGCAGCACGTTTTGCGAAGCCGCATTGTCGGGATGTGTCACCGCCACCACTTGCTCGAGCGGCGTTTCCTCAAAGGCATAGCGCAACAGCCGCCGGGTGATCTCGGTGGCATAACCGGCGCCCCAGGCGGCCGGTTTCAGCATGTAGCCCACTTCGATGTCTTCGTTCACCCGCTTGCCGTTCTCATGGAAGTCCCAGCGCGTGTCGCTTTCCTCTTCCGGCAGGGGCAGCAGGATCGAGGTTCCGATGGCTTCGCCGGTGTCTTTCAGCGCCACGCTCCACATGCCCATGGAGCCATCCTCGCTGCGCCGGCAGAATACGCAAATGCGGGAGGCCACCTCGTCCGGGGTTGAAACCTCCGCGACGTATTTCATCACTTCAAAGTCGGTGCGCAATGCGATGGCAAGGTCGAGATCGTCCTCGCTGAACGGCCGCATGATCAGACGTTCGCTCTCCAGTTCGAATGTCATGGCTCACCCGTTAACCGATCGTGGTTCCATCTCTTAAGGTTTCGATTTCCGTGTCGCTCAGGGCCAGGACGTCCTTCAACACGGCGTCCGTGTCGTTGCCGAGAGCCGGCACGGGCGTGTCCGACACCATCTGCTCACCGGCAAAGCGGATCGGGTTGGCAACGGTGGGCGTTTGCGCGCCGTCCTCGCGGGTTCCGGTCACGGTCAGGCTGCGGTGCGTCACATGGGGATCGGCGAAAACATCGTCGATCCGGTTGATCGGCCCGCAAGGCACGGATGCGGCCTCCAGCACCTCGATCCAGCCGGCCGTGGTGCGCTGGGTCATGGCCTCTGCCACAATTTCCACAAGCACGGCCCGGTTGGCCACACGCCGCTTGTTGTCGGCAAAGCGCGGATCCTCGGGAATGCCGTTGAGCCCGGCGATTTCGCAGAATTTGCCGAACTGGCGGTTGTTGCCCACGGCCAGGATGATGTGACCGTCGGCGGTTTCGAAGGCCTGGTAGGGCACGATGTTGGGATGGGCGTTGCCGAGCCGGCCCGGGGCGTTGCCGCTGACCAGATAATTGGTGTTCTGGTTGGCCAGGGCGGCGATCTGGCTGTCGAGCAGGGACATGTCGATATGGGTGCCCGCCCCGCTGCGTTCGCGCTCGATCAGGGCGGCCTGGATGCCGTTGGCCGCATAGAGGCCTGTGAACAGGTCGCTGACCGCAACGCCAACTTTGAGCGGCATGCCGTCCGCCTCGCCGGTGACGCTCATGAGGCCCGACATGCCCTGGATCATGAAATCATAGCCGGCGCGCTTGGCATAAGGCCCGTCCTGGCCGAAGCCGGTGATGGAGCAATAGACCAACCGCGGGTTGGCAGCGCTTAGGGTGGCATAGTCCAGGCCGTACTTGGCAAGGCCGCCCAGTTTGAAGTTCTCGATGAACACATCGGATTTCAGCGCAAGTTGGCGCACCAGGTTCTGGCCCTCGGGCTTGGCAATGTCGATGGCCACGGACTTCTTGCCCCGGTTGGCGCTGAGGAAATAGGCCGCATCGCCATCGCTGCCGTCGGCGTTCTGGATGAAGGGCGGGCCCCAGGCGCGGGTGTCGTCGCCTTCGCCCGGGCGCTCGATCTTGATGACCTCCGCGCCCAGATCAGCCAGCAGTTGGGTGGCCCAGGGGCCGGCCAGAATGCGCGTCAGGTCAAGCACGCGGATGTGGGATAATGGTTTCGACATGGGGCCATGCGGGTAGCATTGCCGAAGGGTTGGTGCAAGCGGGCTTTACGTTTCGCGCAAGATCAGCTTTTGTGCATCTCACATAAGCGCAAGGAGGCGACATTGAGCAGCACCAAGACTGACGACTTCATGGCCATGAAGGGGGCCGGCTACTACTCTAAAGCCACCACGGGGGCAAAGGATGTGATGGATGGGGCGGTTCATCTCATCATGGAGGCGCTGGAGCGCATGGACCCGCCGGACGACGGCACGATCTTCACCATGTCGGATATGGGCTGCGCAGACGGCGGCACATCGATCGATATGGTGCGCGATGTGCTGGGCGAGGTGCGCCGGCGCTGCCCGTCGCGGCCGATCCAGATGATCTACACCGATCTGCCGCGCAATGATTTCTCGCAGCTCTTCCAGATCGTCCACGGCCTGACCGACATCAAGAGCTATTTTGACGAGATCGACAATCTCTACGTCTATGGCTGCGGCACCTCGTTTCATCAGTTGATGCTGCCGCCCGGTTCGCTCCACATCGGACACTCGTCAACCGCCTCGCACTACATTTCCAAGGTGCCCTGCAACATCTCCAACCATGTGCACATGGTGGGCGCCGAGGGCGATGAGCGTGCGGCGTTCGAGGCGCAAGGGGCGCGTGATTGGGAAACCATGCTGCTCAACCGCACCCACGAGCTTGCCACCGGCGGCCGGCTGGCCCTGTTCAACTTCGGCATTGACGAGGAAGGCCGCTATCTGGGCCATACCGGCGGGGTCAGCATGTTCGACACCTTCAACGAGATCTTGGATGAGCTGGCCGGCGACGGCACCATCACCCGGGCGGAGTACCTGGGCACCAACTTCCCGCAATGCTATCGCACCACCGAGCAGTTCACCGCGCCGCTCAACGACACGGCGAACCCGGTTCATAAGGCCGGGCTCAGGGCGGAACATGTTGAATCGCGTGTGGTGCGCTGTCCCTATGCCCGGGACTTCGAAAGCCATGGCGATGCTGAGAAGTTCGCCCGTGAGTACATCCCGACCTTGCGCTCCTGGTCGGAGCCTTCGTTCCTGTCAGGCTTGTCGACGGAGCGGCCGGGCGAAGAGCGCGCGGCGATCATGGATGAGTTCTACGGACGCTACGAAGCGCGCGTGGCCGCCTCGCCTGAGGGGCATGGCATGGACTATGTCCATATCTATCTGGTGTGTGAGAAGGTTTAGGGTCGCCTAAAACAAAAACGGTGCCCGGAAGGAGCGGGCACCGTTTAGAGCGTTCTGACCGGCGGGCTCAGAGGGTGGCCCGGCGGCAGCGCTGGAGGTTGCCCTGGTAGTGGCTGCGGCAGCGGCGCTGGGATTGCGGCTTGCTTTGGTTTTGCTGCAGGCAAGCATTCAGCACTCTGAGGCTGAAGTTGGCGCACTTGAAATATTCTTGGCGCTTTTGCGCCTGGCGCTGTTCGATGCGGCCGGAGGTCGGGTCTTTGGCATAGGCTTCGCCGGCGGTGGTGAGAGCGATGGGCATTGCACACAGAACAAAGGCCGCTGCGCGCAGGGTGCGGGTGATGGTCATGGATTTGGTCCTTTTTTGTATGTTGTGGTTCAGAACTTGTTGTTGCCGCCAATATCGCTGGCGCGCGTTTCAGTCGGTTGTCACGGCGGCGTGAAAAATGTTTCGATTATTGCCGGCAGCCCGGCCACGGCGAAGGATTTCCGTGAAAACAGAAATGGTTGAAACAATAAGGGCGGCTGCCGCATGAACCGGGTGGCTTGGCGCGCCGGACCGTAAGACAGTGCGGGCCGGTTCAGCCAAACTGGAGATTTCACCCATGGTTCAATTCGTTGCACTGGACACCAAGACCGTCCGCCATCTGCAGGCCGGCGGCGCCGATGACAACGGTCATGTGCCTGAACGGCATATCTCAACCGGCAGCGGGACACCGTGCCGTCATTGCCTGAAGCAGGTGGAGGCCGGCGAGTCTTATCTGATCGTGGCGCACCGGCCGTTTCCCGAGCCCCAGCCCTATGCGGAGCAAGGTCCGCTCTTCATTCATGCGCGCGAATGCGTGCGCCACGTTTGCGATGGCGAGGTGCCGGAAATGCTGGAGAGCCCGCACTACATCGTGCGCGGCTATGATGTCGATAACCGCATTGTCTACGGCACCGGGACCGTGGTGCCGACGGATCAGTTGCCGGCGGCGGCCACTGAGATGTTTGGTGATGAGGCGATTGCCTATGCCCATGTGCGCTCGGCCACCAACAATTGCTATCAGTTCAGAATTGAGCGCGAATAGCGCGTGCCGCTTTGCCTTGCCAAAGGCGCGTGGATGGACCATTGAAGGGGTCTTAGGCGGTTTTTGGGAGTGGCAGATCATGGCCGAGACAGTAACCTTCACCCTGGCTGAGGCTAATGACTTGGCGCTCAAGGCGCTGACGGCGTGCGGCACCTCTGAGGAAAATGCCGAAGCCCTGATCGGTGGCATTCTGGGCGCCGAGCTGGACGGGATTTCCTCGCACGGCTTCATGTATCTGCCGATCTATTGCGAGCATGTGAAATGCGGCAAGGTGGACGGCAAGGCCTCGCCTACGGTGCGTGAGATCTCTCCAAGCGCATTCGCCGTGGATGCCAAATCCGGCTTTGCCCACCCGGCCATCCTTGCCGGCTTCATGGAGATGATCCCGGCGGCCAAGGAGAACGGGGTGTGCGCCCTGTCGGTCACCAATTCCTACAATTGCGGCGTTCTGGGTTATCATGTCTCCAACCTTGCCGAAGCCGGCCTGCTAGGGCTCGGCTTCACCAACGCTCCAGCCTCCATTGCGCCCGTCGGCGGCTCCAAGCCGGTGGTGGGCACCAACCCCACGGCTTGTGGCGTTCCGGACGGACAAGGCGGCGTGAAGCTGATTATCGACCAGTCGTCCTCGGTGATCGCCAGATCAGAGGTGACCAAGCACAAGAATGCCGGCGAGCCCATTCCGCAAGGCTGGGCGTTGGATCCGGACGGCAACCCCACCACCGACCCGGCCGTCGCGCTGAAAGGCACCATGGTGCCCATGGGCGGCTACAAGGGCGTGGGCCAGGGCTTGATCGTGGAGCTTCTGGCGGCCGCCATCTCTGGGGCGACGCTCGGCATCCATGCCTCCTCGTTCGCCACCAATGACGGCGGGCCCTGCAACACAGGCCAGTTCTTCCTAGGCATCAACCCGGACAGCTTTTCAGGCGAAGCGTTCTTTGAGCGTCTGGAGGCTTTGGCCGGCGCGATCGAGAGCCAGGAGGACGCCCGGCTGCCCGGCGCGCGGCGGCTGGCGGCGCGCAAGGTCATCCCCGACCAGGGCATCACCATTCCTGCCGCCCTGCACGAGCGCATTCTGGGCTATTGCGCCTAAAACCACTTAGTCATTGTCGGTGAGGCCGGCGCCGGCGCCTGAGAGGCGCGACGCTTCCGTCTCCGGCACCAGGATTTCGCGCGAATATGTATAGACTTTTTGGAAATCGGCCTCATCGGCATCGATACCCTCCTGATAGGCCCTCTGCCGGTTGGTCCTGAGCTGCTCCCAGTCGGGCTGATCGGGCCCGGCGCCGCAGGTGATCAGGACGTCGGTTGCGGCTTGCTCCGGATCGGCCGGAGACATGGCAAACGCGTGGCCCGCTTCGCGGGCCTGGCCGATGAAGCCGGTGAGGAAGCCGGCGTGGCTTATGCGCTCAACGGCCAGCTTGCTTTCAGTGCCATGGGTGTCGGCAAGGTAGGTCATGAGGTCAATCAGCCCGGGACCCAGAAACACGGCGCTGGCCCCGGCCGCATCAACCGCCGCCGCGCTGCCCTCCAGGCGCGGGCTCAGCCCGATGTGGCGCTCCTTGGGGCCTGATCTGTCCAGAGCATCACCGAGCCATTTCAAGCCCGGCAGGCCGGAGGCTTCCAGCCAGGCCGTCGTGATGGCGCTGTCTTCATCCACGCCCGCCGGAGCACGGCCGGCATCCAGAGCGCGGAATGACATGCGTTTGATCTCATCGAACGAGGTCTTCATCGCGCCGTCCCGCTCTCAGGGAACGCCCAATCGTCGGCGTCCTCGTTGCGGAGTTCCTCCGGCAGCGGAGCGCCCTGATACATGGTGATGCGGGTCCAGAGATCTGAGCGCGGATCAAACCCGGTGGCGCCGAAGAACGAGAGCTTGCAGCGCAACAGGTCGATGGGCCGGCAGGCGACACTCAAGAGATTGTCGCGGATCTCGCCATAGGGGTAGTGCTGCAGGGTTTGGATGCGCCTGACGGCGCTGCGCCATTTGGGCCGCTTGATCAGTAACTCCGCAATGGAGGCATCGTCGTCCCAGCGCTGGAGTTCAGCCGCCAGCCGGTGCACCTGATAGCCGAAGCCCAGACGCATCTCCAGCCCGGCGCCGTCCTCTTCAAAGCGTGGGCCGCGGCGCGGTTCCTCCTTGCCTTGCGAATAGTACCAGAAGTAGTGGCGCTCCTTCGGGTCGGCGAAATCGGTGTTCAAGGCCCAGGCATAGTCTTCGCGCAATATGCGTCTCAGTTCGCCAATGGGCTTGGCCGGCTCGGAATGCTCCTTCAGGGCGGTGGCCATCTGGCCGGCCAGATCGTCCACACGTTCCGGATAGAGCTCGATGACGAGGCTGACAATGAGCTCCTGGGCCTCCAGGCTCAGCTGCGCTTCGGCCTGTCTGTAAAGCGCATCCCAGGGGCGGCTGGGCTTCAACAGGCGGCCCGCCTCATGTTCGCCGATCAGGGCGTTCACCTCGCCGCGCAGAACCTTGATGCGCTCCATCTGAATGTCGTCGTCCACGCTCCAGAGATCCACATGGCGCCCGGCCCGGTGCAGAAGCCGGGTGAAGCGCTCAAGCTCTCCTGCGCCTGCGCTCTTAACCGCCCGCACCCGGGCCAGGGCGGTTTCGCGGGCGTTGACCCAGCAATGGATCAGGATGGGATGCTTGATCAGGAACGGCGCCATGCCGAGGCCGGTCGAGTTGCCGATGCCGAGCGCGCGGCAATGGGCCGGCGAGAGGGCGACGGCCTTTTCGCCGCCGTTGGCCTTGGCCACATGGTTGACCAGCATGAAGGAGAGCTGGCGGATGAGATAGACGGTGAGCATTTCAGCTCGGAAGGCGCCGGCCAAAGCCGGGTGGGCGGCCGCCTTGGGGAAGTCGGCAAGACCGAACTTGCCGTTGCCGTAGACCGCTGTGGTGCGCATCAGATAGCCGGTGGCCATGAGCTCGGCCATCTCAGGCTGGCGCCCTTCGGCCAGTTCGCCGGCCACATAGTGGAACAGGCGCATGGATTTGTTGGCGCGCGACAGAACCAGTTCGCGGGCGGTGTAGCGGCCGGCTTCCTGATGGGGGATGTTCTGTTTCAGCCGGTCGATATCGGCTTGGCTGGCCTCGCCATCGATGAGGGCGAAGCTGGCATCCCATTTTTCGGCAATCACCCGGTCGGTGCGCTCGTCCGGTTCAAGGTGCTCGGTGACCGTCACCAGGGAATAGACCGCATCGGGCGCAATGGCGCGCAGCACCACATGGCCGTAGCCTTTCTCGTCAAGCTCTGAGACCGGGCAGTCGAAACGCCAGTTGTCACGCGCCATGATGCGGGTGAGGGCGCGCATGAAGCTGAGGCGCGAGGCAAAGAACGAGCCCATGCGTTCAAGGCGCATCACCTGGTCGGCTGGGCGCAGGGCGACTTCGGGCCATTTCGCCGTGCTTTTTTGCGGTGTTTCCATCTCTTTTCCTCACAGGGGACAAGGGACGATACGGCGCAGAAATACTGCTGACAAGCGAGCATCCTGCCACACGCGGGGCAAAGTAACGTTGACCTAACGATTTATGGGGTATACTCCTTCGCGTGATGAGACATCTGGTTCACATACCCGTCTTTCTGATTGGGCGAATTACGCGCCCGGCCGATGCGTTTGGCCGGGAGAAGCATGTTCGTTTTCCAATCAATGAGACCAAGAGTGTGAGCCATGACTGCTCAATTAGCGGCTGAAACCGCGTTAGAAACAAACCGACCGCCCCAATCTGAATGTTCAACCTTTGCCGTCGAGGTGGTCGCCGACCACAGCGCTGAGTCCCTTCTTCGGGTGCTCAACCCCTTGCAAAAGCTCGACATCACGCCGTTGACGGTGCGCTCCGGCAAGAGCTGGTCCGGCGATGCCATGATCGTTGAGGTGCAGTTCGACACAACCCGCGCGAGGGCTGAACAGGTGTGCCGGCAGATGGGAGCCTCCATCCTGGTGCAGCGTGTTGAGCTGATGGCCTGCAGCCGGTAGCGCTTGCGGCGGGTGCCCGCTCCTTGATGTCGGCCCCAGGCTTCACGTTAATGTCGTCCTCGGGCTACATTCCCGGTTTGGCATCTCCTGTGAAATGCTGCAGTGCACAAGGAATTTGTCGCTATAAGTCAGAAGCTTATAGCGAAATGGGTTCGTTTCGCAGTTTTTGGGTTTTCAAGCACCACAACCCAATGCCCGTATTGCGGGAACACGTGGCGGTGCCCTCGAGGATCCCCCCGAGAGCACGTCACGTTGAGGCTCAGCCTTCGCCCAGATAGCTCTCCAGGCTGTCGTCGAGAGCGTCCTTCCATGGTGTGTGGTGCACAGGCGCCATGGTGCCGGTCATCACCGACTTGTAGCCGTTGTTGCGGAAGGTCATGATGTCCTGCTTCTTGTGCTTCTTCCACTGGAAGAACGCCTCGTTGGCGCCGGCAATGTCGAAGCTGGGATAATCGGTTTCGGCAATCAGCTCGCCGGTATAGGCGCCCTGATATTCGATGCAGCCATAATCGTCCTCGATCTGGTCTTCTGCCGCAATGCGTTCTTCCACATCCTTGGCCCGGGCCTCGCGGTCCGGCACCTTGATCTTACCCATCATCACATCGCGGGCATACCAGGCTTGGGCATCGAACATGTTGAAGGTGTACCACTGGTCCTGCATGCCCAGATAGAACAGCTTGGGATTGTCGACCCACACCACGCCCTTGTAGAGATCGGCCGAAGCCAGCCGGTTGGCGGTGCGCAGCTTCAAACCCTCGGCCATGAACGGGAAATGGTGGAGATAGCCGGTGCACAGGATGATGGCGTCCACATCCGCCGTGGTGCCGTCCTTGAAGGTGCAGGTGTTCTTCTCAACCTTCGTGAGGAGCGGCACTTCCTTCCAGTTGTCGGGCCACTTGTAGCCCATGGGGGCCGTGCGGTGGGACACGGTCACCGACTTGCAGCCATATTTCCAGCATTGGGAACCGATGTCTTCGGCCGAATAGCTGGTGCCGATGAGCAGGAGGTCCTTGTCCTTGAACTCCAGCGCGTCGCGGAAGTCATGGGCATGGAGAACCCGGCCGTTGAAGGTGTCGAAGCCTTCAAACTGCGGAATGTTCGGGGTGGAGAAGTGACCGGAAGCCACCACCACATGGTCGTATTCTTCGGTGTATTCGTTGTCCTTCACCAGGTCATGGGCGGTGACGGAGAACAGGCCCGACGCCTCATCATAGGTGACGTGGCGCACCGCGGTGCGGAAGCGGATCCACTTGCGCACGTCGGCCTTTTCCACCCGGCCCTTGATATAGTCGAACAGAACCGCGCGCGGCGGGTAGGAGGCAATCGGCCGGCCGAAATGCTCCTCGAACGTGTAGTCGGCAAATTCAAGGCCTTCCTTGGGCCCGTTCGACCACAGATAGCGGTACATGCTGCCGTGAACCGGTTCGCCATATTCATCGGTGCCGGTGCGCCAGGTGTAGTTCCACAGGCCGCCCCAGTCTTCCTGCTTTTCAAAGCAGACGATGTCGGGGATATCCTCACCCTTCTTTGCAGCCGATTGAAAAGCCCTGAGCTGTGCCAGCCCGGAGGGCCCTGCGCCGATTACGGCAACGCGTTTGGTCATATTTTTCCTCCCAACACGAAGTTCTGTTCCCTGCGATCAAAGTGTAGCCGATCCAATTTGAACCAATAGCATACCAATTCGTCGTATCGCAGAATAATCCGCCAAGAGCCCGCGTCAATGGCGGGCTGGGCTCCCAATAGCATAAACCGCCGGAGCTGGGCGCCCCGGCGGCTTCTCATTGCTACAATTGGGTGAGAGGGCTACTTGCCGTTCTCGGCCCGGTCGTAGGATTCACCTTCATGGCGGTGGCCCATCCACAGTGCGAAGATGCACAGCACGATGGAGACAAACAGCCAGAGGGCTTCGGTTCCGGCGGCGTTGTAGATTGCCTCCGTAACCCCGTTCCAGGTTCCGGTATCAAAAGGTGCACCCATGGGTGTTCTCCTTTCCTTGTCTTATCATTCAGCCGGTGCGGGCGAAGCCGGAATGCCTTCCGGATAAGCCGAGCTCGGCACTTTGGTTGGGTCAAGACCGGCGATTTCAGCAGCTTCGCCAACGCGAAGGATGCCCATGGCCTTGAAGATCCAGGCGCACAGGTAGCCGGGGATGAAGCCGATCAGTGCCATCACGATCATGCCGACGAACTGGCCGATGAAGCTGATGGTGGCCACGCCCGCATCACCGGAGAGCGCCGGATAGCCGGAGGCGAAGATGCCGAGCGCCACAACGCCCCAAGCACCCAACGTGCCGTGCACGGTGACGGCGCCGACAGCGTCGTCAATGCCCCACTTCTCAAGCAACTTGGCCGAGAAGGGCATCATGCACGCGCCGGCAAACGCGACAGCGAAAGCCAGAGGCGGCCAGTAGATGTCGAGCCCCGGAGCGGCGGAGATGATGCCGCCAAGGGCGCCGGACATCATCCAGAACGGATCACGGGTCACCGCCCATGCGCCGATGATGCCGCCAGCAAAGGCCATCAGGATGTTGAACGACAGTGACGACAGGGTTGTCGGCGTGCCGTAGATGGTGGTGAATTCGGCCGTTGACCATGACCAGGCTTCACCGGGGAAGATCAGGCAGGCCATCAGGAAGCCCCAGAAACCGACAATGATGGTCATCAGACCGATCAGGGTGAGCGGCATGCTGTGCCCGGCCAGATGGTTGGCCGTGCCGTCTTCATTGAACTTGCCGATTCTGGGTCCGAGATGGATCAGAACTCCAAGGGCAAAGAAGCCGGAGATCATGTGAACGACGCCTGCGGCGCCAAAGTCGTGGTAGCCCAGTTTTTGGACCATCCAGCCGTCGGCGTGCCAGCCCCAGGCGGCGGCAACCACCCAGGCGAACGAGCCGAGGATGACGGCGAGGATGACGAACGGCACCAGACGGATGCGCTCGATGACGGCGCCCGACATGATCGAGGCCGTGGTGGCGGCAAACAGGGTGAAAGCGCCCCAGAACACGCCGGTGGCGTTGTCAGCCAGGTTGGGCCCCATGACGGCGCCGGCCGGGTTGGCCACGCTCACCGCATAGTCCCAGCCGCTGATCCCGTTGGGACCTGCGCTGAAATCAAATCCGGTGGGAAACGCCCAATACACGAACCAGCCGAAATAGTAGAAAGTCGGGATGCAGAAGGCGAAGGCGAGGATGTTCTTGATCCCTGATGCCAACACGTTCTTCGTGCGCGATGCGCCCATCTCGTAGCCCAAGAAGCCTACGTGAATGAGCACCATGAGCGGAATGGTGATGTAGTAATACATCTCCGCCACCATTGTGTTGCCGACGCCGTTCGCGGCCTTAAGCGCGGCGACCTCGGCGGCCAATTTGGCAATTTGTTCTTCCATATGTCCTTCCCATGAGTTTTCAGTTCAGCTTCCCCCTGCCGCCGCTCAGATGAGCGGACGGGCAATGGCCCAGCCGCGAATGGCTTGCGCGTGCCGGACGTTCAGTCGTGCAGAAGGTTGTGCGGATTTCTTTTGATTTTCGTTCCCACCCCACCGCATGGGGAAAGGTAACGGGTCTGAATTGGCAAGAAAAGACCTTTTTGGACCAATTATGACCAAATGCGACCACTGTGGTCATAACTGGTTTGGTTTTGGCCTCACCGTCATCCCGGAACTTTGCTGCGCAAATTCCGGGGTGACGACTAAGGCTTTCAAGGTGACGATGGAGCCTATTCGATGCCCAACTCCCTCTTGCGCTGGTCGGCCCAGGCGCCGATGAGGCGGTCGAAGATAATGCCGAGCGAGGCGATGCCGAGGCCCGCCATGACACCGCGGCCGGCATCGCTGGTGGGCAGGGCCCGGTAGATTTCCTGGCCCAGATCCTGGCCGCCGATGAGCGCTGTGATGGCGGTCATGGCCAAACCCATCATGATGGTCTGGTTCACCCCCAGCATGATTTCCGGCACGGCCACGGGCAATTCCACCTTCCAGAGCTTCTGCCAGGGGGTGCAGCCATTGGCCACCGCCGCCTCCACGGTCACCGCGGGGATGCGCTTCAGGCCCAGATATGTGTAGCGGATGGCCGGCACCGTGGCATAGGGCACGATGGCGGTGATGATGGCCAGTTCCCCGACCCGGAACAGCATGATGGCCGGCAGGAGATAGATGAAGGACGGGAAGGTCTGCAGGATATCGCAGGCCGACATCACCACCTTGGCCACCCGGTCGGAGCGTGCCGCCCAGATGCCGAGCGGCACGCCGATGGCCACGCAGACCACCAGGGCGGTGGAGACGAAATAGAAGGTGGTGATGGCAAACTGCCAGTTGCCCACCAGCAAAATGACAAACAGCATGAGGCTGCTGGTGAGCACGGTGAGGGACCAGCCGCCCATGCGGTAGCTCAGCACGGCCAGCACCCCGCCGGTCACGGTCCACGGGATGAGATGATAGAAGTCCCGCATCGGGATCAGCATGTAGACGGTGATGAAATCGCGAATTGGCCGGATGAAGTCGATCATGGCGAAGGTGTAGGCCTTGATCACCTTGTCGAGCTCCAGGGCGTCCTTGCTGTTCACCAGAAGATGCTTCTTCGACAGCATGGAGACATCGCGGAAGTAGAAGGAGGCGATGATGGTTATGGCCAGCATGGCGAAGAACAGCAGCGCATGGGCATGGCGCTGGAGGAAGGACTTGGGCTCCAGGTGGCTGTAGTCGGAGGCCCGGTTGGCATAGGCCTGGGTGATGCGGTCGAGCACGATGGCCATGAGCACGATGGCGGCGCCCTGCATTGTGGCGAAGCCGAGCTTGAGCTGCTGCAACGAGAACAGAAGCTTGTGGCCAAGGCCTTGGGCGCCCACCAGGGAACAGATCACCACCATGGCAAGGGTTTGCATGATGACCTGGTTGAGGCCCAGCAGCAGTGTGCGCTGGGAGGCCGGCAGTTGCACTTTCCACAAGAGCTGGCGCGGGGTGCAGCCGCTCATGCGGCCGGATTCGGTGATGTCGCTCGGCACGGTCTGGATGGCCAGAATGGTGCAGCGGGCCATGGGCGGCATGGCGAAGATCACCGTGGCGATCAGGGCCGGCACCTGGCCTGCGCCGAACATCACCACCACCGGCACCAGATAGGCCAGATGGGGCGTTGCCTGCATCAGGTCGAAGATGGGGGTGATGATTTTCGCAGCGCGCTTTGAGCGGGTCACCCAGACGCCGAGCCACAGCCCCATGAGGGCGGAGAACGGCACGGCCACAACCACCAGCGAGAAGGTTTTCATGGATTCCCGCCACAGGCCGGTGACGGCCAGATAGCCCATGCACAGCACCGTTGTGAGGGCAAGGCGCCAGCCGCCCACCCAATGGCCCAGAATGCCGAAGCCCAAGACAATGGCGACCCAGGGCACGTAGCGCACCTTGGACTTTGTCATCATGGCTTTGAGCAGATCGGCCGGCCACTGCGAGATGCCGATGAAGGCCTCAGGCGCCATCAGGGGCTGGACGCGGAGCGCCTTGGCGATGCTGCCGAGGATGATCGGGGCGCTGTCCAGAATGACGATACCCAGGGTGGCGGCAACGACGATGGTCGCGATCCTGGGCCCGCGCAGCCGGTAGGCGATGATGCCGCCAAGCGCGGCGAAGGCGATCCAGAAGATGGGCAGGAGCTGGTGCGGCCGGGCCCCCTTCCACAAGAGGTATTCAGTCCATAGGAGCGGCTGCTTGAGGAACCAGGAAATCGTCCGCGTCAACTGCTTGACCGTGAACAGACCCAGAGTTGCCTGCTTGTCGAGCCAGACGAAGGTGTCGGAAATCCACACCTTGATGGGGATGACCCATTGGGTGGGCCAGACCCGGGCCCAGTCGAAGATGAGCGCCAGAACCACACCCACCACAACAACCACAATGGCCTGGAACAAGGTGGACTGGGGATCGAGCAGGCGATCCTTGATGCCGCTGCCGGCGTGCTCTGTGGCGAGCGCGCTCACAGTTCCTCGCTGCCGAACAAGGCTTTGGTGATGCGCTCGCGCGAGAGCTGGCCGGCGAGCTTGCCGCCTGCATCCACAACCGGCACCGGCTTGGCGGAGGTCAGCACCTGTTCGGCCACTTCACCGATCTTGGCTTTGGCGCTGATGGCGTTCGCGGTGGCGCGGGCCTTGCCGTTGGCCTTTTCCATCACCGCGCCGACGGAGACAATGCGGTCGCGCGGCGCGTTGCGGGCGAACTCGGCCACATAGTCGTCGGCCGGGTGCAGCACCATCTCTTCAGGCGTTGAAAGCTGGACCATGCGGCCATCCTTCATGATGCCGATGCGGTCGGCCAGCTTGGTGGCTTCCTCAAAGTCGTGGGTGATGAAGACAATGGTCTTCTTCAACATTCTTTGCAGGCGGATGAACTCATCCTGCATCTCTGTGCGGATCAAGGGATCGAGCGCGGAGAAGGGCTCATCCAGGAACCAGACATCCGGCTCCACGGCGAGCGAGCGGGCAATGCCGACCCGTTGCTGCTGGCCGCCTGAAAGCTCGCGCGGGAAATAGCTTTCCCGGCCGCCGAGCCCCACAAGGTCCACCATCTCCTGGGCCCGGGCCAGACGGGTGGCCACGTCCATGCCCTGAACCTCCAGCGGGAAGGCCACGTTGGAGAGCACGTCGCGGTGGGGCAGAAGGCCAAAATTCTGGAACACCATGCCCATCTTGTGGCGGCGGATCTCGATCATCTCCTGATCGTTGGCCGCCAGAAGGTCTGAGCCTTCAAACATGATGGAGCCGGTGGTGGGGTCGTTCAGGCGGGTGATGCAGCGGATGACCGTGGACTTGCCCGAGCCTGAAAGCCCCATGATGATGAGGATCTCGCCTGCGTGCACATCGAAGGAGACGTCGCGCACGGCGCCGATATAGCCTTCGTTCTGAAACGCTTCGGTCGACGGGGCGCCGTTGTGCTTGGACATGAAGCCCTTTGGATCGGCCCCGAACACCTTCCAAATGTTGCGGCACGAAATCTGGACGTCGTCCGTCATTGCCTCCCCTTCGCATACCCAAGTCGTTCTTATTTTTGTTTGAAGCCAGCATGGCACTTATGGCCTGCGGCGTAAATAAGAACCGGGCGAAATCCGAAGATCCCGCCCGGCTCTCTCGATCAAATTAGCCTAGCGGCGTGGCGGAACGGCTTATTCGCCCTTCCACTTCTTGATCAGATCGCCATTGTCGGCAATCCACTTGTCGGCGGCCTCTTCGGTCGACATGCCGTCAACATCCACGAGCAGAGATGCCGCTGCGATCTGTGCGTTGTCGAAGTTGATGTTCTGCATCACTTTCCAGGCGGCCGGCCAGGTTTCGGCGATGCCCTTCCAGGCGGCTTTCTTCAGCCAGCCTGAGCGCGGCGCGCCGCAATCGTTGACCATGTCCGGGTTCATGCCCCAGGACGGGTCCTTGGCGCACTTGTCGCCTTCCGGCTCGGGAAAGTCGATGAACATGCCCTTGTGCTTGGCTTCGATGAAGTTCGGCGTCCAGTTGAACAGAACCACTGGCTCCTTCTTGGCGACCGCCGCATCAAGCTCGGCCCACAGGGTCGCGGCCTGGCCCACATTGATGGCCACGAAATCCATCTTCAGGGCTTTGACGCGCTCTGCATAGTTCTTGCCCCAGTCGGCCGGCGGGCCCACGAAGCGGCCCTTCGGCGCGGTTTCGGCCACGGCGAAGATGCTGGCGCACTTGTTGAGGGCTTTCCAGTCCGGCAGGCCCGGGCACTTGTCGACCACATATTGCGGCACCCACCATTCTTCGCGGGTCACCGCGTCATGGGTTCCTGCATCAACCATGCCGTCTTCATCGCGTGCCTTTTCGAATGCACCCTTCATCGAGCCCTCCCAAGCTTCGATCTGGAAATGCATGTCGCCATCGGCAATGGCCTTGAACTGCAGCTGGGAATCCGACGGGGCGTATTCCACAGTGTAGCCCATGCCTTCCAACACCTTGCCCACCACGGTGGAGAGCACGAGCTGGCTGGTCCAGTTGTTCTGGACGATGATGATCGGGTCTTCAGATTCAGGAACCTCGGCATAAGCCGGCGTCGCCACTGCCAGGCTCACCGCAAAGGCGGCAGCGGCCGTGGTCATCATGAGTTTTTTGAGCATTTGGTTTCCTCCCATTACCCCATTGCATTAGGGCTGGCTCAGTTGTCGCTGGGGCACTAAAACAGGGTCTAGCGGTTTTCCTGTAGGGCAGGAGGCCCCTGCACGATGGGTATTATTGGACAAGAAGGTGGCGAACTCAAGCCCAAAAACAAACCAATTTAGACCAATTATGGACCGATACAACAGATTGGTTCACAATGGTATGGATGGGACAGGCTGCTGCCGAACTGCAATCAAAGGCCTTTGACGACGTGGATGTTGAGCCACAAGACGAGCAAGACGGCGAGGCGGAAGGGCAGGTTCGCCGCTTCGGCTTCCTGATTGTGCCGCAGTTTCCGCTGCTGGCCTTCTCGTCCGCGCTGGAGCCCCTGCGGGCCGCCAACCGGCTGCGCGGCGAGACGCTCTATGAATGGCTGATCCTGACCCCGGACAATCAGCCCGTGCGGGCCAGCAACGAGATTGAGGTGGTGCCGGATGTGAACATCGGCGACGAGCCCCATCTTGACGTGGTGTTCGTGTGCAGCGGCCTTGACTATGCCTTGTCGGGCGAGAAGGGGGCATTGGCCTGGCTGCGCGGGCTGGAGCGCAAGGGCACCTCCATCGGGGCCATGAGCTCGGGTGCGTTCAACCTCGCCGAAGCCGGGCTGATGGAGGGCTATAAATGCACCATCCACTATGAGATCGCCCCGGCCTTCCGCGAGAAGTTCCCCGAGATCGATCTTACGGAGAACATCTTTGAGATCGACCGCAACCGCTACACCTGTTCAGGCGGCACCTCGGCGCTGGATCTGGTGTTGAACCTGATCGCCAAGGACCGCGGCGCAGGACTTGCGCTTGAGATCTCCCAGCAGTTCCAGCATGACCGGGTGCGCGACGGCCTGGACCGCCAGAAGATGACATTGAAGCGCATCTTCGCCTCCAAGTCCCAGCTTCTGCTGGCCGCCACCGACACCATGGAACGCAATATCGAAACCCCTCTGCCCACCTCGGAGCTCGCCCGGGTGATCGGCGTTTCCACACGCCAGCTGGAACGCATCTTCGAACGTCATGTGGGCATGCCGCCGAACCGCTACTATGCCGGCCTCAGGCTGGAGCGGGCGCGGCTGCTTCTGCTCCAAACCACCCTTCCGGTGGCAGACATTGCGGCCATGACCGGATTCTCCTCGCCCTCCCATCTCACCAAGCGCTATCGCGAACGCTTCAGCCGCAGCCCAACCCAGGAGCGCGGCTCGAGCGATTAGATTTTCATGGCTCTTGAGGTAGAAACTTCGTAAAACGCAACTTCTTGAACCTCAGACAGACAAGGTGTGGATGATGCGGCCTTCCAGCAACCTTTTGAAATTCCTTTCACTATTAGCTTTCTCCATTGTCCTGGCGGCCTGCGAGGAAGAGCAAGTCGTTGCCGAAGCGCCCGTGCGCGCCATCAAAACCATGGTGGTGACCGAACGGGCCGGCACCCAGGAGCGGCGCATTGCCGGGCTCACCGAAAGTTCGATCGTCACCGATCTTGCGTTTCAGGTCAGCGGCCGGGTGGTCACCATGGATGTGGATGTGGGCGACCGGGTGGAAAAGGGGGCGGTGATTGCGGCGCTGGATTCAGAGCCCTTCAAGCTGCGCATCCGCACCGCGGACGGCCGGGTGGCCGACGCCCAGGCCAAGCTGAAGGACACCGAGGCCAAATACAAGCAACAGGCCACCCTGTTCGATAAGGGCTTTGCCACCAAGACCGCATTCGACAGCGCCCTGTCGAACCTCAACAGCGCCAAGAGCGCCGTGGACGTGGCCCTGGCCGAGCAGGAACTGGCCAAGCGCGACATGCGCCAGACCACGCTGACCTCGCCGCTGACGGGCAGTGTGACGGAAAAATATGTGGAGCGCTTTTCCGAAGTGAGCACCGGCCAGAAGATCGTCCAGGTGAGCGCCGATGGCGGCCTCAAGGTGAAGGCCAGCGTGCCGGAAGGCCTGGTGCGGCGGCTTTCGGTAAACGATGCGGTTCAGGTCTCGTTCCCAACACTGGTGGGGCGCCTGGAGCCGGGCAAGATCTCCGAGGTGGGCACCCGGGCCGGCTCCACCAACTCGTTCCCCGTCACCATCGTTCTGGACAATCCGGCCACCGACCTGCAGCCGGGCCTCACCGCCGAGGTTAGCTTCACCTACAAGACGCAAGCCACGGGCAAGGCCTTCCTTCTGCCGGTCACCGCGGTGCTGGCCACAGAGCCGAAGGTGGGCGGCACGGTGTTTGTCTACGACAAGGCCGAAAGCGTTGTGCGCACCAAGAAGGTGCAGGTTGTCAACGTTCACAACAATGAGCTGGAGATCGCCGGTGATGTGAAGCAGGGCGACATCGTCGCGGTGGCCGGGGTGTCGTTCCTGGTGGACGGCATGAAGGTCAAACTGCTTGATCCCAGCCAGGCGGAGTAGTTCAGATGCTGACACGCTGGGCGTTGAACAACTCCATGCTGGTGCTGATCCTGGTGGTCATGATCGTGGCGGCCGGACCGGTGAGCTTCATGAGCCACCCCTCGCGCGAGGACCCGGAGATCACCATCCGCACCGCCCTGGTGACGGCCGCGTTCCCGGGCATGTCGCCGAGCCGCATTGAAGATCTGATCACCCGCAAGCTGGAAGAGAAGATCCGCGAGATGCCGGAGGTGGACAAGATCCGCACCACGTCGCGCTCCGGCCAGGCCACGGTGCGGGTGGAGCTGCATGACCGGATCACCGAGCTTGATCCGGTCTGGCAGGATTTGCGCAACAAGATGAGCGACGTCAAATCGTCCCTGCCCAGCGGCACCAAGGGGCCGGAGGTTGACGATGACTATGGCGATGTGGCCATGGCCACCGTCGCGTTGACCGCGGAAGGCTTCTCGCTGGCCGAGATGCGCGAGACCTCGCGCAAGATCCGCGACGGGCTCTACTCGGTGGGCGGGGTCAGCAAGGTCGAGCTCTTCGGGGTGGAGCCGGAACGGATCTTCGTGGAGGTCAACAACACCCGCCTGTCACAGCTGGGAATTTCGCCCAAAGATCTGATTGACACCATCGGCGCCACCAACATCATCTCGCCCGGCGGGCGCATCGAAGCGGGCGTGGCCAGCTTTGCGGTTGAGCCCACGGGCAATTTCGACAGTCTGGATGATATCGGCCAGGTGACGGTGGAGATCCCCGACAAGCCGGGCCAGGTGGTTTACCTGCGCGACTTTGCCAAGATCACCCGCGACTATGTGGACCCGCCCAAAAACCCGGCCTTCTTCAACGGCAAGCCGGCGATCGTCATCAGCGTTCAGATGATCGACAAATATGATTCCAAGAAGTTCGCCGAAGGATTGACCAAGCGGATCAAGCTTTTGGAGAATTCGCTGCCGATCGGCTACAGCCTGCAATACATCACCTTCCAGCCAGACGACATCCGAAAAGCGGTGGATGGGGTGGCCAGCAACCTCTATCAGACCATCGTCATCGTGCTTCTGGTGGTGATGCTGTTTCTGGGCTGGCGCACCGGGCTCATCGTGGGCGCCATGGTGCCGCTCACCATGCTGCTGACCCTGCTGGTGATGCGCTATGTGGGGATTGAGCTGGAGCGCATGTCGCTGGCCGCCTTGATCATCTCGCTCGGGCTTCTGGTGGACAACGGCATCGTCATGGCCGAGGAGATCGGCCGGCGCCTGTCCCTGGGTGAGGAGCGCGCCCAGGCGGCGATTGCCACGGGCAAGTCCATGCTGCTGCCGCTTCTGTCCTCCAGCATGACCACGATCCTGGCCTTCATGCCCTTGATGCTGGCGGAAAACGAGGCCGGCGAATACATGCGCTCGCTCTCGCTGGTCATTGCCATTGCCCTTCTGGGCTCGTGGTTGTTGGCCATGAGCGTGACGCCGCTCTTGTGTTCCTGGGGGTTGAAGATCGACAAGCCGGTGGACGAAGATGCCGCCTACGACACCAAGTTCTACCGGAGCTATAGAGCCGCGTTGGACGGGATTTTACGCTTCAGATTTCCGTTCCTGATCGGAACCGTCGCCCTCTTGTTTGTCGCGGTTTGGGGCCTGAAGTTTGTGCCCAACATCTTCTTCCCCGCCTCCGACCGGGTCCAGCTTCAGGTCTATGTGGACCTGCCTGTGGGCTCAAACACCTACGGCTCGAAGACGGCGGCGCTGAAGATGGCGGACTGGCTGAGCAACAAGACGGAGCATCCGGAGATCGTCTCCAATGTGGCCTATGTGGCCAGCGGCGGCCCGCGCTTCTATCTGGGGCTTGACCCGATCGATCCGGACCCGCACCGCTCGTTCCTGATTGTGAACCTTCAGAACGCTTCCCAGGTTCCGACGGTGCGCGACCGTATCCAGGCCCATGCCGCCGGCACCATGCCCGAAGCGCGGGTGTTCGTGAAACCCATGTCGCTCGGGGCCAGCGAGGCGGGGCTGGTGGAATACCGGATCTACGGCAGCGATCCCAACGAGCTCAACCGGGTGTCGGACGCCCTGAAGGGCGTCATGCGCTCGATCAACGGCACGGTGAACATCAAGGATGACTGGGAGAACCGTCTGGTCAAGATCATCGTGGCGGTGGACCAGGCCCGGGCACGCCGGGCGGGCGTCACCTCCCAGTCGGTCGCTGACACCTTGGATGCCATCCTGGCCGGTGTGGCGATCACCGACTACCGGGACGGCGACACCATCGTGCCGGTGTATCTGAGGGCTGAAGGCGCTGAGCGCACCAACATCGACCGGCTGCGCACCCTCAACATCACACGCGCGGGCGGAAGCCCAGTGCCGCTTATGCAGGTGGCCGATTTCGACGGCTTTGCAGAATTCTCCATGATCCAACGGCGCAATCTGGAGCGGGTGATCACGGTGTCGGGCAAGAATCTGCACATGCCGGCCGCCGCACTTGATGCCCTCATCACGCCGCGGCTGGAGGAGCTGAAGCTGCCGGCGGGCTACCGCATCGAGCGCGGCGGGGAGATTGAAGGATCCGCCGAAGCGCAAGGCTCGCTGTTTGCCAACATGCCATTGGCCTTTGCGCTGATCATCCTGATCCTGGTGGGCCAGTTCAACAGCCTGCGCAAGCCGTTGATCATCATCGCGGTGATCCCGCTCACCCTGATCGGGGTGACGCCGGCCCTGCTCATCGTGCCGGGCGCCAACCTCAGCTTCGTTGCCACATTGGGGCTGTTGTCGCTGGCCGGGATCATCATCAATAACGCCATCGTGCTGATCGACCGGATCGGCACCGAGCAGGAGAAAGGCCTCACCGTTCACGATGCCATCATGACGGCCTCGGTGAAGCGCCTGCGCCCCATCCTGATGACCACCATCACCACCATTTTGGGTCTGATGCCATTGATCGTGTGGCGCGATATATTGTTCTATGATCTGGCGGTGGTGGTCTCCGGCGGCCTGCTGGTGGGCACCATCTTGACGCTTGGCGTGGTGCCGGTGCTCTACCGGATCCTGTTCCGCGACCGGTCAGCGCCCGCAACGCCGGAGCCTGAGCCTGTGGCCACGGCCCAGGCGGCCTAGAGCAACCTCCGATCAGGCGGTTACGGCTGAGCGGAGAAAAGTTGCTCGCCATTAAGGAAAATCTGCGGCATCTTCCGCTCAAGTTGAGCGGAAGATGCCTGAGAAAGGAACCTGAAGCCATGAGCAGCAGCTTCAAAGCAGCCTGCATTCAGAACTGCGCCACCGGTGATGTGGCGGAGAATATCGCGGTCACCACGCGGCTCGCCCGCGAGGCGGCCGCGGCCGGGGCGGACCTGATCTGCCTGCCGGAATATTTCTCCGGCCTCACCACCGACAACGGCAAGATCCACCCGGTGCATTTCCGGCAAGGCGAACATCCCGTGATCCCGGCCTTCGCAGAGCTTGCCAAGGAGCTTGGCGTCTCGTTTCTGCTCGGCTCCCTTGGCGTCACGGCGCCCGACGGGCGGATCAACAACCGGGGTTATCTGCTGAACGCCCAAGGCGAGGTGGTGGTGCAGTACAACAAGATCCACATGTTCGACGTCTGGCTCGATGAAGACACGGTGATCCAGGAATCGGCGACGATCTCGCCGGGTGATGAAGCGGTGCTCGCCCCCACCCCGTGGGGGCCGCTCGGGCTCTCCATCTGTTATGATCTGCGCTTTGCCGGGCTCTACCGTGAGTTAGCCCAGAACGGGGCCAAGATGCTGGCCGTGCCGGCCGCCTTCACCAAGGTGACCGGCCAGGCCCACTGGCATGTGCTCAACCGGGCGAGAGCCATCGAGACCGGCTCCTTCGTCATCGCGCCTTGCCAATATGGCGAGTTGGAGGGCGGCGGGGAATGCTTCGGCCATTCCCTGATCGTCGGGCCATGGGGAGAGGTGCTGGCCGATGGCGGCGACGGGGAAGGCGTCATCGTGGCGGAGATAGATCTGGCCGAGGCCGATGCCGCCCGCGCCCGCATTCCGGCTCTCAAGCATGACCGCAACTTCACCTTGCCGCGCCATGCGCAAGCGGCCGAGTAGGCGCAAGGCCGCCTTGTTGGCGTCAAACCTCATGTTGCTCCAGATGGACACATCAGACTTCAGTCAAACCGAGCAAATGGCCATCGGTGCGGCCCAGGACTTTGCTCACGGCTACCTGCAGCGCCACAGCCAGGCCTGGGAGCAGGAGCGCCGCATGCCCCGTGAGATGTTTCACGAGGCGGCGGCAACCGGGCTTTGCGGCCTTTTGGTGGGCACCGAACATGGCGGTTTGGGCATCGGCACTTCGGCGCTTTTGAGGGTGATGGAAGAGCTCTCCTATGTGGATATGGCCGCTGCCTTTGCCCTTGTGGTGCACAACAACCATGTGCGCTTCATCGACAAGGCGGGTACGCCTGAGATGATTGAGCGCCACCTGCCCAAAATGCTGGCCGGTGAGATGATCGGCGCCTTCCTGCTCACCGAGCCTGGCGGCGGCAGCGATGCGGCGGCCATCACCACGAGCGCGCTGCCGGACGGGCGCGGCTACGTGCTGAACGGCGAGAAAGCCTGGATCACCAACACCCCCCATGCGGACCTGTTGAACGTTTTTGCCCAAACAAATCCGGATGCCGGCGCCAAGGGCATTGCCAGTTTCCAGGTGCCGGCCGACACGCCCGGCATCACCCGGCTGCCGGCCTATGACATGCTGGGCGGTTATGCCATCGGCGCCGGCGGGTTCCGCCTGGACAATGTGTGCGTAGGCGAAGATGCCCTGCTGGTGCCCGCCGGTGAGGGCTTCAAGGCGGCGCTTGCGGGCATCGACCTTGCCCGGGCCTGTGTGGCGGCCATGTGTGCCGGATTGCTCCGCGCCGGCCTCGACACGGCCATGCCGCGCCTTCTGGCCCGCCAGGCTTTCGGCCGCCCGCTGGCCGCGCAACAGGGCCTGCAATGGCAAATGGCCGATGTGGCCACCAGCCTCAGGGCCACCACCCTCATGGCCTATGATGCCGCCCGCCTCATTGAGCGCGACGGGGCAGCGCCCGAAGCGGCCGCCCATGCCAAGAAGTTCGCCACCGAAGCGGCCTTCTCAGGGCTCACCGCGTGCATGCAGGCCATGGGTGCCGACGGCCTGAAGCAGGAGTTCCCGCTGGCCCGTCATCTGGCCGCGGCAAAGATGGCGCAATATCTGGACGGCACCACGGAAATCCAGAACGTGGTGATCTCCCGCGCCTTGCAAAAGGCCTACGCGAACTAAAGCGTTATGAGTTTAGGTGCGGTCAAACCATTGGAAACAAGGTTCCCAACGATGTCGCCCTCGGCCTTGAGCCGAGGGCCCAGCGCCGCGAGAGATCTGAGCATTCCGCCCTGGGTCCTCGGGTCAAGCCCGAGGACGACAGCCTTGGGGAGTGCAGCATAGGGTGATTCAACCTGATCTCATTATGCTCTAGGACAGAAGCCAGCCGCCATCCACATCGATGGTGGTGCCGGTGACGAAATCATTCTGCACCATGAAGATGATGCCTTGCGCCACCTCGTCAGGCGTTCCGGCCCGGGGGATGAGGTGGCCTTCGGTCATCTTGGCGTAATGGGTCTTGCGGGCCTCGCCTTCCAAGGCGACCATGGGCGTGTCGATCTGGCCGGGTGAGACCACGTTAATGCGGCGCGGGGCGAGCTCCGGAGCAGCGGCCCTGACGAACGCCTCCACAGCTCCGCCAACCGAGCCAATGGCGATCTGGCCAGGCTTGGTGTTGCGCGCCGGGGCGCCGCTCACCAGAACAATCGTGCCGTCTTCGCTCATGTGCTTTGTGCCGTAGCGCACCACGTTGGCATAGCCCCAGAGCTTGTCGAACGAGGCCCTATAGCCGTCCATGTCCATTTCCAGGAACGGCCCCACGGCCCGGTCGCCTCCGGTTGCCGCGCTGATCAGAATGTCAAACGGCGCGCACTCCTCAAACAGGGCTTCCATGGCGTCCCGGTCGCGCACATCGCAGGCCTTCAGCGTCATGCCGTCGGGCACATCGCCTGCTTTGTCCGGATTGCGGCTGATGGCGATAACCTCAGCGCCCAGATCAACGAGCATCTTGGCCGCAGACAGCCCGATGCCCGATGTTCCCCCAAAAACGATTGCTTTTTTGCCGGCCACATTCATGCGTCTAAATCTCCTTGTTCGGGTTCATGCCTCAGGCCTTGGCCGCTGAGGTTTTGTCGGATCGGGTCTTATATCCCAAAACCTGGCCTTGTGCGTGCGAAAGATCGAGTGCGTGCGCGGGCTCGTTTCGCCGGTTTGAATATGGGTTACATCGAAGGCGAACAAGCCTTAAGACATGGCGATAAGACGCCTGGTTCAGATCTTGAGGACGAAACCCAGATGAGCACACCAGTTGACATCAGCCGAGACGGCCCGGTCATGCGGGTTTGCCTTGACCGGGCGGACAAACTGAATTCCTTCAGCGCCGATCTGGTGGATGGACTGCACGCTGCTGTGCTGGCTGCTGGAGAGGACAAGGAGGTGCGCCTCTTGGTGTTCAGCGGGGCCGGCAAAGGGTTCTCCGGCGGTTTCGATCTGAGCGGACTGGACGAGATGAGCGACGGCGATTTGCTGTTGCGCTTCGTGCGCGTGGAAGAGCTGCTCCAGGCGGTTTTTCATGCCCCGTTCGGCACCATGGCGCTGGTGCACGGGCCTTGTTACGGCGCGGCGGCCGATCTGGTGGCCGCCTGTCAATGGCGCGTTGCCACCTCCGATGCCAGGTTCCGCATGCCGGGTTTGAACTTCGGCATCGTGCTGGGCACCCGCCGGCTCGCCGGTCTTGTAGGGGCGGACGCCGCCCAGGCGCTTCTGGCCCGCGGCAAGCCGTTTGGTGCCGATGAGGCCCTGCAATGCGGCTTCATCGGTGAGGTCGCCGCACAAGAGGCGTGGCCAGCGGCCCAGGCCCGTGCGCTTGGGGCGGCCCAGGCGTTGAGCGCGGCAGATTTTGCCGCCATGAGCGCCCGCGCGCGGCAATCGGACCGGGACGGCGACATGGCCGCCCTCGTGCGCTCGGCGGCGCGCGGCTCAATCAAGGAGCGTATCGCCACCTATCTGGACGCGCTCAAGAGCACCAAGCGCTAAGCTACTCTATCTTTGAGAGCAGTTCGGGGGCCGTCACGAGCTGGCGCACGCCGTGGGCATGGTCTTCCTCGAAGACATTGCCGGCGCACCATTTGTTGAGCGATCTGATGTCGACCTTCAGGCAAGCCGGGCGCACGCTCCAGGTCACCTGCAGGGGCGAACAGGCGCTTTGGGTGTATTTGGGGCCCGTGGTTGAGCCGGCAAACACCACAGGGTTGCCGCCGCCCGAAGGCAGCGCTTTTGCCTGGTGAAGGCCGTTCACCACGTTGGCCCCATAGGCGAACTCGCCAAAGTCGGCCGCTCCCGGGTCGTTGACCACCAGGAAGGTTTGCGCCTCGACCCGGAGCTGGGGATTGGCACAGGCTTCCGACAGGCACGAGCCCAGGCCCTTGCCCGGTTGGGTGGCGCACGAGGTGTGCACCCAATGAACCTCGATGGTGTCGCCCGGTTTCACGCCTTTGCAGATGCTCTTTTCCGGCGCTTTCAGCTCAGCTTCGCTCAGCTTGGAGCTCCCGTTGCACTGATAGCCGCCGTGCTTGCCCTTGCCGGCGAAGATGGAAAAGCCGGGGCCCTTATGTTCCGCGTTGGTGTGGAAGTGGATGTTGCACAGGTTCAAGACGCTTGCCGGCGGTGCTGGGGCGAATGTGCGCGTGTTTGCGCCCCCGATGCTTGAAATGTCGCGCGGCGTTTGCGGGCCGTAGCCCTGGCAAATGTCCATGGCCGCGGCCGGCACCGATAGGGCGGCTGAAAAGGCGAATATGGCTGTTGCAGAAGAGTATTTGACGGCTTTCATCCCGGTTTCCTTTTCCTTTGTCCCAGACCCCTCGCTTGGTAAGGGCCGATTGAGACGCTCCCGTGGCAGGGTTTCACGTTTTCTGGCAGGGCAAATGCTGCGCCATTGGAACTTGTCGCGGGAGGGCGCAGCGTGTTTCCCTGTTCGGACGAGCAAACAGTTGCTAAACTGACATATCAATGCCTGAATTCGCGATTGAACCCATCCCTTCATTTGCACTCTGGGCGCACACCAAATTGGGCGGCAAGCAACTCCGCCGCCTCTAGTTGGAGAGGCCGAAAGTGTACGATTATATCATTGCTGGGGCCGGTTCCGCCGGATGTGCCCTTGCCAACCGCCTGTCGGCCAACGGCCGGCACAAAGTGCTGCTGCTTGAGGCGGGCGGGCGCGATACAAACCCTTGGATCCACGTGCCGGTGGGGTATTTCAAACCCCTGCACAATCCGAAAACCGACTGGAGCTATGTGACCGAGCCCGACCCGGGCCTCAACGGCCGTTCGCTCGACTGGCCGCGCGGCAAAACCTTAGGTGGTTCAAGCTCCATCAACGGGCTTTTGTATATTCGCGGCCAGCATCAGGACTACGACCATTGGCGCCAGCTGGGCAATGTGGGCTGGTCGTTTGAGGATGTGCTGCCCTATTTCAAGCGCTCTGAAGGCCAGGAGCGCGGCGGGGATGAGTATCACGGCGCCGACGGCCCGCTTTCGGTCACAAACATCCGCGCCAAACGCGATGTGTGCGAGGCCCTGATTGATGCGGCCGTGGAGCTGGGCATCCCCAGAAGCAATGATTTCAACGGCGCCCGGCAGGAGGGCGCGGGCTACTTCCAGCTGACCGCAAAGAAGGGCCTGCGCTGTTCTTCGGCAAAGGCTTACCTGACCCCGGCCAGAGGCCGCAGCAACCTCAATATCACCACGAAGGCCCATGTGGAGCGCCTTTTGTTCGACGAGGCGGACGCGGCCAAGGTCACCGGCATTGCCTATGAGCAAAACGGCAAGACGGTCGAAGCGCTGCTCAACCCGGGGGGAGAGGTCATCCTGTCGTCCGGGGCCATCGGCTCACCGCAGATCCTGCAAGTGTCGGGCATCGGCCCTGGCGAATTGCTCCAGGGTGTCGGCATACCGGTGCGCCATGAGGTGCCGGGTGTGGGCCGGAACCTGCAGGATCATTTGCAGATCCGTGCGGTCTATGAGGTCAACGTGCCGACCCTCAATGACGAGATCAACAACCTGATCCGCCGCACCTGGATCGGCATGCAGTTCGTCTTCGCCCGCCAGGGCCCCATGGCCATGGGCGCGAGCCAGGTTTGTATCTTCTGCAAGACCCGGCCCGAACTGGAGACGCCGGACATTCAGTTCCATTTCCAGCCCTTGAGCGCCGACAAGCCGGGCCTGGAAATGCACCCGTTCTCCGGCATCACCATGTCGGTTTGCCAGTTGCGCCCGGAGAGCCGGGGCCACATTTCCATCACTTCGCCGGATCCCATGGTCTATCCGGAAATTCACGCCAACTATCTTTCCGCCACCCTTGACCAGGAAACGGCCGTGGCCGGCCTGCGCAAGACCCGCGATCTGGTCAACACCAACGCCCTGTCGCCCTACATTGTTGAGGAAAAGCTGCCCGGTGCGCATGTTGAGAGCGATGAAGACCTGCTCGACGCGGCGCGCGACATCGCGCAGACCATCTACCATCCCACCAGCACCTGCAAAATGGGTCCGGCCACGGACCGGATGGCGGTGGTGGATGACAGGCTGAGGGTCCATGGCATCTCAGGTTTGCGCGTGGCCGATGCCTCCATCATGCCCACGATCGTTTCGGGCAACACCAATGCGCCGGCCATCATGATCGGCGAAAAGGCCAGCGATTTGCTGCTGGAGGATGCCGGCGCCTAGACGATGGACCAGGGCTATCTGCCGCAATTGCTGAAAGACCTGTGCGCCGAGATCGGGGCCGAGCTAGCCCTTGAGCCCACTTTCCGGCGTGCCGGCGTCATAAGCTTTGCAAAGGGCGGGCGGCGGTTCTTCAAGAGCACCTGTTTCGATCTGAATTCCTCTGCGGCCGCGCAGGTTGCTGCGGACAAATTCTTCTGCGCCCAGTTTTTGGCCATGGCGGGCTTGCCCACGCCTGAAGGCACGGTCGCGTTCGCACCCAAGTGCATTGCCAAGTGGAAGGCCAAGAACCCTGCCTTGGCAGCCACGCTTGATCCCTTCGCCGGGGCCAAGAAGGCGGCGCAAGACTGGGGTTTTCCGCTCTATGTGAAGCCTAATGAGGGGGCAGAAGGCGAGGGCGTGCGGCAGGTGCGCGATGAGGACCAGCTTATGGAGCACCTCTCCGTGCTTTATCAAGAGTACGACCGGGTTCTGATCCAAAGGCCGGCCCAGGGCGATGACACCCGCATCGTGGTGCTGGAGGGCGAGGTGGCGGCGGCCTATCAGCGCCTGCCTCTGGCGGTGACGGGTAGCGGCCGAAAAACCATTGCAGAATTGCTGGCTGAGAAAGCAGTCGCGTTGGCCGAAGTGGGCCGGCGCGCCGTGCCGCTTGAGGATGATCCCCGGATCGTTGCCCATTTGGCGGGCCAAGGGCTCTCGCTGGGCCACTGCCTGGCGCCGGGCATAACCGTGCCTCTTCTGGCAAACGCCAATCTTTCCACCGGCGGTGAGGTTCACGATGTGAGCGACAGGCTCCACGGCCAGTATCGGCAGATGGCGAAAGACGCGGTCCGCGCGGTGGGCTTACGCTTTGCCGGGGTGGACATTCTGTGCGCGGCGCCAGATGCGCCTGATCCTGAGGCCACGGTGCTTGAGGTGAACGGCGCGCCTGGCCTCAACAATTTCGCGGCAACCAGCGCTGAAGCCTATCGGCGGGTGGAGGCCCTCTATCGGGCCTTGATCAAGATCCTGGAGCGGGAGGCGGGCGCGTCGGGCCGGGCCTAATCCGGCTTGCGGCAGGTCACTTCAATGGGGATGGCGCAGCGATTGCGCGAGGCTTCGGCCATGTTGGTTGCCGCATCCTCGGCCAGATCGCCATGAATGAGCGACACCGCCCGGTGTGGTGGTTTTTCGCCGCGCTCCACCATCTCACGGGCCTTGGCGGCGAAGGCCTTTGATTCAGCGACATTGTCGCGAAAGCTTTCAACGATAAAGCCGCAAGCCTCCAGGCCCGCCCGGGTCTCCTGCGGGGTGGCGAGAAAGCTGCTCTCAGCTGAGAGCGCCCAAGGGGAGGGATAGGTGATTTGGCCGCCGGGACCTTGCGCGACCTCTGAGAGAACCAGCCAGCCGCCCGGTTTCAAAACCCGGTGGATCTCGCCGTAGAAGCCTGCCTTGTCCTCAATGTTCATGGAGACGTTCATGGAATAGGCCCCATCGAAGGTCTCGTCGGAAAACGGCATAGCCAGCGCATTGCCTTGCTCAAAGGAGACCTGGTCTTCCATCCCCATGGTCTTGGTCAGGTGGCGGGCCACCTCACAGAATTCGGCAGTAAGGTCGATGCCGGTCACCTTGCAGCCGAACCTGGACGCCATGAAGCGGGCCGGCCCGCCGATGCCGCTGCCCACGTCCAGAAGGTGTTCGTCTGCGGCCACCCGCAGGCCGGCGGCAAGTTGTTCGGTGGACTCAACACCCCGCCCGTGAAACTGATCAAAAGGGGCAAGGCTCTCGATCGTTGGCCGGTCAGGATCGGCGCCATCGGCCCGCAAGGCGGCCTTTAGGCGATTCAACAAGTCTCCGCTGGTGTAATGATCGGTGATTCCGGCGTCGCTGCTCATGGCATCTCTCCGCTTGCACAATGGCTCAGGTGGCTCAGGTAAGGGGCCGCGGCCGCGCCGGGCCGCAGATTTGCTATTTATACTGCATCCACATCTCTTCCAGCTTCTCGCGCAGCCGGTCTCCGGCCATCACCAGCCGGTAGGTGGAATTGCTCACCAGAAAGTGCAGAGGCTCCTCATCTTCCCGGCGATCCGGCACCCGGTAATCGGGGCGGCCTTTTGTGCGGAAAAGGAAAGATATCGCATAGGGGTTCATCAGAAGATCCTCCTTGTCGCATTGTTCACCACAAGCACGCGCCGCGTCAACGGAACGTGGACAAATCTGAAGAGAAAGTGAGCCCTTGCGCACCGCTGCGCCCATGGTTACATGTGCCGCACAGCGTTTGGAGACAGCCTATGCATGCCATTCTCGAACTGATTCTCACCGTTCTGTGGCTCTACACGATCGTTATCTTTGCCATGGTCATTATGAGCTGGCTCATCGCGTTCAACGTCGTGAACCTTCATAACAATTTTGTGGCCCAGGTCTGGTATGTCCTGAACCGGCTGACCGAGCCCCTGCTTGGGCCGATCCGGCGCATTTTGCCCAATATGGGCGGCATCGACCTGTCGCCGATTGTGCTGCTTTTGGCGGTTTATTTCCTGCAGACCTTCATTGCCCGCGACATTGCCCCACGCCTGCTCGGCGGCTAGGCCGCAATGGCGACCCTGCCGCCGGATCTGGTGCGTGTCGCCGGATCTTGCGTCTTGGTGCGGGTGCGTGTGACCCCCAAATCAACCCGCAATGCGGTGGAAGGCCTCAGCCGGCAGGCCGATGGCACGGTGTCGCTTCAGGTGCGCGTGACGGCGCAACCGGATAAGGGCAAAGCCAACAAGGCCGTTATCCAAACCCTGGCATGCATGCTGGGCGTGGCAAAATCTCAACTCGCCATTGCATCGGGCGCCACATCGCGGCAAAAGACGGTGCGCATTGATGGCGATGCCCAAGGGGTGCTCGCCGCATTGCGCGACCATATCGGTTCCCGCCCACCTTAAGCGCAGCCAGAAGAACGAGGACATTCGAGGTATGACGACCCAAGCCAAACTGATTGACGGGAAAGCCTATGCCGCAGGCTTGAGAGAGCGGGTTGCCGGTGCCGTTGCAAAGCTAAAAGCCGAGCATGATCTGCAGCCGGGCTTGGCCGTGGTTCTGGTGGGCGAAGATCCGGCCAGCCAGGTCTACGTGCGCAACAAGCACAAGCAAACCCTGGAAGCGGGCATAAACTCGTTCGAGCACCGGCTTGATGTTTCCACCTCTGAAGCCGACCTTCTGGCCGTGGTGGAAGAGCTCAACAACGATCCCAAGGTGCACGGCATTCTGGTTCAGCTGCCGCTTCCTGATCACATCGATTCTGAAAAGGTCATCAACACCATCAGCCCGGACAAGGACGTGGACGGCTTCCACGTGATCAATGCCGGGCGGCTGGCCACCGGCCAGGATGCCCTTGTGGCCTGCACGCCGGTGGGCTGTGTGCTGCTCGCCAAAGACGCCATGGGCGATCTCACCGGCGCCAATGCGGTTGTGGTCGGGCGTTCCAACATTGTGGGCAAGCCGGTGGCCCAGCTTTTGCTGCAGGAGCACTGCACTGTGACCATCGCCCACTCGCGCACCAAGGACCTGCCCGGCGTGTGCCGTGGGGCCGATCTGCTGATTGCCGCCGTGGGCCGCCCGGAGATGATCAAGGGCGATTGGGTGAAGCCCGGCGCGTGCGTCATCGATGTGGGCATCAACCGGATCGAAGTGGAGGGCGGCAAGACACGCCTGGTGGGCGATGTGGACTTCGACGGCGCGGCTCAGGTGGCCGGCTCCATCACACCCGTGCCCGGCGGCGTGGGTCCCATGACCATTGCCTGCCTCTTGCGCAGCACGGTGATCGCCGCTTGTGCCCAGGCCGGTGTGGCGGCGCCTGATCTTTAACGTTACAACGGCTCGTTATGAGCCAGCCTGAATCCGCCCCCGCCGAGCGCGCCACCTTGTGGATGTGGTTTAAGCTTGGCCTGATGTCGTTCGGCGGTCCGGCGGCGCACATCTCGCTGATCCAGTCTGAGATTTGCGAGCGCCGCAAGCTGGCTGACTATGACACCTATTTGCGCGGACTCAACTTCGCGTTCCTGTTGCCGGGGCCTGAGGCCTTGCAGCTGGTGACCTATCTGGGCTGGCGCCTGAAGGGCATTCCGGGCGCGCTTCTGGCCGGGGCCGGTTTTGTGCTGCCCGGCGCGGTATTGATGCTCACGGCCACTTTGTGGATCGTCGCCAAGGGGGATCTGCCCACCATAAAGGCCGCCTTTGCAGGCGTGCAGCCGGTTATCGTCGCTTTTGTCACCGCGGCGCTCTTCAAGCTTGCCCGCAGCAATCTGAGGAGCAAGCTTGCGCTGGCGCTGGCGGTCTTTGCGCTGGTCGCCATGATGCTGTTTTCCGGCGCCTTTCCGCTGGTGATCCTTATCTCCGGGGTGCTGGGCGCGCTGCTCCTGGCCGACGGCCATGACTATTATGAGCTCAACCCGCGACCTGAGCCGGACCCGGCCGGGCGCAGGCGCGCCGCGTTCACGGTTCTGGGCGTAGGCAGCGCCACATGGTTGGCGCTCACCGCCTTGTGCATCTGGGTGTTGCCGTTCAACCCCTATCTGGGGATCGACATCGTCATGTCCACGGCCGCCATGGTCAGCTTTGGCGGGGCCTATCCGGCGGTGACCTTTGTGGGTGAGCAGGCGGTGACCACCTGGGGCTGGCTCAGCCGTTCTGAGATGATCGACGGGCTGGCCCTGGCGGAGACCATTCCGGGGCCTCTCAGCCTTTTCAACGTCTATGTGGGCACCATGGCGGCCATCGGCCACGGCACCTGGGGGGCGGTTCTGGGCGGGGCGTTGGCGGTGTGCTTCACCTTCCTGCCGTCCTTCACCATGGTGATTGCCGGGGCGCCCTTTGTAGACTGGTTCTACTCCATCTCCCTGGTGCGCGCCGCGCTCGCCGGGGTGTCGGCCGCGGTGGTTGGCATTATCGGCAAGCTTGCCTTGGTGTTGATCTATGCGGTGTGTATTCCAGGCACCTCGCCGGAATGGATCAACATTGCCATTGCTTTGGTGGCCGGGGTGCTGATTATGTCCGGACGCGTGCCGCCGCTGGCGCTCATTGTGGCCGGCGCCGTGTTTGGCCTTTTGTTTTTCAGGTGACCGATGATGCGCGCTGTTTTGCTGTTGTTTGCGATGTGCTTTTCCGCCCTTTCCGCCCAGGCTGGCGAGTTCACCAGCACCTACACCAAGCTGAATGTGGAGGATTGCCAAAAGGGCGAAAGCAATGACGATGAGGGCTGGGCCAATTGGACCTGCACGGGCTATCAGGGCCTGCCGATCCATTTTGCCCATGCGGACTTGCGCGAATATGTGGGCTATGGCCCCGATGCCAAGAACAGTTGCTCGGCCCGAACCACGTTTCAACGCTTCAATGCGGCGGGCAAGACCATCGAGTGGCGCCTGACGGACGGGCGGCCTGTGGCGACCATCCTGCGCTTTCGTGTGGAAGGGGACGGGAAAAAGGAGCAGTTCCTGCTCGTCACCAAGCTGGACGGGGCCGGCTCGTGCCCCATGGGGTATGTGGATGCGCGGATCGCGAACCACAATCAGGCGGCGCGGGATCTGTTGGACGCAAATATAGACAGCTTCAATTGCGCTCACGACGAACCGCTGGTGGTCTCGCCGCGCTACGGCCAGCCGGGCGAATTTGCCCGGGGCGGGTCTTGCGGGAACTAAGCGGCGCGGCACCCTTTCGTCATACGGTGGCGTGGTTTTGGCATTGTCCGATTTCGCGAACCAATGCCCCCAGCTCCGTGAACTGCGTGCTCAGTGGGTTGGTCTTCCGCCAAACCATTCCGATCGTGCGTTTAGGCGGCGCCCCGGAAAAACGCGAGACTGCAACCGGCGCATGGCTGGTTTCCAACGCCAACGCCATTTGAGGAACCAGCGTCAAGCCCAATCCGGCACTCACCATCTGCACCAGGGTGGACAGAGAGTTGCCTTCCATTCGGTAGGTCGGGTCCGTCGGTTGGATGTTGCAAAATGACAAGGCCTGGTCACGAAAGCAGTGGCCCTCTTCCAGTAGGAGCAGTTTCATCTCCTGTAACCGCTCCGGGCTTGGAACAGGCTTGTCCGCATCTTGCAGCCCGCGCACCAAAACGAATTCCTCATCGAACAGGGCGACTTCGTGTAAGCTCGGTTCGGAAATGGGCAAGGCGGCAATCACCACATCCAGGCGCGAGTGCTGCAGGTCTTCGATCAGCGATCTGGTGACCGATTCGCGCGGTTGCAGATCCAGGTCCGGAAAGCGGTTGGTGAACTCCCGGATGATTGCCGGAAGCAGATAGGGTGCAACGGTTGGGATCGCCCCCAGACGAAGCGACCCCTTGAATGACCCTTCGGCAGAGCGCGCGAGTTCGACCAACTCGTCAACCTCGCTCAAGATCTTGCGGGCCCGGTCCAAGAACTCCTCTCCAAGCGGGGTCAGCCGGATTTGCCGGGCGGTGCGTTCAACCAAAGGGGCATTGAGCACGGTCTCAAGTTCTTTGATTTGTAAGGATAATGCAGGCTGAGTGATCGCACAGGCATCTGCAGCGCGGCCAAAATGGCTATGTCGGGCCAAGGCATCGAAATAACGCAAGTGTTTGAGGGTCACACCAATCATTTGTAAAACTTATCACAACCCATAAAATATTCAATTGGAATTAATCGATAATTAGACTTATTCTAGAGTTGGTGCCGCGCACGGCCGCGCCTCTTTCTTAAAAAATTTGGAGACAGTCATGGACGGAAATATAACTGCAGGTGTTGGCGGATGCCCCGTCGCTCACGGCGGCAACACGTCGCTCGAAAAACCGGTAACCAAATGGTGGCCGAGCACCCTGAACCTCGACATTCTGCACCAGCACGGCGCACGAACGAACCCGATGGATGCGGACTACAATCACCGCGAAGCGGCGAAAGGGCTGGATTTTGAGGCCGTGAAGGCGGACGTGAAAGCGCTGATGACCGAAAACCAAGACTGGTGGCCCGCCGACTGGGGCCACTATGGCGGCCTGATGATCCGCCTGGCCTGGCACGCTGCCGGAACCTATAGGCTGCAAGATGGCCGCGGCGGCGCCGGCACCGGCAACATCCGTTTTGCCCCGTTGAACTCCTGGCCCGATAACGGCAACCTGGACAAGGCACGCCGCCTGCTTTGGCCGGTCAAAAAGAAGCATGGCAATGCGCTCTCCTGGGCCGACCTGATCATCCTTGCCGGCAATATGGCCTACGAAAGCATGGGCCTGAAGATGTTCGGCTTCAGCTTTGGACGTAAAGACATTTGGGGCCCGGAGAAAGATATCTACTGGGGCTCAGAGCAAGAGTGGCTTGCCCCGTCTGAGAACCGCTACAGCGATCTTGACGACGCCACCACCCTGGAAAACCCCCTATCAGCGGTACACATGGGCCTGATCTATGTGAACCCGGAAGGGCCGAACGGCAATCCCGACCCGGCCCGCACCGCTCTTCACGTGCGCGAGACCTTCGCACGCATGGCGATGAACGATGAGGAAACCGCCGCCCTGACCGCCGGCGGCCACACGGTCGGCAAGGCTCACGGCGCAGCGCCCGATGCCAAACTCGGTGCAGAGCCGGAAGGCGCCGCCATTGAAGCCCAAGGCTTCGGCTGGATGAACCCGGACCTGGATGGCAAGGCCTCCAATGCGATCACGTCGGGTGTCGAAGGGGCCTGGACCAAGAACCCGATCCAATTCGACATGGGCTATTTTGACTATCTGTTCGATTATGAATGGGAGCTCGCAAAATCACCCGCCGGCGCCAACCAGTGGCAACCGGTGAATATGCCCGATGAGGAAAAACCGTCTGATCCCAGCGGTGCGTCCGGCCACGCCAGAGCCGTGATGACCGACGCGGACATGGCCATGAAGGTGGACCCGATCTACAACGAGATCTGCCAGAAGTTCCGGGCCGATCCCGATTATTTCGCAGACACCTTCGCGCGCGCCTGGTTCAAGCTGACCCACCGCGACATGGGCCCCCGCGCCAACTATCTGGGCCCGGATGTTCCGAGCGAAGAGCTGATCTGGCAGGATCCGATCCCGGCCGGCAGCACGGACTATGATGTGGCAGCAGTGAAAGCCAAGATCGCGGCCAGCGGCCTCACCGCCCAAGAAATGATTGCCACAGCCTGGGACAGCGCCCGCACCTTCCGCGGCTCGGACATGCGCGGCGGTGCCAATGGCGCCCGCATCCGCCTTGCCCCGCAAAAAGACTGGGCGGGCAATGAGCCTGACCGGTTGGCCAAAGTGCTTGGCGTTCTGGAGCCGATCGCCACTGAAGCCGGCGCCTCTGTTGCGGACGTGATCGTTCTGGGCGGCACTGTGGGTTTGGAACAGGCGATTGCGGCCGGTGGCTCCAAAGCCGATGTGCCCTTCACTCCCGGCCGCGGCGATGCAAGCGCCGAACAAACCGATGCTGACAGCTTCGATGTTCTAGAGCCTGTGGCAGACGGTTTCCGCAACTGGCAAAAGGAAGCCTATGCGGTTTCCGCAGAAGAAATGATGCTCGACCGGGCACAGCTTCTGGGCCTCACGGCAGCAGAGATGACCGTTCTGCTGGGCGGCATGCGTGTGCTGGGCGTCAATCACGATGGTAGCAAGCATGGCGTCTTCACCGACCGCGAGGGCGCACTGACCACCGACTTCTTCGTCAATCTGACGGACATGGCCAACAGCTGGCATCATGATGAAGAGAGCGGCGCTTACGAAATCCGCGATCGAAAGTCAGGTGATGTGAAGTGGACGGCGACGAGCGCCGATCTGGTTTTCGGATCCAACTCGATCCTGCGAGCCTATGCGGAAGTCTATGCCCAAGACGATAACCAAGAGAAGTTCGTGCGCGACTTCATTGCAGCCTGGACCAAGGTCATGAATGCCGACCGGTTTGACCTGGTGGCCTGATACGATATTCCGGGCGGGCTCAGCCCGCCCGGACTTTTCCCTTCTTCGTTGATGCCCCGGCGGCTCATGCTCTAGAACTGGCCGGGATCAATATGGCGGAGAGGGTCGATGCAATTCCAATTTATCGGATGCGGCGATGCGTTCGGCAGCGGTGGCCGGTTTAACACCTGCTTTCACATTCAAGGCCAAGAGGCCGACTTCCTGATCGATTGCGGGGCGACCTCTCTTGTGGCCCTGAAGCGCGCCGGCGTGACCCTCAACACCATCCGCACCATTCTCATCACGCACTTCCATGCAGATCATTTCGGCGGCCTGCCGGGGTTCATGCTCGATGCCCAGTTCTTCTCCAAACGCACCCTGCCGCTGACGATCACTGGTCCGCACGGGTTGAAGGAATGGTTCGTGCGCGCCCTGGAGACGGCCTTTCCAGGATCGTCGCGCACCAAGCCGAAGTTTGAGCTTGAGCTCATGGAGCTGACGGAGCGCGAACAGGTGGAGGTGAACGGGCTCGCCGTCACGCCCTACCTGGTGGAGCATGGGCCTCCCGGCGGGCCGTTCTTCGCCTACCGGGTGGAGGTGGAAGGCCGGGTGATCGCCTATACCGGGGACACCCAGTGGACCGATGCGCTCATCGATGCAGGCCGGAACGCGGACCTGTTCGTGGCCGAGGCCTATTTCCGTGACAAGAAAGTGCCGTTCCATCTGGATCTGGCGAGCCTGGAAGCGCATCTGCCGGAAATCGCGC
>CAJHYS010000390.1_pt1 | contig 38549 bp, 39 predicted proteins | sample 9198801 | NCBI WGS metagenome assembly CAJHYS01 (sample SAMEA7708368, study PRJEB35096) | sediment metagenome | biome: marine neritic benthic zone biome [ENVO:01000025]; feature: sediment [ENVO:00002007]; material: shallow marine sediment [ENVO:03000034] sea grass bed [ENVO_01000059] ...
CATCCTTCATGGTGATGTAGGGATGGAACGGCACCGTGTCCTGGCCCGATTTCACCGACACACCGGTCGGGTTGTTGGAACCGGGAATATGCAGCGCCCAGATGTGCAGCGCCACGACGGCGGCGATCATGAACGGCATCAGATAGTGCAGCGAGAAGAAGCGGTTCAGCGTGGGGTTGTCCACCGAGAACCCGCCCCAAAGCAGGGTGACGACCCAGTCGCCGACAAACGGGATGGCCGAAAACAGGTTGGTGATCACCTTGGCCCCCCAGAAGCTCATCTGACCCCAAGGCAGCACGTAGCCCATGAAGGCGGTGGCCATCATCAGAAGAAGGATGATGACGCCCAGGATCCAAAGGATTTCCCGCGGTGCCTTGTAGGAGCCGTAATACATGCCGCGCAGAATGTGGATGAACACCGCCACGAAGAACATCGAGGCGCCGGTGGCGTGGATGTAGCGCAACAGCCAGCCATAGTTCACGTCGCGCATGATGTGCTCAACCGAGTCGAACGCCATGTCCACGTGGGGCGTGTAATGCATGGCCAGCACGATGCCGGTGACCAGCTGGATCACCAGGCACATGCTCAAGATGCCGCCGAAGGTCCACAGATAGTTGAGGTTCTTCGGGGTGGGAAACACCATGAAGTCGTACGACATGCTGAGGATGGGGAGCTGTTTGTCGAACCACTTTGCAACAGGGTTCTTCGGCTCATAGGTCGAGTGTCCGGACATGATGCTTTATCCTCAGCCGATCTTTACCAGAGTGTCAGAAGCGTAAGTGTAGGGCGGAACCGGCAGGTTTTCCGGCGCCGGGCCTTTGCGGATGCGCCCCGAGGTGTCGTAGTGCGAGCCGTGGCACGGGCAGAACCAGCCGCCATACTCGCCCGCTTCGCCCACCGGCACACAGCCAAGGTGGGTGCACACGCCCAGCATGATCAGGAATTTCTCTTTGCCGTCGATCACCCGGTTCACGTCGGTCGCCGGCGTGCCGTCGCCGAGATTGGCGTTGCGCGCGTCCTGGTCGGGAAGATCGGCAATGGCGACTGCTTTGGCCTCCTCGATCTCCTTGGCGGTGCGGTGCCGGATGAACACCGGGTTGCCGCGCCAATTGATCGTAACCGACTGACCTTCTTCGATCGGCGCCAAATCAACCTCTACCGAAGCCAGGGCTTTCACCGAGGCATCCGGGTTCATTTGGTGGATCAGGGGCCAAGCCGCCAACGCGGTGCCCACGGCGGCGAAAGCGCCTGTACCGATATACAGAAAATCACGGCGCTCAGAGTCATGACTATCGAGTGTCGACACAGCTCTGTTCCTCTATGTTATGCGAGCATAATAATGGCACACAAAGGAACGTGCGCCCACCCTCTCCAATTCGCCCCGTATTTGACATTGGATGTACACAAAGTCCAGCGAGGAGGACAGTTTATCGGCAATTTGTCGCATAAATCGGTTGGCGGCAGCCGGACCAAGTGTTAGGGCCAGCCCATCATGGTTTCTCTGGCGCTTTATCAACCGGACATTCCGCAGAATACCGGCACCATCCTGCGCCTTGGCGCGTGCTTGGGCGTGACTGTGCATGTCATTGAACCGACAGGGTTTATTTGGTCCGAGAAGAGCCTGAAGCGGGCTGGGATGGACTATCTGCAGCACGCCAAGATCGTCCGTCACCGGTCCTATGAGGCATTTGCCGGTGAAATCGCCTCTCCCCGGCTTGTTTTGCTCACCACAAGAGGCGAGGTCCCGTATACGGAGTTTTCCTTCCAACCCGGCGATGTGCTGATGCTGGGCCGGGAAAGCGCAGGTCTGCCCGATGATGTGCATGCCGCCGCCGATGCCTCGGTCATCATTCCCATGCGCCCTCAGGTGCGCTCGCTGAACGTGGCCGTTGCCGCCGCCATGGTGCTGGGCGAGGCGCTGCGGCAATGCGGGCAGTTCCCGTAGGCGGCCGGGTGCGTATGGTGCGATCCATGAACAAAGAAAATATCGACATCCACGAAGAACTCGCGCCTCAGAAGGCCAAGGCCCAGGCCTGGTTTGCAGAGCTGCGGGACGATATTTGCAAATCCTTTGAAGCGCTTGAAGACGAGCTCGCCGAGACCGAACATGCCGCCAGGCCGCCCGGCCGCTTTGAACGCACCCCCTGGAACCGCGCCAACGACGAGGGCGGCGGCGTCATGTCGATCATGAAGGGCCGGGTGTTTGAGAAGGTGGGGGTGCATGTGTCCACCGTCTTCGGCGAATTCTCTGAAGAGTTTCGCAAGACCATCCCCGGGGCGGAAGACGATCCGCGCTTTTGGGCTTCGGGCATCTCGCTCATCGGCCATCCGTGGAACCCGAATGTGCCGGCGGTGCATATGAACACGCGCATGGTGGTGACCAGCAAATGGTGGTTCGGCGGCGGCGCCGACCTCACCCCGGTGCTGGAGGCGCGCCGCACCCAGGACGATGCGGACACGATTGCCTTCCACGCGGCCATGAAAGCGCCGTGCGAGGCCCACGAGTGCGCCGACCATCCACGCTTCAAGGACTGGTGCGATGAGTATTTCTATCTGCCCCACCGCCAGGAGATGCGCGGCATTGGCGGCATTTTCTTTGACTATGTGAACACCGATGACTGGCCGGCAAACTTCGCCTTCGTTCAGGATGTGGGCCGCGCCTTCCGCGATGTTTATCCCGGCCTGGTGCGCGCCAACATGCACAAGGACTGGAGCGAGGCTCAGCGCGAGGAGCAATTGGTGCGCCGGGGCCGGTATGTGGAGTTCAACCTGCTCTACGACCGCGGCACGCTGTTCGGCCTGAAGACCGGAGGCAATGTGGATTCGATCCTTTCCTCCATGCCGCCGGCGGTGAAGTGGCCTTAGAGAGGGTGGCGCAAGGTGAAACTTTTGACCCGAGCTCCGCGCGATCGTACTTGCTGTGCGCCGCTAACCTGGATTAACTCGCAAAGTCCAAGGACCCGATTTCGAGAAGAGCTGCACGCCATGAACCAGTTGCGCCCAGACAGCTTTGAAAAGGTGTTATTGCCGAACGCACAAGCCCATTGCCTTCCGGCCTGGTGCTATTCGGACGAAGAGTTCTTCGAGCTTGAGCGCAAGGCCGTGTTCGGGCGCGCCTGGGTGGGGGTTGGCCGCCAGGAGCTGTTGCCGAACCCGGGCGATTACCGCACCCTTGAGGTTGCCGGCACGCCGATCATCATCATCCGCGGGGAAGATGGCGAATTGCGCGCCTTTTCCAATGCCTGCCGCCACCGCGGCATGCGCCTGCTGGAGGGCGACGGTTCGTGCAACGCGATTTCCTGCCCGTTCCACGGTTGGAAATACAAGCTCAACGGTGAACTTCTGGGCGTGCCGCACATGGAGCAGGCCGTGGGCTTCGACCGCAAGGCCTTCGGGCTGACGCCCGTGCGCCTGGAGGTGAGCGACGGCTTCATCTTCGTCTGCCTGGACCCTGAACAGGTGAGCCTGGCTGAATGGCTCGGCGATTTTTCCGAGCGCCACGCGCCCTATGGCTTTGAAAACCTCAAATGCACCTGGCAGACCACCTATGAGGTGGCGTGCAACTGGAAGCCCTTCGTCGAGGTGTTCATGGAATATTACCACCTGAAATGGGTGCACGCGGAAACCTTCGACACCATCAGCTACAAGCCGCCCGTCCCGCACGAAGCGACCACGGGCAACTACACCACAGTGTTCGGCTATCACAACGAGGGCAGCGCGGCGGTCATCGATGCCGATGCTGCCGGCGCACTGCCGTCGATCCCCGGGCTGCCGGCCGAGCTTCAGCGGGCAACGCGCTACACCATGGTGTTCCCGGGCTTCATCATGGCGGCAACGAAAGACTGCATGTGGTATTTTGAGTGCCACCCCGTTTCCGCAAACCGCTCACGCTTCGTGCTTGGCACTTGTTTTCCCGCCGGGACCATAGCGCTGCCGGAGTTTGAAGAGACCCAGAAAGCCTACCAGGAACGCTGGCATGTGGCGGCCGGCGAGGACATTGAGGTTTTGGAGCGCCAGCAGCTTGGGCTCAACTCACCGCTCGCCACATCCGGGCCATTGTCGCACTTGGAATATGCCGTCGGCGACTTGGCCAAATTCATTGCCCGCCAGGTCACCGCTTAACCGCAACCCCTGCGCCATTCAGCCGCCCTTGTAACCTCTCCAATTCAGTGTATTGCCGTCCCATGCACGCCGGAACCCAACCTTCTGCCTCAAAATATCTGAGAAACCTGGACAAACAGCAGATCCAGCGCCTCTCAGCGGCCATCGCCACCATCGTGACGTTCGATGTGGCCATGGGGTTGACCTATCCGCTGCTCTCGTTCCTGCTCAAGGCTCAGAACTATGGCGAGGCGATCATCGGCCTCAACGCGGCCATGACGCCGATCGGCTTGATCCTGGTCAGCTACTTCATTCCGCCCCTGGTCGCCTGGATGGGCTCCAAGACATTGGTGCGCATTGCTGCCGTGCTCACGTGCCTCACTTTGTTGGGCTTCAAAGTGTTTCCCTCAATCGAGGCCTGGTTCGTCCTCCGCTTCTTGCTGGGTGTTGCCGGCGGGGTGCTGTTCGGCCTTTCCGAGGCTTGGGTGGTGCAAGCGGCCGAAGGGCCGGCCCGCGCGCGCATCATGGCGCTCTATGCGGCCATTCTGTCGGCGGGTTTCGCCATTGGCCCGTTCATGTTGCCGTTCACCGGCTATGACGGTTGGATGCCGTTCGTGCTTGCCAGCAGCCTCGGGATCCTGACCTTGATTCCGATCATGTTCGTGCAGACCGAAGACAAGACCGCCGACGAGGAGAGGACGATGACCATGATGGACTTCCTGCCTCTGGCGCCGATGCTGGTGACGGCGGTGTTTGTGTTTTCGTTCATGGACTCAGGCGTTCTCGCCCTGTTTCCGATTTTTGGAACCGAAAGCGGGTTGAGCAAGGATGTCACCTCCTATGCGCTGGGGGTTCTGATCATCGGCAACGCAGTGCTGCAGTTCTTCATAGGCTGGTTGGCCGACCGCTTGCCGAAATATTTCGTCATCGCCGGTTGCTGCCTGACCACCATCATCATGTGCGCCATCCTGCCGTCGGTGATGGGAGAGCTTTTGATGTGGCCGGTGTTGGTGGTCTTGGGGACCGCCGGATTTTCCATCTACACCGTCTCGCTCGCCATATTCGGCGAACGGTTCAAGGGGTCTGCCCTGATTGCAGGCGCCTCTGCCTTTGCGGCTATGTGGGGCCTTGGCGGTATTGTATCTCCGCCCTTGGTTGGGTTTGCAATGGAAGGGTATGGTCCCAACGCCATGCCCGCGATTATGGCTTTGGCGTACGCACTGCTTGCCGTGTTCATCGTGCTGCGCATTGTTCAAGGAAGAAGGTAACGGTCATGGAACCGATCAAAGACTTGTATCTCCCCGCCGGGAAGCGGCCGGAAGCGCAATCTCAAGCCAAGGAGCTGCGCTCATGGGATCTGACGGACCGTCAGATCTGCGACATAGAACTCCTGCTGAACGGTGGGTTTTCGCCGCTCACCGGATTTCTTGGAAAAGAAGACTATCAGTCGGTGTGCGCCTCCATGCGCCTGGCTGATGGTGCGCTGTGGCCGATGCCGGTCACACTGGACGTCAGCGCCGGGTTTGGCGCCGACACCGCCGAAGGCGACACCATTGCGCTGCGCGATGTGGAAGGCGTGCTGATCGCTCTGCTCGACGTCAGCGACGTCTGGGAGCCGGACAAGGACAAGGAAGCCGAGCTGGTGTTTGGCAGCAATGATCAATCCCACCCTTCCGTGCACTACCTGCATAATGTGGCCGGGCCGGTTTATGTGGGCGGCGTTCTGCGCGGTGTGGAAGCACCGATGCATTATGATTTTGGCCAGCATCGGAACACACCTAACGAAATGCGCGCCCTGTTTGCCAAGTGGGGCTGGTACAAGGTGTTGGGATTTCACACCCGTGCGCCCGTCTTCAATGCCCAGCGCGACCTGATCCTCAGCGCCGCCAAGGAGGTTCAGGCCAATGTGCTGCTGCAGCCTGCCGTCGGGCTGACCGAGCCGGGTGACATTGACCGTTTCACCCGCATGCAATGCTATTCAGCGATGCTGGAGCATCTGCCGGAACAAACCACATTTCTGTCTTTGTCACCTATGGCCATGCGGCTGGCCGGCCCGCGTGAGGCGGTCTGGCATGCGCTGATCCACAAGAATTTCGGCTGCACGCATTTCCTGATAGGCGCCGATCACGGCGCGCCGCGCGCAGCGGATGGGCAAGAACCCTACTACGATGCCTATGAGGCGCACCGGGTTCTGGAGCAGAATGCCGGCGATCTTGGCATCGAAATTGTGCCGTCAAAGCGCCTGGTTTACAGCGAGCAGCGGGCCCAATACCTGCCCCAGGACGAGCTTCCTGACGGTGAGAGCGGGCAGGACATCTCGTTTAAGGAAGTGCGCCGCCGGCTGCAGGAAGGCCTCGACATCCCGGACTGGTTTTCAACGCCGGAGATTGTTGAGCATTTGCGCCGCAAGTATCCGCCGCGCCACGAGCAGGGGTTCACGGTGTTTTTCACAGGCCTTTCAGGGTCTGGAAAGTCCACGGTCGCCAACGCGCTGCAGGTCAAACTGATGGAAATGGGCTCCCGCCCGGTGACCCTGCTGGACGGCGATGTGGTGCGCAAGAACCTGTCTTCGGAGCTGACCTTCTCAAAAGAGCACAGGGACCTCAACATTTTGCGGCTGGGATTTGTGGCGGCAGAGATCACGAAGAACGGCGGCATCGCCATTTGCGCGCCGATTGCGCCATATTCGGCCACCCGGCGCAAGGTGCGCGATCTCATTGAACCGCTCGGCTGTTTTGTGGAAGTCCACGTTTCCACGCCTCTTGAGGTGTGTGAGGAACGTGACCGCAAGGGCCTTTATGCCAAGGCCCGGGCCGGGCTGCTCAAGGGCTTCACCGGGATTGACGACCCCTATGAAGAGCCGGCCAGTCCGGAACTGCGGATTGCCACCGTGGAGATTTCTCCCGATGAAGCCGCGCACCAGGTCTTGCTGAGACTTGAAAGCCTCGGCCTTATCCGTTGAGTGGTGTGATGGGTTTCCGCGCTACCGGTTGTCGTCGTTGGCCCGCGAGTGGGTGAATCTGAGGGCCTTCTTGACGACCGCTCGACCCCTTTTGGTCTTGGGCGCGCGCAGAGCCTGAGCAATCAGCGGAATTTTGGAGGCTCTTGCCGTTTCTCTGCGGTCAAAGGCAGCATGGAGCCGGTCGCAGCGGGCAAGCTCTGTTTTCACAATGGATTGCGCCTTTGACCAGGCGGCGCTGCAGGACCTTTGCCTGCCCATCGATCCGGCAACTCTCTCAATTTTCTTGGCACAGCCGATCCAGATCGCCTTATGCCTGTTCTCGTGCCAGCGGGCATGCTTCACAAACTGCCCCCAGCGTCTGCGAACCTTAGAGGACATTCTCGAGGCATTCTTTGCTTTAGGCAGTGTGATGACGAAGGTGGTGGACACCCGGAAATTTTTCAGCTTGCAGCCGTTCGCCTTGTGGGCATCGGCTTGGTAGCGGAAACTTGCCGACGTTGTGGCAAGTGCGCGAGAGCCATTAGCGTGGGGTCCGTTGCGCTGCATGTAAGACAACAACGCGTAGGCAGACGTGCCGGGCACCGAATAAGACTTAAAGCTGGTTTTGACGATCGGTTTCGCTGAGACGGGCGCTGCTCCTGCAATGAGAAGTACAGCACCCAGCGTAGCGGCGAACACACCGCCAGATTTGCAGGTCAAAAGCAATTTGGTCACTCCCGGAGATCAGGTTGCGATGCCCTCAGTCATGCAAATTGTCAGACCTCCCTTCCGACAATTTTGCAAGACACTCTCTTGTTGCAGTAAACTGTGGTTCGTGGAACCGGTCAAGAAGGTTGCACGCATCATGCCAATTTTGTGACCGGATTGGGGCGTTTGATGTTGAGAAAGTTTCATTGGGCTGGGGGATTTGTGTTGATGTGGGCGGCACTCTTCGTGCTGCCCGGCAGTGCTGGCGCCCAAGCGCCAAGTGCCGAACGCGGCAAGCAAATTGCTGGCGTCCACTGCTCCAGGTGCCATGTGATTCCAGGCCGCAGCAACATGGGGATCGGATCCACGCCCTCGTTCAAGATCATGATCAAATCCGGCCCCGCCGATTGGAGGGACCGGTTTGAAGCCTTCTTCTCGCTTGCTCCCCATCCGGCATTTGTCACCATCAAGGAACTCAGAACAGAGCGCTCCGGCCCGGCCATTGCCGCACCAATTTTCCTCAGCTTGAGGGAAATTGACGATCTGCTGGCCTATGTGGACGATCTGGCCGCCGAGTTGCGCAGGCCCTGAGGCGCATCTGGCGCGTTCACATGTCCCTGCGGATGCCGCGAAGCCCTGCGATGACCTGCTGTTTTGTCCGCACCCCACAGCGGGCCCGCCTGGCCGAAGACCGGGCCTGGCGATCGGCCCTGACCACGGCGTTCGCGCCGAACCGCTTGACCATCCGGCCATGCTGCGCGGCGATCAGCTTCCAGAACCGCAAGGCCTGCTTGTAGGAAAGGTGGTTGCAGCGACGCTGCAGATAATAGGCTCTGGTTTGAGACTTGTAGCGTGCAATGGAACCGCGCGCAGCTCTGGGCTGGGTGCGGGTTTGCGCTCTGCGGGCCTGCGCTTGCTGCCTGGGGGTCAACCGGACCGGGGCAAGCGAGGCCTGCCGGCGTGCCTGTCTTTTCTTGCGGCGCTTGTCCTTGCGGCGGGCAACGCGTGCTTGCGCAGCGCGCTGATCCACGAATTTTTGCTCAAAACGGCGGCCGGCGCTGAGGCCTGCCATGACGCGGTTTTTGGCACTGCTGCCGCAGCTTGCCGAGCCCCTGGCCCGTTTGCGCGCTGCCATAACCCGGCCTGAACCGTTGGTGTGCGCCGCTGCCGTTTCCGCGTAGGCGGCATGTGTGGCCAGCTCCTCGCGGTCGTCTTGGCTCAACTGGCGGCATTTCAACTCGGTGGCGTGGCCTGCGGCAATTGTCTCGAATGTGCCGATGTCCAGTCCCACCGCTGCGGCGAAAGCCCACTGCGGTGCGGCAGATAGTGCAAAAAGCACAAGCGAAATAGAGATCGCTGTCGTGTTTAACGCTTTCATTTTAAACCCCTGTTGCGCCCGCTCTGTGTCAAGAAGACAGCTCCCAACCATCTTCTCGACCCACCAAGACCAAGCGCACTTGTCTTATTTTTTGAGCTTATAGTTTAGACGGCCAGTCTTAACGGCCAAGAAAGTCATCATCACTTCTTGAAGTCAGCGTTAAAGAAGCTCTAAAGCTGCGTCTCTTCGGCTTCTTGCGCACCAGGCCATAGCCGGCCACGACCTGGGCCCTGGTGCTGCGTCCGCACTTGCGCGCCTTGCGCTTGGCGCTTTTCGACGCGTTGCTTTGAACGGCACTGATGCGGGCAGCGCCAAATTTGGCCAGAGCTTTCTTGTGGGCCTTGGTCACCAGTTTCCAATAGGCCTTTGCATCCGATCGGCTCAAATGCTTGCACCGGCGTTCAAGATAGTAAGCCTCAACCGTTGTCTTGTAACGTTTGAAGCCGGCGCTGGGTCTGCGCTTTGGTTTCTTCTTCTTCTTTTCAGCCGAGACCACGACCAGCTTCTTGGGCTTGCGCGTCTCAATCTCCGCTTTGGCCCAGCTAAGGAACTCCTGAAGTTCAGGGGTGATGGCCTGCGGCTCAGTTCCCTCTGCCCGCGAATGGACGAGCCCATGGGCCGCAAACAGGCTGTCATCAATGATGGACCGGGCGCTCGCCTGACAATCGCTGTGACGGTCCGCCAGGTCTCTGGCGATGCGTCTGGCCTGGTTCACGTCCTCAACCGGCAGGTGCTGCACCATCTGGCCCTGCAGGGTCTTGGCGTGACGGCGCAGGCTCTGGCGTTGCCAGGTGCGCAGCATTTTGCACTGTTCGGCCAGCGCCTCGCCGGCAATCACCATGGCGTAGGCGCGCACGAAATAGGCCCGCGTGCTCGCCATCGGCCCGGGTGCCGTGTTGGCCAGGCTCTGGGTTGATGTGGAGGCCAGCACCGATCCCACCAAAATGCAAAGTCTTATGGCGTAAAGCCGCTTCATTGCCCCAAAAAATGCCCTTCTAAACCGCGCGCGGCAGCGACAATGGCATCCGAGCGTTAATGTGTGGATTAGGATGCTCAGCGAGTGGAAATTGTGGTTAACTCTGCCCTAACCGAAGAAACGCGACATCACCGGAGGACGCCGCCCCATGGACGTGAAGAAGACGGAGTTCGGGCCAATTTACGAGCGGGCCTGCGAACGGAAAGGGGGCGAAGGGGTGCTGCTTTCGTTATTGCCCCCGGCGCCTGACCCCGAAGCCCTGGCCGCAATCCCCAATGACCGTGTGCTCTCCATGATGGCCAAATGCGTGTTCCGGGCCGGCTTCAACTGGCAGGTGATCGAAAACAAATGGCCGGGCTTCGAGGAGGCGTTCTTGGGCTTTGAGCCTGGCCCGCTCAACTTCCAGCCGGACGATTTCTGGGATGACTTGACCAGCAACAAGGCCATCGTGCGCCACGGCGCCAAGATCAGATCCGTGAAGGACAATGCGGTCTTCGTGCTCGATATCGCGCAAGAGCACGGCAGTTTTGGCAAGTTTTTGGCCGCTTGGCCGGCTCAGGACGCTGTTGGCCTTTGGGATGTGCTGGCAAAACGCGGCAAGCGCTTGGGCGGCAATACGGGTCGCTATTTTCTGCGATTCATCGGCAAGGATACGTTCCTGCCCGGGCGCGATGCGGTGGCAGCGGTGCGCATTGCCGGGCTTGATGTGCCGCCTCAGCCCACCGCAAAGCGCGATTTAAAGGCAATCCAGGAACTGTTTAACCGCTGGCACGAGCAAACCGGCCTGGCCTATGCGCAGTTGTCGAGGATTGCGGCCATGTCGGCCGGGGACAATATCGACCCTGAGCGCCTGGCCTCCTACATCCGCGCCGGTGCAGGCGACGAGGGCCGGGAATAGCTGTGCAAGGCACGCTCAACAGGGGGTGTCGCCGGCAATGGTGATGCGGCGCATCACCCGCCGGTGGCCGTCATAGTCGTTGATGGCGCAGTGCTGGGAGCAGCGATTGTCCCAGACCACAAGCGTTCCGGGCGCCCAAACCACGCGCGACGTCAGTTCCGGCCGGATCGTGTGGGCAAACAGATGATCCAGCAGCGGCTTGCTCTCCGCCCTGTCCATCCCTTCAAACCAGGCCGTATGGGCCGGATTGACGAACAGAGCGGGCCGCCCGGTTTCCCGATGGGTGCGCACCACCGGATGGACTGACTGGAAATGGCCCGATGCCCCCGTCTTCTGTGCCATTGAGCCGGATTTCAAATGGTCGCCGCGCAGGCTTGCGGCGTTCAGGTTCGAGGTGTTGATGGCCCTCAAGCCTCGCAAGGTTTGCTGAAGTCCCGGCGACAGGCTCTCAAACGCGCCATACATGTCGGCAAACAGCGTGTCGCCGCCCCTGGGCGGCGTTTCAACCGCATAAAGCAAGGTGCATTTGGGCGGTTCGGGCAGGTAAGTGGTGTCGGAGTGCCACATGCCGCCAAAATTGCTGGTTTGCTCCGGTTCCTTGATGATTTCGGTGATTTGAGGATGGCCCTCCATGCCCTTGGCGAAGGGGTAGTCCGCCACGGAACCGAACCGTGCGGCCACGGCCAGAAGCGCGTCGGGAGTGAGGGTCTGATTGCGGATCACGATGACCTGATGGTCCAGAAACGCTTGATAGGCCTCTTCAAACAGGCCGGCGGAGATGTCGCCGAGGTCAAGCCCTTCGATCTCGCAGCCAAGCTTGCCGCTGAGGGGGGTGACGGTGAGTTGTGCTGCGGCCATCGCCAATCTTCTCCTGGTGCCAAGCGGATGTTGCCGGTTGGCGGCCTGTTTCATCCGATTCGGGACCATGCCCCGACCTTTGCAGGATTTTGCCTGAGGCGAATTCTGTGATAGATTCCGTCTATGATCAAATCTGCATTCATATCCGCTCTGCTCATCACCGTTTTCTCCACAGCGGCGCTGGCGGGGCCCAAGTGCACTTGCCGCTTCCAGGGTGAGAATTACCAGATCGGTGAAGTTGCGTGCATTCTGGGCCAGCTGAAGCAGTGTGAAATGGCCTTGAACAACACCTCCTGGCGCACATTGAGCGAGGGCTGCCCGCAGGCTCAATTGCAGCAATCTAAACCGGTTCAAGCGCCGGATGCGCTGGCCGCCATTCGCACCACGGCCTTGAACTAGGGCACTCGCAGCCATGGTCAGGGGGTTCGTTGCCGCGGCGGCGCTCGCGCTCTTGGCCTTCACTTGGCCGGCCCTTGCCCAAGATCGTCCCGGCGATTTTGACTATTACGTGCTCGCCCTGTCCTGGTCGCCCACCTACTGCACCACAAAGAACGGGCAAAGAGACCGCCGGCAATGTGGGTCCGGACGGCGGTTCTCCTTCGTGGTCCATGGCCTGTGGCCGCAATATGAGCGCGGCTGGCCCGACTTCTGCCGCACGCCGCGCCGCTATGTGCCGGACCGGCGCATCCGGGCCATGCTCGACATCATGCCGTCCAAACGCCTCATCATCCACCAGTGGCGCAAGCACGGCACCTGCACTGGCTTGTCACAGAAGGCCTATTTCGATCTGACCCGTGAGCTTTTCGGCCGCTTTCAGGTGCCGGCACGCTATGTGGCGCCGTCCCGGACGATCCTCACCAGGCCTGAAGAGCTGATCCATGACTTCGTCACCACCAATCTCTGGCTGAAACCGGAGATGATTTCGGTGCAGTGCGGCCGGCGCCGCGGCCGGGCCAATCTGGCCGAGCTCAGGGTGTGTTTTGGCCGGGACCTGAAACCGCGCGCCTGCGGCCACAACGAACGCAGAGCCTGCCGAGCCCGGACCCTGGTGATGCCGCCGGTGCGCTAGCGCAACCTCCAATCAGACGGTTACGTCTGAGCGGAGATAAGGTGCTCGCCCATAACGAAATCCTGGGGCATCTTCCGCTCAACTTGAGCGGAAGATGCCCTAGCGGGGTGTTGCGCCCTGCGCCGTTTGGCGTTAAGGCCAGCGTCACATTTTGCGCTTAACCGGAGTGTCTCATGCGGGCAGCGATTTTCCTTCATCTGGAAGGCGACAGTTCAGGTCTTCTCGGCAAAGCCCTGGTTGAGGCAGGCGTCGAGTGTGAGGACATTCACCTCTACAAGGGCCAGCCGGTGCCGGAGCCGGGCGCCCACGACATTCTGGTCACCATGGGCGCCGCCCAGCAGGTTTGGGAGACCGAGGAGCATCCCTGGCTGATCGACGAAAAGGCCGCCATCCGCCATTGGGTGGAAGATTTGGGCAAGCCCTATTTCGGCATCTGTTTCGGCCACCAGCTGTTGGCCGATGCGCTCGGCGGTGAGGTGGCCATGAGCAAGGCCCAGGAAATCGGAATTCTGCAGGTCGACCGGCACGATGAGGCGGAGCAGCATCCGGTCTTCTCGGCAATGGAGCCGGGCGCTCACTGGATGCAGTGGCACCTTGCGGAGGTGACCAAAGCGCCGGGCGGTGCGGAGGTGCTTGCTTCTTCAGGCGATTGCGCCATCCAGGCCATGAGCCTTGGGGGCCATGTGGTGTCGATCCAATTTCACGCTGAATCCTCCTTGCCCACAATTGAGAAATGGAAGGACGACCAGGTCACTCTGGACGCCATGGCGAGGTCCACCCATCCTGGCCACTACGCCAAGGTGTTGGCCGATGCCCGCCGGCTGATGCCGGCAACGGAGATGAACGCCATGCGGCTGTTCAACCGTTGGATCGAGGTCAATGAGCTGGGTGAAACGCGCCTGAGTGCTTAGGGATTCCGAGCCCACCATTTACTCGTCACTCCCGCGAAAGCGGGAACCCGGGGCCGCTTTGCGTGGAGCGTGTGACCCTGGGTCCCGGGTATTTTGCTTGCGCAAAATTTCGGGATGACGATGTGGTGCAGCCTACGCCTTTAACACCAGCTTGCCGTTATTGCCGCCGGTGAACAGCAGGTTCAGCGTTTCCGGATAAGCATCCACCCCGCCCTCGCGCACGTCTTGGCGGAATTTGAGCTTTCCGGCCTTGTTCCACTCGCCAAGCTGCTTGATGGCTTCAGGATATTGTTTGATGAAATCAAACACGATGAAGCCGCGGACGTTCAGCCGGTTCACCAGGATGGAACGGAAGTTTTTTGGGCCTTCCGGTGCTTCCGTGGCGTTGTAGGCCGAGATCAGGCCGCACACGGCAATGCGTCCGAAGGGGTTCATCTGGGCCAGAACGGTGTCGCCGATCTCGCCGCCCACATTCTCAAAATACACATCGATCCCGTCCGGACAGGCCGCACGCAGGGCCTTGAAGAGGCCATCCTGCTTGTAGTCCACACAAGCATCAAAGCCCAATGTGTCGGTCACATAGCTGCATTTTTCAGGCCCGCCCGCGATGCCGACGGCGCGGCAGCCTTTGAGCTTGGCAATTTGCCCGACGATCGAGCCCACAGCGCCGGAGGCAGCCGAGACAACCACGGTGTCGCCTTCCTTGGGCTGGCACACCTCGAGCAAACCAAAATAGGCGGTCAAGCCGGGCATGCCGAGCCCGCCCAGCCAATCGTCCATGTTGGCAGCCGACAGATCGACCTTGTTGACCCCCTCGCCATTTGAAACGGCATAGGTTTGCAGGCCCATAATGCCGGTCACCGCATCGCCCTCGGCAAAGCCTGGATGATTGGATTTCACCACGATGCCGCCCGCAATGGCGCGCATAACCTCGCCAATGCCCACCGGCGGAACATAGGAGCGTCCCTCATTGATCCAGCCACGCATGGCCGGGTCAATGGAGTACATCTCAAGCTTTACCAGGAACTCGCCGTCGCCGGGTTCAGGAGCTTCCTCGTCGGCGAAGGTGAAGATGTCCGGGGTGACCATACCGTGCGGACGGGCGGCGAGGCGGGCAGTGCGGTTTGTGGGCATTTGACGCGTCTTTCTTGTTGAGCAGGGTTGCTTTGGCTTTGTTCTATCCCATCTGAGTGGGCTTGCGCACCGGAGATTTTGCGTTGGGCTTGTGTTTTGTTATCCCATTGGGATAGGCAGGGCGCTCAATCCCCTCCACTTGGCCAGAAAGACACAGATCACCCCATGAGCGACAGCGACCAGAAACCTGCCCTTCAGGCAGCCATTATCCCGGTGACCGGGTTCCAGCAGAACTGCACACTGATCTGGAGCACCGAAACCATGGAGGGCACGGTGATCGATCCGGGCGGCGATGTGGAGCGCATTCAGGAGGCCATCAGCCAGACCGGGGTCAAGGTCACCCAGATCGTGCTGACCCATGGGCACATTGATCACGCCGGCGGAGCGAAGGACTTAAAGGAAGCTCTCGGCGTGGACGTGATTGGGCCCCATGAGGATGATCTCTTCCTGTTGGAAAGCCTTGAGGAAACCGGCGTGTCCTATGGCATCTCCGGGGCCAAGAACTTCGTCCCGGACCGCTGGTTGAACGAAGGCGAAACCCTGTCCATGGCGGGTGCGGACTGGGAGATCTTCCATTGCCCCGGCCACAGCCCGGGCTCAGTGGTGTTCTTCAACAGCCAGGCGCGCTTTGCCATCGTGGGCGATGTGCTGTTTGCCGGCTCAATCGGCCGCACGGATTTGCCCCGGGGCAATCATGAAGACCTGATCTCCTCCATCAAGAGCAAGCTCTTGCCGTTGGGTGATGATGTGGGCTTCCTCTGCGGCCACGGGCCAGGCTCGAACATTGGCCACGAACGCCAGACCAACCCGTTCCTGCAATAACTCTAGTAGGGCACGTAGCCCTTGGCATTGTCGAAGCGGGTGCCTTCGATGTCCACGGCATCCATGATGGCATCCTCCAAATTGGATTTGGAGAGGTTTGCAAAACTGAGATCCGCCCCGGCCATATCGGCCTTGGAGAGATCTGCCCCCACAAAGCTGGCCTTTTCGGCGTCCAGGCCCGACAGATCCGTGTCGTGCAGGTTGGCCCCATCAAGATTTGCATTGCTGACATCCGCACCGGCCATGTCGGCATTGGCCAGGTTGGCGCCGGAGAGATCGGCCTTGGAGAGATTTGCGCCGCGCAGGTCCGCACCGGAAAGGTCAACGCCCGCCAATTCGGCTCCGCTCAGAGAAACACCAGCCAATTTGCACTTTGCGCAAGCCTTGTTGGCCCTAAGCGCTTCTTCCACCGCCGGATCATGCGCAGCCGCGCTGGATCCAAGGGTCAAAATCATTGCGGCGCCGCAGAGCCATTTGGACAAATGCGTGGTCATGACCCTTCATTCCTACCCCGAAAGGGGCAAAACGAAAAGCGGCAAGTGCGCCCTGCAGCTGGAAGCTGAATCAGTTCGTGCGCGCAACCTCAATGGCCTCAGGCAGGGTGAATGTGCCTTCAAACAGGGCCCGCCCGGTGATGGCGCCCGCGATGTTCGGCAGATAACGCAAGGTGGAGAGGTCATCTAAGTTTTTGACCGTTCCGCTGGCGATGATCGGCAAGATCAGCGATGTGGCCATTTCGGTGGTTTGCGCCAGGCTGCTCTCGGGCAGATCATCGTCCCGGTCGATGTCGGTGAAGATGATGGCGCCGAGATCCATGGATTCAAACTGGCGGGCAAACTCCAGCGGCGAGAACGCAGTGGACTGCTTCCAGCCTTCCGAAACAACCTTGCCGTTTCGGGCATCGACAGAGACGACGATCTTGCCCGGGTGCCGGGTGGCCGCCTCGGCAATGAAGGCCGGGTCTTGAACCGCGGCCGTGCCCAGCACAACCCGCGAAGCGCCGCGCTCGATCCACTCATCCACCCAAAGCATGGTGCGGATGCCGCCGGCCACCTGAACGGGAATGTTCACGGCCTTGATGATCTCGGTGATCAGGTCGGTATTGTCGGCTTCGCGCCGGTCCACCGCGTCAAGATCAATGATATGCAGCCATTCGGCGCCCTCGGCCTCAAACCGCTTGGCGATTTTCATGGGGCTGTCCTTGTAGACCACCGGCTGATCCATCTGGCCGCGCACCAGGTTGACGCAACTGCCGTTCTGCAACTCAATATCAGGAAAAACGATCATGGTTGTGGCTCCGTCATCATCACAACGTGCCCCTCAGGAAGGGCCATCTGCCCTCTCCCCGACCCGGGGAAGAGTATAGCGCATTTTCAGTGCGGCTCCCATAAGGGGCTTTCACTTTCAGCTATGCACTGAAAACGGCGTTGTTTCCCCCGTGAGGGACAAATGGAGCCAAAAAACTGTTTTTGTGTGACAGCGGCGAAGAAAAACGTCCCCGCCGGAGGTGGGGACGTTTGAAGATCAGTTCAGCACCTTGGGCCAGTTCCGGTTGCCGGCCTTGATGTTGGCTGACTGATTGCGCTCCCAGCGCTTCTGGATAGAGCGGTTGTAGTTCAGATAGAGCCGCCCGCCGACGATCTTCCAGGCGCGCGGGTCGCCCTTGGCCGTATAGCCTTGCGACACGGCCCAGGCGCAATAGCCGCCAAAAGCCGGTGCATAGCGCGCCGGAGACGCCTTGAAGGCATCACGGTTTGCGGCCGAAGAAAAGCGCCAGTTCACGCCATTGTGCTTCACCGTGTATTTGGATGACCCGCGCACCGGTTTTCCCTGCTTGAAATAGGCCACGGGGTCGTAGCCGCCAACGGCGGTGCCGGCCACCAAACCGGTATAGATCGCCCGCTTGCGGGCCAACACGGGGCTCAAAGCCGCGCTGCCCAAAAGGGCGGCGGTGGACAACATGAGTGTGCGTCTGCTTATGCGCATGGGATCTCTCCGCGTCGTTCCTGTTTGTCGCTAAATAAGCCGTTCACGGATGACATGCGATCAAATTTTCTGTGAGTTTGCGGTGTACGGCGCTCACATGCTATGCGCTGTGGCTTGATCTCCACATGCTTCAGGCTCGCTCTGCGCCCCCTTGTGAAGCTTACCAAAGAGAAGGGAAAACCCCATGGAACAGCGCGCGCTGGGACGAAGCGGCATCATGGTTTCCGAATTGTGCTTGGGCTGCATGACATTCGGCACACAGCTGAGCAAGGAAGAAACCTTCCGCCAACTCGACCGTGCCCTGGAGGCCGGCATCACCACCTTCGATACGGCCGAGATGTATTCGGTTCCGCCGGGCCCAGATGCGCAAGGATTGAGCGAGCGCCTGTTGGGCGAATGGATCAACGCCCGCGGCGTGCGCAGTCAGGTGGTCATCGCCAGCAAGGTGGTGGGGCGCTCAACCCTCATGCCCTATATCCGCGAAAGCGGAGAGCTTCCGGTTCTTGACGAAGCCAACATTGCAGAAGCCATAGACAGCTCGTTGGCGCGCCTGAATGTTGAAACCATCGATTTCTATCAGGTGCATTGGCCGGACCGTAAACTCCAGCTTTTCGGCGATGACCTGCGCGGTTACATGCACTACGGGCCTGATCACATTCCGATTGAGGAAACACTCGGGGCGCTGCAAAAGCTGGTGGATGCTGGGAAAATCCGGGCCATTGGCGTTTCCAACGAAAGCCCCTGGGGCATCATGCGCTATCTGGCGGCCGCCGAGCAGCAGGGCCTGCCGCGCATTCACGGCAACCAGAACGCCTATAACCTTCTAAACCGGACCTGGGAGTATGGCCTGGCCGAAATCGCGCTGCAGGAAGATGTTGGACTGCTGTCTTATTCGCCGCTTGCCCAGGGCTATTTGAGTGGGAAATACCTCAATGGGGGCCTGCCGGAAGGTTCGCGCAAAGCCAGATGGGGCGACCGGCTCGGCCGCTATTCCACCCCCTCAACCGATGACGCCATTGCCGCCTACTGCGCCGTTGCCGAACGGTTTGGCGTTGACCCCACAGCCATGGCCCTGCGCTTTGTCACCTCGCGGCCGTGGACCACAACGGCGATTTTCGGCGTGTCCAACGATACCCAAATGGACATTGCGCTTTCAGCCCTCACCATGTCGTGGGGCGAGGAGATTGAAGCGGCGATCAACGAGGTGCATGCCCGCTGGCCAAATCCGTGCCCCTAATGGGCCTCCCTGTTCACGAACACGATGCCGAGGCTCACCATGGCGAGGGCGAGCAGGATCCAGATGGTGATGTGCTCACCCAGAATGAGCCAGCCGAAGAAGACGCCAAACAGGGGCGACAGGAATGAATAGGACGCCACTTTCGCCGCCGGATAGAGCTTCAGGAGCCAGAACCAGGTCAAAAACGCGGTGGAAACCACGAACAGGACCTGAACGGCAAAGATAGCGATGAGGCCGGGGGTGAGGTCGCGCACCAGATCGCCGAACAGCGGCGAGATCGGCAGCACCACCACGGCCGACACCCCCACCATGTAGACCAGCTGCATTTCCGGAGTGGATTTGGAGAGCTGGGTGGTGCGCACCATAAGCGGTATCCCGCCCCACAACAACGCGCCGCCAAGGCACATGAGGTCACCCAGAAGCGCCTTATCGCCCGCACTTTCCGACGGGTCGAAAAAGGTGAGCACAAGGCCGGCAATGGCCAGCAGGAGGCCGAACACCTTGATCCGGCTCAGGCGCTCGCCGGGGATCAAATAGTGCGCCGCAACGGCCAGCCAGAACGGCATGGTGTAGAATATGATCGAGGCGCGGGCGACAGTGGTGAACTCCAGCGCCAGAAACAGCAAGATGAACTCAACGGAAAACAGCAGGCCGCAGATCACCCCGGGCCAGAAACTGCCGTCGGTCACCGAAAGCTTGCGGCGCGCCAGAAGCGCAAAGCACACCACCGGCAGAACCGCGCAGGCTGACCTTAGCCCAACCTGAAACACCGGCTGCAGCCCGGCATTCACCAGCTTGATCAACACCTGGTTGAGCCCCAGCAACAGGGCAGCTGCCACAAGACACGTCGCCCCGAGAGCGTCTATGCGGCTGCGTCGCTCCATTCAGGCCTCCGCCATGCGGTGGGGCGCAAGGACCATGCCGTTCAGGCCCGCCGCTGCGCCCGCTTTCAGCTCGTGGCAGAGCAGCCGTTCAGGATCAAACGGGCCCGGCATCAGAACGTCACCTTCAAGTTTGCGAAATCCGGCCCTTGCGTAATAAGGCGCATCGCCCACCAAAACCACCAGACTATGGCCGGCTTGCGAAGCGGCCGCAACGCCGTGCTCGATGAGCCGCAAACCGGCGCCGAAGCCCTGCATGGCCGGCAACACGGCAAGGGGGCCGAGCAGCAGCGCATCCGCGGTTCCGCCGATGGTGACGGGCCAGAACTGGATCGTGCCGACAATTCGCGCATCCAATTCCGCGACGAACGCCAGGTTCGGGGCCTGCACGGAGCCTTCGCGCAGACGGTAGGAGGTTTTGGTCATGCGGTCGAGCCCGAAGGCTTCGTCCAGGATGGCGGTGATGATGTGGGCGTCTTCCGGCCTCTCCGGCCGGATATCAAAAAACGAACTGTTCATGGCAATGGCTCTGTGTCACGGAAGCAAATGGGGCTCCGCTGTGTGACCGGCATTGCTGGAAAGGCGTTGTGCGGCAGCACGAATGGGGCGGAGCGGTTCAGCGGGACGCAAAAATACGTCCGGAGGCTTCCGGTCGTCGTCGCTGAAAGAGGATCCGCATGTTTGCCATTTTTCGTTTATGCTTGAGTTTTAAAGGAGAGCCCCATAGCACGGCTGGCATCGGGGCGTCTATGGGTTCGACAAGAGAGGCTGTAAATGGGTTTGCTGATTGACGGGGTTTGGCACGATCAGGGCTACGATACCAAGTCCACCGGCGGGGCCTTCAAGCGGGTTGAGGCAACGTTTCGGAACTGGGTCACCGAAGACGGCGCACCGGGGCCCAGCGGCGAAGGCGGTTTCGCGGCTGAAAGCGGGCGTTATCATCTCTATGTGGCCTGGGCCTGCCCCTGGGCGCACCGCGCCTTGATCTTCCGCAAGTTGAAGGGCCTGGAAGAGCATATCGGCCTTTCCATTGTGGGTCCGCTCATGCTGGATAAAGGCTGGGCCTTTGAGGAGCGCGAAGACTGCATTCCCGACACCTTGCACGGCAAGAAGCTGCTGCACGAGATCTACACGTTGGCCGAACCGAAGTTCACCGGCCGGGTTACGGTGCCGGTTTTGTGGGACAAGCAGAAAAGTACCATCTGCTCCAACGAATCCTCCGAAATCATCCGCATGTTCAACTCTGCCTTCAACCAGGTAACCGGCAATCAGGACGACTACTGCCCCGCCGAACACCATGGCCGCATCGACGTGATCAATGAGCGGGTCTTCCACACCTTGAACAACGGCGTCTACAAGTGCGGCTTCGCCACCTCGCAAGCCGCTTATGACGATGCTGTCGGCCCGCTGTTTGAGACCCTGGACTGGCTGGAAGGCATTCTGGCCGAAAACCGCTATCTGTGCGGAGATCGCATCACCGAGGCGGACTGGCGGCTGTTTCCGACCCTGTTGCGGTTCGACCCCGTTTATGTGGGTCATTTCAAGTGCAACATCCGCTGCTTGCGGGAGTATCCAAACCTGTGGGGCTACACACGCGAGCTCTATCAGTGGCCGGGCATCGCAGACACCATCCATTTGCCCCAGACCAAAGAGCACTATTACGCCAGTCATGCGACGGTGAACCCAACCGCCATCGTGCCGCGTGGTCTTGAGGTCGACTTTTCGGCACCGCACGGGCGCGGCTAGCACATCACCAGTACCCGTCGGCCGGCTGCGCCTGCAGCATCTCACGTATGCGGCGCTGGGTGCCTTTTGTGATGTCTTGCGGCAATTCGCTGGGTGCGAAGAACCTGGCTTCGGCGATCTCAAGATTGCCTTCATGCGAGACTGCATCAGTGGTGTGCCCCACATAAAGCAGCACATAGTCGCCCTTGAAAATGGCATCGTTGTTGTAGACACCGGACAGTTTGAGCGGCTCTGAGACCCGCACGCCGGTTTCCTCGAGCACCTCGCGTACTGCGGCTTCCTCGGTGATTTCGCCGCGCTCCACTCCGCCGCCCGGCAACAGCCAGCCTGGTGAATAGGTATGGCGCACGAGCAAAACCTCACCTTGCGGATTTTGCACCAGCACCCGCACGCCCAGGGTTAACCCCCTTGTCAGGCGGAACCATGGGTGCAGAACGAGGCGTGATACTATGCGGTAGACAGAGCGGCTCATCAGGAGACTATCGCATCAGGTGTTGAAGCGCGCGTAAAGATAGCAGATAACCCGGATAGATTCGGGTGAACGTTTAGGCGAACAAGTTCCGACCACATGAAATCGATTTTTCGCATATTCTTCGGCGCGGCGCGGACCAAGCCCTTGCTTGTGCTGGCATGTATGGTGCTGGCCGGCATGTTTGAGATGGTGTCGATCGGCGCGTTGGTGCCCTTGATCGGCCATCTTGGCGGCGCAGCCAGCCAAAGCAGTTCCTATATGAACGACCTGATTCAGAGTTTGATGGGGGTCGTGGGCCTTCCCAACACCTTTGAAGCCATGGTTCTGCTGGTCGTCGTGGCCATGATGATCAAGTCGGTCTTATCCTTCAGCGCCCACGCGTATGTGGCTTTCGCCATCGCCAAGGTGGTTTCAGTGATGCGGACCAATCTGGTGAGCCAGTTGCTGAACGCGCGCTGGAGCTATTTTGCCGACCAGCGGATTGGCCGGATTGCAAACGCAATCTCCAATGACGCCACCCGCGCCGGCGCCGCCTATCAGCGCTCGGCCCGGTTTGTCGCCTATCTTGTGCAAGCGATCTTCTACATCATCGCAGCGTTCCTGATCTCCCGCGATCTGGCCATTATCGGCTTCGTCGTTGGCAGCATTCTGGTGTTGTCTCTGGGCTGGCTGGTCAAGATCTCGCGCAAGGCGGGCTACAAGCAAACCGACAGCACATCCGATCTGGTCACCTACGTCTCAGACACGATGAACAACATCAAGCCGTTGAAGGCGATGGAACGCCAGGCGCCGTTTTTGGAGTTGTTCAGAGGAAAGATCAGAGTGCTGCGCAGGTCGTTGGTGCGTCAAAGCCTGGCCACCCATGGCCGCAGCTATGGCCATGAAGCTCTGGTCGCGCTTTTCATCGGTGTGGCCGTCTATGTTGCGACCAAGCAGTTCAACACACCTTTGTCCGAATTGGTGGTGGCCGGGATCGTGTTTTTCCAGGTGACCGCTGTGATCTCCCGGCTGCAGGCGACCTTGCAGGAAGCCGCGCAACTTGAAAGCGCCTTCTGGCGGCTTGATGAGGTTTTGGAATCAACAGCCAAGGCGGCGGAGACAAATCCGGGGGCTCAGGTTCCCAGTTTGAAAAGCAACGCACAGTTCCATACCGTCAGCTTTGCGCATGGAGACGCGCCGGTTGTGAATGATGTGGATCTGGAGATTCCGGCCAATGAGATTACGGTGCTGCAAGGCGGTTCGGGGGCGGGAAAAACCACAATCATCGATCTTCTGATTGGTCTCCACCGGCCAGATAGCGGGCAGATTACACTGGACGGCGTGCCGCTAAACGATATCGATCTGAAAGCCTGGCGCAGGATGATCGGGTACGTGCCCCAAGAGCTCAGCCTGTTTCACGGCACCATTCGCGAAAACATCACCTTGGGCGATGAAACGATCCGAGCAGAGCAGGTCGACAAGGCTCTTGAGCGTGCCGGCGCGTCCGATTTCATCGAGAAGCTGCCTGAGGGGGTTGAAACGGTTGCAGGCGAAATGGGCACCAAGCTGTCGGGCGGGCAACGCCAGCGGATCGCTCTGGCCCGTGCCCTGGTGACCGAACCCACATTGCTCATCCTGGACGAGGTCACCAGCGCGCTGGACCCGAAGACCGAGCACGAAATCGTGTCCAAGATCAATGAGCTGACCGATCAATATACCATCATCACGGTGACCCATCGTCCTGCCTGGACCGCCATTGCCGACCGGCTTTACAGCGTTGAGGCCGGACGTGTGCGCCTCGTCACCCCGCCAAAGCCTGATCGCCCTGGTAAATCAGGGCGTAAAAAGCAAGTTCGCGCGGCTTGACGGCTCTCAACTGCTATGGACGCCGGCAACAGCACGATCGAGATCAGGCCCGTTACGGACAAGGCTGGTCTTGATGCGTTCATCAACCTGCCGTTCCGGCTTTACCAGGGCGATCCACACTGGGTGCCGCCGCTTCGTGTGGAACGGCGCGATCACCTGAGTGCGAAAAGCAATCCCTATTACCAGCACGCGGACGTGCAGCTTTTCACCGCGTGGCGCGATGGGGTGTGCGTAGGGCGAATCTCAGCTCAGATCTGCGCGCTCCATCAGGAGCGCTACAAGGATGCTTGCGGCCAGTTCGGTTTCATCGAAGCTGAAGACGATGCTGCGGTTTTCTCCGCCCTGTTCGAAGCTGCGGAAACCTGGCTCCGGGAGCGCGGCATGCGCTGCGTGATGGGCCCGTTCAGCCATTCCATCAACGAGGAAGTCGGAGTGCTCGTGGAGGGCTTCGATACGCCGCCGCAGTTCCTGATGGGACATGCCCGGCCCTTTTACGATGCGCGCATCAAAGAGGCCGGTTATGAGACGGCCAAAGACCTTCTGGCCTACAGGTACGATCCGCGCACCGAAATCCCCCGGGCCATGGCCGCCATGGTGAAAAAGGCTGCCCGCTCCGGCGACATGCACGTGCGCAGGGTCAGCAAAAAGAACCTGGCGCATGATCTGGACCTGATCATCAAGATATTCAACGATTCCTGGTCCGACAACTGGAACTTCGTGACCATGACCGAGGCTGAGATCAACCATTTGGGACAGAACCTCAAACTTCTGGTTCCAGAGGGGTATGTCTCCATCGCCTTCTACCAGGACGAACCTGCTGCCATGGCCGTCTCACTGCCGAACATCAATGAGGCGATTGCCGACCTGAACGGCAAAATCTTGCCCTTTGGCTGGGCCAAACTGTTGTGGCGCCTGAAGGTGGTGGGTGTGAAGACGGCCCGGATGCCGCTGATGGGCGTGGCCAAACAGTTCCAGGGAACCCCTCTGGGCGCGGCCCTGGGCATTGCGGCGATTGACGCCGTGCGGTCCTTTCACGCCGCCAACGGCACCCGGGAGGCCGAACTCTCCTGGATATTGGAGGACAATATGGCGATCCGGGGCATCATCGAGGGTCTCAACGCCAAACCTTATAAGAAATACCGCGTTTATGAGCGTGCGCTGTGATCATGCCGTTCAAATATGATGTGCTGGTGATGGCGGCCGGGCGCGGGCCGTCCGATCCCATGGCGACCGCTTTCGGGGTCGCCCACAAGTGTCTGGTACCGGTGGCCGGCACACCAATGCTGGCGCGTGTCGCGGACGCCTTGCTCAACTGCCCCTATGTTGAGCACATTGCGGTGTCCATAGACGACCCTGAGGCCGTCAGGACGGCCTTGGGGCCGCGTCCGGCGATTGAGGTCGTTGCGTCCTCAACAACAGCGCCGGCCTCCGTCTTGGCCGCCCTTCAGCCCGACGCAACGCACTGGCCGGTTCTGGTGACCACCGCCGACCATGCGCTGTTGACCCCTGAAATCGTGTCGCACTTTCTGCAGGCCGCTGCAGACAGCGATGCAGACCTCGCCGTGGGCCTGGCAACACGGCAGACCATCATGTCCGAATTGCCCACCACGAAGCGCACCTACCTGAAATTCAGCGACGTTCAAGTGTCCGGATGCAACCTGTTCGCCATCAATTCGCCCGAAGGCTTGAATTTCGTCCGCTTCTGGCAACAGGCCGACAAGAACCGCAAGAAACCTTGGAAGCTGATCGGCGCTTTTGGTCCTGGGGCGCTGCTGCGATGGCTCTCAGGCCGGCTCAGCCTGGGCGACGCCTTTGAGCTGGCCTCCAGCCACCTGGGCGCAAAGGCGGTGCCGGTGCTGTTGCCATTCGGTGTGGCGGCCGTGGATGTGGACAAGCCGGAAGACAAGGTGCTGGTTGAGCAGGTGCTGGCCGCCCAGCCGGCAGATCAGTAGCGCGGGTCCTTGCGCCCGCCTACCAGTTCGCCACCACCTGGCGTGCATGCTGCAGGTCGGCGGGGAAGTCCACTTCAGCCCACTCGTAATCGTCGAAGGCGCGGGCGCGCACGTCAATGATCTTGCTGAGGCCGGCCACCGCGGTCACAAACCATTGCTTCAGGCCCTGGGGACCGCGCACCATGCTGTCTAGCACTTCGGCATATTTCCGGCCGCCTTCGCCGCGGAACAGGTAGAAGCCGATGGCCTCCGCATCAACCGCTTCCAATGGCAGGCGCTTGCCGATCTCCGTCACCCGCTCGCCGTCCATCATCACCTTCATATCGTCGGCGTCATAGGCGTCTTTGTTGTTGATGGCGACGGTCACCTCAGCATCGGGCGCGCTCAAGAGATGGGCCACCAGATCGGCTTTGAAGATGTTGTCCCCGTTCACCTGAATGAAGTCGCCGGTCATTTCGTGCCGGGCCATCCAGCAGCTGGCGAGGTTGTCGGAGACGCTGTAGAACGGATTGAACACCGTGCGCACCTCGATGCCCAGATCGGCGGAAATCTCCTTCAACGCGGCTTCCATGAGGTCGTCGCCGTAGCCGGTGACCACCACGAATTCCTTGATGCCGCAACTGACGAAGGCGTCGATCTGGCGGCCGATGAGGCTGCGGCCGCCCACATCAAGCAGGGCCTTGGGCACCATCTCGGTCAGTGGCAGTAAACGCTTGCCTTGCCCGGCACCCAAAATGATGACTTTCACTTGCAAATACCCCAAAACCCGTGAACTAGTGATACTCTGTTGGAGAGGATGGCACTCAATGGCACCGGTCTGACACGCTGTCAACGCAAAGGCGCGAGATCACCTCTTGGCGCCTGAAATGATACATCGGTGCATGGTTAAACTGGCACATATTTCAGATCCTCATCTGCCTTTGACCGAGGCCAAGATGTCCCAGTTGCTGGGCAAGCGCATTCTTGGCTTCCAGTCCTGGCACCTGAACCGCAAGAACATCCATGATCCGGCCGTTCTGGGCGCGTTGGTGCGCGATATGCGGCAATGCGCGCCGGATCATATCGCCGTCACCGGCGATCTCACCAACATCGCGCTGCCGGCCGAGTTTGCCGCGGCCGGCAAATGGCTGGCGGATCTCGGCCCGCCTGACCGGGTGGCGGTGATCCCGGGCAATCATGATGCCTATGTGAAGCTGCCCTGGAGCAAGGGGCCGGGCCTGTGGCAGCCCAACATGGAGGGCGAGTACGCCGTTCCCGGCGGCGCCCTGGACAACGGCTTTCCCTACGTGCGGGTGCGCAAGAACGTGGCTTTGATCGCCTTGTCGTCTGCGGTGCCCAGCATGTGGTTTGCCGCCGGAGGCCGGGTCAGCAAGCGCCAACTGGACGGGCTGAAGGCCTTATTGCCCCGGCTCAGGCAGCAGGGCTTTTTCCGCACCGTTCTGGTCCATCACCCACCGCTGCCCGGCCAGGCCAAATGGCGCAAAGCGCTGTGGAATGCGAGCGACCTTAAGCACATATTGGCTTCAGAGGGGGCCGAGTTGGTTCTTCACGGGCACAACCATCAGCACATGCACGAACAGCTCAAAAGCGGCCATGGCACGGTGCATGTTTTTGGCGTACCTTCCGCATCGGCGCAGAAAACCAAGCACAAACCCGCTGCCGCCTGGAATCTCTACCATATTCGCCGTGAGGACGGGGAATGGCGGTGTAGGATAGACATTCGCGGGTGGAGCGCTGAGGCGGGTCGATTTGATGAACTTCGCCACTTTGATGTCAAGTTTGATTGACTTAAGAAGAACGTCGAACCGGTTGTGAAAAGGCATGGCCAGCATGAATCAGACGATGGAAAAATTCGGTTATCCGGACACCCTTGTGCAGGATTTGAACCATTGGTCGGTTTTGCTGCGCGTCCAGCAGGCAACCCTGGGATCCCTGGTGCTGGTGTGCAAGCAGGATGTGGAGGCATTTTCTGAGATCAGCCGGGAGGCGTTTGCGGAGCTTGGCGTTGCAGCCCGCCAAATCGAAACTTCGCTTCAGGCGTTCCGGCCCTATGAGAAGATCAATTATCTGATGCTCATGATGGTTGATCCTAACGTGCATTTTCATGTGATCCCGCGCTATTCGGCACCTCAGGATTTTGCGGGCGTTGAGTTTGCCGATCCGGGCTGGCCGGCCGTACCGCAGCTCTCCAGTGCGGTGAGCGCGGATGGAGATTTGCGCGCCAAGCTGCTGGCTGCGCTCCAAGACGTGTGGGTTGGATAGCGCCTTGAACATCACCGCCCGATACATCGCCAAGACGATCGCCAAGCCGTTGCTGTCGGCCATTGCGATCGGTTTGTTGGTGTTGTTGGCCGACCGGCTGGTTCGCTTGCTCGATTTGACATTGGGCAAGAAAAACTCGCTCGGCATCGTGTTCGAAATGCTGGCCTACCTGGTGCCCCATTATCTCGGGCTCGCCTTGCCGGCGGCCCTGTTCCTCGGGCTGCTCTTTGGCTTCAATTCCCTGTCGAAAAACAGCGAGCTGGACGCCTTCATGGCAACCGGCATCGGACTGCACCAGCTTGTTCGCCCGGTCATGATCCTGGCTGCATTCTTTTCTCTTCTGGCCCTGTTGATCGTGGGCTGGGTGCAGCCCCAGGCGCGCTATGCGTTCAGATCGATCCTTCACTCGGTCCAGAACGTGGAGATCTTCTTTCTGGCAGAAGCTGGTGTGTTCATGCAGGCCGGCAATAGAACCTTCATACTCGACAAATTATCGCGTAAAAACAACCAGTTCGAGCGCATTTTCCTGTTTGAGGACAAGAAGACAGGCGGCAGCCTGACGCTCACGTCCACAGGCGGCGCGCTGGTGGAACATCAAGGAGACCCCCGGCCGATCCTGCGTCTGCGCGAAGGTCACCGGCTGCGCATTGACGGTGTGGTTGAGGAGGCGGGCAGCCAAAAGCAGCTGCCATCTCACGTGGTCGGCGAGTTCAACAATGTGGACACGCCGATCGGCCGCGTGGTGGGGACCCAGTTTCGCGTGCGCGGGATCGACCACCGCGAGCTATCGATCTTGGAGCTGCTCAAACTGAGAGACAAGCCGCCGCAAAAATCCTCCACCTCGGAGATGATCGGCGAGTTGCACAAACGGGTCGTCACGATCCTCAGCATCATGATCTTGCCCATTCTGGCGGTGCCCTTCGCCATCGGGCGGCGGCGCGGCCACAGGTCCTACCGGTTCGCCTTGGCGGTGGTCATTCTGGTGGTTTATCACGAAGTCTTGGAGCAGGGGGCTTTGGCCGTGTTCCTCGGCAAAGCATCGCCCTGGATCGCCATTTGGATGCCGCTCGTCGCGCTTGCAGCGTTTTCCATCTGGCAGTTCTACAGCACCTGCTTCACGCTGAAACCCGCCAAACTGGAGCCCACTTTGGACTGGCTGATCGACCGCATCGAGCGGGCAAAGGTCGCATTGCTGAGAAGGTTTAGACCCGCATGACCTGGACCTTGAGCATGATGTTGACCCGCATGGTGGCGTCCAGGTTTGCTCTCATCCTGGCCGGTATCACGATCTTTGTCCTGACCCTGGACCTGGTCACCTATGCACCCGATGTGCTTGCTCTGCACAATGATGAGATCAGCTCCATCGCGAAGTACGCTCTTTTGCGCCTGCCGGGCGTGGCATCGGCCTTTGTCGGCATAGCCGCATTGCTGGCGCTTTTGTTGATGTTGACGGAACTCAGCCACCGCGCTGAACTGGTGGCCATATGGAACACCGGCATTTCGCAGCTCCGGCTGATCCTCATCATCGCGCCTGTGGCGCTGGCCATCGGCGTCTTCCACTTCCTATTGGATGATCAGGCCGTGCCCGGCGCGGCGCCCACGCTGCATCAGTGGGCGATTGGGGACTATTCCGGCAAGAAGCTGAAAGTGGGCGAACAGGATCCCATATGGCTGAGGTCTGGAAACGATATTCTGCGCGCGGTCAAGAGCAATCCGAAGGCAACCGAGCTGTCCGACGTCACCATTTTCAGGCGTGACGCGGCAGGCATCTTAACCGAGCAGATCATCGCAAAGACGGCAAATCAGGTTGATGGCCGCTGGGAGCTGGCGGATGTGGTCATCTATTACCGGGAAAACCTGCCGCCGAGCCGGGTCAACCGCATGATCTATTCGGGCCTTTTGCGCCCTGCCGCCGCCGGCACCCGTTCCGGCGACCCTGAAGAGATGAGCAGTGCGGATTTGCAATATTTCATTGAGAACTCAGGGTTCGGCATCCGCCCCACACATGTGTATTCAACCTGGCAGCAGAAGCGCATCACCTTGTTCTTTGTGTCTTTCCTAATGGTGCTTATTGCCGTGCCCCTGTCGGTCCGGTTCCGCCGCGGTGGCGGGCTCGGGCAGTTCTTTGCCATTGGGGTCGGACTGGGTTTCGCCTACTTCATTTTTGAAGGCGTCTCGCTCACCATGGGCGAGTTGGGCCTGGTGCCCCCCTGGATGGCCGCCTGGATGCCCATGCTGGTGTTTGGCGCGGCAGCAACGGCGATTGCAATCAGCCAGGAAAGCCTATAGTTCTCCAATCTTTCCCGGCAAACGAACCTAAGGTGGCCCTGGGCCAGCAGCAACGCGTGACGAAAGAGCTGACCGATACAAACAAAAAAGCGGACAAGGCGGCGCCCGTGGTTCAGACAACGTTCCGGGCAGATCCGGTTTTGTGTTTTCTTGATGCCAAGGCCGCTCTTAAACCGATGTGGGGCATGAGCCTGCGCGAACGGCTGGTGAAGCAGTTTGCCAAGGAAGGGGTCACGGAGATCATCCCGCTTGATGCGGTTGAGAACCATGACGGCCCGGTCATTCTTCTGCGCGAAGATTGCGTGATCGACCCGCCATTGGTGCCGGTCATCGCCAAGCGGCCTGAGTTCGCGCTGCTCAGCGACGTGGCGGCGGACACCTGCCCGGTTTCCGTTCACACCCGTTCGGACACTGCCCTGGCGGCCGCCGAGGCCATGCAGGACGGAAAGGCTTTGCCTGACACTACCAATCTGATTGCCCGGCGCCCCTCAGAGCTAAGTGCAACCTTCTGGGACAAGCTGCGCAAACGCGAAGTGCCTTATGCCCGGGCGGTTTCACCGGACAGCCATGATCAGGCCGAATGGCGGATCTTCATGGGCACCTACAAGGGCGCAACCGACCTGGTGACCAAATATCTCTGGCCAAGGCCTGCCTTTTACGTGACCCGCTGGCTGGCGCCCACGTCCATCACCCCCAACATCGTGACGGCCTTGAGCGCGGTCTGTGTCCTATTGGCGTTCTGGCTGTTCTGGCAGGGCCAGTTTGTGGCCGGTCTTGTGTTTGCCTGGCTGATGACGTTTCTCGACACGGTGGACGGTAAGCTGGCGCGCACCACGCTGACCGCATCCAGATGGGGTGATGTGTTCGATCACGGCATTGATCTCATCCATCCGCCATTCTGGTATGCGGCCTGGGCCTTGGGGCTGGGCGCGGCCGCTCTTGCCTGGTCGCCTGGTGTCTTCAGCTTCATGCTCACCGCCTTGATCGGCGGCTATATCGCGCAGCGCATCATGGAGGGGATTGCCATCAAGGTTTTGGGGCTGGAAATCCACATTTGGCGCCCCATCGACACGTTCTTCCGCCTGATCACGGCGCGGCGCAACCCCAATCTGGTTATCCTGACCGTGGTTACTCTGGCCCTCGGGCGTCCCGACCTTGCATTGGAGGCGGTCGCCTGGTGGACCATCATCTGCCTGGTTCTGCACGGCATTCAGCTGGCCCATGCCCTCATCGTCAAATCCAAGGAGGGCGAGCTCACGTCGTGGATGACCAAGCCGGTGGATCCTAAAACAGCCCCACCATGACCTCTGCGCTCATCATCAATCCACGCTCCAGTGCCGCGGGCAAGCGCGGCCGGCGCTTGGCCGATGAGGTTTCAAAGCGCAGCGGCATCATGCTGGAAAGCCTGGAGAATTTTGACGACTTGCCGGAGATTCTGGCCCGGCTGGCCGCCAAGGGGGTGACCACGCTCTTTATTTCAAGCGGCGACGGCACCGTGCAGGCCACCCAGACGCTCTTGGCCGAGAACCAGATTTTCGAGCGCTTGCCGACCTTGGCCCTTCTGCCCCACGGCACCACCAACATGACCGCAACCACCCTTGGCTGCCATCTGCGCAGCCGCACCGCGGTTGCCGATCTGGCCCAAAGTCCGGAAGATCTCGCCAACCCTGCTTCCTTGAAAACCCGCCACACGGTGCGCATTGTCAATCCTGCGGGCCGGGGGCCTTTGCATGGGATGTTTGTGGGGTGCGGGTCGATCCGCGGGGCGGTCGAGTTCACGCAATCTGCCATGAACAACAACAATATCCGCGGCGAACTGGCGCCTCTTGCCACATTGCTCGCGCTCATGGGTCGCTATCTGTTTTCCAGCCGCGAGACCGGCATCGTAAAGGCCTATCACATGCAGGTTGAGGCCGACGCGGAGACCATGGCGGAAGGCCGGCTGCTGCTGTTCCTGGCCTCGACCCTGGAGAAGCTCATTCTGCGCTGCCATCCCTACTGGGCGCCGGGCGAAAGTGAGATGAAGGCCCTTACCATCACCTATCCGCCGCCCAACGTCCTGCGCAATATCCTGCCCTTGATGTATGGCTTTCCGGGCCGAAATCTCCCTGAGGCCTGCCAAAGCAGGGCGTCCAAAACGCTGCAGGCTGCCGGCACCGTGCCCTATGTCGTGGATGGTGAATTCTTTGATGCCCCGGCCGATGAACCCCTGAAGCTGGAGCTTGGCACCAACTTCACCTATCTTTGTCCTTAGTTATGGTCGCCCATTCAAAGCCTGCAGATCCAAAAGCGCTTCGCACGCTGGTGGAAGCGCGGTTGGCCATGCCGGTTGACCGCCAGGTGGAGGCGATCGCCGGCACCGTGCGCACGGAGGCCGCCGGGACCGCCGGCGCCGATCCGGACACCGCGGTGGCCGCGGTGCTGGGCTATGGCTCGTGTCTGCGCGATGTGTCTCCGGCCGAAGGTCTGGCGGATTTCTATGTGCTGATGGCCGACGGAGCGCCTGTAAGCCGCAATCTCTTGGCCCGGCTCGGCTGCCGGTTGGCGGCGCCGAATGTCTACTACGCCGAATGCCCCCATGAGGGCCAGACCCTCAGGTCCAAATATGCCGTCCTTCCGCTCAGCCAGTTTGAAGAGCGCGTTTCGCCGGACACGCGCAACCCCTATTTCTGGGCCCGGTTTGCCCAGCCCAGCGCGCTGATTTGGGTGCAGAAGGGCTATGAGGAGCGTGTGATCGGCGCCATCCAGACCGCCATCGTCACCATGCTGCACAATGCCCTGCCGCTGGCCGACGGGGAAACGGAGCATGAGGATCTGTGGCTCACCGCGCTGCAGGCGACCTACGGCACGGAACTGCGCTCGGAGAGCGCTGAGCGGGCCCGGCACATCATCTCCAGCAATCCTGGCTGGTATGAGGCGGCGGCGCGGGCGGTGGTGGGCAACGATCTGGCCGCGGCCATCGCCCATGTGAGCGACCGGCAATGGGCCAAGGGGCGGTCTCAGTGGAAGGCGCGGCGCCTTCGCGGCAAAGCGCTCTCCGTCCTCCGGCTCATCAAGGCAGCATTCACCTTTCAGGGCGGGGCGGACTATCTGGCCTGGAAGATCGAGCGTCATTCAGGCGTTGCAGTGAAGCTCTCCGCCTGGCAGCGCCGCCACCCGATTCTGGCCTCTGTCTGGCTGATGCCCAAGCTCTATCTCAAGGGGGCTTTCAGGTAAGCCTCAAGCGCTCTGGGCCAGGTGAACGCCGGTGGCCACAACCTCGCTGAAGAGCTCAATGATGCGGTCGATATCTGCATCGGTATGGGCAGCCGAGACCGAGCACCTCAACAGGCAGGTCTTGTTGGGCGTGCCTGGCGGAACCGCGATGTTCACATAGACACCGGCCGCAAGAAGGGCGTTCCACATGGCGATGGTGGAGGGTTCGTCCGGGCAGGTCACTGCAATCACCGGGCTCACCACCTCGCAGCCCAGCTGCAGGCCAAGATCGGCAAAGCCCTGGTAAAGACGGGCAGAATTTTTCTGCAGCCGCTCGCGCCGTTCCGGTTCTGCCTGCAGGCGCTTGATCGCGGCAATCGAGGTGGCAACCGACGCCGGCGAAGGAGAGGCTGTGAACATGTAAGGCCGCGAAGCGTAGCGGATGAGATCGAACATGGGATCGTTGCTCGCGCCAAATCCACCGATCGCCCCAACACTCTTGGAGAAGGTGCCGACCACATAGTCCACTTCATCGTGGAATCCGGCCTCGTCGGCCAACCCGCGCCCGTTCGGGCCTAAGACGCCGAAGGAATGGGCCTCGTCCACCAGAAGCTCAATGCCGTGCTTCTTCTTCACCTCCACGAACTCATCCAGCGGGGCCCGGTCGCCCAGCATGGAGTAGATGCCTTCAACCACCACCAGCCGGCCGCCGCCATCATCTTCCATGCGTGACAGGCGCTTATCCAGATCGGCTGCATCATTGTGGCGGAAGCGCACCAGCTTGGCGCCCGACAGGGTGCAGCCGTCATAGATGGACGAGTGGGAATCGGCATCCAGAAACACCGTATCGCGCGGGCCCGCCAGGCCGGCGATCATGCCCAGATTGGCCTGATAGCCGGTGGTGAAGACAATGCAATGCTTGCGGTCCAGCATCTTGGCCAGCTCGGTTTCCAACTCGGTGTGCAGCGCATAGGACCCGTTGGCAATGCGTGACCCGGTCGTGCCCGTGCCGAACTCCTCCAGCGCTTTTTTGCCGGCGGCAATGCAGTCTTCCTCAAAGGTGATGCCCATATAGTTGTTGGTGCCGGCCAGAACGGTCTCGCGGCCAGTGATAATGGCGCGCGTCGGCGAGAGGATCTTGTCGTTGATCGGGCCAACGGCAACATCACCCATGGCGTGCATGCGGGCAATGCGATCGGCAATAACCCCGTGTTTTTGGAGCAATTTACTGGCCATGTGTTCAGGCTCTCCTTAAGCGCCGCTGCGCTCTTTCACGACCCCCATCAGGTCGGCAATGGTTCTGGTGTCGGACAGGACGTTGAGGGGGATGTCGATATCGAACTTGTCCTCAACCTCCATGACGAAATCCATCACGGAGACCGAATCGATCTTCAAATCCGCAGAGATATCCGTCTCCGGCTTGAGCTCGATATTGTCGGCGTTGAAAGGTTGCAGCAACGCCACAATCTCATCGAACATGCCTTGGTCGGAAGCATCCATTCTCGTGTAATTCCAACAGTTTTACGTATGGCCTCAGAGCCAGCCTTCAGAGCGGTACCAGTCGACGGTCTTCTTGAAGCCTTCCGAAAACCGGGTCTTCGGGGCCCAGGTGCCGGCCGTCTGCAGCTTCTTGTTCCGGCACACCCAGTTTGGGTGATAAAGCTCCTGAACCTTGCCGCGCGCAAGGGCGGTGTCTTGTCCACCATTTTTGCCCCGAACTCAAGGGCACCGGCCGCGGCGGAGAGCACCGTGCGGGGTACGAACACCGGGCGCACCTGCTGGCCGCCCACCTCGCCGGCGATCTTGGCAAGGCTCGGCCAGTCATAACCGCCTTCGGTACCGTCATCGAGCTCGATGGTTTGGCCCCGGGTCTCTTCATCGCCGATCAGGGCGGTGATGGCATCCACCAGATCTTCCACATAGATCAGCGAAAAGCGCGCCTCGGCGCGGCCCGGCAACAGGGCATATTTGTGGGTCAGGGCCTGCAGCAGGGGCAACGTTGCCTTGTCGCCGGGGCCATAAACCGCCGGCGGACGCATGATGACCCACGGCATGCTGCCGTCATACTTGGTCAACTCGATCAGCTCGCGCTCTGCCTGGTTCTTGCTGGCCGCGTAGCCGGACAAATGCGCCTCGCGCGCCGCCAGTGATGAGATGAAGATGAACTGGCCGACCTTTGCTGCCCGCGCAGCGGCTGCGACGTTACGCGTGCCGTCCACGTTTACCGCATCAAACTCCTCGCGGTCCTTGGCGGTCAGTTTGCTGGCCAGGTGGATGATCGTGCTTGCACCGCCGGTGAGGACCCGCAGCGCGTGAAGATCGTCCAGATCTCCCAGAACGGTCTCAATGCCAGGTTCGCCGGAGAGCTCGCGGGCAACGGATTTGGAACGAACCAGGAGCCGCAGCCGGTGCCCTTCAGCCACCAGACGCTTAACCAGGTGATGCCCGACAAAGCCGGTCCCACCTGTTATCGCGATCACCGCGTCGCTCATGTTTTCAGCTCCAACTCAACGCCTGCGTGCCTATTCGGCCGGCTGCAGGGCGATTTGCGTGGTCGCTTCGGGTGCTACGCCAAAATGCACATACTCATCATCGAGCTCTGCGATTTCGCCGCTCAAAAAGCCTGCTTTGGCACCGGCCCGCGAAAGCTTGCCCGATGAAGTGAACGGCAAGCTGCGCGGCGGAACCAGAACCACATGGCACTCAATGCCCGCGCTCCGCTGGATCGCTGCCTTCACGTCGCGGCGCAACTCTTCGCGCTCTTCGCGTTTTGACAGGCGGCAGTGCACCAGAACCACCACATGGTCATCATCATTATCGTCTTCAACCGCAAAGGCCGCCGCATCGCCCGAGCGCAACGGGTCCACGTGCTCAGCCGACCATTCGATGTCCTGAGGCCAGATGTTGCGCCCATTGTGCAAGATCAAGTCCTTGGACCGGCCGGTGATGACGATTTCGCCGTCCAGCCAATAACCCATATCGCCGGTATCCAGCCAGCCATCCTCCGAAAGAACGGTTTTGGTGGCGTGTTCGTTGCCGAAATAACCGGCCATCAGGCTCGGGCCCTTGATCAGGATATGGCCGATTTCGCGATCGTTCAGAACCTTGCCTCCATCGTCGCGCACTTCGATCTTGTGGTCGGGCAGCGGCTTGCCGCACGCAACGAAGGAACGGGTCTGTTCCGGACGCTTCATGGCCAGATCGCCGGCCGGAACGGCCTTGCGGTTGAGCTTGTACTCAAGCCGGTCAACGCAATCCACCCGCACCGGCGCGTCGCGATCGGGGAAGGTGATGGCCAGGGTCGATTCTGCCATGCCGTAGCTGGGGAGGAACGCTTTGGCATCGAAGCCCGCAATGGCCATGCGGGCGGCAAAATCTTCCAACACGTCCGGGCGCACCATATCGCCGCCAATACCGGCGATGCGCCATGCGGAAAGGTCAAGCTCCTTGGCCCCGCCATTGACCCGGCGTGCCGCCAGGTCGTAGCCGAACGAGGGACCGAACGCCACGGTGCAGCGATTGTCCGACATCAGCTTGAGCCAAAGGGCGGGCCGGCGGGCAAAGGCCGGCGTCGCCAGATAGTCTACCGTGACCTGGCCCATGCAAGGGGCCAGCAAGAAGCCCACCAGCCCCATGTCGTGGTAGAGCGGGAGCCAGGAAAACGCCCGGTCGTCGTCGCGAATGCCCATGCCGTATTTCAAGATACGGCTCACATTGGCGATCGCGGACCGCTGGGTGATGAGAACACCCTTCGGGTTGCTCGTGGAACCGGACGAATACTGGATATAGGCCACATCATCTGCGCCGAACGGCGTCAGGTCCACGTCCTTGGCGGAAATGGCCGCCAGTTCGTCGTGGGTGAACACCAGCTTGGCGCCGGAAAGCTCTGCGGCTTCGCTGATGTGGGAGTGCAGATCGTCAGGCGTGATGATGGCCGTGCAGTCAGCGCTTTCGATCAGGCCGGCAATGCGCTGAACATAGGCCTCGCGGCCGCCGATATACATGCTGTAGGGCATGGGGCAGGGCACGAGACCGGCATATTGGCAGCCGAAGAACACTTCAACAAACGCAGCCTTGGTTTCGGCAATGACCCCAACCCGCTCGCCGCGCTGCAAACCGGCCTTGACCAGGCGCCGGCCGGTGGCCAGTGCGCGGTTGCGCAATTCGGCGTAGGTTACGGTTTCTTCCAACCCGCCGCGCGGGGCGTAAAAGTTCAGGCCCGCAGCGCCCTGGGCTGCATAGTCCAACCCTTCGGAGAGAGTTGGAAAATCCCCCAAGATTCTTGTTTGTTCCGGATCACGCTGGATCCGCGTCAGCTCGCTCACTGCTTCCGCCATAACCTACCTAAAATCACCCCGAATTTGTCCCCGATTTTGCAGCCGCCCGAGGCGAAGCTGAAAACGAGTTCCTGATCCCAAGGACTGATTGATCGTGCTATGCCCACACGCAACGCAACCGGCCCGCTCAGGCAAATAGATAAGCAGATAGTGGGGAACACCCAAATCAATTGGTGTTTCAGAATGTAACGTATGTGGAAACGGTGTTAGTGGGCTGTTAACGCTTGGAAAATCTGAAGCTCCATCAGGTTCTCCGCATTGTTGTAACCGTAAAGCGCCAGGGCCCCCATAACCGCCCCCAGGACCCACGCCAAAAGAAAGGTTGAACGCCTGCTTTTCGCCGGGTTTGCCGGTTCTTCGGACGGCTCGCCCAGGGCCCGCTCATATTCCACGATCCGGTGCGCCACATATTCGGTCAGCTTTTCTTCGATTTCCCGGCGCTCTTCGGTCTCGCACAGGGTTTTTCGGTCCTCAGGCCCGTCATAGATCAGCGTGTAGGTTCGTGGGTCGGGCTCCATGACCACATGGCTGCTGGCATCGACGATGAGGCG
>CAJHYS010000065.1_pt1 | contig 38162 bp, 28 predicted proteins | sample 9198801 | NCBI WGS metagenome assembly CAJHYS01 (sample SAMEA7708368, study PRJEB35096) | sediment metagenome | biome: marine neritic benthic zone biome [ENVO:01000025]; feature: sediment [ENVO:00002007]; material: shallow marine sediment [ENVO:03000034] sea grass bed [ENVO_01000059] ...
CCACGGCGGTCGCCATAACTGTTGTTTCGCCATAGGTCACCATCACGGCGCCATCGGCTTGTCTGGCCACTTTGCCAGTTTCGATCTTGAGCGGCCTTCCGCCCCATTCAATTTCTACGGTTTGAACATCAAACATTCGGATTTTCCTTATTCGTGCCCTGCGCTGCGATTTTCTTTCGGTTGCAGCATCCCAATCGGGCACCACGGATGGACGGCCCCATTGCCGCCACCCAGGGATAGGTTTGCCCCATGCGGACCTCCGCACGCGGCATATTGCTCACTCTACGTAACGCGACTGAAGCAACATCCCGGCACTTGCCGGGTATTCGGTTATTGGATTGAGACAGTTGTACAATCTTTGCCTAGCGGCGAATGCCAAGTCTCTTGATGAGATCTTGATACCGCTCTTCCTGCTTGCCCCTCACATAGTCGAGCAGCTTACGGCGCTGCGAGACCATCTTCAGTAGGCCGCGGCGGGAATGGTTGTCTTTCTTGTGACCTTGGAAGTGTTCGGTGAGGTTCCGGATGCGTTCGGTGAGGATCGCAACCTGAACTTCCGGCGAACCTGTGTCGCCGGCGACAGTTCCATATTCTTTTATGAGCTCTTGCTTGCGCTCTGGTGTAATCGACATCGGGTACTCCGTTTGTTGAGAGCGGCGGCGCCCGCCGGCTCTAGGTTAGGTTAAACACGCGCTTCGGCTGCAATGCCCCTTGATCCATTTCTGCCAAGGCAACGGGGTCGCCCCTGTTTTCAACCAAAATGGTTCCTTGGAGGATGGGTGCATCGCGTCCCCGCACGATCACGGCTTGACCGTTTCTCAGTCTCGCCGCATCTTCCCCGCTCACGGCCAGCGCCGGGATGTCGTCCAGCGCGGTCTCAAGCGGCAGGAGATACTCATACATGGCCTCCTGGCCGGCGCCCTTATGGCGCAATTCATCCAATTGATCCAGCAAAATCATATCATCTTCGTTAAATGGCCCAACCTGGGTGCGGCGCAGTTCCGACACATGGCCATAGCAGCCAAGCTTGCGGCCCATATCCCGCGCGAGGGCCCGAACATAGGTGCCCTTGCTGCAGACGGCCTCGAAGACGGCGTGACTTGCGTCCGGCATTTCGGTCAGATCCAACCTGTCGATGGAGATCTCCCGGGGGGCAAGCTCAACGGTCTGCCCATCGCGTGCCAGATCATAGGCCCGCGCGCCGTCGATCTTGAGCGCGGAAAATTGCGGCGGCACCTGACTGATCAGGCCTGTGAACTCAGGCAAGAGCGCCCGTATGGTCGCTTCATCCGGGCGCTGATCTGAGGTCTGGGTGATTTCGCCTTCCCCGTCGTCAGTGGTGGTCTCTTCGCCCCATTTCACGGTGAACCGGTAGGTTTTGGAGCTCTCCATGATGTAGGGCACGGTTTTGGTGGCTTCGCCCAGGGCAATCGGCAGGAGGCCGGTGGCGAGCGGATCGAGCGTGCCGCCATGGCCGGCCTTCTGGGCGTTGAACAGGCGGCGCACGGCCCCGACCGCTTGGGTGGAGGTCATGGTCAGCCTCTTGTCGAGGACGAGCCAGCCATGCACCCGATCGCCTTTCTTACGTCTGGCCATCTTGTTCTAGGTGCCGTCCTGTTCCAGGTCCTGGCGCACTTTCGGGTCATCCAGCAGCGTGTCGATCTGGCTGGCATAATCCAGGGTCGTGTCCAGGTGGAAGCGCAGGTCCGGCATGTATTTCAGCGCCAACTGCTTTGAAATCTGGCCGCGGATGAACTTCTTATGCTTGTAGAGGGCCGCAACCACCTCGTCGCGGCCTTCGCCGGCAAGGGGCATTACATAGGCATGGGCGATCTTCAGATCGGGGGTCATGGCCACTTCCAAGACCGTGATACCGGCCTCCAGAACGGGGTCGGCCACCCCGCCGCGGTTGAACAGGTCGGCCAGCGCATGTCGCACAAGCTCGCCAACCCGCAACTGGCGCTGGCTTGGGCCCCGGTGTGTTTCAGATCGGTTCATTTTGTCTTCGGCGTTCCAGTAACGCTTCTAAAAGCGTGCGCCCGGCCAGACTTTGTCTTGAGGCCGGGGGCAAAGAGTTTGTTTTCAATAGCTTCAGGCGGGCGCGCTTCAATCCAGCGTCCGTGCCACCTCTTCAACGCGGAAGCATTCGATCACATCGCCGGAGCGCATGTCCTGATAGTTTTCGAACGCCATGCCGCATTCCTGTCCGGCGAGAACGTCCTTCACCTCATCCTTGAAGCGTTTCAGGGTTGAGAGCGTGCCTTCGTGGATCACCACATTGTCGCGGATGAGCCGCACCTTGGCGCCGCGTTCCACGGTGCCTTCGGTGACCCGGCAACCGGCAACCTTGCCGACCTTGGAAATGTTGAACACTTCCAGGATCTCCGCGTTGCCCAGGAAGGTCTCGCGCTGTTCCGGCGACAACATGCCCGACAGGGCCGCTTTCACATCGTCCACCAGATCATAGATCACATTGTAGTAGCGGATCTCGATGCCGGCAGCCTCGGCCGCATCTCGCGCCTGGTTGTTGGCGCGCACGTTGAAGCCCATGATCAGCGCGTTGGAGGCGCTGGCGAGCGTCACGTCACTCTCGGAGATACCGCCCACGGCCTGATGAATGACCCGTGCGGCCACCTCGTCGGTGCCCAGCTTGTCGATGGCCTGAGCAATCGCTTCGCCGGAGCCCTGCACGTCGCATTTGACCAGAATGGGCATCTCAGAGATCTCGTTCTCCTTAAGCTTGCTCATCATCTGCTCAAGCGACATGGCGCCGGTCGACGGTGCGCCCTTCATCTCGCGGCGTTTGCGGTCGCGATATTCGGTGATTTCCCGCGCGCGGGCATCGCTTTCCACCACCACGAACTGATCGCCCGCTTCAGGTGCCGAGCTGAGGCCAAGAACCTCCACTGGAACCGACGGGCCGGCTTCTTCGACATTCTCGCCCTTGTCGTCCACCAGGGCCCGCACCCGGCCCCAGGCCGAGCCGGCAACGAATATGTCGCCCAAGCTCAAAGTGCCGCGCTGCACCAGAACCGTGGCCACCGGGCCGCGGCCCTTATCGAGCTTGGCTTCGATGACGACGCCGTCAGCCGAGCGGTCGGGATTGGCTTTCAGCTCCAGAATTTCCGCCTGCAGCAAGATGGCTTCCAGAAGCTTGTCCAGGTTCTGGTGTTTCAGGGCCGAAACCTCAACTTCCTGCACGTCGCCGCCCAGGCTTTCCACCACAATTTCGTGTTGCAGCAACTCGTTGCGCACCCGGGTGGGGTCAGCTTCGGGCTTGTCCATCTTGTTGATGGCGATGATCATCGGCACCTCGGCCGCCTTGGCGTGGTTCAGGGCCTCAATGGTTTGCGGCATCACGCCGTCATCGGCAGCCACCACCAGAATCACGATGTCGGTCACCTTGGCGCCGCGGGCGCGCATGGCGGTAAAGGCGGCGTGGCCGGGGGTGTCCACAAAGCTCACCGTTCCGCCGGGTGTTTCCACCTGGTAGGCGCCGATGTGCTGGGTGATGCCGCCGGCCTCGCCGGAGACAACGTTGGCGTTGCGCAGCGCGTCGAGCAAGGAGGTCTTGCCGTGGTCCACATGGCCCATGACCGTGACCACAGGGGCCCGGGAGACCAGATCGCCCTGGTCGTCGTCTTCGCCCATGAGGCCGAGTTCCACATCCGATTCCGACACCCGCTTCACGGTGTGCCCGAAGTCCTCGGCCACAAGCTGGGCGGTGTCCGCGTCGATCACATCGGTGATCTTGTGCATGTCGCCCTGCTTCATCAGGAACTTGATGATGTCCACGCCGCGCTCGGCCATGCGGTTGGCCAGCTCTTGAATGGTGATGGCTTCCGGGATCGTCACTTCGCGGGAAATCTTCTCGCGGGCCTCGCCGCCCCCCATGATCTTCTGCTTTTGCCGCTCCTGGCGCCGTTTCATGGCGGCCAGCGAGCGCTGGCGCACATTGTCGTCCAGGGCGTTGGCAATGGTCAGCTTGCCGCGACGGCGCTCTCCGCCGCCACCTTTGCCGGGTTTCTGCTGTTCGGCCTTTTCTTCGCGCTTGATGCGTTCTTTTCGCGATTCAGGAGCGGCCTTTGCCGGCGCCTCTTTTGCAGGCTTGTCAACCACAGGCGTAGCGGCCGCTTCGGCCGCGGCCTCCGCGGCTTCGGCTTCCAGACGGGCCTTTTCTTCAGCTTCCTTGCGTTCGGCCTCTTCGCGTTCCTTGAGGCGCTGGGCATCGACCTCCGCCAGCCGTTCAGCTTCCTGGCGGGCAGCTTCCGCATCGTCGGCCTCGCGCAGCCTGGCGCCGGCCAGAGCCTTGGCGCGCGCTTCCTTCTCGCTGTCCGACAGCTTGCTGGCCGCAGGCTGCGCGGGCTCCTCCGCCGGAGCAGCAGGCGCAGGCTTGGGCGCGGCCTGGGAGGCCGGCTTGACCTTGGACTCAATCGGGCTGGGCGCTGCGCCCGGCGCAGTGATGGTGCGCCGCCGCTTGGTTTCCACCACGACGGTTTTTGAGCGGCCGTGGCTGAAGTTCTGCTTCACCCGCCCCTGCTCTACGCCGCGGCGCATGCTGAGGGTCTTGCCGCCAGCGCCTGCCGATCGATCTTCTGTGTCGTTACTCTCGCTCATGCTCATCCAGTCTGTTGCGTGGCTGCATCCTGTGATTCAGCCGGCAAATTACCCGTTGTAACAGTCATATCTCTCTGCGGCGCGAACCAGGTGATCAGTCAGATCGCCTTTTCGTACCGCAGCATGTACCACATTTGTCCGCCCTAATGCCAAGCTCAAATCTTCCCGATTGAAGATTGTCAGTAACTTAAGCCTGCCGCCCGCCGCGCGGGCTTTGAGCGCGACCTTGTTCTTTCCGTCTTCCGCTGCGTCCGAGGCAATTAAAACGGCGGCAACCGAACCTTTGGCCAATTGCGCACCAACCTTCTCAAAACCGCTGGTGACCAATCCTGCCCGATTGCACAGGCTGATCAAATTGGTGGCTTCCTTGTACAGCAAGCGGCTCACCAAATCCGGCAAATCTTCGGCACAATTCGCCTGATGCTTGAACCCCCGGGCAAAGTGGCCTTTGCGGGCCGCCAAATCGATACATGATCTGGATGCCGACACCCAAACGCCGCGTCCGGGCAACTTGCGCTTCAAATCCGGCGTAACGTCGTCGCTCGGTGACAGAACAAAACGCACCAGCTCTTCAGGCGGCTTAACGGCCCGTGTGACGATGCACATTCTTTCTGCCATAGCCATCCGCTGATTTCCAGTGCCGCCCAGGTCATCTTCAGTTCGCCGGCGTGTCGAACACGGCCTCGGCCGCCGCCTGATGGTCCACCGGTTCAGGGGCCTCTTGTGCCGGCGTTTCCTCCGGCGTTTCGGCCTCGGCTTCCGATTCCTCGGCCTGGGCCAAATCCTCTTCGGTGACGATCCCCGCCGCAAGCCGGGCCCGCATGATCATGGCTTCGGCTTCGGCCGCGCTAATGTCCATACCGCTCAGAATGCCGTCATAGCGCACCACTTCGCCGTCTTTGCGTTCGGTCCATCCGGTCAAATCGTCCGTGGCGCAATAGGCCAGGTCCTCAACGGACTTCACTTCGTTCTCGCCGAACTTGACCATCATCGCCAGGGTGACGCCTTCCACTTCGCCCACGGCGTCTTCAACGCCAAGCTCTTTGCGTTTCTCGTCCATTTCGCGGTTGAGCCGGTCCAGATGCTCGCGGGCGCGGGTTTGCAGCTCCTGCGCCATCTCTTCGCCAAAACCCTCAATATCGGCGATTTCGTCAATCGGAACGTAGGCCACTTCCTCCAAAGAGGTGAAGCCTTCAGACGCCAGCAATTGTGCGATCATCTCATCGGCATCAAGCGCCGCCATGAACATTTCAGAACGTTCCTGGAACTCTTTTTGGCGCCGTTCGGATTCTTCCTGTTCAGTCAGAATATCGATGTCCCAGCCGGTGAGGATCGAGGCCAGGCGCACATTTTGCCCGCGCCGCCCGATGGCCAGGGAAAGCTGCTCGTCCGGCACCACCACTTCGATGCGCTCTGCGTCTTCGTCCAACACCACTTTGGCCACTTCAGCCGGCGCCAGGGCGTTCACGATGAAGGTGGCCGCATCGGGGTTCCACTGGATGATGTCGATCTTTTCGCCCTGCAGCTCGTTCACAACAGCCTGCACGCGGCTGCCGCGCATGCCCACGCAGGCCCCTACCGGATCAATGGAGGAATCTTTCGACAGAACCGCGATCTTGGCGCGAGAGCCGGGATCGCGCGCAACAGAAACGATTTCGATGATATTATCATAGATTTCAGGCACTTCCTGGCCAAACAGTTTGGCCATGAACTCCGGCCTGGTGCGCGACAGGAAGATCTGCGGCCCGCGCTGCTCGCGGCGCACGTCGTAAATATAGGCCCGGATGCGGTCGCCGTTGCGGAAATTCTCGCGCGGCAGGGATTCATCACGCCTCACCACGCCTTCGGCCCGGCCCAGATCCACAACGATGTTGCCATATTCAACCCGCTTGACCAGACCGTTGATGATCTCGCCGGCACGGTCCTTGAACTCTTCATACTGGCGCTCGCGCTCGGCATCGCGCACCTTCTGCACAATCACCTGCTTGGCGGTCTGCGCGGCAATGCGGCCGAAATCGATGGGCGGCAGCTCTTCGGCAATCAGGTCGCCAAGCTGCGCATCGTCCTGCTTGTGCTGGGCGTCGGCGAGCGAGATCTCGGTGGAATCGTTCTCCACATGCTCGCTCACCAACAGAAGCCTTTGCAGCTGAATATCGCCGGTTTCCGGATTGATCTTGGCCCTGATCTCGTTCTCCTGGCCGTAGCGCAGTTTGGCGGCACGCTGGATGGCGTCCTCCATGGCGTCGATCACCAGGGCCTTGTCGATCGATTTCTCCCGCGCAACTGCCTCGGCAATCTGTAATAGTTCCAGCCGGTTGGCGCTTACTGCTTCGACCATTTTATCGCTCCACATCTGAATGCCCGGTCTGGGGCATAAGGTAAAAGTTCACAAAATTTCAGTGCGCCGTCGCCGACGCCTTGATGAGTTCATCCGTCATGACGAGCTTGGCGCTCGCCACATTGTCGAAGGCCAGCCCCACCACAACCGGGTCCGCGCCTTCGTTTTCCTTAAACCAGAGGCGAATTTCATCGTCCTCAAAGCCTTCCAGGCGCCCTCTGAAGCGCTTGCGGCCGGCGATCATCTGGGCCATCTCGATCTTCGCCTCAAAGCCCGCCCAGCGCTCAAAATCAGACGGCCGCACCAGAGGCCGGTCAATCCCCGGAGAGGACACCTCCAGGGCATAGGCGCCGGCAATCGGGTCTTCCACATCGAGCAGGGGTGACAGGGTGCGGCTGATCAGTTCGCAATCCTCAATGGCCATGGTGCCGTCCTGGCGCTCGGCCATAACCTGTAACGTCTGTCCGCCGTCGCCGGTCAAACGAACGCGCACCAGGCGGAACCCAAGCCCTTCGATGGCCGGCTCAATGAGTTCGGCAACCTTAAGCGCAAGGCCTTCTTCGGTTTTCAGTCTCCGGTTTTGGACAGCGTCCGACATAATCCGCAATCAACCGTTTCGGTTTGCTTTCAGGTCTTTCGCCTCAAGGCATGAAAAAAAGCGGGCTCCGGCGGGAACCCACTCTCCATTTTGGCCTTTGATATTCATTGAACATCTCGGGCTATGTGAGAATGACCTAAAAGGTGCTCTTCATATAGCGCCAACGCCGTTTCGCTTCAAGCTTTGCTTTTCAGCTTTTGCAAAAAGTGAGGTAGTGGGGGACGCGCCCTTCGCGCACGGCTTTGGCCTCATACCGGGTGCCCGGCCAGCCCTCAGGCGCCGTCCGCCAGTCGCCGGGGCGTTCTGCGGTCCAGGTGAAGCCGCCGTGGCTTTCACACATGGCCAGGGTCCAGCGCACATAGTCGGTGATGTCGCTGGCAAACAGAAATTGGGCTTCCGGTTTCATGATCCGGTGGAGCTCACGGAGGTTTTCCCGGTTCACAAAGCGCCGCTTGTTGTGGCGCTTCTTGGGCCAGGGGTCCGGGTAAAGCAGATAGACCCCGGCAATCGAGCCGTCCGGCAGGTGCTCCATTATGTCTCGCGCATCGCCGTGATGCAGCCGGATATTGCTCAGCCCTTGGCTTTCAATGCTGGCCAGAATTTTCGCAATCCCGTTCACGAAGGGCTCCGCGCCGATATACCCGCAATCTGGATTCTGCCCCGCCCGGGCCACCAGGTGTTCCCCCCCGCCGAACCCGATTTCCAAGAACACGGCCTCAGGCCGGTGTTCGAAGAGGCTTTGCGGAGCGATCTCAACTTCATCCGCTGCAGCCACTTCGAGTTTGGGCAGCAGGGTCTCAAGCAGGTGCTGCTGGTGCTTCCTCAGCTTGTGGCCCTGCTGGCGGCCATAAAGCAGGCGGCGCTTGGGAGCTGCTGGATCTTGAGGCATGGCGCAAACGTCACGGGCAGCCACGAGGGCCCCTCGCGCCTGCCGTCCAGGTTCAAGTCAGTACAAGCTGACGGGGATCAGGTCAGGGCCGACTTGATTGCGTCCACAAGGTCGGTCCGTTCCCAGGAGAACCCGCCATCATCATCCGGCGTGCGGCCGAAATGCCCATAGGCGGCACTGCGCTCGTAGATCGGTCGCGACAGGCCGAGATGTTCGCGAATACCGCGTGGCGACAGATCCATGGCTTCGCTGAGGGCGCCTTCCAGCTTGGTTTCATCCACCGTTCCGGTGCCGGCACAATCCACATAGATGGAGAGCGGCTTGGATACACCGATGGCATAGGCCAGCTGAATTGTGCATTTGTCGGCCAGCCCGGCGGCCACCACGTTCTTGGCGAGATAGCGTCCGGCATAGGCGGCGGAGCGGTCAACCTTGGTGGGGTCTTTGCCCGAGAAGGCGCCGCCGCCATGGGGCGCAGCGCCGCCATAGGTGTCCACGATGATTTTTCGGCCGGTCAGGCCGGCATCACCGTCCGGGCCGCCAATCACGAACTTGCCGGTGGGATTGACATAGAATTCGGCTTCCGAGCACATCCAACCGTTGGGCAGGACCTTCTCCACGAACGGGCGCACCATCTCGCGCACTTCATCCTGGCTGAGGCCGTCGTCATGCTGGGTGGACACAACCACCGACGTGGCACGCACGGGCTTGCCGGCTTCATATTGCAAGGTCACCTGGCTCTTTGAGTCCGGACCGAACCCTTTGGTGGTGCCGGAATGGCGCGCTTCTGCCATCTCCTTCAAAATCTGATGGGACAGATGGATCGGTGCCGGCATCAAGGCATCGGTCTCCCGGCAGGCATAGCCGAACATGATGCCTTGGTCGCCTGCGCCCTCATCCTTGTTTCCGGCCGCATCGACCCCTTGGGCAATGTCGCTGGACTGTTGATGCAGATAGACAGAGACATCTGCGGTCTTCCAATGGAACCCGTCCTGCTCGTAGCCGATGTCCTTGACGGCGCGTCTGGCGACGTCTTCCAGCATCTGGTGAGTGATGTTGCCGGGGCCGCGCACTTCGCCGGCCAGGACGATCCGGTTTGTGGTGGTCAAGGTTTCGCAAGCCACGCGCGACAATGGATCGGCGGCCAGGAATGTGTCGACCACAGCATCGGAGATGCGGTCACAGACCTTGTCCGGATGGCCTTCAGAGACAGATTCACTTGTGAACAGAAAATTATCGCGCGGCACTGGGCGGCTCCTTTACAGGCTTTTCAGCGAGTGTGATGCAACCCCTGCGCACAATCCGAAGCCGGCGTGCCCCGACAGACGTCAGGATCACAAAAATGCGGGAGCGTTAATGGCAAGGAACACACCTCGGGTCAAGCATGCTGTTCGGATTCCTGTCCCGAAGGCGTCTTGCCGGTCAGTTGTCTGCCAGCGCCTTTGCCAGCTCAACCAGTTTGCGGCGCACATTCGGCTGCTCGATCTGCGAGAACGCCCTGTTGAGTTGAAACCCCTCAGTGGAACTCAAAAAGTCCATGAGCGCGGTTTCCCCGGCGCTTTCGCCAAAGCCCGGCTGCGAATTCTCGTTTGGTGTGTCTGGTATGTCGTCAAAGAAAAAGGCAACCGGAACGCCAAGGATGCGGGCCATTTGCCACAGCCGGCTGGCACTGATGCGGTTTGATCCTTTTTCGTATTTTTGCACCTGCTGGAACGTCAGGCCAAGTTGTTCGCCAAGTTTTTCCTGACTTAAGCCGATGAGGATCCGCCGCATTCGGACACGCCCCCCAACGTGCACATCTACAGGATTTGGATTTTTCTTCACCATAATAAAAGAGCCCTAGACCGATTCCCCCCGGTCTGATTCTTGTTTAAGCTCTAGGTTGCCCCGCCTCAGAGCCGCTATTTTTATCGAGTTAACGCTTGTTTACCCTCTAACCGAAACGAGCGTATCTTACCTCACTGTCGGGTACAATCGAAATTCCACCCAAGGACAACAAGTTGGTATGCCACATTTCAGCTTGGTTGGCGTTTAGCTTATTGATCGATTTCTGGCAAGTGTCCCCCGCGTCAGGATGCTGAGGAATAAGGCCAGGCCGAAGCCGAAACCGACCGCCAAAAACACAATGGCATCCCCGAAAGAGGCATAGAAGGTGGGCGGGATGGTTGTGGGCAATTGGCCGTCCACCACACCGCGGCGGCCCAGGGGAAGGCTTTTCAGCACCCGGCCGTAAGGGTCGATCACCGCGGAAATCCCCGTGTTGGCGACCCGCACAACCGGCAACCCCTCTTCAATGGCGCGCATGCGCGATTGCGCGAAATGCTGGCGCGGGCCGATGGAATCGCCGAACCATGCATCGTTGGTCACGTTGAGAATCCAGCCCGGCCGGGCACCGCGATCGATGACCGCTCGCGGGAAAATGATCTCGTAACACACCAGAAGGCTCACCGGGGGTGCCGTCTCCAGCTGGACTGAGCGGGGGCCGGTCCCCGGCACGAAGCTGCCTGGAAGGGTGACCAGTTGGCGCAGCCCCAATGGCTCCAGGAAGGAGGCAAACGGCAGATACTCTCCGAACGGAACAAGATGAGACTTATCGTAGGAGGCGACCGTCTTGCCTTCATGATTGATGATGAGAACCGAATTGCGCGCCCGGTTGTCGTCGGGTTCTCCGGGCTTGCCGGGCAGGGCGCGGCGCAAGGCTCCGGTGATCAAGGTGGCGCCCGGCGGCAGCAGTTCGGCGATCTGCGCCTTGGCTTTCGGGTTTGCTTCGAGCAGGAACGGTATGGCGCTTTCCGGCCAAATCACGTGGGTTACGTCTTTCACGCCCGTCACCTCCGGCGTGGTGGCCATGTCGGAAAGCTCAAGCAGACCGGCGAAGATCTCTGCACGGAATTTAGGGTCCCACTTTTGGGCTTGCGGGATGTTGGGCTGAATGAGCCGCAGCTTCACCGTGTCCTGAAATTCGGTCTCGCTGTTGCTCAGGCGCTGAGCGCCGAACACCCAAAGCGCGCCCGTGGCCAGCAGGATCGTGATCATGGCAAAGGTCCGCCTGGAGCCCGTGCCTGAGGTTTCATCCTCATCGCCGGCAAGAACCGCAGGTGAGGCAAAGGCGAAGACCACCACAAAGGTCAGGCCATAGACCCCGCCATAGGCTGCCAGTTGCTCCAGGCCCTCAAAGGCGCCGGCCGAATAGCCGATCGTGGCCCAGGGAAAGCCGGTGAAGATGTGCCCACGTATCCATTCCAGCGCAGTGAAGCTGGAGGCAAGCAAGGCCACCCGCCCGGTGCCGGAGGTCCAGAAGATGGCGGCAAGCGCGCAGGCCAGCCCGTGAAACAGGCCCAGCCCCAAGGGAAACAGCACAACCACAAAGGGGATCATCCAGGAGAAGGCGTTCGCGTCCACCAGTAAGGCCTCGCTGACCCAGTAAAGATTGGGGGCAAAGTAGCCAAAGCCAAAGGCCCAGCCCGTCATGAACGCCGCCGGGGCGCGGTTCCAAACCGAACTCGACTGAGCGTTGACCCCGTCCAGGATCCACACCAGCACGGGCAGGGCGAAGAGCAGCGCAACAATCAAATAAATCGGCGGCGCGGCCAGCGCGGCGACAATGCCGGCGAGCGCCGCCACAAAAAGTCTGCGCCAACCCCAAAGCACAATAAATTTGAGGGCGAAGGTATTCATTCAATCCCGCGGGGCTCTCCGAGAAAAGCGAATCACCAAGCCTTTATAGCAATTGCCGGAGGCAACCGCTTACACTTCTGTGGGACCATGTAACAAGTTTTATACTTGGCTAGGGCATCATCCGCTCAACTTGAGCGGAAGATGGCCCAGATGTTTGTTACGGGCGAGCAACTTATCTCCGCTCAGACGTAACCGTCTGATCGGAGGTTGCTCTAACTTTGGCCGCTTGCGGCCGCAGGGGGCGCGGCCTGCTTGGATGCCGGGCTGCTGCCGCGCGGGTGTATTTTCAGCTTTTTCAGGCGCCGCGCGTCGCTCTCCAGAACTTCGAACGCCAGGCCTGAGTCATGGCTGATCAGTTCGCCCCGGGTCGGCACCCGGCCCACCATGGTGAACATCAGGCCGCCGAGGGTGTCTGCATCGTCCTCGTCCTCATCGGGCATCAGGTCCACTTTCAAGAGTTTTTCCAGCTCTTCGATCTCGGCCCGGGCGTCGGCCACCAGGGTGCCGTCAGGCTGCGGCCAGATCAGCGGTCCGTCCGGCGCATCGTGCTCATCGACGATCTCGCCGACGATCTCCTCCACCAGGTCTTCAATGGAAACCAGGCCGTCCGTGCCGCCATATTCGTCCACCACGATGGCCAGGTGAATGTGGGTCGACTGCATTTTGACCAGGAGGTCCACCGCCAACATGGACGGCGGCACGAAGATGACCTCGCGCATGATGCCTGCGTCCGCCACGGTCTTGTCCAGTTTGATGCCCGACAGCGTGAACGGTTTTGCGCCGTTCTCGCCGCTGCGCCCGTTGCTCCTTGTGCCGGACTTCTTGGCCGATTTCACCTTCTCCCCGGCTTTGGCGATCCAGTTCACGAGGTCTTTGATGTGAACCATGCCCAAGGGTTCATCCAGCGTGTCGCGGTAGACCGGGATGCGCGAATGGTTGGCGTCGATGAAGACGGTGAAGAGGTCTGCCAGGCTGGTCTGGTCTTCCACGGCGATAATGTCGGCGCGCGGCACCATCACGTCTTCCACCCGCTGCTGGCCGAACTCCAGAATGTTGAGCAACATGAGGCGCTCTTCAGGCGACATGTCGTCCTGGGTGCCTGCTTCGTGCTGGCCGATCACGTCTTCCAGGCTGGCGCGCAGGGTGGTCTCGGTCTCGCCGGCGAACTTACCGCGCAAGTACGACCAGAAGGAACTAGGTGTTCTGGTGGCTTTGGATTGATCTGCGCCATTGCCCGGGCCCTTTTCGGCTGGGGCGGCGCCGGTACTCTCAGACTGTGAAGGGTCGGTCATCTCTGTTTCAACCAGAAGCATCTGCTTCTGATTTAATCATAAGGGTTCTCAATGCCAAGGCCTGCCAGGATCTCAATCTCCAGAGCTTCCATTTCATTGGCGGTTTCAGCATCCTCGTGGTCATACCCTGCCAGATGCAGGACGCCATGTACAACAAGATGCGACAAATGGCTTTCAATTTTCTTTCCAAATGTTTCGGCCTCTGCTGCAACCGTGCCGTGGGCCAAGATCACATCACCCAGCGGCGGCGCTTCGTCTGTGGGCCAGTTTTCAGCGTCGGCCTGAAACGACAGGATGTTCGTGGGCCGGTCCTTGCCGCGATATTGCTTGTTAAGCGCGCGAACCTCCGCATCATCCGCCAATCTCACACCCAGCGTGCGTTCTGCAATGTCACCGCCGAGCGCCCGGGCCGCTGCGGCTGAGGCACTGTTGATGATCTCCTCAACCGCCTCAATGGCCCGCCAATTCTCATCCGCAATATCGATGTCGATGAGCATCGGGCGCTAATCGGCGCGATCGGTCTTTGCCGGGGCGGCCTCATAGGCGTTCACGATTTTGGTCACCAATGGGTGGCGCACAATGTCTTCTGCGCCGAACCTGATGATGTCGATGTCATCAATGTTGCCCAAAAGACCCACTGCCTCAGCCAAGCCCGATGTGGTGCCGCGCGGCAGGTCCACCTGGGTCGGGTCGCCGGTCACCACCATGCGCGAGCCTTCGCCGAGCCGGGTCAGAAACATCTTCATCTGCTGGGGCGTGCAGTTTTGCGCCTCGTCCAGAATGACGAAGGCCCTGGCCAGCGTGCGCCCGCGCATGAAGGCCAGCGGCGCAATCTCGATGGTCTCATCCTCCATGCCGCGCTGCACCTGATTGGCCGGCATGGTGTCGTACAAGGCGTCGTAAAGCGGGCGCAGATAGGGATCGACCTTCTCTTTCATGTCGCCGGGCAGGAAGCCCAGCCGCTCTCCGGCCTCAACCGCCGGGCGCGACAGGATGATCCGGTCCACCTCGCCCGACATCAACGCCGCGGCGGCGCAGGCCACCGCCAGATAGGTCTTCCCGGTGCCCGCCGGGCCGATGCCGAACACCAGCTCGCGCTTTTGCAACGACGAGATGTAGGCCCCTTGCTGGCGCGAGCGCGGATGGATGACCTTGCGCCGGGTTTTGATCTGCACATCCTTGGGCGCTTTGAAATCGCTTCTGGGCGCCGCGGCGCCCGCTTTCACCTCAGGCACCACATGCAGGCGGATGGCCCCGTCCACGTCGGCCGGCTGCACCTCAAAGCCCTCGCTCAGGCGCTCATAGAGGTTGGAGAGCACCTGGCGTGCATTTTCCTGGGCGTCCGACTGTCCGATAATGGCCACATGGTTGCCGCGCGGCATCACCTCAACGCCCAGCCGGTCCTCAATCAGGGCCAGGTGTTGATCATGTTCGCCAAAAAGATGGGGCAGGAGACGATTGTCGTCGAAGGTCAGAATCAAGCCGTCACCATTGTCTTCAACTTCATTTTGAACGGTGTCCTCGTCCGGGTCCGTTCCGGAAAGTTGGCTTTGCGTGGTGTTCAAACAATCAGCTCCGAATAGTCAGGTTGTATGACGGTTTCATTGCACAATATGCGCCGAAAGGCTGTTTGCGCCAATAGCATCGATGTGCACCGGCACGATATCCCCAATGCTGGCGGTCGTGTTGGCCACATGCACCGGCTGCAAATAGGGTGAGCGGCCGACAAGCTGGCCCGGATGGCGGCCCGGTTTTTCCAAAAGCAAATCGAACTTCTGGCCGGCACAAGATGCGTTGAAGGCCGACTGCTGTTCGCTGAGCAGCGCCTGCAGACGGGCGAGGCGTTCCGACTTGACCTCTTCGGGCACCTGGCCCTCCAGCTCCGCGCCCGGTGTGCCGGGACGGGCTGAATACTTGAACGAGAAGGCCTGGGCATAGTTCACATCGCGGACGATCTTCAGCGTGTCTTCAAAGTCCGCGTCGGTTTCGCCCGGAAAGCCCACGATGAAGTCGGATGACAGCGCAATGTCCGGCCGCGCCTTGCGGATGCGCCCGATGATGTCCAAATAGAATGCGGCGCTGTGTTTGCGGTTCATGGCCTTCAGGATGCGGTCTGAGCCCGATTGCACCGGCAGGTGCAGATAGGGCATCAGTTTTTCGCAATCTTTATGAGCGTCGATCAGGGCCTCGTCCATGTCCTTGGGATGGCTCGTGGTGAAGCGCAGGCGCTCCACGCCGTCGATCTCCGCCAGATGGTGGATGAGCCGCGCCAAGCCCCAGGCTTTACCGTCCGGCCCCTCGCCGTGATAGGCGTTGACGTTCTGGCCCAGCAGAGTGATTTCCTTGACGCCGGCCTCCGCCAAACGCAGGGCTTCGCCACGTACCCGGTCGACCGGCCGCGAGAACTCAGCACCGCGCGTATAGGGCACCACGCAGAACGAGCAAAACTTGTCGCAACCTTCCTGCACGGTGAGAAAGGCGGCAACGCCCCGGGTGCGGGTCTTTGCCGGTGACGGTTGCACCAGATGATCGAACTTGTCTTCGGCCGGGAACTCGGTCTCAACCACGCTGGCGCCGCTCTCTTCGGCCCGGGCCAGCATGTCGGGCAGCTTGTGATAGGTCTGTGGCCCGAACACCATGTCCACCACCGGCGCCCGGCGGATGATCTCTTCGCCCTCGGCTTGCGCCACGCAGCCGGCCACGGCGATTTTCACGTCGCGGCCTTGAGCCTCGCGCTCGGTCTTGATCTTGCGCATGCGCCCGAGCTCTGAATAGACCTTCTCAGCCGCCTTTTCGCGGATGTGGCACGTGTTCAGAATGATCAGGTCGGCGTCCCCCGGCTGATCGGTTTCCACATAGCCGGACGGCGCCAGCATGTCGCTCATGCGGGCAGAATCATAGACGTTCATCTGGCAGCCATAAGACTTGATGAACAGTTTGCGTGTGGTGTCAGCCATCAGGTTTTGTCAGCTCGGTTCGGTTTGGCTGGTTTCTTTAGCCGCTTTCGCCGCCAAAGCAAGCCCTTCGCGCACAATCGCTTCACACCGGGCGGCCTGTTCTTTGCGGTCTTGAGGTCCGGGACCATCAAGAACGGGATGGAAAATCAGATCCACCTCAAACGAACCGCCCTTAAAAACATGCCACATATGGGGCAACAGCTCCATATCGCCATACCAGCCATAATGCGCCCCGTCCCGGCCCCTTCGGTCACGGTAACGGACCGTGAGGGGCTGAACAGGCGCCGTGCCGGGGAACAGGGCGCTCTTAAAGGGCAACACCTGGCGCCCGTCGGAGCTGGTGCCTTCCGGGAAGAGAACCAGGATTTCGCCCGCCGCGAGGCGCGCTTCCATCTCCTGGCGCGCAGGGCCCACGGCCCTGCGCCGTTCCCGGTCCACGAATGAGGTCCTGATGAGCCGGGCCAGGGGACCGAATACCGGCCAGGATTTCACATCGCGTTTGGCGATGAAGAAACAGGGCACTGTGGCGCCGATGGCAATGATATCGATCCACGACACATGATTGGCCGCAATCAACAGCGGGGGCCCGGCAGGCGGCCTGCCCCGCACCAGAATGTTCGCGCCCATGAAGCGCGCGGCGGTCTTGAACACCCATCGTGGCAAGTGGTGCTGCAGGCCCGGGGCGGCCAGAAGGATGCCGATTTGCAGCGGAACGGTGGCGATCAGCAGAAGAGCAAACGCTGCGGAAACCCAGATCGCCCGCAAAGCGCCCATCGATCCGGCGTCAGTCTTTGTCTTTGGCGTCGAGCGCTATGCCGTAGAGCTCCAGGCGATGGTCCACCAGCTTGTAGCCCAGTTCGCGCGCCACGATCTCCTGGAGCTTCTCGATCTCTTCGTTCTTGAACTCGATCACCTCGCCCGACTGCAGGTCGATCAGATGATCGTGATGCTCGTCCTGGGCCGGTTCATAGCGGGCCCGGCCATCGCCGAAGTCATGGCGCTCCAGAATGCCGGCATCTTCAAACAGGCGCACCGTGCGGTACACCGTTGCGATGGAGATCCTGGCATCGATGGCCGAGGCGCGCCGGTACACCTCTTCCACATCCGGATGGTCCTCTGCATCAGACAGAACGCCGGCAATGACCTTGCGCTGTTCGGTCATGCGCATGCCTTTTTCGATGCAGATTTTTTCAAGACTTGTCATCAATCGATCTAACGCAAGAATGAAGGCTGAATTTCCCGATGGTATAGGTGCATGAGCACAACCTGGCAACTCAACCCTTAGCTAGGTGTGGATGAGCCAAGGTCAAGCCGCATGATCAGCGCATCTGACCTGCTGCCGTCTGCGTGCTGGTAATAGTCCTTGCGCCGGCCGGCGGTTTGAAACGCCATAACCTCATAGAACGCAAGGGCTTCGCGGTTCATCACATCAACTTCGATGAACAGGCTCTTCACCTCAGATAGGGATTTGGCGGCGGCCTCAACCAGGGCACGGGCCACGCCCCGGCGGCGCGCCTCCGGGACAACGCCGATGGTGAGGATCTCAGCCTCGTCTGCCGCTTGCCGGATGAGGATCAAGCCTGCCGGCGTTTCTCCCAGCAGACCGCCCAGGGCGTGCACGCCGGGATTGCTGAGCAGGTTGGCAAAGCTGTCAGCGCTCCACGGGCGGTCGAAACAAAGGGCATGGAGGCCGCCAAGCGCTTCAGCATCCGGCATGAGGACAACGGTGATCGGCCGGCCCGGTGCAAACATGGGGAGAACTAACCCGGCTCAAGCGCGCGCTGCACCTGTGATCCAGGTGCCGGGGGCTTGGCATCAGGCGCCCTCAGGTAGAGCGGCAGGGGCGGAGAGGCTTCGGCGCTCATTTTGGCCGCGGCGGCAGCCCAGACGCTTGCCTCCGGCAGCTCGGGCGCGCTGGTCATGGTTCTGGAGCCGGCCAGCAATTTGGCGCCGCTTCCGGCGAGCATGAGATCGCCGTCCGGCAAAAGCTCGTGCGCGTTCTCAACCGCCACGGCTTCAGGCGCGCGCAGTATTTTGCCGGTGTGGGCATAAAGGGCCATGTAAAGCTCGCCCCGCCGGGCATCGATCAGAGCCGCTACCGGGCACGCTGGCGCATCTGCGGCGATGGCGCACAAAGCTATGGCCTGCAAACTGGTGAGGCCGATCACCGGCAGGTTGGAGGCGAGCGCCAAGCCCCGGGCAGCGGCCACGCCAATGCGCACGCCGGTGAACGTGCCGGGCCCGTTCGTGACGGCGATCTGCCCGATATCGGCCGGCGCCAGGCCGGCCTCTCTCGCCGTTTCGTCGATCATCGGAAAAAGGGCTTCGGCCTGGCCGCGGCTCATCAGCTCGTGCCGGCTCGCAATGACCTTGGCGCTGTCCTGATCGAACAGGGCAACCGAACAGGCATCCAGGCAGGTGTCGAGGGCCAGGGTGATCATCGCTCAATTGGAGGCCGGCGGGACCGGCCCCGCAAGCCGGCTTAGACCGGCCGCACTTCTTCCACCTCGGGAACGAAGTGGCGCAGCAGGTTTTCAATGCCGTGCTTCAGCGTGGCGGTGGAGGACGGGCAGCCGGCGCACGCGCCTTGCATGCGCAAATGCACGATCCCGTCGCGGTAGCCATGGAAAGTGATGTCGCCGCCATCCTGGGCCACGGCCGGGCGCACGCGCGTGTCGAGCAGATCCTTGATGGTGTCGACGATCTCCAGATCGCTCTCGTCGAAATCTTCAGCAGCATCAACAGCCGTCGCCGCGCCATCGCCCACAACCGGGGCGCCGGACAGATAGTGCTCCATGATCACGCCCAAAATGGCCGGCTTCAGATGCTGCCAGTCGGTGTCGTCTTTGGTGATGGTCACGAAATCTGAACCGAAGAACACGCCGGTAACGCCGTTCACCTGGAACAAGCGGCTGGCCAGTGGCGATTCGCCCGCCTCTGCCGGGTCGCGGTAGTCGCGGGTGTCGTTGGGCAACACGGGTTTGCCCGGAATGAACTTCAAGGTGGCCGGATTTGGTGTGGCTTCGGTCTGGATGAACATCTCAGAACTCCATTGAGCAGGCCGGCGGACTAGCGCGTGGCGGCTCGGTTGTGAGGTTTAGCTTAGAGTAATTCTAAACTGAGCTATTGTCTACTATTTTACTCAAGAAATATGGGGATTTTTGTGTCAGCGCACAAACCCCACGATCTTTTTCACCTCATCCATGATGGGTGCGGCCAAAACCCGGGCCCGCGCCGCGCCGTCGCGCAGCACCCCGTCAATGTGGCCGAGGTCGGACATCAGCCGGGCCATTTCGCCGTTCACCGGGCTCAAGGCCTCCACGGTGAGATCGGCCAGATCCTGTTTGAAGCCGGAGAACTGGGCGCCGCCGTAGGTCTTGAGGGTTTCGGCCACCGGCTCGCCTTTGAGCGCGGCGAAGATCCCCACCAGGTTTTCCGCCTCCGGGCGTTCCTTCAGCCCGTCCGGTTCAGACGGCAGGGGTTCCGGATCGGTCTTGGCCTTGCGGATCTTCTTGGCGATGGTGTCGCTGTCATCGGTGAGGTTGATGCGCGACAGATCGGACGGATCGGATTTCGACATTTTCTTGGTGCCGTCGCGCAGGCTCATCACCCGGGTGGCCGGGCCGGTGATCAGCGGTTCGGCCAGGGGGAAGAAGCCGTCTCCATAGCCCAGCTCTTTCAAGCGTTTCTCAAAGTCATTGTTGAACTTCTGCGCAATGTCGCGGGTCAGCTCCAGGTGCTGCTTCTGGTCTTCGCCCACCGGCACATGGGTGGCGCGGTAGATCAGAATGTCGGCCGCCATCAGGCTGGGATAGGCGTAAAGCCCCAGCGATGCATTCTCGCGGTTCTTGCCGGCCTTTTCCTTGAACTGCGTCATGCGGTTGAGCCAGCCCAGCCGGGCCACGCAGTTGAACACCCAGGCAAGCTCGGCATGCTCGGCCACCTGGCTTTGGTTGAAGACGATGTGGGCGGCCGGATCGATGCCGGAGGCGATGAAGGCGGCGGTGACTTCACGGATGCTGCGGGTCAGCTCGGCCGGGTCCTGCCACATGGTGATGGCGTGCATGTCCACCACGCAATAGATGCACTCGTGGGACTTCTGCATTTCCACAAACCGGGTGATGGCCCCCAGATAGTTGCCCAGGGTGAGGTTGCCGGTTGGCTGCACGCCGGAAAAGACGCGCTCTTTCAGTTCGATCATGGCATGGCTCCGTAACAGCGTGCGCTATATGGCCGATTGGGTGGGAATTGCCAAGCGTTAGGTTATGAGCGTTTGAAGCTGGCTTTCAGCTCGCTCAGCCGCGCCGCGCCGCTGACCTGGCAAATGAGGAAATAGACCCCTGCGCCAAGGGCAATCAGGCCCAGCAGGGCGCCCAGGCGGATCAGGATGTTCAGATCAGACTGAAAGAGCTGCGCGCCCCACATCATGGTGACCATGAGCACCGCGCCCATCACAACGGCCGCAATCAGCAGCCAGGGCAGCCTTTGATAAAGCCGCTGGTCGGGCCGGTAGTGACCCCGGACGGCGAGCGTGCCGCCAAGCAGGATGGCGTTCACCCAGCCCGCCGCAGTGGTCGCCAGCGCGATGCCGGTCTGGGCATAGTGGGGGAACAGCAGAAGGCTGCCGGTGATGTTCACCGCCACGCTGATGGCGGCAAAGATCATTGGCGTGCGTGTGTCTTCGCGGGCAAAGAAGCCGGGCGAGAACACCTTGATCATCACAAAGGCCGGCAGGCCGACCGCAAAGGCGATGAGGGCCGAGGCCGTCGCGGACGTGTCGTCGGCAGTGAAGTGGCCGCGCTCAAACAACACCTGCACCACTGGTATGGGCAGGGCCATCAGGCCTACGGCCGCCGGCACGGTGAGCAGCATGGAAAGCTCAAGCGCCCGGTTCTGGCTGTTGTGCACCCCGTCCATATCCGCTGCCCGGAGGCGGCGCGAGACATCGGGCAGCAGGGCAACCCCGATGGCGATGCCCACCACGCCGAGGGGCAGCTGATAGATCCGGTCGGCATATTGCAGGGTGGCGATGGCGCCGGCCTTCTGGCTGGCGATGATCTGGCCGATCAGCAGGTTGATCTGGGTGATGCCGCCGGCCATGGCCGCAGGCACGGCGAGGATCAAAAGCCGCTTCACATTGGGCGTCAGGCGCGGGCGGGCAAAGCCGATGGAAAAATCGGTACGCTCCACCGCCACGCAGAGAAGAAGCAGCTGCAGCGCGCCGGAGACGCACACCGCCCAGCTCATCAGCGTGCCGACCTGGACCTGGCTGATGAGCCCGAACATCCAGGCGCCCACCAAAGTGCTGATGATGACGATGTTCAAAATGACCGGGGCAAAGGCGGCCGCCGCAAAGCGCCCGAAGGAATTGAGCACGCCCGACAGCATTGCCACCAGCGACATGAAGAGCAGATAGGGGAACATCACACGGGTGAGCAGCACCGTGAGATCGAACTTCTCCGGGTCCTCGGCAAAGCCCGGTGCGATGATCCACTTGACCAGGAACGGCATAAAGATTTCCGCAAGCGCCGTGAGCGCCAGCAAGGTGACCACCAGGAACGAGAGCACCTGGGAGGCAAAGGCCTTTGCCTGTTCCTTGCCGCCGCCCTCAAGCTCCTTGGCGAACAGCGGCACGAAGGCAGAGTTGAAGGCCCCTTCGGCGAACAGGCGGCGGAACAGGTTGGGGAAGCGGAAGGCCGCATAGAAGGCGTCCGCCACCGGGCCGGTGCCCAGCAGAGCGGCGATCAAGAGCTCGCGCACGAACCCCAACACACGGCTCATCATGGTGTAGCCGCCGACGGTGGTTGCTGAGCGAAGCAGGTTCATGGCCGAATGGGTTACTTCAAATCACAAGGGTCTAAATGCCACAAAGCGGCACAGCGCGTTAATGTTTCCTTAACTGCTGCGGTCAGGAGGCTGCTTTAAGGCCGTCAGGGGCCGCCTCGCTATCGTCCTCTTGAGGCGAAAGCACGGCGAGCAGCTGGCGGCGGATGGCCGCGCGGCGGTTGGCATTGGTGATCTTCTGGTTGGTCAGATCGGTCACATAGAACACATCAACCGCCTTTTCACCGAAGGTGGTGATGTGGGCCGAGCCGATGTTGAGGTTAAGCCGGAACAGCGCCTCAGTGAGCTCGAACAGAAGGCCTGTACGGTCGAGCCCGTTCACCTCGATCATGGTGAATACGTTGGATGAATCGTTATCGATCAGCACCTGGGGCTCCACCGAGAAGGCGGCGGCCCGCTTGGTGGGCTTGGCCCGCGATTTGACCAGATCCCTAAGCCGCACCTCGCCGGTCAGCGCCTTGGTGATCAACTCGGCCACGCGCTTGGCGCGCCGGAGTTCATCTGCGCTGTCGGGCAGCTCGCGCTGGATGAGGAGGGTGTCGAGCGCATGGCCGTCGGCGGTGGTGTAGATCTGCGCGCCGGCAATATTGGCCCCGGCGGCTGAACAGGCGCCGGTCATCAAGGCCAGAAGCCGTGGATGGTCCGGCGCATAGACCGTGAGCTCGGTAATGGCGGTGAAATCGTCGGTCTCAACTTCGGTCATCACCGTGCGGTCGGCCCTGTCGATCAGCTTGGCGTGCTGGATCTGGTGGTCCAGCTTCACGTTCAGCCAATAAGGATCGTAGTGCTTCTTCACATAAGATTTCAGCTTCTTGGCCGGCCAGTCGGACATCTCATCGCGGAACTTGGCCTGGGCCACGTCAACCCGTTCGGCCCGCGACACCCGCGTGTGGCCGCCGGAAAGATGGGGCTCGGCCTCAAAATAGAGCGTACGCAGAAGCTGGCCCTTCCAGCCGTTCCACACGCCGGGGCCCACCGCCTTGATGTCGGCCACGGTGAGGATCATCAGAAGCTTCAGGCGCTCCGGGCTCTGCACGATGGCGGCGAAATCGGAGATGGTCTTGAAATCGTTGAGATCGCGCATCTGCGCGGTCTCGCTCATCAAAAGATGGTGGCGCACCAGCCAGACCACGGTCTCGGTTTCCGCTGCATCCATGCCGAGCCGCGGGCAAAGCTCTTCGGCCACCCGGGCGCCTGCGATGGAATGGTCCTCATCGCGCCCCTTGGCGATGTCGTGAAGGAACATCGCCACGAACAAAGCGCGCCGGCCCTTCAGGGTGTGGATGATCTCATGGGACACCGGGTGGGCATCGCCGAGCTCGCCGCGTTCGATCTCCGTGACCACGCCCACGGCCCGAAGCAGGTGCTCATCCACCGTGTAGTGGTGATACATGTTGAACTGCATATGGGCGATGATGCGGCCGAAGTCGGGGATGAAGCGGCCCAGCACGCCGCTCTCGTTCATGCGCCGCAAGATCAGCTCCGGCTCGCGCTTGGAGGTGAGGATCTCCAAGAACAGCTTGTTGGCCCGCGCATCCTCGCGCACCGCCTTGGTGATCAGCTTCAATGAGCGGGTCACCAGCTTGATGGTCTCCGGATGCACCCCGCAATTGTAGCGTTCAGAGAGCCAGTAGAGCAGGATCAGGTTGGTGGGGTCGGTCTTGAACACATCGTCCCGCGAGACACTGATGCGCCCGTTCTCGATGGTGAAGTCCGCGCTCTCCTTCACCGTGCCGGTGCCGGTGAGGCCAAACGGCATGCGGCGGAAAAAGTCGCTCATCTTGGGCGCCTTCTTCAGCTGGGCCTCTTCCAGGACGGAACAGAAGATGCGGGTGAGATCGCCCACCTGCTTGGCGATGAGGAAGTAGTGGCGCATGAACTGTTCCACATGGCGGTTGTCGCCGCCATCCTCATAGCCCATGCGCACGGCCATCTCGGCCTGCTTGTCGAAGGTCAGCTTGTCGTCGCCGCGCTTGGTGAGAAAGTGTAGGTGGCAGCGCACGGCCCAAAGGAAGTCCTCGCACGCGCGGAACTGCTTTTCCTCCTGCCTTGTGAACACCCCGGCCTTGACGAAGTCCAGGTCCTCCTCGGCCCCATAGACGAACTTGGCAATCCAGAACAGCGTGTGCAGATCGCGCATGCCGCCCTTGCCGTTCTTCACATCCGGCTCCACCAGATAGCGCGAGGCGCCTGATCTGATGTGGCGGTCGTCGCGCTCTTGCAGCTTGGTGGCGATGAACGCCTTGGCAGCGCCCCGGGCCTTCACCAGGTCTTTGCGGTAGCGCACCATTAAGTCTTCAAACAGCGCCTTGTCGCCCCACAGATAGCGTGATTCCAGCATGGTGGTCAGAATGGTGGAGTCGGTGGCCGACAGGCGGATGCACTCATCCACCGAGCGGGTGGCGTGGCCCACCTTGAAGCCCAGATCCCACAGCATGTAGAGCATGTACTCCACCACGCTCTCACCCCAGGCGGTTTGCTTGTAGGGCAACAGGAACAACAGATCGATGTCCGACCCCGGCGCCAGCGTGCCGCGGCCATAGCCCCCTTGGGCCACCACGGAGATGCGTTCGGCATCCGACGGGTTCTTGGCCCGGTACACATGCACCACGGTGAAATCGTAGAGCACCTGGATCAGCTCGTCCTGCAGCCTGGACAGGGCCTCCGCACAGGCCGTGCCGTCCTGGTCCTCTGCAAAGCGCTGCTCGACAAAGGCGCGGCCTTGGGTCACTGCATCGCCCAGAATCTGCAGCGCGTTTTGCCTCAGCTCGCTTGAATTGTGGCCGCTTGACTGCCATTCGGCGGTCAGCGCATGGCGCAGCTCTTCGCCGTTGAAGGGTTTTGCGATGGGCGCAAGCTCGGTCATGGGGCCTGTCATAGCGCGATCTGCTCGGGGCGCCTAGAGCATGATCCACCAATGTTGTGTGCTCAATTCTGTCGTCCTCGGGTTTGACCCGAGGACCCAGGGCGGAAGGCTCGGAGTTCTGCAGCCTGGGCCCTCGGGTCAAGCCCGAGGGCTACATCAGGGGTGATCTTGCTTGGTCGCTTTGTCCTTCAGCGCGTAGATCAGCTCCAACGCTTCGCGTGGGCTGAGCTCATCAGGCAGGATGGCGGCCAGCATCTCGTCAAGCTCCGACGGCCCGCGCCGGGCGGGCGCCGCGCTTGGCCGGGCGGCGGAGAACAGCGGCAGGTCGGCGGCAAGATCGCCATGCGCACCCTGCTGGTCGCTTGATTCCAGAAGTGCCAGCACCTCCGTGGCCCGCGCCACAACGGCCTCCGGCAGGCCGGCCAGCTTGGCCACTTGAATGCCGTAGGAACGGTCGGCCGCGCCCGGGCCCACCTCGTGCAGGAACACCACATCGCCCTTGAACTCGCGCACCTTCATGGTGGCGTTGCCAAGCTGGCCCAAGCGCTCCGACAGGGCGGTGAGTTCATGGAAATGGGTGGCGAAGAGGGCGCGGCAGCAATTGACCTCGTGCAGATGCTCCACCGAGGCCCAGGCGATGGAGAGCCCGTCGAAGGTGGCGGTGCCGCGGCCGATCTCGTCCAGGATCACCAGGGAACGCTCGCTCGCCTGGTTGAGGATGGTTGCGGTTTCCACCATCTCCACCATGAATGTCGAGCGCCCGCGCGCCAGATCATCGGCCGCACCGACGCGCGAGAAGAGCCGGTCGATCACCCCGATATGGGCCGAGGCTGCCGGAACGAACGAACCGATCTGCGCCAGAATGGCGATCAGGGCGTTCTGGCGCAGGAAGGTGGACTTGCCTGCCATGTTGGGCCCGGTCAGAAGCCAGATGCGTTTGCCGCCATCGTCTCCGGTGCCGGCGGAAAGATTGCAATCGTTGGGCACGAACGGCGCCTCGCCGCCGCGTCTCAGCACCTGCTCAACCACCGGGTGGCGGCCTTGGGCAATCTCGAACGCCAGGCTCTCATCAACATTCGGCCGGCTGTAGCGGTTCTCCTCGGCAAGCTCGGCGAAGGCTGTGAACACATCGAGCCTCGCCAAGGCGGCCCCAAGCGCGCTGATCAGCTCGCCCTGGCCGGTCACCCGCTCAACCAGCTGATGGAAGATCTCCAGCTCCAGCCGCTGGGCCTTGTCGCCGGCGGCCAGGATCTTCTGTTCCAGCTCTGCCAGCTCGGTGGTGGTGAAGCGCATGGCGTTGGCCATGGTCTGGCGGTGGATGTATTTCGCCGTGTGGGGCTCCCCCATCAAGGTGGGGCCATGCTGGGCCGGCACTTCGATGAAGTAGCCCAGCACATTATTGTGCTTGATCTTGAGCGATTTGACCGCAACCTCGTCCGCATAGCCGGCTTGCAGCCCGGCGATCACCTTGCGGCTTTCATCGCGCAGGGCCCGGCATTCATCAAGCCCGGCGCTGTGGCCCGATTTCACAAAGCCCCCATCACGCGCCAGCAAGGGCAACTGGTCGCCCAGCACGCCGGCAAGATCAGCACCCAAGCCTTCATCTTCGGCGGAAAGAGCTGCCGCAATCTCTTCGGCCAGCGCCGGCGGCGTGGCCAAGCCGTGCTGCCCGCGCAATGTGTCCGCCAAGGCCCGGGCGGCGCCGAGCCCGTCGCGCACGCCTGCCAGGTCGCGCGGGCCGCCGCGCCCCACGGTGAGGCGCGAAAGGGCACGGGCGAGATCCGGACACGCCTTCAAGTGGCCGCGCACCTCAGCGCGCAAGCCCGACTGGTCAAGGAAGTAGGCCACCGCATCCTGGCGTTGGGCAATCGCCGGTACATCCTGAAGGGGTGCGGCCAGCCATTCGCTGAGGAGGCGCCCACCGGCGCCGGTGACGCTTCTGTCGATCACCGAGAGCAGGCTGCCCTTGCGTTCGCCTGAAAGGGTGCGCACCAGCTCCAGGTTCGTGCGGGTGGCCACATCGATCAGCATCACCGCATTTTGCGCCGCCACCACGGGCGGGCGGATGGCCGGCATGGCCCCAACCTGGGTCAGCGACACATATTCAAGCAGACCGCCGCAGGCGGCGATCTCGGCCCGCCCGAAATGGCCGAAGCTGTCCAGCGCCGCCACGGCGAAGAACTCTTTCAGCCGGGCCTCGCCGGCCCGGCTGTCGAACCGGCTGGCGGGCAGGGGCGAGATCGCGGCCCCGCATTCTGACAGGGCCTGGGCGACATCGGCTTCGGCCAACAGGCTGTCGGCCACGATCACCTCGGAAGGCTCGATGCGCGACAGTTCGGCCGCCAGGCGGCCCTGGCTGGTGGCGGTGACGGAAAAGGCGCCGGTGGAAATGTCGATCCACGCCAGGGCCAGGGTGCCGTCGCCCTTGTGGCGGGCCAGGGCGGAGAGGAAGTTGTTGCGTTTTGCGTCCAAAAGGCTGTCTTCGGTCAGCGTGCCCGGGGTCACCAGGCGCACCACCTCGCGGCGCACCACGGCCTTGTAGCCGCGCTTCTTGGCTTCGGCCGGGTCTTCGGTCTGCTCGCACACGGCCACCTTGTGGCCAAGCCGGATCAGGCGCTGCAGGTAGTCGTCGGCGGCGTGCACCGGCACGCCGCACATGGGGATGTCTTCGCCGCTGTGTTTGCCGCGCTTGGTGAGCGTGATCCCCAGAGCCCGCGAGGCCACCTCGGCATCTTCAAAGAACAGCTCGTAGAAATCGCCCATGCGGTAGAACAAAAGGCAATCGGGATTGGCGGTCTTGATCTCAAGATACTGCGCCATCATGGGCGTGGGCGCAGCCGCGCCCTTTGCCTCAGGCGCTGCAACTGTCGCGTCGGCGGGTTCTGCGGCCTTTGCCGGTTCCATCACTCACCCCATCATCGAGCAAGTGTCCTCTTTACCAGACCCGGTGCGGGGCTGTCTTCACGCCCGTAAAGGATGTTCACAAGCGATCCGCGAGGCGCTAAGGTGATTGATCGTTTATGGGAGGATGCCCGGCATTTGCCGGGCGTTTTGGTCTTTGTGGAGCGTTAGGCAGCAAGATGGCAACCAAGAGTTCAGGCCCGGACCGGCCGCAGTTTACCGATCAGGAGGCCTTGCGCTTCCACCAGCGCGGCAAGCCCGGCAAGCTGGAGGTCAACCCGACCAAGCCCATGGCGACCCAGCGCGACCTGTCGCTGGCCTATTCCCCGGGGGTGGCGGTGCCGGTCATAAAGATCGGCGAAGACCCGGATGCGGCTTATGACTACACCGCCAAGGGCAACATGGTGGCGGTGATCTCCAACGGCACCGCCATCTTGGGGCTGGGCGATCTGGGCCCGCTCGCCGCCAAGCCGGTGATGGAGGGCAAGGCGGTTCTGTTCAAGCGCTTTGCCGATGTGGACAGCTTCGACATTGAGGTCGACACCAAGGATGTGGACGAGTTCGTCAACTGCGTGCGCTATCTGGGCCCGGCCTTCGGCGGCATCAATCTGGAAGACATCAAGGCGCCGGACTGTTTCATCATCGAGCAGCGCCTGCGCGAGATCATGGACATTCCGATTTTCCATGACGACCAGCACGGCACGGCCATCATCACCATTGCCGGCCTGATCAACGCGCTGGATCTCACCGGCCGCGACATCAAGACCGCAAAAGTGGTGTTCAACGGCGCGGGCGCCGCCTCCATCGCGTGTGTGGAACTGCTCAAGGAAATGGGCATGCCCCACAACAATGCTATTCTGTGCGACAGCCGCGGCGTCATCTATGCGGGCCGCCAGGCCGGCATGAACCAGTGGAAGTCGGCCCATGCGGTGGAAACCGATGCGCGCACCCTGGAAGAGGTTATGAAGGGTGCCGATGTGGCGCTCGGCCTGTCGGTGAAGGGGGCCTATACCCCTGAGATGATCAAGTCCATGGCGGACAACCCCATCGTCTTCGCCATGGCCAACCCGGACCCGGAGATCACGCCGGAAGAGGTTGCCGCCGTGCGCGATGATGCCATCATGGCCACCGGCCGGTCCGACTATCCCAACCAGATCAACAATGTTCTGGGCTTCCCGTACATCTTCCGCGGCGCTTTGGATGTGCGCGCCACCACCATCAACGGCGCCATGAAGATCGCCGCCGCCGAAGCGCTGGCAGAACTCGCCCGCGAGGACGTGCCCGACGAGGTGGCCGCCGCCTATCACGGCAATCGGCCGATCTATGGCCCGGGCTATCTCATCCCCGTGCCGTTCGATCCCCGGCTGATCAGCCGGGTGCCCAAGGCCGTGGCCAAGGCGGCGATGGATTCAGGCGTTGCCAAGAAGCACATTGCCGATCTGGAAGCTTATGAGATCGAACTCTCCGCCCGGCTTGATCCCATCGCCGGCACCCTGCAGGGCATTCTGGACAAGGTGCGCGACAACCCGCGCCGGGTGGTGTTTGCCGAGGGCGAAGAAGACCGCATGATCCGCGCGGCGAACTCGTTCGCCTCTGCCGGGCTGGGCGAGGCCATTTTGATTGGCCGAGAAAAGGAGATCAATCAAACGGTGCAGCACACCGGCATTGAGCTGCACCCCTCGGTGACGTTGCTGAACGCCAGATTGTCTGACCGCAATGCCGACTATGCGGACTACTTCTACAAACGGATGCAGCGTTCCGGCTTCCTTCACCGCGACTGCCAGCGCCTGGTGAACAATGACCGCAACATCTTCGCCGGCTGCATGGTGGCGCTGGGCGATGCCGATGCCCTGGTCACCGGCATCACCCGCAACTACACGGTTGCGCTCGACAATCTGCGGCGCGTGATCTCGCCCAAGCCGGGCCACCGGCCCATCGGCGTTTCCATGGCGCTCTGCAAAGGCCGCACGGTGTTCATCGCCGACACCACGGTGCATGAGATGCCGGATGCTGAAGAGATGGCCGACATTGCCGTTCAGGCGGCCGGTGTTGTGCGCCGCTTCGGTTATGAGCCAAGAGTGGCGTTCCTCTCCTACTCCACCTTCGGCCATCCGCGCGGCGAGCGCTCCGATGTGGTGGCAGAGGCTGTGCGCGTGCTGGATGCCCGCGGCACGGCGGATTTCGAGTATGAAGGCGACATGGCCGCGGATGTGGCGCTCTCCATGGATGCCATGGCGCCCTATCCGTTCTGCCGCCTGACCGCGCCGGCCAATGTTCTGGTCATGCCGGCGGCCCACTCGGCCAGCATCACCACCAAGATGCTGCAGCAGCTTGGCGGTGCCACCATCATCGGGCCGTTCCTGGTGGGCTTTGAGGCGTCGGTACAAATCGCCCCGCTCTCCGCCACGGCGTCCGAGCTGGTGAACATGGCGGCGATTGCGGCGTACGACATCACCGGTTAGGTGGCATTTTGCCACTAAATGGATGATTTTTTTGGAGCGGGGCTCTGGGGGAAAGACGATTATGCGGAGGCCGGCGCCCCGAAGCGGTTGAAATAGCGTGGGTTGATGGCCGAGACCGGAAGGATGATCAGCACATCGGTGGTGTTGAACTGATGGTCGACCACCGCCCCGTCGCCCACATAGCCGCCGAGCCTGAGATAGCCCTTCACCAGGGGCGGGATGGCTTTGAGCGCGCGCTTGGTGTTCAGCCTGTCCGGCGCCACTTGATCCATCGCCACCGCTTGTTCGGGGTGCGCCGGCACGCGCCACGGCTCCGGCGCCAAGTGGTTGTGATGCAGATAGGCCAACGGTTCGGCCAGCGCGCGCACGTCCGTGCCTTCCAGACTGGCGCAGCCGATCATCACGTCCAGCCGGTGGGCGCGCACATAGTCCCAGATGCCCTGCCACAACAGCTCGATGATCCGCTTGGTGCGGTATTCGGCCAGAACGCAGGAGCGCCCCAGCTCCAGGAAACGCAAACCCGGCTTGACGGCCAGGAGACGCGCCACGTCGAACTCGCCTTGCGAATAGAACGCCTGGCCCGGGCCCAGCCGGTCCTGGCGCAACAGCCGGTAGGTGCCCACTGCCCGGGCGCCGTCACGCACCAGAAGGTGGTCGCAGATCTCGTCAAAGCCGTCCGCATCCAGCTTGTTGGCGAGAGCCTGGGCGTTGGCACTCGCGCCGCCATCTTCGAAGAAGACCTTATAGCGCAGGGCCAGGCAGGCGTGGCGTTCGGCCTCCGTGGCGGCGACATTCAGGGTGATGGACCCACGCTCCAGCGAGACCTTCCGCTCCGCTTCGCCGGCGGCGCTCATTGCCAGTTGAGAATGTGACACCTTTGGCCGCCCATCTGGTTCATCTCAGACCGGCGTCAGTTTGATACCAGAAGCTTGATCCAGTCAATTGTTGCCGGTCACGTCCTGCAACACGGCGGCCAGATCGTCCGCATCGAACGGCTTGGCCAGATAGGCGTTCATGCCGGCCTCAAGACACGCCTCGCGGTCCTCCGGCATGGCGTTGGCGGTGAGCGCCACGATGGGAATGGCGCCATCGGTTTCTGCCTCCAGCTCGCGGATCTGCCGTGTGGCGCACAGGCCGTCGAGCACGGGCATCTGCACGTCCATCAGGATGGCGTCGGGCAGATCGTCTGATTGCTCGGCCAGATCGGCGCGGATCCTGTCGACCACCTCCTGGCCGTTGCTCAACCGGCCTGCGCTGTGGCCGGCGTTCTCCAGAACTTTGAGCGCCAGCATGGCGTTGAGCGGATTGTCCTCCACCAGCAGGATGTCGAGCGCCACGTGGTCGGCTGCCGGCTTGGGCGTCTTGGCCGGTTTCTTGGCGGCCGCGCCATGGCCGGTCTGAGGCGAGAGTTCGCGCTTCAGGGTGGACTGCCGGATGGGGGTCACGAGATATCCGGAAAAGCCCAGACCGGAGCCATCGCCAATCTCCCGGCGGGCCGACGGCGGCATCACCACGAGCGAGTGCTTGGGCCGCGCGCGCGTGGGCTTGTAGGTGCCGGCCATGTCCGGCCCGCACACCAGACACTCCGGTTTGCTGAGCTGCACCATGGCATCGAGCGCATGGGCGCTGTTGGTCCACTTCACCCGGCCGCCCCAGCTCTCAATATAGCCTTGGGCACATTCCCTGGTGGCCTCATCCAGGCCGGCCAGAATGTAGATCTTGCCCTCTAGCGGGCGCTCGCGCTCCGGTTTGGCCGTTTCCTCCCGCGGCAGGTTCACGGCAAACGAAAAGCTTGAGCCCTGGCCGGTTTCGGAGCTTACCGCCAGGCTTCCGCCCATCAGCTTCACCAGCTTTTGCGAGATGGCGAGCCCCAGCCCCGTGCCGCCATAGCTGCGGTCGTGGCCGCTGTCGGCCTGGGTGAAGGCTTGGAACACCTTTTCGGTTTCGTCCTCGGTCATGCCGATGCCGGTGTCCGACACGGTGATCTTGACGCTGCTGGAGCCGGGCTCGGCCTCGGCGCTGATCTTCACGCAGCCCTCGTCGGTGAACTTGGCGGCGTTGCCCGCAAGGTTGAGGAGAACCTGGCGCAATCTGGCTGGATCGCCCACCACTTTGCCGGCAAGCCGAGGGTCCACATAGCAAGCAATGTCCAGCCCCTTTTCATGCGCCCGGGGGGCGAGCAGCTCACACGTGCTCTCGACCACCTCCACCAGATCGAACGGCTTGATGGACAGTTCCATCTTGCCGGCCTCGATCTTGGAAAGATCCAGAATATCGTCGATCAGCGAGACCAGGGCGCGGCCGGAATCCTGAATGGCCTCGGTGTAGGATTCCTGTTCCGCCGTAAGCTCGGTGCCGCGCAGCAGCCCGGCCATGCCCAGAACCCCGTTCATGGGCGTGCGGATCTCGTGGCTCATGGTGGCCAGGAATCCGGACTTGGAATGGCTGGCCGCCTCGGCCGCCTCCTTGGCCACGGACAGATTGTGCATCACCGATTTGAGCTCGGTGATGTCGCGGCCCGAGCTCTGGATCTCGAGCAACTCGCCGGTTTCCTGATCGATCAGGCCATAATCTTCCCACAACACCCAAAGGGTTCCGGTCTTGGTCTTGATCTGCTGTTCGTAGCGCACCCGATGGGGCGGTTTTTCCAGCGCGTCCGGCAGCGGTGTTGCCTGGCCGTCCAGCACACTCAAGCCCAGCCGGCGGCCACACATCTCATCGCCGGTCTTCTTCAAAAGCTTGGCCAGATTGTTGTTGGCGAAGGTGACCACACCATCGGGTTTCCGCCGCACGATCAGGTCCCCTTGCGCTTCCACCAGGCCCTGGTAGCGCGCCTTGGCCGCTTCCAGCTTGGCGGTGCGCTCGCGCAGGCTTGCCACGCGGGCCCGTGTAATCATCCAGGCTGCGGCCACACTGAAGGCCGAGATCAGCGCGATCCCAAACGCCAGCTTGAGCGTCATGGTGTTGCTGTCCGGCAGATAGAAATAAGAGACCAGCAACACCAGCATGGGGATCATGCTGAGCCCGAATACGCCGCTCAAGCCCAGATCGAGCCAGTCCCGGTCGGCGCTGCGGCGCCCGCCCGGCAGCAGCCGGCGGTGCAGCGTGCGGCGCTCCTCGATCGGTACGGACGCAATCGTGTCCATGGATGTGTCGGTGCTCGTCATCTGTTGCCTGGTGATCTCAAAAGTCTTCCCCAGGCAGCACCTTGCCATAACGGGCTTGAGAAACCTTGAATCGGCCGTGCCACATCAGGACGCGGCCAGCAAAAAATTCGTCACTTGGTTTCCATTGTGAAGACGCCGTCCCAGTCCTTCGGAGGGGGCGTTTCCTTGAACGCGGCCAGGCGCTCGTCGAACAGATCGTAAAGGCCGGAGAGCCGGAACTTCTCGCCGCTCTGGCGGCAGGCTTTGATGAGCTTTCGGGCCTGGGGCCACTTCATGGCGCGGTAGGCGGCCAGCAATTGGGTGTGGTTCTCCTCATGGGCCTGAAAGTCGGGATCGCGCAGGGTTTCATCGGTGCCGATGATGGTGAAGATCACTTCCGGTTCGGTCTTGCCCTTCACCCGGATGGCGTCCAGCTCCAACAGAGCGAACTTGCCCTTCACCTTGTCAGCGCTGTTCTGGCCGATGATCGTGTCCACCCCATAGCCCTTGGTCTGGCCCTCCAGCCGGGCGGCCAGGTTCACCGCATCGCCCAGCACCGAATAGTCAAAGCGCATGTCCGAGCCCACATTGCCCACCACGCATTCACCGGTGTTGATGCCCACGCCCACATGCAGCGGCAGGGATTCGCGCCCGGCCTGCTCGTCCTCGATCAGGCGTTCAGCGTTGAGCTTGTCAAGCGCCTTCAGCATCTGCAGCGACGACAGGCAGGCATGCTCGGCATGATCGGCATCGTCCAAGGGCGCGTTCCAGAAGGCCATGACATTGTCGCCCATATATTTGTCGATGGTGCCGTTATTATCCATGATCACATGGGAAAGCGGCGTGAGCAGGCGGTTGATCAGCCGCGTCAAGCCTTGCGGGTCGGACTTGTAGGTCTCCGAGATCGTCGTGAAGCCGCGCACGTCGCTGAACAATATGGTGAGCTCACGGGTCTCGCCGCCCAGGGTGAGCCTGTCGGGATCATCGGCCAGCTGGTCCACCAGGTCGGGCGAGAGGTACTGCCCGAACGCCCCCCTGATCTGGCGTCTTTGGGTTTCCTCGCGCATGTAGTTGAAGAACACCATGGCGGAGAAGATGATCAGCGCGGTGGCCAGCGGGTAGAACGCATCGAGCAGCACCCCTTGGGTGGAGAAGTACCACCAGGATGTGCCGGCCACGCCCGCCGCCATGGCGCCGCCGAGCACCAGAACGGTGAGCGCCCCGAACACCGGCGCCATGATGATGATGGCAAACGAAACCCCGACGGACACGGCAAGCTCGCTGACATGCGCAAAGTTCGGCCGCTTGAGCTGGGTCTTGGTGAGCAGGCTCTCCAGCACCTGGGCGTGGATCTCGACCCCCGGCAGAACGGGGTCAAGCGGCGTTGACTTGATGTCGAACAGGGCGGTGGCCGAGGTGCCCACCATCACGATCTTGTTCTTGACCCGTTCGGCCGGCACCTTCTTGTTCAGAAGATCAACTGCCGACACATAGCGTTTGCGGTCATGCTTGTTGAAGTGCACCCATAGGTGCGCATTGGCATCGGTTTGTATCTTCAGGCCTTTGACGAAGACCTCATTGACCCCGGCGGCATTGGCCCTGACACCCACCGCGCTGGAGCCGGTGAGAAGGCGCAGCATGTCCATGGTGATCGAGGGCACGATCTTGCTGTCCGCGTACTGCAGCAAAGGCACCCGGCGCACGATGCCGTCCCAGTCGGGCAGCACCGAAACCATGCCCCGGCCTGCCGCGTTATACTCAAGGATCGGAACGTTCCGCAGGATGCCCTTGTAGCTGAGCAGGCGGCTCGATGGGTCCTTGCCGATAGTGGCGATGCCCGTGGTCGGCGGGTTCTTTGCGCCCTTCCAGACCGATTCCTGATGATAGCCCGACTGGGCCAGCACAACCGCCTTGCGTTTGAACGCCAGCGCCAAGACCCCGTCATTGCTCGGCAGGGTCATCAGCCGCTTCTTGGTTTCTGCGTCAATGCTGCCCACACGGCGGGCAAACTCGGCCGGCGAGGTGCCGTCCGGCTCAGAGAACAGGATATCGAACGCCACGGCCACGCCCCCCAGCCGGGTGATCTCCAAGATCATGTCCGAGACCCGCGTGCGGGGCCAGGGCCACTGGCCTTCCTCGGCCAGGCTCTTGTCGTCGATATCGACAATGACCACCGGATAGCCCTTTTGCTCACGCGGCTGAAGCTGCTGATAGAAGTCGAAGACCTTGAGGCGCACCGCGTGCAGGGGCAGGGGGTTCCACACCTGCAAGGCCACGAAGAAGGTGAGCATGGTCAAGCCGAGCGCCCGGCCCGCGCCAATCCAGCGGCCGATCTTTTTCACGACTGATAGCATTCGGCGCCCCTGCCAAGATTAGCCTCGGAGTATATTGGCAATAATCTGAAGATGCGAGGGATTTGGACCAATCAGCCGCAAGTGTTCGTTTGGGCTAGAGCGAGATGAGGTCAAATGATTCAATTTGACCTCATCTCGCTCTAGGACGACACAGGTTCAAGAATGTCGTCGGCAATGGCAACCGCGGCCAACACCGCAGAGGACCCGGTTTGATAAGTATAGATGTCATATCCCTCAAATGCTGTGCTGCTCAAGAGCGTCCAGCTTCCCCCTTCGCCGGGCTCAAGGAAAACGGTGTCGTTCTCGGGCGTATCGCTGTCGATCACCAGATTATGCTCGGGCTTGTCGTCCGGTCCCAGAATCCCATCAAGGATCAGGTCGTCAAAGATGGCGTCCAGCTCCTCGTTCACGCCGTTTGAAAGCTGCTCGACAGTGTCGAAATCGACATAAAGCGTGTGTGCCTCGGCGCCCTTGAACTCGATGGTTTCAATGTTCTTGTACTGGGAGGAGCTGATTTCGCTGAAATCAAGTGAGGTGTCATCCAGCACCAGAGTGTCCTGGTCATCGCCCCCGTCAACCCGCTGGAACGTGTCGTCGCCCACCACCAGCCGGTCATCGCCGGCAAAGCCGAGGAGAATGTCGGCGCCGCCTGCGCCATCAATCTCGTCATCCTGGTAGCCGCCCAACAGCAGATCATTGCCGGTGGTTCCGGTCTTCGTCACCGGGTCCGGGGAGGCGGAGATGGTTTCAGCCGAGAACAAGGTAATCTGATCGTCGGTGGAGTTCAGATCACCGTCAAAATCGAACGTGGCAGTTGCCGTGAACTGGTTTTCCTCGCCCAAAAGATCGGCAATACCGGGCACATCGGCGAGCGGCAGGTCGGAATTCACACCATCGGGCTGCAGATCGGGCTTGGTGGCGATCTCAATCTGATTGCCCCCATCGGCCGCTAGCTTCAGTGAGAAGTCGGTCAACTGAGCCGCGAATATCGGTGTGCCGGAGAAAGCGGCGGAAAGGTCCTGCGCCGAGTTGACGATTTGTGCGTCCCCTGTGTTGTCGAGCTGGTTGAGCGTCCCGAGGTCGATCCCGGTACCAAACCCAAACGCCGACATGATTGCGATGTTTTGCAGATTGGCGGCCGTTGTTTGCCATGCGGTTTGTTCAACGAAGTCTACAATCGGTTCACCGTCCGAGGAGAAGAACAGGAAATTCTGCTCTCCCGCCGGCTGGCCTCCAAAGAAGCTTTCGACCGCAAGCAAAGCGTCATCGTAGTTGGTCCACCCCGCAGTGTAGGTAAAGAAATCCGGCGCGTTCAAGACAGCATCTGTCAACTCGGTCAGATCATAGGTCTCTACTGTTACGTTGGTGCCGAACTGAACGAGCTGCACGTCCACTTGTGTTTGCGAGCCGGCAAACTCCGTTCGAATATCGCGAATGGCGGTTTTGATGGCGTCCAACTGCCGGGTGTACTCCGCGCTTCCCAGGCTGCCGGACGAGTCAAAAGCGAACGAGACGTTGATCGCCGCCCCGGTCACTTCCGAGACATCGATTTCCACATTGGCGATACCGATGCCGCTGCTCAGCGGGCTGTCGCCATTGATCCCGAACGAGATGGTCTGGCCGTCGGGGGCGGTGAAGGTCTCCGTGGCCACCTCAACGGTCACGGTGGCAACGCTGACCCCGCCGTTATTGTCCCTGACCGTGAACTCGAATTCATCGAACCCCTGGAAGGCTTCATCGGGGAAGTAGGTGAAGGCGCCGTCCGGCTGGATTGTCACGAAGCCGTTCGACGGCCCGGTGTTGTTTTCCTCAGAGCTGAACGTGAAGGTGTCGTTGATGTCCGCATCTTCCACCTGCAGTTGGCCGGACGCTTGGGTTTCCGTATTGGTCTCAACGATCTGAGCTTGTGCCACCGGGTCATCGTTTTCGCCGTTCACGGTGATCAGCACCTCGGCTGAGGACTCCGCGCCTTCATCGTCGGTCATGGTGTACTCAACGCGCACCTCAGCGCTCTCGTCCACGCCGAGGTAGTCAAAGTCCGTGCCGGGGTCGAACTCCAGTTTATTGTCCACGATCGACACAGACCCGCCGGCGCTCTCAACCTCTCCGCCCTCCGACACGATGTAGGCTTGGGTGAGCAGGAAATTGCCAGGGTGGTCGCTCGCGTCGGCGTCCGTGTCATTGGCCAACACGTCGATCGTCTGCACCTGGTTCTCGTCG
>CAJHYS010000367.1_pt1 | contig 37661 bp, 37 predicted proteins | sample 9198801 | NCBI WGS metagenome assembly CAJHYS01 (sample SAMEA7708368, study PRJEB35096) | sediment metagenome | biome: marine neritic benthic zone biome [ENVO:01000025]; feature: sediment [ENVO:00002007]; material: shallow marine sediment [ENVO:03000034] sea grass bed [ENVO_01000059] ...
GCTCTATACCTTCTTCATCCAGCCGCTCACCTCCACCTATTCCATTGCCGAATGGCTGATCAAGGCCACGCCGCTCCTACTGTGCGCCTTGGGGCTGACCGTCGGCTTTAGAGGCAATGTTTGGAACATCGGTGCCGAAGGCCAGCTGACCATGGGGGCGATCGCCAGTGGCGGTGTTGCCCTTGCCGTCTACGGCAATGACGGCCCCTGGCTGCTGCCCTTGATGTTGCTGGCCGGCGGTTTGGGGGGCATGGCGTGGGCTGCCATACCCGCCTTTTTGAAGACCAGGTTCAATGCCAACGAAATTCTGGTCAGCCTGATGTTGACCTATGTGGCGATCCAGATTCTGGGCCATCTGGTGCATGGGCCCTGGCGCAGCCCGGAAGGGTTCAACTTTCCCGAAACCCGCACCTTCGGCGACTGGGGCCAGCTTCCCATCTTGCTGACGGGAACCCGGCTCCATGCCGGAGTGTTCGTTGCGCTGGCGGTGTTTCTCGGCGTTTGGCTCTTTCTCTCCCGGTCGTTCCAGGGCTTCAAGGTTTCCGTGGCCGGCCAAGCCCCTGCGGCGGCGGCCTATGCGGGCTTCAGCAACAAGTCGGTGGTTTGGCTCGCGCTGTTGGTGTCGGGTGCCACGGCCGGACTGGCGGGCACTGTGGAAGTGATGGGCACCATCCAGCAGCTGCAGCCGGTGATTTCCCCAGGCTACGGATTTGCGGCCATCATCGTGGCGTTTCTCGGCCGTCTCCACCCGGTGGGCGTGGTGTTGGCCAGCTTGCTCATGTCCCTCATGTACCTGGGCGGGGAGTCCCTGCAGATGAACATGAACCTGCCCTTGGCGGTGACCGGCGTGTTCCAGGGCTTGTTGCTGTTCTTTGTGCTCGGGTCCGACGTGCTGGTGCGCTACCGCATCAGGCTGGTCCGCGGCGGCGAGGCGGAGACCGCGTGATGGACGGGCTGGATGCCGCAATCACCGTTCTGGTCGGCGCCATAAGAGCCGGGACGCCATTGGTGTTTGCCGCGCTAGGCGAGCTTGTCACTGAGAAGTCGGGTGTCTTGAATCTGGGTGTGGAAGGCATGATGCTGGTTGGCGCCGTGGTCGGTTTCATGGCCACCGTGACCACCGGCAACGTCTATATCGGTATCCTGGCCGCCGTCCTGGCGGGCATGTTGATGTCATTGGTCTTCGGCGTTCTCACCCTCTCGCTGATGACCAATCAGGTGGCCACCGGCCTGGCACTGACCATCTTCGGCGTCGGGCTTTCGGCCTTCCTGGGCATCAAATATGTGGGCACCCCGATCAGCGGTCTCAAACCGGTTGACCTGCCCGTGCTCTCTGATCTGCCTGTCATAGGCCCTTTGCTCTTTGGCCATGATCTCTTGATCTATTTCTCATTTGCCCTGTTTGCGGCCGTGGCCTGGCTTCTCTATCGCTCCCGGGCCGGTCTGGTTCTGCGGGCGGTTGGCGAGAGCCATGATGCCGCCCATGCCTTGGGTTATCCGGTGATCGTGATCCGCTATCTGGCGGTGCTGTTCGGCGGTGCCTGCGCCGGACTGTCGGGGGCCTACTTGTCTTTGGTCTACACGCCGCAATGGGCAGAGAACATGACCGCGGGGCGTGGCTGGATCGCCCTGGCGCTGGTGGTGTTCGCGACCTGGCGGCCTGGACGGGCGATGGCCGGCGCCTACCTCTTCGGCGGCATCACGATCATGGGCCTGCATGTTCAGGCCTTGGGCTTTGAAGTTTCGTCCCACCTCGTGGCCACGTTGCCCTATATTGCCACAATCATCGTGCTTGCCCTGATCTCGCGGGACGCAACCAAGATCCGCCTGAACGCCCCGGCCTCGCTGGGCAAGCCGTTCCATCCGGCGGCGTAACTGGGCCTGAGCATAGCTGATGAACAAACCGCTCTGGATTAAGAACCCGCGTTCCCTTCTCGCTGAAAACGCGGGCGGCGGGCTGGTTGTGGCCAATGGAAAGATCGTTGAACTGGTGCCGGCGGGCGCGGCGCCGCAATCGGATGCAGATCATGATGTGTTCGATGCATCGGCCCATGTGGTTCTGCCGGGTTTGATCAACACCCACCACCACTTCTATCAAACCCTCACGCGTGCCTTCCGTCCGGCGCTCAACAAGGCACTGTTTCCCTGGCTATGCGCGCTTTACCCGGTTTGGGCCAAACTCACACCGGAGATGGTGCATCTCTCCAGCAAGCTTGCCTTGGCGGAGCTGATGCTGTCGGGCTGCACCTGCGCGGCCGATCATCATTATCTCTTCAACGATGCGATCGGGGATGCGATCGACATTCAGGTTGAAGCGGCGGGCGAACTCGGCATCCGGGCGGTGCTGACGCGTGGGTCCATGAGCCTTTCTGAAGACGATGGAGGGTTGCCGCCGAGGCAGGTGGTTCAGGAGGCAGACGCGATCCTGCAGGATTCAGAGCGGCTGATCGCTGCGCATCATCAAGCCGGCGATGGCGCGATGGTCCAGATTGCTCTGGCGCCGTGCTCGCCCTTCTCGGTCAGCGAAGAGCTGATGAAACAGACGGCCGCACTTGCGCGCCGTCATGGCGTGCGCCTCCACACCCATTTGGCCGAGACCGAGGATGAGACCAATTTCTGTCTGGAGAAATTCGGCGCGCGCCCGCTCGATTATCTGGAACGTTTGGACTGGATCGGCCCTGAGGTGTGGCTGGCCCACGGCATTCATTTTGACGACAACGAGATTGCGCGGATGGGGTCGGCCGGCATGTCGATTGCCCATTGCCCTTCGTCAAACATGTATCTCTCATCGGGCATCTGCCGAACCCTGGAGCTTGAGGCTGCCGGGGTTGCGGTGGGGATCGGGGTGGACGGCTCGGCATCCAATGACGGCTCAAACCTCATTCAGGAGGTGCGCCAGGCACTGCTGTTGCAAAAGCTTCACTATGGCGCCGAAAAGGTCGATCACACACGCGCCTTCACCTGGGCCACCAGGGGGTCTGCAGATTGTCTGGGACGGGCCGATCTAGGGCGGCTTGAGGTCGGTGCCGAGGCCGACCTGGCGCTGTTCAAGCTTGATGAGCCACGCTTTTCCGGCGCGGATGATCCACTTGCAAGCCTCATTATCTGCGGTGCGGTAAAGGCCGACCGGGTGATGGTGAAGGGCAATTGGCGCGTTATCAATGGTGCCATCGACGGGCTTGATATGGACAAGCTTATGAACGACCATTCGGCGGCGGCGAAAGATCTGCGGGACGCAGCGGCTGCAGCCACAACGGGGGCAGAGGCGATCCGGTTCTAATCGGGCCGGATCCACCAGAAGATTAAGTCATGACACAATCGATCACTTTGACGGTGCGCGAACTCAAACGATCCACCTTCGCGCCTTATGGCGACATCATCGAGACCGATGGGGTCAGGTCGTTCATGATCAATCAGGGGACCACGGAGCGGTTTCACGATCTTGCTGCGGTGGATGTCTCCGAGCAAGGGGGGCGACCGCTCATCAGCATCTTTCGTGGCCAGGCCTTTTCTTTGCCCATACCCATCAGGATGATGGAACGCCATCCGCTAGGCTCTCAGGCGTTCATCCCGATCACGCCCTATCCCTGGCTGCTTGTGGTGGCGCCGGCGGAAAAGGACGGAACGCCGGGCGTGCCTGAAGCCTTCGTCGCCGGCTCCCATCAAGGGGTCAGCTACCGAAAGGGCGTGTGGCACCACCCGCTTCTCTCCCTGCAAAAGACCTCCGACTTCTTGGTGGTGGACCGCGGCGGGGAAGGTGAAAACTTAGAAGAATTCACCTTCAGTGAAGGTGGTTACGCGATCGAGACCTTGCCGCATGGCCCCCGCTAATTGGTGGAGACAAGCCGGAAGCACAGCATTTTAGTAATGTTCTGCAAAAGCTTGGCGGCAATTGTCGGCTGATTTTCCATCAATGAACGCAGTGTGGGTTCGCTCAAGCTGATCACCCGCACATCCTCCGTCGCCGCATAGACATCCAGCGTGCGCGGCAGGCCCAGGAAGAACGCGATGTCGCCGAACATGTCGCCCGCCGACAAGATCGCCTTCACCTCATTGTCGGTCCTGACTTCCAGGGTGCCCGACAGCACGACGAACATGTTCTGCGCCACGTTTCCTTTCTTCAGCACGCGGTCGCCGGGACTGCACTCAATCACATTGCTTTTGGCAAGGCAGAGCTGGATTTCATCATCGGTCAGTCCGTCAAACAGCCTGGTCCGGCCATCCTCGAACCGGGTGAGCGCGCCGGACAGTGCCGCCCAATAGGTGGGCATTGAAATCAGCCGCTGGCTGAGCACCCCCTTGCCGCCGGCAAGCAGTTCATCCAAGCCCTCTGGCACCTGCGCATCGTCGCCATAGTCGGTCATGGCCCGAACGACCGGAGACTTGATGTCCCTCAGATAGTCCAGGTCCTCCGGCACGAGCACCAGCGGCACCAGATAGCCGGTTTCCGGGCTGTTGACGTTTCGCTTTGTGTAGGGCCGGAAGCCCAGCCCCTGATAGACATTGAGCAGATGCGGTTCGCAGTCGCCGAACACCAATTGGATCCGGCGCTCATTGACGAACGACAAATATGAGGTGAACAAGCGGAACAGCAGGTTGCTGCCGCGATAGGACGGCTCGATCATAAAGCGCTCACCGATCACGATCTTGTCGGCAGATACCCTGTCCAGAAACGGTTTCAAATCATATTGCTCTATGTGCCGGTCGTTGATCGCGCCATCTCCGCCCCAGGTGAGGCGCATGGTGCCCACGACCTTACCGCCGGACAGGGCATGGAAGATGTGGCCGGCCTCGTCATCGGGTTCGGTGAGGCGCTTGTTCTCATGGTCCGCGATGGATCGATACCGGTCCATTTCCTCCACGTAGATCCGGTAGCGAAAACGATAGACCGCGTCGCGCTCCTCCGGCGTGAGGGCCGGGCCGATTGTGATTTTTTCAGTCGAACGTGTCATTGCAGCAAACTTTATCCCCCACCGGACCATTAGGATTATCAAGTTTGACATCCTAATCACAGCGGGCAATGTTCAGGTATGGCGGAGTTTGAGTTTTCCGACAATGACCTGGTGATCCATGACGGCAGGCAGTCCGAAACGGCAGCCGCGATCCAGCGCGGCACGGGCCGTATGCTGCGCGAGGCCGGTTTTGCCTGGATCCCGGAATTGCCGCTGGTGACTGGCCGGCGGGTCGACATCCTCGCGGTCAACAAAACCGGATTGATCTCGGTGATTGAGATCAAATCATCGGTGGCCGATTTTCGCGCCGACCATAAATGGCACGAATATCGGGAATTCTGCGACCGGCTCTATTTTGCCGTGACACCGGATCTTCCGCAGGAGATTTTGCCTGAAGAAACAGGGCTGATCGTGGCTGACGCCTATGGTGCGGAGGTGCTGAAGGAGGCGCCGGAACATAAAGTGAGTGCGGCGCGGCGCAAGGCGGTATTGCTGCGTTTTGCGCGGGCCGCGGCCCTGCGCCTGCAGGGCGTGCATGATCCGTTGCTTTAGCGCGGCGCCCGCTTGGCCAGAATGCGCTGCAGGGTGCGCCTGTGCATGTTCAGCCGGCGCGCGGTTTCCGACACATTGCGGTTGCACAGCTCATACACCCGCTGAATGTGTTCCCAGCGCACGCGGTCTGCCGACATGGGGTTTTCAGGCGGGTCCGCCTTGTCTTGGGGGTTGGCCAACAGCGCGTTTAATACATCGTCGGCATCTGCCGGTTTGGCCAGGTAGTCGATGGCGCCAAGCTTCACCGCGGTGACCGCCGTCGCGATGTTTCCATAACCGGTGAGCACGATGGCTCTGGCTTCCGGCCGGGCCTGGTTCAGGGTTTTGATCACATCGAGCCCATTGCCGTCTTCCAGCCGCATGTCGACCACGGCAAAGGCTGGTGGCGACTTTTTTACATGAGCGATGCCCTCGGTCACCGTGTCGGCAATGATCACCTCAAACCCGCGCGTTTCCATGGCCCGGCCGAGCCGGTTCAGGAACGGCTTATCGTCATCGACGATGATCAGGGTTTTGTCCTGAAGTTTTGCGATTGTTTCGCTGTGATCAGTCATAGTCTTGGGCCCGGCCTATAGGTCTGTGCGACAAGTCAATCAATATAGGAGAAGAATGAACGGATGTGTACCGCAAGTTCCGTCTCGCTTAAAGCCCTTTAGAGCTCTGTTTGCGTGTCGAGAAATGGAAGAGGCCAGGTGACGATGGCCAGGGCGCCCCTCTCCGGAGGTGGCCGTTGGGCCAGTGTAACCGTTGCACTGGAACGCTCCAGAAGGGTTTTGGAGATGAAGAATCCAAGCCCCATGCCCTGGTGGTCATCCTTCAGATCTTCGAAGTTTCCGGCATAACCCGGCCGGGTGGTCACATAGGGCTCGCCCAAGCGGTCGATCACATCTTGCGAGATCCCCGGCCCATCATCGCGGATGGCCAAACGCAAATGGTCGTTCGACCAACTCGCTTCAATCTCCACGCAGACTTCGGCAAAGTCGACCGCGTTTTCCAAAAGATTGCTGAGCCCGAACAGAATGCCGGGATTTCTGGGCAATACCGGCTCAGGGGAGTCTTCTTCTGGGTCCAACACGTTTACATCGATACTGATCCCTGACCCTCTGAGCGGTTCGGCGATTTCTTCAAGCATGACCGAGATGGAGAATGAGGAGTGCATCGCATCGCCCGCATCGGAGCGTTTGGCGAGCTGAGCCAGGATCTCGCGGCACCGGGCAGCCTGACTGCCCAAGAGTTCAAGATCTTCCTGATAACTGGCCTCATCGGGAAGCTCCCGCTTCAGTTCTTTCGCCACCAGCTGAATTGTGGCCAGCGGGGTGCCAAGCTCATGGGCTGCCGCTGCCGCCAGCCCATCCAGCGCCGACAGCTGCTGTTCCCTGGCCAGAACCATCTCCGTTGCCGACAGGGCAGCAGACATTTGCCGGGTCTCTTCAGAAATGCGCCAGGCGAACATGGCGGCAAACGCCGTGCCGCACAAAACGGCGGCCCACACCCCCACCAGATAGACGCGCGGGAGGTTAAGCGCTTGCTCCGGATCCCAAGGCAGCGGCATGTGATAGAAGGCCAGGATGGTGGACGACGAAAATGCCAGGCCGCCGAGCAACAAGGTGCGCTCCAGCGGCAGGGATGACGCCGAAACCGTGACGGGCACCAGGAACAGGAAGGCGAACGGGTTCTGCAACCCGCCCGTCAGATAGAGCAAGACGGCAAGCTGAAGAATGTCATAGGCCAGCACCCAGGAGGCATGTTGATCGCTGAGGCGCACGTTGGCCCGGTGGCGCAGCCCTAAGAAGATATTGAGCCAGGCGGACAACGCGATGGTGGCGGCACAGAAGCTGAAGGGCAGAGGCCAGCCCAAGCCGAAATAGACCACCAGAATGGCGGCAAACTGGCCAAAGATGGCGAGCCACCTGAGCCGGATCAGTGTAAGCAGCCGCAAGCTCCCGCGGCGCTGCGCGAGAAGCTCTGATGAGCGCCATCGTGCCGGCCAGCGCTGGGAGCTTTGTCCTGTTGAAACGCTCGACATGGGTGCAGATTACAACAAACTGTGCGGGATGTCCGCCTCTGCCGATCCTGGGCCCGGCTTAAACACCAAGCGCCACACCGTCATGTCCCGGATCGGCACCGCCGCTCAACCGGTCCCCATCTATGCGGATGCCGTGGACCGCGGCAATGCCGAACGTCAGGGCGGAGCGCACCACCTCATAGCCATCCTGCTGCAGCGGCTCCACCACATAGCCGGGGATGCGGTTCATGATATCGATGGCGTTCGAGGTGGACGAGAACCGGGGGGCCGCCACCGCCTCGGAAGCGGACATGTCGAAATCCACGACGTTGAGCAGGGCTTGCAATACGCCCATGGCGATCTGCGTTCCGCCCGGCGCGCCCACAACATAGCGGGGCACATCATCCTTGAAGGCGATGGTGGGACAGACGGAACTGAACCGGCTCTTGCCAGGCGCGATGGCGCCGGCGGTTCCGGGCCTTGGATCGAACACGGCCATGCAGCCATTGTACATGAAGCCCAGACCGTCGCTGATCACGCCGGACGGCATGCCCAGAGAATGGGTCATGGTCACGCACATGCCGTTTTCGTCCACCACCGCCACATGGGTTGTGTCTTTGGGTTCCGGCGCACCGAGGCGTTCAACACTCATGCGTTCGCCTGCCTTGATGCGCCCAGCCAATTCAGCTGCATAGGCCTTGTCCGCCAGATGCGCGGGAATGTCCACAAAGGCCGGATCGCCCACATGGGCGTCCTTGTCGGCGGTGGCTGCCTTCATCGCCTCGCAAACGATGCGGATATACTCCGTGGAATTATGGCCCAGGTTGGAGAGGTCGAAGTTCTCCAGGATGTTGAGCATCTCCACCAGCATGATCCCGCCGCCCGGCGGATGGCAGGTGGCAATTGAAAAATCGCGGTAAGTGCCGCCAAGCGGCTCGTTGCGGGTGAGCTCATAGCTCTCCAGATCCGCCTTGCGGAGCAGGCCCCCATGGGCCTGCATGTCGGCGTCGATGCGGTCGGCGATTTCGCCTTTATAAAAAATCTCAGCACCATGCCGCGCGATCAGCGCCAGAGTTTGGGCAAGGTCCGGGTTGTGCACATGGGCACCAATCTTCTTCGGTGTGCCGTCCGGGGCAAAATAGATGCCCCGTCCCGTGGCGGAAAAGGCCAGCCGTTCAGCCACCTGCACCCGGCCAAGGTCGGCCCCATGGGTCCACCAATAGTGCACATGCGGGCGCACAGAAAATCCGGCCTCTGCCTGAGCCACCGCCGGGGCGCAGATATCGGCCCACTCCCAGCTGCCATAGTCGCGGGCCACGTCGTGATAGGCCAGGAGCGAGCCCGGCGTGGTGATGGCCTGATAGCCCAGATCGTTCACATTGCCTTTGAGAATGAAGCCGAAGCCGTCCCGGGTTTCGCCTTCCAACAGATGCAGCCACATGTCCGGCGTGGCGCCGAGCGGTGTCTTGCCGTGGAAGTCGATGCACTCATGAACGCCGCGCCTTGGATCGTAAACCTGGCAGGTGCCGAACCCGGCAATGCCGCACATTTGCGGGTCCACAACCCCTTGCACCAGAGCGGCGGCCATGGCGGCGTCCACCGCATTGCCGCCGCGCATCAAAACCCGGGCGCCCGCCTCAGAGGCTTCCGGTTGGGCGGTGACGATCATGGCCTTGGGGTTTGCGCTCATGTGTTGAACTCCGGTTGCCGTTTAAGGGCGGTGGCGCAGAATGGTCAGGGCAACTGACTGGGCCCGGGGGACGATGGTGGCAAGTTCGAGATATTCGTCAGGGCTATGGTTCTTCCCGCCAACCGGGCCTACGCCGCACAGGGTCGGCGCGCCGACGGCGGCTGCAAAGCCGGAATCTGCACAGCCGCCTGAGAACTCGCCCTCGATCTGCAAACCGGCCTCGTGTGCGTTGGCCACATAGGTTTCAAACAGAGCTTTGGACTCGGCCGATTGCTTCATGGGCCGAAATTCACCGATGATGGAAAGGCGCGCCGTGGTGCCGGCCACGCTGCAGCTTTCCGCGATCTCGCTGACCGCGCCGAAGATCTCATCGCGCTCATCCGGCTCCACATAGCGCACGTCGATCTCGCACGTTGCCAAAGGCGCCACCGTGTTGACCGACTGGCCGCCGCTGATGAGCCCCACATTGACCGTCTGGCCCCGTTCAAGGTCGGTCAGCTTGTGCCAAGCCTGGATCTTGCGGGCGAGCTCTTCGATGGCGCTTGCGCCGTCCTGAATGTTGGCGCCGGAATGGGCCGCCTTTCCTTCCACCTCACAGCGCATGAAGATGCCGCCCTTGCGCCCGGTCACGATGTTGCCGGTCGGCCGTCCCGGTTCGGAGTTGAACACGGCACTCACATTTTGCGCTTCAGCCTCGATGTACGGCCGCGAGGTGGGCGAGCCGATTTCCTCATCGCCGGTGAAAAGGCCGACCAGTGGCGCAGGCGCGCCGCCGAACTTTGCAAAGGCCGCGAGAAGGAACGCATTCATCACCAGCCCGGCTTTCATATCCGAAACGCCGGGGCCATAGGCGCGTCCGTTTTCAATTGTGAACGGCCGGCGCGAAACTTCGCCCTTGGTGAACACCGTGTCGCGATGGCCCATCAGCAGGATGGGCCGGTTGCCTGTTTGGCCCGGGGCGGCGACGGTGGCCCGGTAGGCATCGCCATGGGTGTCGATGCCAATGGTCTCCACCGGGATCCCCTCAGCTTCCAGGAAACCCCTGATGAGGTCGCCCACGGCGTCGACGCCCGCCTTGTCGTAACTGCCGCTGTCTGTGTTCACCAGCCTTTCCAGAAGGCCGATCATCGCGCCTTCCTGTTCAGCCAGCCAGTTTGTGATCTGGGTCTCAGCCATCAATTGCCCTCCGGTATGTTGCCGGCACCGATGTCCCAATAGAGCCCGGTCATGATGGGAAGTGCCGTGCGGGTGACCGACATCAGGATGTGCTCATCCGGCGCATGCTGCGAACAGGCGGCATATGAGTGCGGTATCCAGATCGCCGGAAGACCAAGCAAGTCGGTGAACAGATCATTGCAAATGGAGCCGCCCATGCTGGGGATCATCGCCGGCGCGTCGCCTATTGTGCGCTCCATGGACTGGCGGACGCAACTCACCCAAGGGTGGTCGGGTTCGGTGCGCGAGGCGGCAAACCCTGCCGCGTTTTCAGGCGGCGGCCGCCCGATCTCCACCATCTCAAAGCCGTTCTCATCCAAATGCCTGCGAAGAGCGGGCAGAATGTTGGCCGCGTCCGTGCCGGCAAAATAACGCAACTGGCAATGGGCTTTTGCCCAGGGCGAAATGGCATTGACCGGGCTTTCCGGATTGCCCGATTTCATTGCCAAAACGGCAAAGCTGTTCCAGCTGTACACCTTCTCCGCCGGGGTCAGGCCGGGCTCGCCCCAATCCGGGTCGATCTCAGGCGCACCTGGCCCGGCTTCGATCACCAGTCCTTGAAGGGCATCTTTCACCGATTGCGGTGTGGGTGGCGGCAGCCAGTCCTTGATCTTGATTTGCCCGGTGGGCCCCACGATGCTGGCAATGGCGTGGGCCAGAATGGTCGCAGGATCGGCGATCAGCCCGCCCCAATTGCCCGAATGATGGCCACCGCTGCGCAAGTTCACGATAAGATCGAAATTTTCCGCGCCGCGCGCGCCCAAGGTGAGCGTCGGTGTTGCGGGGCTGACCCGCGGTCCGTCCGAGCCGATGAAGACATCAGCGGAAAAATCGTCCCGGTTCTGCTCCAAGACTTCGCGCAGGCCCAACGAGCCGTTTTCCTCGCCCATCTCGATCAGGAACTTGGAATTGTAGCCAAGCGCGCCGCGCTCTTGCAGCACCGAACGTGTGGCGGCCATGTTGATCGTGTGCTGGCCCTTATTGTCGGCCGTGCCGCGGCCATAGAGCCGGTCGCCGTCGCGGGCGATTTCCCAGGCACCCTTGCCTTTGGTCCACTGCTCTTCCAGGCCGATGATCACATCCCCATGGCCGTAGCCGAGCACGGTGGGCAGATCATCGCCCTCATGCAGCTCGGCCAGAAGGAAGGGGCCGCCCCGGCCCAGCGGATTGTCATATTTCCGGCAGGAAAACCCCATGGCTTCAAAGGCCGGAATGATCTCTTCGTCCAGATAGCCGTGCAGGGCTGGCAGGGTGTCGGGTTTCTGGCTCTCGGTGCGGTAGGCCACGCGCTTTGCGAGCTCTTCTTCAAACGTTCCGTTATCGAAATAATCGAGCGAACGGGCGATTGCCCCGTCTCGCGTGCCTGCGCTGCTCATGATGCGCGTTTTCCCTCGGTTTCATCGAAAAGGTGACATTCCACATGCCCGTCCGGCTGGGCGATGGGCACTGGAACCTGGCTGGAGCACTGCGCCTTGGCGTGAACGCAGCGTGGATGGAACGTGCAGCCGCTCGGCATCTCAAGCGGGTTGGGATAGGCCGCGCCCAAATGGGTGTCGGGCACACCGAGGCTCGGGTCGGGGGTCAGCACAGACTCCAACAGCGCGGTGGTGTAGGGATGCTTGGGCTTGGAGAACACATTGGCCGCATCGCCTTGCTCCACAATGCGGCCCAGATACATCACTGCCAATCTGGTGGCCATATGCTCCACCACGGCCAGGTTGTGACTGATGAACAGGTAGGTCAGCCCGAGCTCGGCGCGCAGGTCCTGCAGCAGGTTGAGGATCTGCGATTGCACCGACACGTCCAGCGCGGAGGTCGGCTCATCGCAAATCACCACCCGTGGCCGGTTGATCAGCGCCCGGGCAATGGCCACCCTTTGGCGCTGGCCGCCGGAGAGCTGGTTGGGATAATTGTTGAACACCCGCCGGGGCAGGCCCACCAGCTCCATCATCTCCTCTGCCCGCTTCTGCCAGGTCTCCGGCTCCGGGTCCCCTTGCACCTTCAGGGGAAGCGTTATGATGCTGCCGATGGACTTGCGCGGGTTGAGCGAAGAATAAGGATCCTGAAAAATCGGCTGGACGGTTTTGGCGACGCTTAGCCGGTCCATGGACTGCACCGGCTGGCCGTCCAGGTTCAGGGTGCCTGACGTGGGGCTGAGCAGACCGAGCAGCATCTTGGCCAGCGTGGTCTTGCCGCAGCCGGATTCGCCCACCAGCGCCAAGACCTCGCCGCGCGCCACGGTCAGGTTCACGCCGTTGACGGCATGCAGAGGCCGCTTGGGCCGCATGAAGCCTGACGACACCAAGAAGGTGCGGCGCACATCTTTGGCCTCAAGGACAATCTCGCTCATGCCGCCCCCTTATAGGAGACCGCTCCGGTTTCCTTGCGTGACAACAGGCAACGGAAGGCATGGCCGGCGCTCACGCCATCGCGCATGGGAACATCGCCCGAGCCGCACGGATCGTGCACCAGGGGGCAGCGCGAGGCAAAATGACAACCCGGCATCTCGCCGATGAGCGAGGGCACGATGCCTGGGATGGCGCCCAGCCGCTCGCCCGGCTTCGTCTTGCCGGGGATGGGGATGCAGTCCAGAAGCCCGCGGGTGTAGGGGTGGGCCGGAGAGGTGAAGACCTGCTCTGCCGTGCCGTTTTCCACGAACTGTCCGGCATACATCACGGCAACCCGGTCGGCGATCCTGGCCACCACGCCAAGGTCGTGGGTGATCAGGATCAGTCCCATGTCGACCTCGTCCTGCAGCTCGGCGAGCAACTGCAGGATCAGGGCGTGAATGGTCACGTCGACCGCGGTGGTGGGTTCATCGGCCATGATGAGGTCCGGCCCACACATCAGCGCCATGGCGATCATCACGCGCTGCCGGAGCCCGCCGGAGAGCTGATGGGGATATTGACCAAGCCGGCTTGCGGCCGCCGTGATGCCCACCTTCTCCAATAGATAGATGGCCCGGTCTCGCGCTTCGGCGGCGCTGACCGGCTTGTGACGCTGCAGGGCCTCGGACAATTGGGTGCCCACCGTGTAGGCCGGATTGAGCGAGGTCATGGGTTCCTGGAATATCATGCTCATGCGGTTGCCGCGCACATCGGCCATGGTGCGCTCGCGTGCATCTTTCAGCTCTTCGCCCGCCAGCACAATCCTGTCGGCGGTGCGTTCAGCCTTTTGCGGCAAGAGATCCATGATGGCCAGTGAGGTCAGCGACTTGCCGCACCCCGATTCCCCAACGATGCACAAGGTCTCGCCCCGGTCCACATGCAGCGAGATATTTTGCACCGGGTGCAGCATGCCCGACGAAACCGGGATCGACACCGCAAGATTGCTCACCTCTAGAATATGGTCTGTCATCAATGCGCGGCCTCAGTTCCGGTTCTCAGGCGCGGTCACATCGCGCAAGCCATCGCCCAATAGATTGATCGCCAGCACCAACGCAAACAAGGCGGCGCCCGGAATGGCGATGAGCCAGGAATCGAAAAACATCATGCCCTTGGCTTCTGCGATCATCAGACCCCAGCTTGGTGCGGGCGGCTGCACGCCGAGCCCCAGGAACGACAGTGCCGCCTCCAGCAAGATCGCATGCGCCATCTCAATGGTGGCGATGACGATCAGCGAGTTTGCGATATTGGGCATGATCTCGGCGAACAAAATGCGCGGCGTGGAGCAGCCCACGGCTTGAGCGGACGTGACGAAATCCAGATTGCGCACCTGCTGCGTCGCGCTTCGCATGACCACGGCAAAGCGGTCCCAGATCAACAAGCCCAACACCCAGATCACCATGGTGAGCGAGGAGCCCAAAATAGAGACCACGGCCAGAGCCACGAGCACCACGGGCATGGACAGCCTGGTGGTGATCACGAAGTTGATCACCATGTCCACCCGCCCACCAAAATAGCCGGCCAGCACCCCGAGGGTGGTGCCGATGATGCCCGAGATCAGCATGGCCGCAAAACCGATGAGCAAAGAGATGCGCGCACCGTGAAACAGCCGGGTCATGTAATCGCGACCGAGATGATCGGTGCCGAGCGGATGTTCCCAGGTTGCCTTGACACTGTCATGCCAGATGGGCGGGATCAGTTTGCGCGACAAGACCTGATCGTAGGGATCGCCCGGGGAGATCACCGGCGCAAAGATCGCCATCAGAAAGATCACCGCAAGCACGATGGCGCCGATCATGAAGCCGGCGTGGCCGAAGATGCGCTTGCGCATCAGCAAGCCGGGCGAGGGTTCCAGGATCTGCTGTCCAAGCTCGGCGGGGCGGTCTGGGCTGGTGGCATCGGTCATCTCAGGCCACCCTTATGCGCGGGTCAAGAAAGGCGTTCAGCATGTCGGCAAAGAAGGTCAGGAAAATGTAGAAGACGCTGAGCACCAGAACGATGGCCTGCACCATGGGAAGGTCGGCGCGCTGGATGGATTCCCAGGCCAGAAAGCCAAGACCGTTGATGGCGAATATGGTTTCGATCACGATGGATCCCCCCAGCATGAAGCCGAACTGTACGGCCGCAAGCGAAACCACCGGAATGATGGCATTGCGCAGTGCGTGCTTGAAGAGCACGGTGATGGGCCGCAAGCCCTTCGCCCGTGCGGTGCGGATATAGTCCGACGCCAGAACCTCCAGCATGCCGGCGCGGGTGAGCCGCATCACGGCCGGCGTCACGTAATATCCCAGCGCGATCGACGGCATGATGAAGTTCAGCCAACTGTCGGTGCCGGTGATCGGCAATAGCCGCCAGGTGATGGAGAACCATAAGATCATGGTGAGTGCGAACCAGAAGCTTGGCATGGCCTGGCCGATCACGGCGATGGTCAGGGCAACCCGGTCGATCGGGCTGTTGGGGCGGATGGCAGCCACAACACCAAGCGGGATCGACAGCACCAGGGCAAACCCCAGGGCGCAGGCGCCCAGCAGCATGGTGGTGGGCAGGCGTTCAAAGATCACGCTGGCCACATCCGATTTGAGATAGTTGGAGTGGCCCAGGTTGCCCTGCAGGGCGTTCCACAGCCAGTCGCCATATTGCACCACGATCGGGCGGTCGAAGCCATAGACCCTGCGGACATTTTCAATGTCTTCCTGGCTGGAGCCCTCGCCCGCAAGAGCGATGGCCGGGTCACCGGACAGATACATCATTGAGAACGCCAGGACCGAGACGGTCAACGCCACCAAAATGGCGACGCCAAACCGTTTCACCGCATAAATCAGCATGAGCTGCCCACCCTGAGGGACGAAGGAACCGGACGGCACACCGCCGACCGGTTCACCTTCATGAGGTTACTTCCATTTCGCCGTATAGAAGCGCGGGATCTCATCAGGCGTTGCCTTGAAGTCGAGATCCTTGGAATACGCATAGTACTTCGCATAGGTGAACATGGGCAGCCAGTAGAGCTCGCCGGCAATCCTGGAAAACGCCTTTTTGTAGTTCTCCTTGCGCACTTCTGCGTCGATGGAGTTGTCGGCGATATCGAGCATCTCTTTGGTGAGGTCGTCCTTCGCCGGATCGTCAGGCCCGTGCTTGAAGAAATGACTGACAATGGCCGACACATCAGGGATCGAGTAAGACCCCCACGTCATGTGGTTGATCGGTGTTTCGCCTTTGCGCACGATATCGCGCAAGGCGCGGTATTGCAGCCAGTTCAACTTGGCCTTGATGCCGACCTTGGCCAGATCGCCGATCACCGCCTCGGTGAACTCCCTTTGGCGATAGCCGTAAATGTCGAATTCAAAACCGTCCTGATACCCTGCTTCGGCCAACAGGGCCTTGGCCTTGGCGGGGTCATAGTTCCACTGGGGCACATCCTGGGTGCAGCCGAACTGATCGGGATGGCATGCCGAATGGATGACTTCAGAGGCCGGCCCCACCAGGTTCTCCGCGATGGCCTTGCGGTTGATGGCGTGCGCCACCGCCTGGCGCACCTTCTTCTTGGTGAACACGTCGGTGCCGGAATCGCCGTCCACATCGAACGCCATATAGGAGATGCGGAACGTCTTGGCGTTCTCGATGGTCACCGCAGGATTTTCGCCCAGGCGTTCAGCCTGATCTTTCGGCACGTCCCAGATCCAGTCCAGGCCGCCGGTGAGCAGCTCGGCCAATTGGGTGTTCATTTCCGAGATCGTCCGGAAGCGCATCTTGCCGATTTGCGGCGCGCCCTTCGGGCTGTTCGCCATGTAGTTGGGGTTCTTCTCCATCACCACATGGGAGCCGGCTTTCACCTCACCCACCATGTAGGGGCCGGTGCCCACCGGTTTCACAGCGGCAAAGTCTTGTTTGCCGTCTGCTTTCGTGGGGGCCTTGTCGTAGAGACCCGATGGCATAATGAAAACGGCGTTCGCCAAATAGGCAAGTGCCGGCGGGAACGGCTTGGCCAGATTGATGCGCACCTTGTGGTCGCCCAACTTCTCGGCACTCTTGATCCAGCTCACATTGCGGAAAGTGAGCACGCCGTTGTCTTTGTTGGAAACGTGATTGAGAGTGTAGACCACATCGTCCGCGTCAAATGCAGAGCCGTCGTGAAACTTGACATCGTCGCGCAGCTCAAAATCCAGCGTGGTATCGTTCGTCCACGACCAGCTTTTGGCCAGCAGCGGCTTGAACTCGCCCGTGTCAATGTCGCGGAACACCAGGCCGTCCCACCCCATATGACCCATGACCACCAGTTCACGGGTGTTGTTGTAGTAAGGGTCGACCACCGCAATTTCACGCGTCGTGGCCCAGTTAAGCGTGTCGTCCGCCTTGCCGGCCATGGCATCGGCCGTGCCCAGGGCGAGCATTGCGCCCACCGCAGCGGTCATCATCAGGTTCGACCATTTCATTGAATGCACTCCTCCACTCCATTGACTTTGTTCTTGAGGAGCCATGCTAGCGAGCCGGGCCATCGCAGGTCAAGCAGATGCAGCCGACAAAAGCAGGTGCATCCGGCAAACTTTGCATTTATAGCTCCTGGCGATGAGCCTCAGCCAGACAGCGCGCAGAAATGACCCGGTGGCCGGGGTCTTGTGGATGTTGGTGTCCTGCGCCCTGATCGCCGGCGTTGCCGCCCTTGGGCGCTATGCCACCACCGCGGGTGTTCCGCCCATGCAGGTGGTGTTCTTGCGGGTGATCTTCGCGCTCATCACCATGTTGCCACTATTGGCTTGGCGCGGGCCCGACTTGGCGCGCACTGAGCAGTGGAAGACCTACACCGTCCGTGTGGCGATCGGGGTCACGGCCATGTCCAGCTGGTTTATCGGGCTTTCCATGGTGCCGGTCGGCGAGGTGACGGCCATCAGCTTTCTGGCGCCCTTGTTTGCAACCATCTTTGCTGCTCTTCTGCTCAAAGAAGTGGTGCGCGCACGCCGCTGGATGGCCACGTTCATCGGCTTTGCCGGCGCATTGGTGATCTTGCGCCCGGGCTTTGAGGAAACCTCCATAGGGGTCTGGATCATCATCTTTTCAGCCACCGCCATGGGGCTTTCCACCACCTTCATCAAGCGTCTGACCAATGCGGACGATCCCGACAAGGTGGTGTTCATCACAACGGTGATGATGACCCCGGTGACGCTGCTGCCCGCGCTCTATGTGTGGCAGTGGCCGGCCCCTGAAGTCTGGCCCTGGCTTATCGCCCTCGGCCCGGTGGCCACGCTCGGTCATGTGACCCTGGCCCGCGCCTTTGCGGCCACCGAAGCCTCCGTCGTCATGGGCATCGACTTTGCCCGCCTGCCGTTTGCCGTGCTCTACGGCTATCTGGCGTTTGGCGAGATCATCGATCTTTGGACCTGGGTGGGGGCGGCGATCATCTTCGCCTCAAGCATCTATATCGCGCGGCGCGAAGCCAAATTGCGGGTCCGGCCCGTTGCCGCCAATACGCCGCGTGCACCCGGCATGTGAGCCCAAAGGCTACCAGGGTGCCTCGAAACGGTCCTCCAGAGGCACATCCAGCGACTTTAACGTGCGCCCCACGCAGACATAGAAACTGGCGGTGAGAACCAGCTCCACAATTTCAGCGTCGGTATAATGCGGCTTCAGCGCTTCAAGGCATGCGGCTGAGGCTTCCGGGCCGATGGTGACTTCTTCGGCCAGGGTCAAGGCCGTTCGTTCCGCCTCCGAAACGCTATGAGGAATGACACCGTCCTTGAGCTGATCGATTTCCGTTTGCGTCACACCCGCCTGCAGGGCAAGCGGCACATGGTGGGCCCATTCGAAGGCGGTTCCAGACAGCCGCGCGCCGTGCAGGATCATCAGCTCGCGGGTGCGGCGCGGGGTTGAGGCGTCCAGGCGCAAGGGCCAGGCCATGTCGAGCCAGGCCCGCAGCATGTCCGGCGCATTGCCCAGCACCCGGTAAAGGTTGGGCACATGGGGCCAACGCTGTTTCACCTCGGCGAACATCTCGGCGAGCTTGGGGTCGTCCGGCGCTTCGGGCACCATGGGGATGCGGGGCATTTCTTCGTTTCCTTTAAAGCGGGAGCCGGCGGCCCAAGTTCAGCGCCCTGGCCTTCTTCAGCATGGCAGCCGCCAACGCGATGTCCGACAGGGAAAGCCCGCGGTGCCAGAACAGGATGGTTTCATCATCGCGTTCGCGCCCCGGTTTCAATCCGGCGGCGATCTGGCCTATTTCCCCATGTAGGGTTTCCGCCGTCAGCTTGCCGTCATCCACATGCCGGCGCAAAGCGCCGAACGGGCCGGCCGAGGCCTGGCCCCAATCGTCCATGACAATCTTGTCCATAATGTCGGTGAGTGAATATTCCACCGCGCTGATCGTGCCATAGGGCACCACGAGGGTTCCCGGCGTGATCCATTCGGTTTTGAAATGTGGCTCCGGTTCGATCAGGCGGCTGGCTTCAACCATGATGTCGGCGCCGAACAGGCAGTCCTTCCAGTTATCGGTCACCAGCACAGGCTTGCCGAGGTCGGCTTGCAACCGCTCTGCGAAGGCCTCACGGCTTTCGGGTCGGCGCGAATGCACGCGGATCTCTTCAAAGTCGAACAGGTGATTGAGCAGGCGCACATTCCAATAGGCGCTGCCGCGTGCGCCGATATGGCCGAGCACCTTGGAATCTTGGCGCGCCAGATACTTGCCGCCCAGCGCGGTAAGCGCGCCCGTGCGCATGTCGGTGATGGCGGTGCCGTCGAGGATCGCCTGGGGCATGCCGGTCATGGGATCGAACAGCAAGACGAACGCCATTTCAGACGGCAGGCCCAGCTTGTAATTGTTCACATAGTCGCCGACCACCTTCACCCCGGCATAGTCGCCGATCGCCCCGCGCAGCACGTTGAAGTGGCCTTCAGCGCCCTTTGGGCGCAGATGCATGCGCGGTTCGATAACCGTTTCGCCGCGGCCCTGTTCGATGATCTGGCCGTCGATCGCGGTCAAGATTTCCGCATCAGAAAAATCCAGCGCCGCAATATCGGCGCTGCTGAGGTAGGTGAATTCCACATCAGGATGCATGGTGTTTACTCCGCTGCACGCGGCGTGGGCTCTGCGGTCTTGCCGTCGCGCACCCTTTGGCGTGTGCCGTTTGTCTGCATGGTGTTGAAGGCATCATCCATTTCGTCTGCCAGTTGTTTCAGCCGCAAGCGGCGGGTTTGAGGAACCGTGCACCCTTCGGCGCTCAGGCCTTCGTAGCGGGCCCAGACGGCATACTTCTTTTTCATCTGGTGCGGTTGGAAGTCAGTCATGTGCTGAGGGGTCAGGGCGGGGTTGTCCACACCCAAAGCCCCATCGCTGATGGCTGCATCCAGAAGCTCTTGACCGGCCCGGGTTCTGGCGATCATGGCATTGGCGCCGGGATCCTGGTCTTCGGTCTTGGGATCGGGCGAGCCGCCGGGCCAGGTGTCTGACACCGCGATGTCCGCGCTTTCTCCAATGCCGTCCGGGCACACCTTGCAGCGGAACGGCAACGACCATCCGCTTTCGTCCTCGCCCCAGAAATCGGTGTAGCGCAGCTCTTTCACCTGCCCTTGGCGGGTTTCAAAGCGCGTGGGTCCGGGGCAGCCGCGGCCACGGTAACGAAAGGCCGTGAGGTCTTCTGGCGCAATGTCGTAGCGTTGCAAAAAGTCATTCATGGCCGCCGGCGGCATGTAGCCGCCACACACCAGGGTCAGCCAATATTTCACCAGCTTGTCGACCCGCTCATCTTGGCGGGCATAGTTGCGCAAGGCGCCAATGTCACACGGTTTTCCAATGAATGCGAAGGGCCGGCCGCGCGCCAGAACGTCATTGATGTCCACCAAGGTTGCGGTTGGCCCATAACGCGATCCGGCCGCCGCCCACACATCGCCGGCGCTGAAGCTCAGTGTGCTCTCGCCGAACGTCGGCTCGCTTTTGGAGCTCTTGGTGTGGAAAATGAAATCCACCCGCTTGCTCTCCAACAGATAGATGCCAAGGGCCGTGAGCACGCCGCCGGTGGCGCCTTCAAAGCGCACCGCCGGATCGCCGGCGTGGGCCAGCTTTATGGCGCGGTAGGCACCCCAAACAGGATCGATCCGGGTTTCCTCGTCCACGAACCGTTCCGGCAAGCCGTCCACCCGGGTGCCCGGACACACGTCGTAAATGCGGTCAACGGTGTCATGATCGAGCTCCGCCCCGGCAACCGGGCGAATGTGCCCGCTGGTCACCTTAACGGCGCTCACCTTGTCCGGTCCGGCCACGGCCTGGCACAGGCCGCAGCCGATGCACATGCCGTCCTCGACGATTTTGTAGAGCCGTTCCCGGGGCGATAGGTTTGCAGTCTGCCCAGACATCTGATGATCAGCCGCTCACCGTGACGGCCTTGGTCTCGCAATAGTTGGCGAGCGCGGCGAGGCCCTTTTCGCGGCCGATGCCCGACTGCTTGAAACCACCGAACGGCACGGTGTCGCCCGCGCCGTGATAACCGTTGATGAACACCTGGCCGGCCTCAACCTCGCGGGCAAACGTCATGGCCTTGGAAATGTCTTGGGTATGAATGCCGGCCGCCAGACCGTATGCCGTGCCGTTGGCGATCTCGATGGCTTCGGCCAGGGAGCCGACGCTCATCACCGCAAGCACCGGGCCGAACACTTCTTCCTGAGCCAGCTCGTCACCGGCGGGCACGTGGGCGGCCACGGTGGGTTCGAAGAAGTAACCGCCTTCGCAGCCTTCGATCACCGGGGCATTTCCACCGGTCAGGAAGGTGATGCCGCGCTCCTTTGCCCGTTCCACATAGCCGGTCACGGTTTGCAGTTGCCGGTTGGAAATCAATGGTCCCATGTCCGGATTGTCGAGGCCGTGCCCCACGGTCATCTTGCGGGCACCGGCCACCAGCCGTTCGGTCAGTTCTTCGCAAATAGCCTCTTCGGCCAAAAGCCGCGTTCCGGCGCTACAGATTTGACCGGCATTTCTGAAGACACCGGAAATTGCATCGGGAACCACTTTGTCCAAATCGGCATCTTTCAAGATCAGATGGGGCGACTTGCCGCCCAGTTCCAAGGTAACCGAAGCCAGATGGTTTGCCGCTGCGGTCATCACGGCCTTGCCGGTCTGCACGGAGCCGGTGAAGGTCACATGCCCCACGTCTTCGTGTGCTGCCAAGGCCGCCCCTGCGGTCTCACCATACCCGGTCACCATATTGCACACGCCCGGCGGCAATCCGGTCTCCACCATGAGTTCGGCCAGAAGAATGGCCGACAGGGACGTGTCTTCGGCAGGCTTCACCACCGCCGTGTTGCCGCAGGCCAGTGCAGGCGCCACGCCGCGGGCGATCATCGAGACGGGCACGTTCCACGGAACGATGTGGCCGGTCACTCCGATCGGCTCAAGCAGGGTGAAGCAGGTTTTGCCCGAGCCAAGCGGAACGGTCTCGCCCTGCAGCTTGTCGACCATGCCGGCATAGTAGCAAAAATAATCTGCGGTTCTTTGGATCGAGACCCGAGCTTCCTTCAACGGTTTGCCCTGGTCCAGCGTCTCGATCAGGGCAAAGCGTTCAACATTGGCCCGGATCGCCTCGCCGATTTCCCACAGCAGCCGGCCTCTGTCGCGCGGCGCCATACCCGCCCAGGGCCCCCGCAGAGCCTGCTTGGCGGCGTCAACGGCGGCATCAATGTCCTTCCGATCGCCGGCGGGAACCGAGCCGATGACCGCGCCTGTGCCGGGATCAAACGTGTCGAAGCGCGCACCCGCGGCCGCTTCCACATGGCTGCCGCCGATGAACATCTGTGAGGGCAGTTTGCCGGTTACCGCTTCAACCTCTGCCAGCCGTGGGCTCATGGTGTTCTCCTCTTATGCACACGGAAGGGGACCCGGAGAACATTGCTTAGAAATCGAGAGCGTTCAACCCGAATAACAAACGCCCCGCCGCCGGGCGGCGGGGCGGGCAAACTTCAAAAGGCGACGGGGGTTCGCCTTACTGGAGGTAGTTCAGGCTGATGGAGGCGATGCCGGCAGCAACATTCAGGCCGGACTGGGCCTGCACGCTCACCGGCTGCAGGGTGATTGAGTTGTTTGCACCCAGCAGTGCATTGGCGCCCACGCCCACGCCGGCCGTGGCTTCAGCCGAAGCACCGCCATAGGTGCCGCTCAGGGCGCCCGGGTTCAGGTTGGTGCGCGGGGCGAACACGGCCCATGCAATGTAGGCCTTGCCGGTGACGCCGATATCGATCCCGAACTTGCTGATCTTGCCGCTGTAGCGTTCCTGGTTCCCGGCTTGCTCAAAGACACATTCAAGCGCCTTGGAAGAGCCGAAAATAAAGCCCACGCCACCAGCGACCACACATTTCAGGACCCCGATCTCAACAGCGTTCTGGGCATTTGCCGCAGGGGCGCCAAGAGGCGCAGCAAGGGCGAGGGCGGCAACTAGACCGGCTATAAGTCGTTTTTTCATTTCTTGTTTCTCCTATTGAAACGTGTTTCGCGACAGTCCGGCGAAGCCGGTGGTGACCTCATTAGGCATCAGATCACCACAAATGTGACGCGAACTTGGCGAAAGGGTAAATCCCTTTGGTGAAGCTTATACCAATTGTCGCTTTGACCTAACAGTCTAGCGGGCTTAAGTAATTGCAGCAAATCAAGCACTGCGCAGCGAAGGAGATCGAGATGACCGCATGTATCGTGGGTTGGGCCCATCTGCCCTTTGGCCGTCGCGAGGAAGAGGATGTCGAGGGCCTCATCATGGGTGTGGCCGGCCAGGCCATCGAAGATGCCGGCATCGGGGCTGATGAGATCGATTCCATCCATGTGGGCCTCTTCAATGCCGGTTTCCAGAAACAGGACTTTCCCGCCTCATTGGTGTTGCAGGCCGATGATGCCTTGCGCTTCAAACCGGCCACCCGGGTGGAGAATGCCTGTGCCACCGGTTCGGCCGCGGTGCACGCTGCGCTCGACAAGATTGCCGCTAAGAAGAGCCGTTTTGCCCTGGTTGTGGGCGCAGAGAAGATGACCGCCACCCCCGGCGAGCAAATCGGCGACATATTGCTCAACGCCTGCTACCGCAAGGAGGAAGAGGATGTTGAGGGTGGCTTTGCCGGCATTTTCGGCAAGATCGCCCAAAGCTACTTCCAGCAATATGGCGACAAATCCGAAGCCCTGGCGCGTATTGCCGCTAAGAACCATAGAAACGGCGTCGCCAACCCATATGCCCAGATGCGCAAGGATCTGGGCTTTGAGTTTTGCAACCAGGTCTCCGACAAGAACCCCTATGTGGCGGGCCCGCTCCGGCGCACCGACTGTTCGCTGGTCTCCGATGGCGCCGCCGCCCTGGTGCTCGCCGACGTGGAAACCGCACTCAGCATGAAGAAGGCCGTGGCCTTCCGGGCTGCGGTGCAGGTCAACGACTTCCTGCCGATTTCACGCCGCGACATCACCAAGTTTGAGGGCTGCGCGGAAGGCTGGCGCCAGGCCTTGGCCCAAAGCCGCCTTGGCTTGGACGACTTGAGCTTTGTGGAGACCCACGACTGTTTCACCATCGCAGAGCTGGTGGAATATGAAGCCATGGGATTGACGGCACCCGGCGAGGGCCACCGCGCCATCGATGAAGGCTGGACCGAGAAAGACGGCAAGCTGCCCATCAACCCATCCGGCGGCCTCAAGGCCAAGGGCCACCCGATCGGGGCCACCGGTGTCTCCATGCACGCGCTGACCGCCATGCAACTCACCGGCACCGCCGGAGACATGCAGGTGCCCGGCGTCCAGCTGGGCGGCATTTTCAATATGGGCGGTGCTTCGGTGGCCAACTTCGTCAGCATCCTGGAGCCGTTGCGCTAAGGCTCTTGGAACCAGAAAACTGCGAAACGAACCCATTTGCCTGTAATGGTTTGATTTAAAACGATATTGATTTGCTGCAGTGCGGCAAATCCGGGCATAATCAGCCGGCCGGCCCGAGAAAGTCCGCCACCTGGCCGAGAACGCTCCTATCCTGCAAGACACTGATGTGGCCAAGCCCGGAGGTTTCCCGGGCCTCGAGCCCCGCATGCTGTGCAAGGCGGGCCAGAGAGCCCGCATGAGGGATGAACGGGTCGTCCGTATCGTGAAAGGCCAACGCCGGCAGGTTCGCCCGCTCCAACAGGGTCTGGGCATGGACCTCGGTCACGGGGAAACCCAAATCGTGCTCCGCCATGGCGGTCACCGAAGTGATCACGCCCGGCGCCAGCCCAATGGCTCCGCCCAGCCCGTCGATGACGGCGCCCAGGCTGACCGGGCTGTTGATCGTCACCAGTCTTTGCACCTCAACCCTGCCGCCAATGACCGGGTGGCCCGCGGCCGCCATGCACCCCAGAAGCCCGCCCAGGGAGTGTCCGACAATGGCATGGAACGGGCCATGGCTCTTGCCCAGCTCCACGACGGTTGAGGCCGACATCCGGGTGTCCACCAGCCGCCCCTCGGCCGTGCCGTGGCCGGGAAGATCGGGGATCAACACACGGTACCCGCGCTCCAGAAGAGGCGCCACAAAGCCGCCCATCAACCCGGCTTCACCGCCCCAGCCATGGAGCAGGAGAACTGTTGGCTGTGTTGCGGTGGTGTCGTCAAGTGAGCCCGGCCAACGCCACAGGGGCGTGCACCCGGCAAGGCCGTCATGCGCCATCTGATCTGCGTCGCTGAACACACCGGCCATCTCTTCGACGAGGGCTTTTTCTTCCGGCGTTGCGTAGTTGACGGCGGAAGGATGGCGGAACAGCCAGTAACCCAGCTTTGCGGTTCTCGCCGGTGCGAGTTTGCTGAGCGCGCCGAACACGCTCTGGGTGGCCTTTACAACGAGAATGCCGGCCTCCTCAAAGCGGCTAGCCGCCGGCTTTCTTCACCAGCGCATCCACAAGCTTGCCCACAAACTCGCGCGAGGTGTCGTCGGTCAGATCGCCATTGGCATCGAACTTTGAGCCGGCCAGGCCGACAAAGACTTCAGGCTTGGTCACCAGATCGGCATCAAGCGCGCTCAACACCTTGCGCAACTCGTACTGGACCCGCGCGGTGCCGATCGGCCCGGGTGCGGCGCCGAGGATGGCGGTGGGTTTGCCCATAAACGGCGTCGGCCGGATCCGGCTGATCCAGTCGATCAGGTTCTTCAGGCCGCCCGGGATGGAGAAATTGTATTCAGGACAAGCAATCATCAGGCCGTCGGCCCAGGCAATGGCGTCGGCGATTTCTTGGGCCCGGCCCGGTATGCCCGTGGCGGCCTCGTCATCGCCGTTGTAGATCGGCACATCCGCGTAAGGCATGATCTCAATGCCATCCGGCGCAAACGCCGATGCCGCCCGAAGGAGGCCGGTATTGTGTGATGCGGCGCGAAAGCTGCCCGATATGCCGATAATCTTCATGTCTCGTTCCCAACGTTAAATCCGAACAAGCTCCTCAGATAGGTTATTGAGCCGCATGTGCAACCAGCCGGTCCATAAATTGTGAGCAGCTCTCCACCTGTTCCAGGCTGATATATTCGTCCGGTTTGTGGGCCTGAGTGATGCTGCCCGGGCCGCAGATCACCGTGGGGATGTCGATCCCTTGGAAGTATCCCGCCTCCGTCTGGTACGACACGGTGAAGGTCTCGTTCTGCCGCGCAAGGGCCATCACCAATGTCTCTGCCGGCGAGCCGTCTTGCGGCACCAGGGCCGGGATCTCGTCGGTATGCCTTGTGGTGATGCCGGTGTTCGGCGAGACCGCATGCATTTCTCCGATCAAATGTGTTTCGGCAAAGGCGCTCATCCGGTCAACCACCTCGGAAGGTTCAAAGCCGGGCAGCCCGCGGGCCTCCCAATCAAAGGCGCATTTGAGCGGAATGATGTTGAGCGCCGTTCCGCCTTGGATGAGGCCCACATGGATCGAGGTGTAGGGCGGGTCAAAGCGATGGTCGATGCGCGCCTGCGCCTTCATGTCCTCGGCAATCCGGTTGACCTCGCCCAACAGCTCGCCGGCGATCATGATGGAATTGACCCCGCGCTGCGGCAGCGAGGAGTGGCCTTCAAGGCCGGTCACTTCGGTGCGGAACCTGTGCCCGCTTTTGTGGGCATTGACCACGGTCATGTCGGTGGGCTCACCGACGATCACCACGGCGGGTATGGGCAGATGCTGCTTGATATGCTCCACCATTGGCCGCACCCCAAGGCAGCCCACTTCCTCGTCATAGGACAGAGCGAAATGGATTGGCGTTGAGAGCTTGCGCGCCACCAGATCCGGCACCTTGGCGAGGCCGATGGCAATGAACGCTTTCATGTCGCTGGTGCCCCGGCCGAACAAGAGCCCGTCGCGCTCCACAACGGTGAACGGATCGCTTGACCAATCCTGCCCATCCACCGGCACCACATCGGTGTGGCCGGAGAGCACGATGCCGCCGGCCTGGTCCGGCCCGATCGTGGCATAGAGGTTCGCCTTGCTGCCATCCGCGTTGGGCAGCACCAGGCTCTCCACGCCCCAGCCTTGCAGATAGTCTTGCACGAACCTGATCAGGTCCATGTTGGAGATGCGGCTGGTTGTGTCGAAGCTGATCAGCTTGTCGATCAGTTCGCGCGGTGAGTATGTGGTGCCCGTCATGCGGCCTCCTGCCAATCAAACTGCAAGGGACCTCACTAGCCCACCTCGCATTGCAAGTCTAAGCCTATGTCCGCCAGAACATGGGAGAGAACAGGACCAGCACCGTCAGCAACTCAAGCCGCCCCAGCAGCATGCCGAAGCTCAGCACCCATTTGGCCACATCCGGCAGCCGTCCATAGGTTTCAGCCGGGCCCACAATATCCCCGAGCCCCGGTCCCACATTGGCGATGGCACTGGCCGCCGCCGACATGGCGGTGAGATGGTCCAGCCCCACCAGATTGAGCGCCAGCGCCAGCAAGCCGAAGCAGACGAAGAACAAGAAGACGAAGGTCATCACAGCGGCGATCACGTTGTCCTCCAGCCGCTTGCCGTTATAGCGCGCCGGAAACACCCCGCTGGGGTAGAGCATGCGGTTGACGCTGATCCGCACGGTTTCAAGGATCACCTGCAGCCTGAAGATCTTGAGCCCGCAGGATGTGGAGCCCGCACAACCGCCCAGAAACATGATGCAGAAGAAGAAGATCAGCGAAAACCCGCCCCACAATCCATAGTCGGTGGTGGCATAGCCTGTGCCGGTGACAATCGAGATCACATTGAAAATCGCCAGCTGCAGGGCAAAGCCGGCCTCGTTGATCTCGCCATAGACCTGGTACACCCAGGCGATAAGGATCAGCATGACGAGCATGCCCAGAAAGAAATGCACCTGGGAATCGCGCAACAGGGGCTTTGAGTTTCCGCGCAAGGCCACAAGATAGAGCGCAAACGGCAAGCTGCCCAAAATCATGAACACCGACGCCACCATATCCACCGACAGGGAATCGAAATAGCCGAGGGAAAGATCGTGGTTGGAAAACCCGCCCGTGGCGATAGTCGTCATGGAATGGACCACAGCGTCGAACACCTGCATGCCGGCGAAGAAATAGGCTGTGGCGCACAGCGCGGTGAGCGAGGCGTAGAGCACGGCGAGCGAGCCGGCAATCTGTGTGGCCCGCGGCAGGATCTTTTCCGATGTGTCGGAGGATTCCATCCGGAAGAGCTGCATGCCGCCGATTTGCAGCATCGGCAAAACCGCAATGGACATGACGATGATGCCGATGCCGCCGATCCACTGCAAAAGCCCGCGCCACAGCAACAGGCCGGGGGCCACACTGTCGAGCCCGGAGATCACCGTGGCGCCGGTTGTGGTCAGGCCCGACATGCTTTCAAAGAAGGCATCCGTGAACGACAATTGCAGTTCGCCCAGCCAGAACGGCAGCGCGGCATAGGTCACCAGCGCAATCCACGACACCACGGTCAGCACAAACGCCTGTTTGACGTTCAGGGATTCAGACCGCCCCCAGGTGGCAAGCACCAGCGCGATGCCGCTGAACAGGGTCAGACCGGCGGAAAACACAAACGTCAGCCAGTCCCGGTCGGACAATAACAGATCCAGGATAGCCGGCAGCAGCATTGCGCAGCCCAGGGTCGTGAGAAAGATCCCCACGACCAGGATGATCGGCCGGAAATCAAGCACGGATGAGGTCCGCCCACAGCCCGTTAAGATGCGTCATCAATGAACGGCGCCGTCCATGTATGGGCTGTCCAGGGAAAACGGCGGAATAGCGATATCGAAGCGTTCGCCGTTTGCATTTCGCATGTTGTAGCTCCCCACCATAAAGCCGCTTGGTGTCGGCAGCGGAGCGCCGGACGTGTATTCGAAGCGCTCGCCAGGCTCGAGCACCGGCTGTTCGCCGATCACCCCGTCGCCGCGTACTTCCTGGGTGTTGCCCTGGTCATCGGTGATTTGCCAGTGGCGCGTCAACAGCTGCACGGTCTCCTGGCCGTGGTTCTCGATCGCAATCGTGTAGGCCCAGAAGTAGCGCCCTTCGTCAGGTTCTGATTCGGCGTCAAGATAGATCGGCTTGGCGGTCACCAGTATCGAACGTGTTGTCCGGTCGTACATCCTCTCACCTTTCTGAAAAAAGATAAGGCCTCCTTGAAATTACCTCATCTTGGACCCACACATCTACCCAGTTATCCACGTGCGGCCGAATTTGTGTTGAACGTGAGGCTTGCCGCGCAGATAGTGCGCGCAAATCAACCAGGCCATAGCAACGCCCATGAGCATTCACGCCTTGCCCCAAGACCGATCCGAGTTTGAAACAGGCATACTGCCCGCAGCATCCGTCCATGAATTGGAGGCCCTGGGCCATATTGTGCCCGAAGCGCCGTTTGATGACGATCAGGTCCAGCCGGCCAGCCTTGATCTGCGCCTGGGCAAGACCGCCTACCGGGTGCGCGCAAGCTTTCTGCCGGGTCTGGGCGCTACCGTGAGCGAGCGGCTTGAACAGCTTTCCCTCCACCGGTTCGACCTCAGCGAGGGGGCGGTTTTGGAAACCGGCTGCGTCTATATCGTGCCCCTGATGGAGGCGCTGGACCTGCCGAAATACATTTCCGCGGCGGCCAACCCGAAAAGCTCCACCGGCCGGCTTGATGTGTTCACCCGGGTTATTGCCGACAATGCCCAGGAGTTCGATCAGGTGCCGGCCGGTTATCGCGGGCCGCTCTATGCGGAAATCTCGCCGCGCACATTCTCCATTCTGGTCCGCACCGGGTCCCGGCTCTCGCAGATCCGGTTCAGGAGCGGCGAGACGGAAGCCTCCGACGATCTGATCAGACAATTGCACGATGCCGAACCGTTGATCACCGCGGGTTCGGTCAACATTGACGGCGGCCTGGCCCTGACCGTTGAGCTGCGGCGCCAGGCACCGGGCCAGCCTGTCGGCTTCCGGGCCAAACGTCATGCCGGCCTGATTGACGTGGACAAGAAGGCCGCCTGCGAGGTGCTCGACTATTGGGAGCCGATCTGGGCTGAAGGCGAACTGGTGCTCGATCCCGACCAGTTCTACATTCTGGCGTCAAAAGAAGCGGTGCGCGTGCCCCCGGCCTATGCGGCTGAAATGGTTCCGTTCAATCCCCTGGTCGGCGAGTTCAGGGTCCACTATGCCGGATTTTTTGACCCCGGCTTCGGCCATGTGTCGGGCGGCGGCGAGGGCGCGCGGGCGGTGCTTGAGGTGCGCAGCCATGAAGTGCCGTTCATTCTGGAGGACGAGCAGATCATCGGCCGGTTGATCTACGAGCGCCTGGCAACGACGCCTGACCAGGTCTATGGCCAGGGCATCGGCTCCAACTATCAGCGCCAGGGCCTGAAGCTGTCGAAACACTTCAGGGATTATGATCCATCTCACCTGTGAGCCCGCGGCGCGCCGTGCCTGGTCTTCTCCCAATAGAACGGCGCGGTGAGAAGCTGCCAGAGTGCATACCAGGCAGCCGCGGAAACCAGCAGCCAATAGAGCGGCAGGGCGGGTATCGAGGCCGCAAGTCCGCGCAGGTTTCTGACGGTGCAGGCCCGCCGGGCGACCAGCATCATCGCCACATAGCCCAGCGCCAGAACCACGGCCTGCAGCGCGAACAGGATTATTGCGCCGGCATGTCCTGAGCCCGGCCACACCGTTCCTGCGGCCACACCATAGATCACCCCGGCCAGAAAGAACGGGTGGAACAGGGCGGACACCACAATGCCGCCGAGCAGCACCTGAAACACCGCGAAGCCCGCCGGACCCATGTCGCGCCAGGTGTCGATGGGCGAACGCATGTGCACCAGCCAGGTCTGCATCCAGCCCTTCAACCAGCGCGACCGTTGCCGCAGCCAATTGCCCAGCGAAGATACGGCCTCTTCATGGGTCGTGCTCGCCAGTACGCCGACCCGGTAACCCAACCGGTCGAAGCGCAGGCCAAGGTCGGCATCTTCCGTCACATTGTAAGGGTCCCATCCTCCTGCAGCGCGCAGGGTTGCGGTGCGGAAGTGGTTCGACGTTCCGCCGAGCGGCAGTGGTTGGCCATAGGCCGCCAGGACTGGCAATGTGACGTCGAACAAAGAGGCATACTCAAGGGCGAATTGGCGGGTCAGCCAGTTCTGATTGGGGTTGTAAAACGCCAACCGGGCCTGAACGCAAGCGAGGTTCTTTGGATCTGCCGCCAATGCCGCGGCGGCGAGGCGGAGCTGATCAGGGTCCGGTATGTCCTCAGCATCGAAGATGGCGAGCAACTCTCCGCTGGCAATGGGCAGCGCGAAGTTGAGTGCCTTTGGCTTGGTTTGAGGCCGGCAGGGGGGCACGACAATAACCTCAAAGCAGCCGGGCAACCGATGGGCTCTCACCATGGCAAGGGTCTCCCGGTCGCCCTCTTCCAGTATCAGCTTGATGTCGAGAAGTGCGGCCGGATAATCCAGCGCGCACAGAGCATCGAGCAGCTGCGGCACCATGCTGGCCTCGTCGTACAACGGCACGAGCACGCTGTAGGTGGGCAGCTCATCGTCATCCAGAAGGCGCGGCGCCGGAGCGCTTGAGGCCGGACCGTCGGGCGGCCAAAGCACCAGACAGCGCAGCGCGACGACCGCAAGAAAGAACCCGGAGAGCAGAAGCAAAGTCCCCCAGATTACAGCTTGCGGGGCACCAAAAGAGGCAAGGCCGGTCAGCAGCATGGCACAAACTGCAAAGACAGCCTGGCCCACCGTTAGCCGGGTGGCGGCGGAGAGGTCCGGTGACCTCTTGGCCAGACCCTGGGTTGCCTCCTCGCACAAGTGCGGGCGGAAGGTTCCCCTAAGCGCGGTGCCGAGCTCCTGACGTGTGGTGAACGCGGCAACGGAATTTGCCGCCGGTCCGTGTTCTTCAGCGCGCATGCCGGCCGGCAGCACGGCTGCATACCGGACACCGGCCGTGTCCCAGCTTGCAGGTATGCGGCCCGTGCGGCTGATTTGCGGAAGGGCGGAAGGCGCGCAAACGGCGGCTGCCCGCTGCAACGCTTCGCCGCGAAGATAGGGCAGGTGTGATGTTTGGCTCATATGGCGGCAATAGGCACCGGCGCTGATCATGCCGTAGGCGATCAGCACGCTGCCCACATCCATGTTGCATCTGCGGGCTTCTTGGCGGGCAAACACCAGATCGTCAGGTGCCACCCCTAGGCTGAGGGCCAGTTGGGTGTGGCTGTGCGGATTTCGCCAATAGTCTGATGCGATGGGCGCCAGATTGGCGCTGTGAGAGCCGTCTGCCGCAGCTTCGCCAACTGTCTCCATATCAAGCTCCCCCCAATGGCTCAACATTTGCAACGATACATATACTTAAAGTTGTATCGCCTTCAGGGTAGCGGTGCAATCCGGTTTGTGACAAAACAGCCCCAAAATGTGTGATGCGGGCGATGATCGATAGTGTTTTTGATAATCTGCTGAAGGCCTTGCGCGTGGTATGTGCGTTGGTGGTGCTTGCCGTGGCAATGAACCTGCCTGCCAGCGCGCAGGACGCAAGCGAGCCCGGCCCCATGCCGGTGCCGCTGTTCTGGCGGATTGAGAAGCCTGATCCTGCGCCGGACCTAAGCGTGGTGGAGACCCTCAGGATCATTACCGGCGATGATTATCCCCCCTTCAATTTTCGCGACAAGGACGGAAACCTGCGTGGCTTCAACGTGGAAATCATGACGGGGATCTGCGAAACCCTGCGTTTGAACTGCGAAATCTCGATCGGGGCATATGCCAGCGTGATCCCGGCCTTGCTGTCGGACCGGGTAGATGTGGCCGCGGCCTCCATTGCCCGCTCTGAGGCCAATATGGAGAAGGTCGACCTCTCCAAGCCCTATTACCGTTCGCCTGCGGTGTTTGCCGTGCGGCTTCAGAACCCGATCCAGGACGCCATCCCGCGCGCTCTGGCGGGCCGCCGGCTTGGCGTGCTGGCCGGCACCGGGCACGAGCAGTTCTTGAAGACCTACTTCGGCAGATCCTCGATCCGGCCCTATGGCACCATGCAGGAAGCCACCGAAGCCCTGCGCGTGGGCAATATTGATGCCTTGTTCGGCGATTCCATTCCGCTCATGTACTGGATCGCCGGGCAAACCTCACGCACCTGCTGCCGGCTTGCCAAGGGGGCCTATTGGGAAAGCTACTATTTTGGCAACGGCGCAGCGATCGCCACCAAGAAGGGGCGGCGCGAGATCATGCGCATCATCAATTACGGCCTGGACCGAATCAAGGAATCAGGCCTTTATGACCGGATCTACCGAAAATACTTCCCCCTCCCCACAAACTGATGCCGGCCTGATGCGATGGCCGATTTCCTGATCAACGAAGCGGACCGCCCCTGGGCACACCTGTTGTTGACCCATGGCGCGAGCGAGCCGGCCGACGGTGTGTTCCTCACCGTGATCGCCGAAGGCCTGGCGGCGCGCGGCATTCGTGTGGCGCGCTTTGAATTTGACTATCTGGCACAGAGGCGTCATGGCGGATCGCGCCGCCCGCCTCCCAAGATGCCGGTGCTGGAGGCAGAGTTTCGCGCTCGCATCGAGGCGTACGGATCTGACGGCCCGCTCTTTCTCGGCGGCAAATCCATGGGCGGCCGGGTCAGTTCTTTGATCGCTGATGAGATGTTCGCGGCCCGGCAGATCGCGGGCATCGTCTGTCTGGGCTACCCGTTCCACCCGCAAGGCAAGCCTGAGAACCTGCGCACCGCTCACCTGAAAGACCTCGCCGCGCCAACGCTGATTTGCCAGGGCACCCGCGATCCTCTGGGCACGGCCGATGATGTGGCCGGTTACGATCTCTCCGACCAGATTGAGATCGAGTGGCTGGAAGATGGTGATCACGGCTTCAAACCGCGCAAACGTTCCGGCTACACCCTTGACGATCACATGGTCCGGACCATTGAGGTCATGGCCGCCTTCATGAAGCGCTGCGCAGGTTGAGAGGGCGGCAAAACCAATTACCCCCGAAGCGACGCTCCGGGGGTTCTAACGCCTGACTTTAGTGCCAGATCTTAGTAGTAATGGCGCATGCACCGGCGGTAGCGGCGCAGGAAGTAGTAGCGGCCCGTGCGGCGCCACTTACGCTTCCAGTGGCGGCAGGGGTTGCGGTAGTAGCCGTGGCCGCCATAAAAACCGTGGCCATAGCCAGGGGTGCCGATTGAGAAGCTGAAGCTTCCGGCCTGGGCCGTGGTGGTGGTGCCTGAAAGGGCGGCTACGGTGATGGCTGCTGCGGCTGCGATACCGAGGGCGGTTTTCTTAAGCATGAATCTCTCTCCTTCAATTCCGTCGAGCCTCTCTTGGGGCTCGTCTTGTTCCCGTCATCCTGGGACCGGTTATAGCCAAACCGGGCTGAACCAAGTCTGAGGCGGCAATTCACCTGGCGTTCATGCGAATGTGAACGCTGCGTGAGCGGGCTGGAACGAAAAACGCCCGCCAAAAGGCGGGCGCAAGGAGAAGTGTTTGGGCGCAGATTCAGTTGAGGCGGGTCTTTACCGCCTCGATGCTGTCGTCGATCAGGCCGGTGGCTTTCGCCCCTTTCACCTCGCCGGCGATGATCTTTTCCGCCGCCGCGATGGCAAGGTCCGTGGCCGCAGCCCGCACCTCGTTGAGGGCGCCTGCTTCGGCCTGGGCGATCTTTTGTTCGGCTAGAGCCGTGCGCCGTTCCAGGCTTTCGGCCAGCTTTTGCCGGGTCTCCTCGGCATAGCTTTCCGCTTCGGCCTTGGCCTGAGCGATAATGTCCTCAGCCTCTTTTTCCGCTTCGGTGCGCTTGCGCTGATATTCGGCCAGAAGCGCCTGGGCCTCTTCGCGCAGCTTCTGGGCATCGTCCAGTTCCTGGCGGATGCGCTCGGCCCGGTCGTCCAGCGCCTTGGTGACCTGGGCCGGCACCTTGAAGTAGACAAGCAGGAGGCAGAACAGAATGAAGCTGACGCCAACCCAAAATCCCGGATCTGCAAGCAATGACATGGCAATGCGCCCCTATTTCACGTCCGCGATGGCTTTTTTCACAGCCGTCGCAGTGGTTTTGCCGCCGATCAGCTGGGTGACGATGGCGCCGGCCGCATCGGCAGCCACCTGCTCAACGCTTTTCAGCGCCTCTGCCTTGGTGGCGGCAATGCTGGCCTCGGCCTTGGCCAGGCGTTCGTTCAGCTCAGCGTCCAGCGCGGCCCGTTCGGCCTCGATCTCCGCCTTCAGGGCATCGCGGGTTTCCTGGGCAATGCCGTGGGCCTTGGCTTTGGCTTCGGCCAGGGCGGCTTCATAGACCGCGATGGCCTTTTCCGAATCGTCCTTAAGCCGCTGCGCCTCGTCCAAATCGGTAGCGATCCGGTTCTGCCGCGATTCAATGGTTCCGCCGATCTTCGGCAGCGCGAATTTGGAGATCACCAGATAGAGGATGCCAAAGGTGATCGCCAGCCAGATGAGCTGCGGCGGCCAGGTTGCAAAGTCGAGTTGAGGCATGGGCCCGTCCCGTCCTAGTTCAGGTCTCTAAGGTCTTCTGAAGATGGCGTCCGGGGTCACGAGAGCGGCCGCATCACGCCATCCAGGGTGAAAGGGCTAAGGCCCAATCAGAAGACAAAGAGGATGATCAGGGCAACAACCAGACCGAACAGGCCGGTGGCTTCCGCCAGGGCGAAGCCCAGCAGCAGGTTCGGGAACTGGCTTGCGGCCGCTGCCGGGTTGCGCAGGGCGCCGGCCAGGTAGTTGCCGAAGATGTGGCCGATACCAACACCGGCACCGGCAAGAGCGATCGCGGCAAGACCCGCACCGATCAGTTTAGCTGCTTCTGCTTCCATGGGAATAACTCCTGGTTTTGAAATTTGGAAAAAGGGTTGATGGGTTAGTGATGCATGTTGATGGCATCGTTGAGGTAGATGCAGGTGAGGACCGCAAACACATAGGCCTGCAGGAACGCCACCAAGACTTCCAAGCCGGTGAAGGCCACCATGAGCGCCAGCGGCGCCCAGCCGCCCAGAACGCCCATGCCGACCACGAACCCGGCAAACACTTTCAGCATGGTGTGGCCGGCCATCATGTTGGCAAACAGGCGCACCGACAGGCTGATGGGCCGGGTGAAATAGGAGATGGTTTCGATGACTACCAGCAGCGGCAGCAACACCGCAGGCACGCCGGAAGGCACGAACAGTTTCAGATAGCCCGCGCCATGCTTCACGAAGCCAACGATGGTGGCCAGGATGAAGATGAACATGGCCATGGCGAAGGTCACGATGATGTGGCTGGTGACCGTGAACGGGTGCAGCAGAACGGGGATGTTGATCATGCCCCACATGTTTGCGGCCAGCACGAACATGAACAGGGTGAACACCAGCGGGAAGAAGGCCCGCCCGGAATCGCCCAGAATATCGCGCATCATGTTGGCCACGAACTCATAGGCCAGTTCGCCCACCGATTGCAGCCGGCTCGGCACCAGTTTCGATGAAGAGAGCAGCAACAGAAGGCAAACGGACGCCACCACGATCACCATCCACAGCGAAGCGTTGGTGAACGAGGCATCGATGCTGCCCAGCTTGATCTCCGCGATTGTGGAGATCTCGAATTGGTGCATGGGGTTCAGACCACCACCTTCAGAACTGCCTGCCATTAAGTCACTTCCTCAAGTTCAGCCGTTCATTCCTTGTCGTCCATCTCAGGGGGCTCCGGCCGGGAGGACATTTGCTCCATATGCCGGCGCGCCTCGTCTGATTTGGCGACGCGAATAACGTTTCCGATGCCTGCTGCGATGCCCAAGGGCATGAACACCAGAAGAAACCATGGAGATGTGCCGAGAAGTTTGTCCAGACCCCATCCGATCCCCAGACCTGCTAATACCGCGACAACCAGATCGGTCGCAATACGAAATCCGAGGCTGTAGGCGGTGCCTTTTCCGGCAATTTTCCGGTCCTGCTCCTTGATCGCCTCCTGCGCGTGCCGCAGACGTTCGTTGAATTCCTTCAAATTGTCAGGCGATTGCGACTGCTTGTCATCGCCCATGTGAGACACCCCAAACCGGGTGGGCGGACCGGTCAAAATCCACCCCCCTGAAAACCGCGCGCACAATAGTGCGGGGCCTGGGCCGAGTCAAGTTGCGGACGGTCTGGGTAAGGTGTTGAAAAAGCATGATAAATTAACCTGTCGAAAGTGTCGCAACTGGTGATTTCCGGGCTCTTGGAAAGAACGTGCGGGTCTGGCTGATCTTTTGCGTTGTTAATCGTCCTCACGTTCCCTCCTTGTTCCGTGCGTTCCTGCCTTCTTCGCCTGGTCATCCCCGCTTGTCTATGTCGTCCTCGGATCAAGCCCGAGGACGACATAGAAAAGCAGGGATGACAAGAAGGGGGAACGGAGGTGACGAGAAGAGATAACAGGGATGACGAAGAAGAATAACCCGGCCCATTCGCCGCCCCGGCCGCAATATGTTACAATGGCGCCAGCACGCGCACTGCCTGAAAGGGAGGCAGCCCGTGAATGAAAGACCGCA
>CAJHYS010000110.1_pt1 | contig 37527 bp, 30 predicted proteins | sample 9198801 | NCBI WGS metagenome assembly CAJHYS01 (sample SAMEA7708368, study PRJEB35096) | sediment metagenome | biome: marine neritic benthic zone biome [ENVO:01000025]; feature: sediment [ENVO:00002007]; material: shallow marine sediment [ENVO:03000034] sea grass bed [ENVO_01000059] ...
ACCAACACCAAGGGCGAGAAATCGGCTCCGCTCATCAAGAAGCTCTCCGCTGAAGGCGTGGTGGTGAATGTGACCGCCATGATGACGCTTGAGCAAGTGCAAGACGTTGCCGATGCGCTTGACCCGAATACAGGCGCCATCGTTTCCGTGTTCGCCGGCCGCATCGCCGACACCGGAATCGATCCGGTGCCGCACATGACAGAGGCGCTCAGTATTCTGAAATCCAGGCCGAAAGCAGAGCTGTTGTGGGCCTCGCCACGCGAGTTGTTGAACATATTCCAGGCTGATTGGATGGGGTGTCATATTATCACAGTCACCAATAGCCTGTTGGCAAAACTCTCTCTGGTTGGCAAAGACCTCGACGGATATTCTCGCGAAACGGTGGAGATGTTCTACCGAGACGCCTCCAGCGCCGGCTACAGCCTGTAGCGCGCTTAACTTCACCTGACGGCACTGCGCCACCCGGCCCGGTGCCGGCCAAAGACTGATCAAAGACGGACCATCGGATTATGAAACACATCTGCGTACTGGGCGGAGCCGGCTATGTTGGCTCCTTGCTGTGCCCGCAACTCCTTGAAGACGCTCACAAGGTGACCGCGTTCGACATCGGCTATTTCGGCGACCATTTCCTGCCTCACGACAATCCCAACTTCAAGATGATCAAGGGCGATATTCGCAACGTGGACGAGTTGCGCCAGGCCTATGAAGGCGCAGACATGGTCATCAACCTGGCCTGCATCTCAAATGATGCCAGTTTTGAGCTCGATGAAAGCCTCAGCACAACCATCAACTTGGACGCTTTCGAGCCGATGGTGGTGGCCGCCAAGGAAGCCGGGGTGAAGCGTTTCATCTATGCCTCTTCAAGCTCGGTGTACGGCGTGTCTGATGCGCCAGACGTGACCGAGGATCACCCTCTCCTGCCCTTGACGCTCTATAACGAATACAAAGGCAAATGCGAGCCTGTTCTCTTCAGCCACATGAGCGACGATTTCGTGTGCTGCGTCATTCGCCCGGCAACCTTGTGCGGCTATGCTCCGCGCCAGCGGCTGGATCTGTCGGTGAACATCCTCACCAATCACGCCATCACCAACGGCAAGATCACGGTGTTCGGCGGCAGCCAGCTACGCCCGAACCTGCACATCCAGGACATGTGCGACCTTTACCGCAAGCTGGTGCACATCGAAGACGAGAAAATCGCCGGCAAGACCTTCAACTGCGGCTTCCAGAACATGTCGATCATGGAGATCGCACAGATCGTCAAACGCATTGTTGAAGAGGAAATGCCGGAAAAAGGTGACATCGATATCGTCACAACGCCCACTGACGACATCCGGTCATACCACATCAATTCAGACAAGATTCAGCGCGAGCTGGACTTCATGATTTCGCACTCCATCGAGGATGCCGTGCGCGACCTGTGCAGGGCGTTCAAAGCAGGCAAGCTGCCCGACAGCATGAGCAACGATTGGTATTACAACGTTAAAACCCTGAAGAAGCTCAACGCAGCTTAGGGCCATTCTCCCCCTGTGTCCCTGCGCAAGCAGGGGCCACCCGCGCTGCGGCACCCTATGCGCAGGAATGAACGTCTGCTATCGCAAAATCCGGAAGAGCGCTGGAAGGACAAAAGCCAAGCATGCCCCAGACAAAGACAGCCCTGGTCACCGGCGGCGCCGGGTTCATCGGTTCGCACATGGTGGACGTTCTTCTGGATCAAGGTATGGCGGTCCGGGTTGTGGACAATCTGACCGGCGGCCATGAGCGCAACCTGGATCATCACCGCAACAATCAGGCCTTGTCCTGCGAATGGACCGATATTCGCGACCTGGAGCCGGATGCGTCCATATTCCGGGACGTGAACTATATCATCCACTTTGCCGGCATCGGCGACATTGTGCCCTCCATCGAGCAACCGATTGAGTATATGTCGGTGAATGTTCAGGGCACGGTGCGTGTTCTGGAAGGTGCCCGTGCCGCGAGAGCCGATAAGTTCGTCTACGCGGCTTCTTCCTCGTGCTACGGCCTGGCAGCCGTTCCGACCACGGAAGACCACCCCATCGCTCCGCAATACCCTTATGCTCTGTCGAAGTACCAGGGCGAGCAGGCCGCATTCCATTGGCATGAGGTTTACGGCCTGCCGGTCAATTCCATACGCATTTTCAACGCTTACGGCACCAGGGTGCGCACCACGGGTGCCTATGGCGCGGTGTTCGGCGTATTTCTCAAACAGAAGCTCGCAGGAAAGCCCTTCACCGTGGTGGGTGACGGCGAGCAATCGCGCGACTTTCTCTATGCCTCCGATGTGGCCCGGGCCTTTCTTGCGGCTGCTGAAACACCAATCTCCGGCGAAGTGTGGAACCTGGGGGCTGGCAACCCGCAAACCGTAAACAGCCTGGTGGACTTGATCGGCGGTGAGAAAGTGCATATTCCAAAGCGCCCGGGCGAGCCTGACTGCACCTGGGCAGACATAGCCAAGCTCCAGCGCGATCTGAACTGGGCCCCTCAGGTTCCCTTCGAAGAGGGGGTGCAGCGCATGCTGGACGATATTGAGGTGTGGGCGGACGCACCGCTTTGGGAGCCGGAAAGCATCGCAAAGGCCACCGAGACTTGGTTTCAGTATCTCGGTGAGGACAAAGACAAATGACGGAAAGCCTAACGGCCCGTTTCGGCCACAAGATCAAGACACGCGAAGAGTTGCGCGAGGCCATCGGGCCGCGCCCTCGCGTGCAAAAGGTCATCATGTGCCACGGCGTGTTCGATGTGGTGCACCCGGGCCACATGCGCCATTTGATTTACGCCAAGAACAAGGCCGACATCCTCATCGCCAGTCTGACGGCCGACAAGCATATCGACAAGGGCATCTACCGCCCGCATGTGCCGCAGGATCTGCGTGCCGCCAACCTGGCCGCCTTTGAGGTGGTGGACTATGTGATTGTAGATGAGAACGCCAAACCTCTGAAAAATATAGAATATTTACAACCGGACTATTACGCCAAGGGATTTGAGTACGTCTCAAACGGCATGGCGCCCAAAACGGCCGAAGAGAGCACGGTGCTGGACAGTTACGGCGGTGAGATCATCTTCACACCCGGGGATATCGTCTATTCTTCGTCCAACCTGATCGACATGGCTGCCCCGGAGCTGAAGATCGAAAAGCTCATGGCGGTGATGGAGCGCCGCGGCGTGACGTTCGACGGGTTGCGCAAATCCTTAGACGCCATGGCCGGCAAGACGGTTCATGTGGTGGGCGATACCATCATCGACAGCTTGACCCAATGTGCAATGATTGGTGGGCAGACCAAGACGCCAACCATGAGCGTGCTGTTTGAAAACAAGACCGACTATATTGGTGGCGCAGGGATCGTTGCCAAGCACCTTCGGGCTGCCGGTGCCGATGTGAAATTTTCCACGGTGCTGGGACAGGACGCACTGGCCGAGTTTGCCCTCAACGGCCTGAAAGAATTCGACGTTGAGGTTCTGCCGGTCATCGACGGCACGCGGCCCACCACGAACAAGAACGCCATCGTGGTCGGCGGCTATCGTCTTCTGAAAGTCGACACTCTGGACAACTCCACCATTTCGGATGCCATCGTAGAAGAGCTCACGTCGGCCATTCGGGAAATTGAAACCGATGCGGTCGTGTTCAGCGACTTTCGCCATGGAATGTTCAACCGCAGGACCATTCCCTCACTCATTAAAGCGATACCGGAAGGCGTCTTCCGGGTGGGCGACAGTCAAGTGGCGAGCCGCTGGGGCAATGTGACCGAGTTCAAAGGTTTTGACCTGATTACCCCGAACGAGCGCGAAGCCCGGTTTGCCTTGGCTGATCAGGATTCAGGTGTGCGGCCGTTGGCGGCGAGCCTTTACGATCTTGCGGAATGCAAGACCTTGATCCTGAAACTGGGTGAGCGCGGGGTGCTCACCCATGTGACCGACGATCATGAGTCCTTGGACAGCTTTTTCATTATCGACAGTTTCGTCGACCGGGTGGTGGATGCGGTCGGCGCGGGCGATGCTCTGCTTGCCTATGCTACGCTGGCCTCGTTGGTGAGCGATTCTCCTGCGGTAGCCGCCATTTTGGGCTCTATCGCTGCGGCGTGCGAATGCGAGATAGACGGCAATGTGCCCGTCTCGCCGGCTGATATACTGGCCAAACTCGAAAAAGCCGAGAAGCAGGCCAACTACAGATGAGCGCGTTCCGGGCCATAGTCGTGGGCCTGGGTGTTCAGGGCCATAAGCGTCGGCGTTTCGCCGCTGATGACTATGTGGGCTGCGTCGATCCGGTGAACGAAGAGGCCGATTGGAGCGACATCAAAGAGGTTCCGCTGGAGAGCTTCGACTGCGCCTTGTGCTGTGTGCCGGACGAGCCGAAAATCGAGCTTTTGAGCTATCTGCTCGGCAATGGAAAACACGTGCTGGTGGAAAAGCCGCTATGGGCGGCGCAAGAAGGCGACATTGAACGGTTGGACGCGTTGGCAAAGGCCAATGGTGCAGTGTGCTACACCGCCTACAACCACCGTTTTGAACCGCACTATGTGCGAATGCGCGACCTCATCCAGTCAGGCGATCTTGGCGAGATCTATCGCTGCCGGATGTTCTACGGCAACGGCACCGCAAGGTTGGTGCGCAACTCAGAATGGCGCGATCAGGGCGCCGGCGTCTTGCCCGACCTCGGCTCCCATCTGCTTGACACGGTAGCGTTCTGGTTCGGTGAGCGGCTTGAGGGATTTGAGGTTTACACCAGCAATTGTTTTGAAAACCAGGCCCCGGACCATGTGATCATCGGCACCGAGGCCGCTTCGCCGAAGATAGAGCTGGAGATGACGCTGCTCTCCTGGCGCAATCATTTCACCTGCGATGTGTTTGCTGAAAAGGGCTCTGCGCATATCGAATCCTTATGCAAATGGGGCCCGGCCACATTCACACGGCGCATGCGCGTGCTGCCCAGCGGACGGCCTCCAGAAGGTACGGTTACCCTGGTTGAAGAGGATCCGACCTGGGTGGAAGAATACGCCCACTTCAAAGCCCTCTGCGAGCAGGGAGCCGAAACCGACCTTTCGAATGATGTTTGGCTGAACGGCGTCCTGGCCCGGTTGGGCGAAGAGGCCATCGCCAGGGCGGAAAAGCCGTGAGCCCCAAGGTTGCTTTTGTTGGCATGACCCATCTGGGTCTGGTCTCCGCCACGGGGGTGTCTTCTGCCGGGTTCGACATGCTCTGCGTGGACCGGGACAGCGATTTGATCGCGCGCCTGAGCACCGGTCAGCTGCCCGTGCTGGAGCCCGGATTGGACGACCTTCTGGCGCGCAACAAAAAGCGCCAGCGCTTCACCAGTGACTTCTCTGAACTGGCCGACCGGGATGTGGTCTATATCGCGCCTGACGTGCCCACCGATGACCAGGGCGCAAGTGATCTCAGCGGCATCCACAGCGTGATTGGCCATGTGACGCCCCATTTAAGCGAGACGGCCGTGCTGGTCATCCTGTGCCAGGTGCCGCCAGGTTTCACGCGCGCCCTTCCGTTCGATGCTGCACGGCTGTTCTATCAAGTGGAAACTCTGATCTTCGGCCGCGCCGTGGAGCGCGCAACGCAGCCTGAGCGCTATATCATGGGCTGTTCGGACCCCTCACAGCCCCTGCCGGACACACTCGCGAAAGTTCTCGATGCATTTGGCTGCCCGGTCCTGCCCATGCGTTACGAAAGTGCGGAACTTGCGAAGATTTCAATCAACATGTGTCTGGTTTCATCGGTGAGCGTGGCCAACACCATGGCCGAGTTGTGCGCACAGATCGGTGCGGACTGGAGCGAGATCGTTCCGGCTTTGAAACTCGATAGGCGCATTGGCGCCTATGCCTATCTGAAACCGGGGCTGGGCATCGCGGGAGGCAACCTGGAGCGCGATCTTCAGACTGTGCTGGGTCTTTCATCCGAGACAAACACCCACAGCGAAATCGTTCTCGCATGGCTCTCCAACAGTGCCCACAACCGCGATTGGGCGGCCGGCGTGCTGCGCCAGGAGTTGCTTGGACAAACGCCCAACCCGGTGGTCGCGGTTTGGGGCCTGGCCTATAAGGAAAACACACACTCCATCAAGAATTCACCCTCTCTCGCCACCCTGGCACAGTTTCCCGATATGCGGTTCAACGTGCATGATCCGGCTGTGGCGGAGGCTGATTTCAGCCATTCGGCTTCACAACGGTTCGATCATGTGATGGATACGGTTTCAGATGCCGACGCTCTTATGATACTAACCCCGTGGCCTGACTATCGCGCGCAGGATCTCAGGCAGGTGGCAGCACGAATGCGCGGGACCATGCTGATTGACCCCTACCGGATTTTTGAACCCAGTGACGCCCATGCTGCGGGCCTCGTGAGCCACACAATGGGCGTTGCCCCCTGATCACCGACAGCCACTAGGACGGCCCATGCTTGAGCACCTGAATTCTTCTCCTCAGAACCCGGAGCGGGTTGTCGTGATCGGCGCCGGCGGTTTTGTGGGCGGCGCCATCATGCAGCGCCTGGCTGTACAGGGTGTCCAAACCCTCGGGCTCACCCGCGCGGACGTTGACCTGATGAAGGCCGATGCCGCAAGCAAGCTCGCCGGCCACCTTCAGCCCAACGACACGGTTGTGGCTGTGTCAGCTGTTGCGCCTGTGAAGAACCTGGAAATGCTGAAAGACAACCTCAGCATCATCTCAGCCATCGCGGAGGCACTTGGAACTTCGCCTGTCTCCCACGTGCTCAATATCGGTTCCGATGCGATTTATGCAGACAGTCCTGACGCTTTGAGCGAAGCCTCGTGCGCCTCGCCTGCAAGCGCCCACGGCATCATGCATCTGGCCCGAGAAGTCACGTTAGGCGAGGCTGCCGGCGACGCTCCGTTTGCAACCTTGCGCCCCACGTTGATCTATGGCGCCGATGACCCCCACAACGGTTATGGCCCCAACCGTTTCCGGCGGCTTGCTGCCGAGGGTCAGGAGATCGTGCTGTTCGGCGAAGGCGAAGAACGGCGCGATCACGTTTGGGTGGAAGATGTGGCCGGTCTGGCGGTGCGCATGCTGCTGATGAAAAGCCGCGGCGTGCTGAACGCGGCCACCGGCACCGTCATCTCGTTCCGCGACGTGGCCGAGGCTGTGGTCAGCCATTTTGCAACTCCTGTGGCCATTAAGGGCTCACCGCGCGTGGGCGCCATGCCTCACAACGGCTATCGCCCGTTCGATCCGGCAGCCACCCTCGCCGCGTTTCCGGACTTTGCCTACACCGAGCCCGAAGAAGGCTTTGCCAAGGTCCACGCCGAGATGGCGGAGAGTTGATATGGGTGGGGAAATCAATCTCTTAAGCGCTATTCCTAAGACCAAGCGCAACATCGAAGCCCGCGAAGATGCCAAAGATCCCGAAGTGGTGCGCATCTCCAAGGAATATGGCCAGATGTATTTCGACGGCCCGCGCGACTATGGCTATGGCGGCTACAGATATGACGGCCGCTGGGTGCCGGTGGCCAAGGACATGATCGCCCATTTCGGTCTCAAACCGGGCGACCGCGTGCTGGATGTGGGCTGCGCCAAGGGATTTCTGGTGAACGATCTGGTGGACGCCTTGCCGGGCCTTGAAGTCTACGGCTTGGACATCTCCGAATATGCCCTGATGAACTGCCACGAGAACGTGGTGGGCCGGCTTCATCTGGGCAGCGCGGACAGCCTGCCCTTTCCCGATGGCAGCTTCGATGCCGTGATCTCGCTGGACTGCATCCACAACCTGCCCCGCGAGCGCGCCAAGGTCGCGTTGCAGGAAATTCAACGGCTTTCGGGCGGCAAAGCCTTCGTGCGGGTTGACAGCTACCGCACACCGGAACAGAAAGCCATCTTTGAGAGCTGGGTGCTGACGGCAGAGTTTCATGACTATCCGGAAGGATGGCTCAAGCTCTTCGAAGAAGCCGGCTACACGGGCGACTATTATTGGACAATCATCTCCTAACGGACGAATGAACGGAAACCCTTCCATGAGCAAGACATACGCAATCCTCGGCGGAGGTGGCTCCTTCGGCATTCATGCAGCATTCTATCTTCTGGACAATGCCAATCCCAACAAGGTGATCGGCATCGGGCGCAACCCGCTGCGCCCGGAGCCCTTCTCCTTGAACATCGAGGCGCGCGATGGCTATGAGTATCACGCCCGGCATGTGACCCATGAGATGGACCTGCTTTTGGAGTTGCTCGATAAGGAGAAGCCGGAAGTCATCGTCAACTTCGCCGCGCAAGGCGAAGGGGCTGTGTCGTGGAAGCACTCCTGGCGGTTCTTTGAAACCAACTCCATGGCTCTGGCCCGCCTCACCGAAGAACTGATGAGCCGCGACTGGCTGGAGCACTTCATCCAGATCGGCACGTCCGAGATGTACGGCTCGGTGGACCGCGCGGTCACCGAAGACGAGCCGATCAAGCCCACCAGCCCCTATGCGGCCTCCAAGGTGGCGTACGATATGTATCTGATGTCGGTCAGCCAATTCCTGAAATTCCCGATGACCATCATCCGCCCGTCAAATTGCTATTGCCCGGGCCAATTGCTGCACCGGGTGATCCCCAAAGCCGTCTGGGCCGGTCTCACGGGCCAGAAACTGCCGCTGCACGGCGGCGGCAAGGCGGAAAAATCCTACATGCATGCGCGTGATCTGGGCCGCGCCATCCACCTCATAGCCGAGCGCGGGCCGCACGGTGAGATTTTCAATGCCGGGCCGAAGAACCCCACATCAATCCGTGAGGTCGTGGAACGCTGTGCTGGGGCGTTGGACATTCCATTCGAGCAGCTTTGCGAAGTGACCGGAGACCGGCTGGGGCAGGACTCGCGTTATTGGCTGGATTCCAGCGCGATCAAAAACGCCGTCGGCTGGGAACCTGAAGTGGATTGGGACGAAGGCCTGGCAGAGATGGTTGAGTGGGGCCGTCGCTATCTTGATGACATACGCGACTGGCCAACCGACTACACGCTTCGGGCCTGAGGACTGCCGCCACCATGTCTGTACCTCTCAGCAATGTGTTTGACGCAAATGCAGCCCGGCGCCGCTGCCTAACCTACCGCCGGCGCATTCTCGACATCTCGCAGCAGGTGGGGGCCCTGCACATCGCCCCCGCCTTCTCCTGCACCGAGATCGTCGACGTGGTCTATAACGGGCTGATGCGCTGGGACGGCGAGGACACGCCTGATGTGATCCTCATGTCCAAGGGCCATGGCTGCATGATCCAATATGTCATCTTGGAAGAAAAAGGCATCCTGTCGCGTGAGGATTTGGATCTTTACTGCAAGCCAGGCGGACGCCTCGGCGCTCATCCTGATTTCGGGGTTCCCGGCATTTCAGCCTCCACCGGCTCGCTTGGCCACGGCATGGGCATTGCCACGGGCATGGCCTACGCGGAGCGTCTGCAAGAGCGCGACGGCCAGATCTATCTGGTGCTGAGCGACGGCGAATGCCAGGAAGGCTCCACCTGGGAGGGGGCCATGATGGCCGGCAACCTGGCGCTGGAAAACCTTATCGCCTTTGTCGATCTCAATGACTTTTCCGGTCTGGAGCGCATGAGCGAGGGGCACCCTGCTTTCCATCCGGTGATCGACAAGTTCCTGTCCTTCGGCTGGGAAGGCATGGAGGTGAACGGTCACACGGCCGAAGAGATTCATGCAGCCGTGATGAACCGCAAAGGCGGCAAGCCCCTTGTGATCGTCTCCAAGACGGTGAAGGGCAAAGGCGTCTCCTATATGGAACATGTGCCCATCTGGCACTACCGGGCGCCGAACCCGGAAGAATACAAGCAGGCTTGCGATGAGCTCGTGGAGATATCGGCATGAGGAACAAGTTTGCAGATGTGTTCTACGATCTGGGCAAGGACGACCCGAAGCTCTGCATCGTGGTGGCCGACATTTCGCCCGCCGGATCCATCGCGAAATTCCGCACCGAGTTTCCCGACCGCTTTGTGAACACCGGGGTTGCCGAGCAGATCATGATCGGCATGTGCGCAGGGCTCGCCCAGCGCGGCATGCGGCCGTTTGCCTACACCATCGCCACCTTCACGCTCTATCGCCCATTTGAATTCGTGCGCGATGATCTGTGCTATCAAAATCTGCCTGTCACCATCGTCGGCATAGGCGGCGGCGTGACCTATTCCACATTGGGCGGCACCCACCACGCGCAAGAAGACATTGCCATTGCTTCGGCCATCCCGAACATGTCGGTGATCGCGCCCTGCGATCCGAGCGAAACTGAAACGGTGACCCGCTGGTGCGCAGAGCAAACACGCGGACCTGTCTATCTGCGCCTGGGCAAAGCGGGTGAGCCGGACCTGACGCGGGATGCCGCAGAGCCTTGGGCATTCGGCAAGCTGCGTTATCTCACCAAAGGGGACGATGTATGCATTCTCAGCTATGGCCCGATTATGAAGCAGGCCGTTGAGATTGCTGAACGCTTCAAAGCGGCGGGGCGGAGCGTTTCAATCGTCTCAGCTGCCTCTGTGAAACCGTTTGACGATGAAGGGACGGTTGCGGCCCTACGGTCGCATAAGCAGATGATTGTCATCGAAGAAACAGCCCCAGTGGGCAGCCTTGGCCAGCGGGTCAAGGCCCTGGCCTATGAAGCAGGCGCAAAGTGCAAGGTAGACACATTTTGCCTGCAGGATGAGTTCATTCACCACTATGGCTCGCACGATGAATTGCTGGCGGCGCACGGGCTGAGCGCGCAACTGATTGCGGGCAAGCTGGGGATTGCGTAACTGCCCGCACGGCATGTGGTGAAGCGGTTCAGCGGAGGGCTTCGGCCTTAGCATAGCTCGACAGAATTTCCGCAATCGGGTCCGGCGCATACCCGAAACTTTCAATGGCCTGGCGCGAGGAAATCGTAAACGAGGATTGAGGAGCGGGCGCTTCTTCAGTTTTGGCCGGTTTTCCCAAGCCGTCGGAGAGGATTTGCAGAACTTCACGAATTGAGACAAACCCTTGTGCGCCAATGGGAAAGGCGGAATGCCCGACAATCGGCTGATCCAGCAGCTCAAGGCAGAACCTGCTCAAGCCGGTCACAAGAACGGCGTTGTTAAAGCGACCGCCCGGATTATAGACCGAGATCGTCCGGCCGTTCTTGATCTTGTCAACGACACCCGGAAGCCAAGACCGGTGAGCACCCTTTCCCAGTATCGCCGGCAGTCTGATCGCAACGGACGGCAATTCATCTGCAAGGTCAGCCAGCAAGCGTTCACCCAGATATTTGGATGCACCATAAAGATCCGGATTGAGCACTGGCGTCGCTTCGCTTACCTCAGGTCCCTCAATGTCCCCGTGGACGGAGAGCGAAGAGAGCAGAATGAATTTCCGCACACCAACCGTGTTTGCGTGTCGCGCCAGATTGTAAGTCGATACGACGTTTCCGCGGATATAATCATCCTGAGACAATCCGATCTGACTTGCCGCGGCGGCACAGTGGATGATGGCGTCGAGCTTAGCAGGTAGAGCTTCGAAAGCTGTCTGATCTTCCAACGCAACTTGGAGCAGGTGAAGGTTGTTCAGACTTGCAAGATCGTTGAGCCGGTCATCCGATGTGCGGTACGTGCCATAAACTTCGTGACCTTGCGACACAAGGTCAGCGGCAATGACCCTCCCGGAGAATGAATTGGCGCCCGTGAGCAGGACTTTCATGCTGATATGTGAACCCTCTTTTGCGCTCAACGCGCGCGGCGGGCTATGGCGGACCGGCCCCGGCCTCAAACATGCAAATTCTCAACGCCTACCCGCGCTCCACAGCGCCTTGTGGCCCTACTTTATGAACGTAAACAGATGTCCGTTCGTTCTGGTCACGACGTGAGCATCAGAAACAGAGAGCTTGTCCAGCAATTCAACAATCTCTGAGCGACTGGTCTGGTAGTAGTACTCAGGAACGAACCAGTCATAGGCCTGATGGACCGATCTCTCAAGCGTGTCGTCTTTTGATATTTTGACCAGATAATCAAATAGAAGGGTTTGAATCTTGTAAGTCCCGCGCTCCAACTCCCACGAGGGCACATCCTCTTTGAGAGTGATCTCCGCGTCCCCCAGGGCTTCTCCGATCTCCCAAGCAATCTGCGCGTGCCTCTTGGCTTCCGCCCACTTTTCCTCGTCTGTTTCGAGTGTCTTGTAGAATTCCCGGAATGACGCGTCGGTGACTTTGCGGAGACGCTTTTGTTCGTTGATGATCCAGCCGATGTAACGCCCGCCGGGCTTGAGGGACTTGTACGTATTTGCCAGAGATTCCTCAACTGAGGGCGTGCACATAAGACTCCCCAGTGCAATCGCAAGATCGTACCCCTCCGGCAGAGGGTCGCAATGAAAGTTGCGCTGCTCGAACGAGAGATCCGTAAAGCCCCCATCGGAGAGGAATTGACGCGTTTTTGTGGAAGGAAACAGGTCGACACCGCAATAGGCGATCTTATCAGCATGCTCCCTCAGCAGGGAGCGTGCGGAAAATCCCAGCCCGCAACCAAAGTCAATAACCTTCGGTTTGTCAGGGGCTGCCTGAAGTGCTGAATCTATCCAACCAGCGATCTGTCCATCCGACCAATCGGTGAACTTCTTCCTTGAAATCTCCAGCGCCCTTTCATTTGCGTGATAAGGCTCTGTGTCGCCCCACAAGGACGAGAAAGTTTCCCCGATTTGTTGTTGTTTTTGATCCGAAATTGCAATGCGATTCATGTCTACTGCCCAACACTGAACGAAACGGAAAGCAACGCTGCCCGACAAGTCCCCGTTCAATATGAGGAGCAGCAACTCTCACGTTATACAAACCGTGGTGAGTAAGTAGGTGTGGCCAAGTTGTCAACGTTCAAGTTTCGGATTCCGGAACAGACCGGCGAGGCCAGACTCAAATGCTACAGGGCCCATTAACGGGTTGACGACCACTGGCAACGACCCTAATTTGCCGCGCCTTGTCGAACGGGAATGAACCCAGTCAAACTTCGTAACACACCCCGGAAGAAGAACAATCTTGTGCCGTGCAAGAAACCGTTCGACGGCACCACAAAAGCTGCTATCGATCCGCTCGTTCAATATGATCGCAGATCATATGAATTGGCTCTGGAGCTAAGGGGCAAGACCGCAGCTGATGTGGAGAGCAGGCGTACAGCAGTGAATGGAAACAGTCCGTGACAGATGAATACAAGTGCATAATCTGCGGCTTGGGCAAGCTGGAAGACCTGGAGGGGTTTGGCGATTTGAACCGCGTCACCTCGGACTCGCGCCCCTGGCCGCGCGGGGGGCGGCTTGCCTGCTGTGGAGCTTGTGGCGCCCTACAGAAGCTGGCGACGCCCAAATGGTACGAAGAGATCACAGAAATCTACGATACCTATGACCTTTACCACCAGGGTGCAGGGGCGGAGCAACCGATCTTTGAGGTTGGCGGAACCCAGTCGTCCCCCCGATCCAAGCGTATCGTGGAGTTTCTGAAAAAGTCCGTGGCGTTGAAGCCAAGCGGAACAATCCTGGATTTCGGCTGCGGCAACGGAGATGCCCTTGCATCGTTCGCAGAAGAGTTTCCCGACTGGTCCTTACATGGTGCAGAACTGAGCGACCGCAATAGTGAACGATTGAACCGGATTCCAGGGTTCTCAGGCCTCCACACCTGCGCCATCGAGGAGATCGGCCAAAAGTTCGACCTGATCACGCTCATCCACTCGCTTGAGCACGTGCCGGATCCGGTTCAAACCCTCAAGAGTTTGCAATATTGTCTGAAGCCGGAGGGGTTCATTTTTGTTCAGGTTCCCGATTGCGGTGCAAATCCCTATGATCTCATGGTTGCCGATCATCTGATGCATTTCACACTTTCAAGCTTGGGTCGGGCCGCAGCGTCTGCAGGACTTGAATCATTGACCCTCTCCGACAGCGTCCTTCCCAAAGAACTGACCTGGCTGGGGCGAACAATCGAGGCCGATCGTGATCAAATCTCCGACGCCCCCGCTCACCGTCCCGGGGCGGTGCTTAAAGGTGCTGAAGAACAGTTCGGCTGGCTTGTGCGCCAGCGCGAACACGCACAAACGATTGCGCAAAGCTCTGACAATTTCGGGATCTTGGGCACTTCAATATCGGGCACATGGCTGCACGGCGCCATGACGGAAGATGTGGCGTTTTTCGTTGATGAGGACGCAGGCCGCGTCAACCGGAAGCATTTGGGGCTTCCCGTTCTTGCCCCTTCGGAGGTGGCCTCAGGTTCGGATGTTTACGTGCCGCTGATTCCAAAAATCGCAGAACACCTGGTCAAGCGGCTGAGTGGCGCCGGCACACAATATCATGCTGCCCTTGACTTGCCCGCTTTCGAGTTCTGATTTCGTCCGAACATAGGCAACAGTGATGCACCAAGCGAGTGGTCAGGGGATCCTGCAATTCCTACGAAAGTTAAGCATGCCCAGGTCTGGAACTTTGTGGTGCATTAGTATACGGATGTGCGCTTGCTTGGACTAAGTTTTCAACCCGGGAGCTGCGGTTTCTCCATACGCAACATGGCGGGGCGTCTTTCGATGGACCACCCCCCTTTCTCCTTGGCCAACATCCAACACGCGCCATGACTTCAAGAAGGTAGAGAATATGATCGTTTTGGGTCTCCACGGAGGTTTCAGGCTCGGCCAGCACGATGCTGCGGCCGCACTCATGATCGACGGCAAGCTGGTTGCCTGCATTGAGGAAGAAAGGTTGCTGCGCGTGAAAACCCCGCGAGGCGTCGCGCCAATCAATGCAATCTCCGGCACCCTCAAAGAAGCCGGGATCACCATGAAGGACGTCGATCTCGTCACCCATCCCGGCGAAACCTATGTCGATGCGCCGGCGCGCATACAAGCCTACTTGGAACACTATTTCGGGCACGCTCCGAAAATACAGATGATCAACCATCAGCTGGCACACCTGGCCTCCGCATTCTTCATGTCGGAGTACGACAATGCCATGGTGCTCTCATACGACGCCTTCGGAGACCAGCAGAGCGCTGCCCTTGGACGGGCCACAAGAGAGAACGGTGTTGAGATCCTCGAAACCCGGGACGATCACAATTCACTCGGTCAGTTTTATGCGACGATCACTTCGTTTCTGGGGTTCATGCCCGGCGAGGACGAGTACAAGGTGATGGGCTTGGCTGCCTATGGCGAGCCTAAGTATGATCTATCGTTTTTCGCTGATGTTTCCGAGCAAGGCTATCTGGTCCAGAGCGACGATTGCCTGAACAACGACCCTCGCCCGCTGACCGTTTATGAGCCCTTCTACTCCAAGCACCTGGTTGAAAAGCTGGGCCCGCCCCGGGTCAAGGGCGCAAGCTTGGAACAGTGGCACAAGGACATCGCAGCCTCGACCCAACATCAGTTGGTCAAGTGTGCCAAATCGCTCGTCAGCTATCTTCACAAGCTCACCAACGAACGAAATCTGTGTATGGCGGGAGGGGTTGCCCTCAATTGCGCGGCCAACAACCATCTGCTGAAACTCGATTGTGTTGACAATCTGTTTGTGCAGCCAGCAGCGTCGGACCGGGGGCTGGCGCTCGGGTGCGCGCTTCAGGGAGCGTTTGAGGGCGGAGACCGGATTGAAGACATTCCGTCGGTGTTTTATGGCCCGACCTACAAGGACGAAGAACTGAAGCGGGCGCTCAAACTCACCGGTGCGAACTACGAAGAGCTCAGCGACCCAAGCAAGACAGCAGCCAAGCTCCTGGCAGACGGCCAGATCATTGCCTGGTATCAGGGACGGTCTGAATTCGGCCCAAGAGCTCTGGGCAACCGCTCCATCCTTGCCGATCCAGGCCGGGCTGAGATGAAGGACCTGGTCAACGCCAGGATCAAGTATCGTGAGGAGTTCCGGCCCTTCGCCCCGGCCGTTCTTGAGGAACGCGCAAAGGAAGTGTTCGACCTGCCGGCCCCATCGCCCTTCATGACCATTGCTTGCGGTGTCAATGAAGGCTGGAAGGAGAAGCTTCCGGCCACGACCCATGTTGATGGAACGGCACGAGTGCAGACGGTCAGCGAGCGTCAAAACCCACGCTTTCACGGTCTGATAAAGGAATTCGAACGCCTGACGGATGTGCCCGTGGTCTTAAACACAAGCTTCAATATTAAGGGCCAGCCAATTGTCGAAACGCCCCTGGATGCACTTTCAACCTTCGCAGGCACGGGGCTGGATTCCGTGATCCTTGGTAAGTATCTGGTACAAAAGACAAATCAACCGGCGGCTGGATAAGACTCTGAACGCACCCTCACCCGGGCTCAGAGGGTGGCCGGGCACCTGAGCGTGCTTTTTGATCAGTTCCGGAGGCCGTATGGGGCCTTGCGGGCGAAGTCAAATTCACCTTGACCCCAATTCGGGTTGCGACTACTGCACACGCGGATCTCAAACAATCGGTTGCCACAAGATGCCCGCGCGCTTCTTCAGAAAACAGGACGTTTCGAGCAATCATCTGTATCAGAATATAGGCCGCACCGCAGAACGGCCCTTTATCATTAAGGCAATGATGAAGGAGACCTCACTGGGCGATCTCATGGGCCAGATGGCGGCGCTTGCGGCCATAAAGAGCCAGTTCGACTATGCTGAACTTCACGTGCGGTTCCGCGACATCCGCCCCTACAGCCGTGAAATCATGACACTTGTGCCCGAAATTGATCAAGCCGTTGGCATTCGCGGGCATCTTCCCGTCTGGGCTCGATTGGGATTGCCGGATACCCGGCTGTGGCATCCAATGGCTCGGGCCCTGGACGGGAACAAAGGCAGCTGGGCTTCGTTTTGCGATTTGTGCGTCTCAGACTGGATGGTCAACCCGCGCATGATCCATGCGATACCCAATTCGGTGCCGTTCAGGATACCGCCGGAAAGGGTCGACACGCTCACTTCGCAACTGATCGACGCCGGTGTTGACCCCGATCACTGGTTCGCGGTTGTTCACTACCGGGCAAGCAACTACCTTTCGAAGAGCAGCGGACAGCTGCGCAACGGTGAGCCGGGTGCCTACCAGCACCTTGTGGATCACATCATCGACCAGCTCGGCGGGCAAGTGGTGCAGCTCGGGCACCCGGAGCTGGAACCCTTTCCCGCTCGCGATGGGTTTGTCGATCTCAGCCGCAAGCGCAACAGCTTGATGCTGCAAGCGTTTGCGGCAAGCAAGGCGCGCTTCATGATCGCTGGGCCTTCTGGTGCATTGGGATTCGGATGGGGTTTCCACGTCCCGACAGGGTTGGTCGACGCCTCAGATGCTGTGGGCGGTTGGGGGCCGGCTGAGCAGGTGATCCTGACCCATGAAGTGACGACGCCAGACGGTCGCTGCATGCGCAACAGGGAGCTGATGAATTCGGATCTGCTTGATTACCCTGTGCTGCGCGACAAAATCCGGGCCGGAGAGAATTACCAGGTTCGCAAGAATTCAGGGAGCGAACTGTCTGCAGTCTCTGATCACTTGCATGCGGCAACTGCCACTGTGACAGGCTGGCGGCCGCCCGCTGCAATCTATGACGGCCCTCGGCCAAATCACATCATGTGGCCTCCGCAGACATCAGAGAACTTGAACTTTATAGACGTGTGACGGGCTCTACATTGCAGGGCTTTTCTGATACCAACAGACCGCCGTTTGGGGCGATATGCGCGTTCTTCGCGGGGGTTAGAGGATAACTGGTATGGGTAACGATGCGATCCTGGACGAGAAGCAGGAACAGGTAGGACAGACGTTCTCGTCTCTCTGGGGCGATACGGCACCCTATGCATCCAACGATGAAGCCCTTGAGATCTCCAGGCGGAAATACTCCGACTGGTCGGATGGAAAGATCCTCGAGTGGATCGACGGCGCGCTCAACGCAGCAACAGAAAAGCCCAAGGTCATAGACTTCGGCTGCGGGCTGGGGTTCACCGCGCTGTCTCTGCTCAAAGGTTACGAAGATCGGATCGCCTACTGTGGAATAGATCTTTTTCCTTTGGAGAAGACGGGGCGGTTTCTCACCGAAGGTGGATTTAACGACGTATCCTTCGAGAACAGAAATGTTGTGAGCGATACACTTCCTGAGGGCTTTGATCTCGCGATCGCCATGGGGAGCCTGCATCACTCGACCAGCATCGAAAAGTCTCTGGCAAACACATGCCAGGCCCTGAAGCCGGGCGGACGCTACATCGGCTGGATCATCAACGAACAAAAGCGTCTCCGAAAAGCTACCGACAAGTCTTTCCGCGAATTCTATGCGACGCTGGAAACCGATGAAGAAAAGTGGACGGAAGCCGGCAGGCACGCCCAAATTGCTTGGGAGATCGGTGAGGCGCTGGGGGATGCGGAGATCACCCTGAAGGAAGACCTGCCTTCATGGGAGTTGGAGCGCGGCACCTACAAGATCCAGACCCTCCTGTTTGATTATCTGGTGAAGATCTCGAAAGACGACACGATCGAGAGATCCATGCACCAAGCCTATGATTGGTTCGTCCCTGAGTACTATCATCAGACAAGCCGCGCAGACCTGCTGGCCATGTTGGACAAGCTGTCGGTTTCCGCCATAGAGGTCGTTACCAAGACGAACGGCCACGTCTTTTCATTCATCAAGTGATCTGCCGGCCCAGGTCCGGCACAACCGCGATTACTGGCTGCTCACGATTGATACCTTGTGAGCAGCACGTCGACCGCGCAGACATGATCTTGATAAACGTAGAGCGGGTTGATTTCGATCTCACAGATATTGGCCGCGGCGCGGCTTGCCAGGTGCGCAAGTTGTTGAAGGCCCGAGACGAGCTTGCCGTGATCGGCCTTGGGAGCCCCTCTAAAACCGTCAAGCAAGCGGGACACTCTCAACTGTGCGAGCGCGGCAGAAATCTCGCAATCGGCGGCCGGCAGAAGGAGCGTCGCGGCATCGCCGATAAGTTCGACCAACGTGCCGCCGCTCGCAAGCGTCATCGCCGTCCCAAACTGCGGGTCATTGCGAATACTCACCAGCAGCTCGGCCAACGGCGACGGCTGCATGCGTTCAACAAGGAAAGTGTCGGTGACCGCATCGGGATCGGCAGCGGCCACAGCCTGGGCCATCTGCATTGCGGCGCTGCCAACCTCCTCCTCGCTCAAGAGATTGAGCACCACAGCACCAAGTTCAGTTTTGTGAAGGAGCCCTGGACCGATCATTTTCAAAGCCACCGGGAAGCCCAAGTTTTGGGCCGCATTGGCCGCGTCCTCACCACAACACACGATACCGTCGGGAACGCTCACGCCGGCCTCTTGCAAGACGGCCTTGCCCTGAGCTTCATCCACCACCTCTCGGGCTGTGACCGGTCGAACGCTCGGCGAAAATGACGGTGTTCCAACAATCTGCGCACGACGCTCTGCAAGCCATGCAGCCGATGCCACGGCGTCCAGTGTTTCGCGGAGCCCTTGCATGGGCGCAACACCGTGGCCCACAAGAAATCTGCCCACTTCAGCATCCATGTTTTCCGGCAGGACCGAGCAGACCGCGCCAGGAATACCCGCGGCGGTTACCGCATCCACAAAAGAGCAGGCGTCGTTCAGATAGTATTGCTTGCTCTCGTTCAATCCGGGCGCAGGATAATCTTGGACAATGAGCGCCGCGTCATAAGCATCACTCAGGTGAGCTGAAAACACGGGGGGAACGCGCTCCCGATCGCCCCAGATCGGCGTGGTGTAGTCCAAAGGGTTAGAGACTGTCGCGGTGTGCGGAAGATGCTTGCGAAGCGCAGCTTTCGCGCGCTCAGAGGGCTGGGAAAACTCAAGTCCGATCTTTTCCCCATAATCTGCAAGCATGGTCGCCCCGCCTCCCGAGCAGGTGAAACCTGCAATCCGCCGCCCGGCCGGCAGGCCCGCCACCATCAGAAATTTCAGTGTTTCCAGCAGTTCAGCCGGCGAATGCACACGGATGACCCCAAGTTTTTCAAACAGGGCCGAATAAAGCTCATCAGAGCCGGACAACGAACCGGTATGGCTCTCCGTCAAGCGCGCGCCCACAGATGAGCTCCCGGTTTTTAAAGCCACAATGGGTTTGCCCACTTTCATGGCCTGCTCGGCAACCTTTGCGAATCTCGCAATGTCCTTGAGACCTTCTATGTGAAGGCCGAATGCACGCACATTTTCAACTCCGCAAAGCACGTCGACATAATCTTCAAGCGCGAGCACCGCCTGATTGCCTGCAGAAATCATGCACGCGAACGGAACCGAGCGCTGGCTCATTGAAAGATCTGAGGCGAGCATCCCACTCTGCGTAATGATGGCAGCGCCGTAGCCTGGAGCAAACCCTCCGTGCGCGAATGGCCACAAAGCGACTTTGTTGAGATAGTTGATGACGCCGTAGCAGTTGGGGCCCACCAGCGCCATGTCGCCGGCCGCCGCCACCAACGCAGCCTCCAGTTCGGCCCCCTCATCGCCCATCTCGCCAAATCCGGCCGTGAAGCACACCACGCCACCGGCACCCAGCGCATTGAGTTGCCGCACAGCGTCGATTGCCGGCTCGCGGGGGATTGCCAGGAACACCGCATCCGGGGCCTCAGGCAAGTCACGGACGCTTGCAAAGCACCTATGGCCGCCGATCTCTTCTCTCTTGGGGTTTACCGGCCAAATAGGACCTTCAAAGCCAATCCGGGCACACTCTCCCGCAACCGTCACCGCATCGGCCCCGCCAATGAGAGCCACATGCCGGGGCTTCAACAGCCTCTGCAGGTTGCGGCGGCGTTCGGGGCTCATGCGCCGCGCAAGGTCAGCTTCCGGCGGGCCTCGGCCGGTGTGGCCGGCGCCGCGCCCATGCGCTGGATGATCTCCACCGCCCGTTCCACCAACTGGCCATTAGAGGCCAGCACGCCGCGGTCAAGATAAAGATTGTCTTCCAGCCCCACGCGCACATTGCCGCCCATGGCCACGGCGACAGCCGCCATAGGCATCTGCATGCGCGAAATGCCGAAACTTGCCCAGCTGGCACCGGCGGGGAGTTGGTCCTTCATCACCTTCATCGTGTCCACACCCTGGTCCGCCCCCCAGGGAATGCCCAAGCAGATCTGAAACATGGGCGGGTCGGCAATCAGGCCTTCAGCCACCATGGCCTTGGCAAAACGAATATGACCCAGGTCGAACACTTCCAGCTCCGGCTTGACGCCCCACTCCTTTGTCAGCTCGGCCATTTTGCGCAAGTAAGGCGGGGTTGAGATGTAGATCTCGTTGCCGTTGCCGAAGTTGAGCGTGCCGCAATCCAGGCTGCAGATCTCCGGCAGGTTCTCCTTCACATGAGCCAGACGCTCCAAAGGGCCGATCATGTCGGTGCCGGGCCCGGGCATGGCCGGATCATCCTCACCCGGCACCCAGTCGCCGCCCATGCCCGCGGTCAGGTTGAGCACAACGTCGGTGTCATGGGAGCGCACGCGATCAACAACCTCTTTGAACAATTCCGGATCGCGCGAGCCCTTGCCGGTGTCCGGGTCACGCACATGAATGTGGGCCACCGCAGCGCCTGCCTTGGCCGCTTCGATTGCAGCGGCCGCCACCTCCTTGGGCGTCACAGGCACACCGGGATGCTTTTCCGTGGTGTCTCCGGCGCCGGTTACTGCGCAGGTGATAATGGGTTCAAAGTTCATCTTTTGACCTCTTTGATCGCGTTCAAGATTGCCACAATGCCCCTGTCGCGCGCGGCGGCCATGTCTTCAAAATGCCGGTCACCGGCCATCTGATTGCAGCCATCAACCATGCGGTTGCGCAATTCGGGCGTGAGCTCGGGTGCCTCCAGCCGGGTCCAGGGCAATTTCAGTGCAGGACCGAACTGGTCAAGGTTGGTGGCCATGCCCCCCTCCCCGCACGCCACGTGAAAGGCCATGCACTGGCCCTGAAGCGCCATGCGGGGCGCCGGACCGTTGACCAGCGCGGTGTCGATCTGCTCTGGCGTTGCCTCGCCATTGGCCACCATATGCAGCGCCTCGCGCCATAAAGCCTCCTGGAGGCGGGTGGCCACGAACCCCGGGATCTCTTTGGTCATCACCAGAGGCGCCTTGCCGGCCGCCCTATAAAACTGTGCTGCCCAGGACACCGCCTCAGGTGAGGATTTGTCGCCGCCGACAATCTCCACAAGAGGCAGCAAATAGGGCGGATTAAAGGGATGACCGACCACGGTTCTGGCCGCCGTCGGGCATCTTGCCTGGATTTCGGTCATGGTAAGGCCTGACGTGCTTGAGGAGATCACCACATCCTCCGGCACCAGATCGCTCAAATGCCCATAGAGCGCCTGCTTCAGCTCCAGGACCTCCGGAGCGCTCTCCTGAACGAATTGTGCTGCCGATACGGCCTCGGCAAGATTGGTTGTGAGGGAGAGCCGGTCTCTGGAAGCTCCCTCTGCCAGCCCCAGACCTTCCAAACTGATCCAGCCTGTATCCAAAATCTTTCGAAAGGCCGGTTCTTCGGCGGCGTCATGAATGTAGCCAACCACATCATAGCCGCGCGCCAGGAAATGGGCCGCCCATCCGGCGCCGATGGGGCCGGCGCCGATGGTGGCGACCGTCTTGACCTGATCAGGTGCTGGTCTCGTCATCTTGGCGCCCTTTACGCACTCATCTGCGGGCCTCAGGCATAAGCCGGCATGACTTCCTTGATGAACAGGCTCAGAGACTTCTTCTGACGCGGGAAGTCGAGCCCGATGTTCATGTTGTAGGTGAAGTGATCAACGCCCAATTCCTGGTAGGGCTTCAGCTTTGCGATGATCTCATCGGGGGTGCCCAGCATCAGGTTTTCCTGCAGCATGTCGGCATTGAACTCATCGCGGTTGGCAATGGACTTCAGATCCACCTGGGCCGGGAACCCGTTCTTCACATCGCCCAAGTTCTTGAACAGGTTCTCAAACTGGCCAAGCTGGCGCTGCACCGCTTTGACCGCTGCCTCGCGGCCACCCTCGTCTTCATAGACGCAAGTGTGGCGCATCATGGCGAAGATCGGGCGCTTGGCGCCGGGGTTCTTCTCCATCGCATTGTCCAGATGGGATTTGTAGAGCTCCGCCTCCGACATGGGCCGGGTGAGCGGCCAGGAGATGATGTTGCAGCCGTGCTCCACCGCAAAATCATAGGTGATCGGTGCGCGCGCAGCGATCCAGATCGGCGGATGGGGTTTTTGCAGAGGTTTGGGCACCGATGTGGCGGTGGGGAACGACCAGAACTCGCCCTCATGGGCACAATCGCCCTGCCACAAAGCTTTCACCACCGGCAGCATCTCTTGCATGTAACGCCAGCCTTCGGACTGTTTGAGGCCCGGATACATGCGGTCGAACTCACGTTGATAGGCGCCCGAACCGATGCCGAACTCCAGCCGGCCGCCGCTGTAAAGATCGGTCAGGGCCGCTTCTCCGGCCACGTTGATTGGGTGCCAGTACGGTGCCACCACAACTGCCGTACCCAGTCTGATCCTGTTCGTGTGGGCCGCCCACCAGGTGAGAAGCTGGAACGGGTTCGGTGCGATCGTCATTTCCAGAGCGTGGTGTTCGGCTGACCAAACGATCTCAAATCCGCCCTCATCGGCCATCTGCACCATTTCAAGCGTATGGCGCTCAACCTCGCGCATGTCGATGTCCGGGGTAATGCGTTCCATGTTGATGGCAAGCTGAAATTTCATTATGCCTCTTCCCTGTCGACCTGAAAAATCTTGACGCAAGCTCCCTACCAGCTTCGCAGATTAGGTTGCAACGGATAGTTTCCCGTACTGCCGAATGGGCCACCTTGTCTTTCGGCCTGCAACTGGACGCTCTGGTGAGCCTTGAAACGTGATGAACTGGAAAAGTCTGTTCCGCACAGAGCCCCCTCCGACCCCCCGGATGGAGGAAGGCGTGCGGGTTTATGCAATCGGCGATGTGCACGGCCGCCTGGACCTTGTGCTCGAACTGCGCGAGATGATCGAGGCGGATCTGTGCGCGCACCCGGTGGAGCGCTCCATTGAACTTTTCTTGGGAGACTATATCGACAGGGGGCCATCTTCACGCGAAGTGCTTGACCATCTGATCAGTTCCCGCCCGGTGTGCAGCGAGCGGATATGCCTCAAGGGCAATCACGAACAAACCCTTTTGGAATTTCTTGAGGATCCGGACCGTCTGAAGCACTGGGCCCGCTATGGCGGCATGGAAATGATGCGCTCCTATGGCGTTTCAGAAGGCACGCCCATGACCAGCGCGGCCTGCAAAGGCATTCACAAGCAATTTGCCGCCGCCTTCCCGGACTGGCACCTGGCCTTCTGCCGCGATCTGCCAACGGCAGTCAGCTTTGGGGACTATTTTTTTGCACACGCAGGCGTGCGCCCCGGCATTCCCCTGGCAGAACAGGATGACCGCGACCTGATGTGGATCCGCGACGAGTTTCTCTCCTCCAGCAAGTATCATGGAAAGCTCATTGTTCACGGTCACACGCCGACCAAGCAGCCCGAGGTGCACTCAAACCGCATCAACATCGATACCGGCGCGTTTGCCAGCGGCATTCTGACCTGCCTTGTCCTGGAGGATGAGGGCCAGGGATTGATCGCAACGGGACCGCCCGGCCCCTCACGCCTGGATTAAGCGTTTGGTAGGGAAATTCGGGCCTACTTGGCCCGCTGGCCCCTGCCGTTAGGGCAGCGCCAAAACGCGTTTTGTAACAGTTGTCTCGGTGCGACGAGAGTTGAATATGTTGAGTAAGCGTATGGGCCATGAACGGCCTCTGTTAAGGGCGATCTGCCTGGGTGCCGCGCTGCTTGTGGCCGGCTGCAACGGGCAAGTGGACAACTCCCTTCTCTCCAGCAACAGCGACAAGCAAAACGGCCTGGTGATCGAACCCACCGCGGGCAGCGATACCCAATACCGGATGGGCACGGGCGACAAGGTCCGGCTGATCGTCTATGGCGAACCGGAACTATCCGGGGAATTCGTGATTGATGGCGCAGGCGTCGTCAACATTCCCCTGATTGGCTCCGTCAGGGCCAAGGGCACCACGGTCCAGCAGTTTCAGCGGCGTGTTGTGGCGGCCTTCAAGGATGGTTATCTCAACGATCCGAAGGTTGCCGCGGAGGTCTTGAACTATCGCCCGTTCTTCATCACCGGCGAGGTCAAGCAAGGTGGGCAATATCCCTTCCGCAGCGGCCTGACCGTGCAGGATTCCATCGCCATCGCCGGCGGCTACACCTACCGGGCGAATGTGGACAAGGTCTACATCCGCCGCGAAGGTCGCGACAAGGAGATCGAGGTCTCCCTGGAAAGCCGCGTGCCGATTGTGCCGGGCGACAATATCCGCATCCCGGAACGCTATTTTTGAACCTGCCTGATCGGCAAGCTCTCATCGTCGTAAATTTTCTACGAACAAGATCGTTCAAATTGAATCGATTCTGCCCAAAATCCCGAATTGGCGCAGTGTGCGCATCATCGGTTATCCATCCCCCTAAACCCGCACTTAAGCTGCCCCGCCTTACTGTTTGCAGACCAATCTGGGGACGAGAGTTTGCCGCGTGGGGACGGTGGGATGCGTTTGTGCGAGAACAGATCCGTTAGGAAAACGAGCCGGTGGCTGAAAGGCGCCGCCGTTTCGGTGTGCGCGCTCGCGGCCCTGGCTTGTGCCTCAGCTCCCGCCACAGCCGGCTCGAAGAGCCTGTCGGCAGACTATGCCAAGCGCATACTCAACGTTTACAACGCCCACAATACGGACGACGACCTTCCCGATGTGGCGGACCGTGTTAAGGGCCGCGGTATTCGCCAGGGCCAGTTCTGGGTGTTGCCGGAGGTGGATTCCGGCCTGCTGATCGACACAAATGTGCGCGCCACACCGGGTGGCACAAGAGATGACGAGGCGTTCTTCATCACACCGAACGTGAAGGTGAAGTCCGACTTTGGCCGCCATGAAGTGGCCGCTGAAGCGGCAATCAAGCATGTTGAGTATTTCAGCCTCTCACCGGAAAGCCGTACCGAGGCCTTCGGAAAGGTGCAGTCACGCATCGACATCACACGCGACCTCAACGCCTATCTCACCGCCAAAGGCGGGGTGTTTCGCGAAGAACGGGGCGCCATCGTTGCGCCCACGGCGACCCTCAGCCCGATCGAATATCAACGCGTCGATGTTGTCGGCGAGCTTGAGAAGACCTTCAACCGCCTCAAGGCCTCAGGCGGCGTGCACTATTCGCTGTTTGACTATAATGACGGACGAACCTTCGCCGGTGCCAACTTTGATCAGGATTTCCGAGACTTGCACCGCGTTGAGGCGGGCGGACGGTTGAGCTACAACTTCTCGCCCGGCTACAGCGTCTTCGGGGACTTCCGCTTCACCAGCCATGACTATGACGGCCCTGCCGCCACCAACCGCAGCTCCAACGGTTTTCGCGCGCTGGCCGGCGTTGAATTTGAGCTGGGCCGCCTTCTGCGCGGCGAGGCCGGCGTGGGCTACAACTATGTGGACTACACCAGTGCACTCTTCGGCGAGCACTCAGCGCTCAGTTTCCTGGCGGCCCTGGTGTGGAACCCTACCCCGCTGATGACGGTCAACTTCGATGCCCAGCAGCGCTTTGAGGACACCACGATCCCCGGACTGTCGGGATCGGATCAGAGCTATCTCAATTTGTCGCTGGATTATGAGGTTTTGCGCCGTCTCATCGTCTCGCCCCATCTGCGTTTCGTTTATGACAGTTTTAACAGTTCCTCGGTTAAGGGTTATACGCTTGGAGCGGGATTGAGAGCTGAATACGAGATCAACCGTTATCTCGGCGTGGGGGTCGACTATCTCTACACCGACCGTGATTTCACCGGTCTTGCGCTCGATTTTGAACGCCATCAGGCAGGAGTGTACTTGAAGGCAAGGTTCTAGGGCAGAACGCCCGGGGCCAGGATCGGCATGTTGAAGCGAAGTCATGATGACGAGCATTCATCAAGGGCAGAACGGCCCTTAGGCATCAATGATGCCAGCTACGATGACGTGGGTCTCGACCTTAGAGAGCTGGTCGCCGTCATCCGCCGCCGCGCCATGCTGATCGCTTCGGTAACCGTTCTGGTGGCCCTGGCCGGGCTGATCTACGCCATGCAGCTGGTGCCGGTCTACACCGCAACCGCTTCGGTTCTGGTCGATCCCAGACGCACAAGCGTGGTCGACACCAAATCGGTGGTCTCGTCCATCGGCAAAGATTCATCGGCCATCGACAGCGAGGTGGAACTCATCAAATCCACCTCCGTTGCGCTGCGCGTGGTCGACAAGCTGCGCCTCCAAAAGGCCGGGACGTCCTTCTTGGAGCGCCCACCGACCACGATCGAGCGCTTCATTCAAAGTGCCCGATCCTTGCTTTCACCCGCGCCGGTGAAGAAGCACGTGGATGGCCGTGAAGCGCTCATCACCGATAGCAGGCAAAAGCTGGCCAACAGGCTGAAAGAAAACATCGTCGTCGCCCGCAAGGAATGGACCTACGTGATCGAGGTCAGCTACACCGATGAGGATCCGGTGTTCGCCGCGCAAATCGCCAATGCCTTTGCCAACGAATATCTGGTGGACCAGCTGGAGGCCAAGTATGACGCCACCAGCCGGGCAAATGCCTGGCTGTTTGAGCGCCTGGAAGGACTGCGCCAGAAGGTGCGCACCTCAGAGCGGACCATCGAGAAGTTCAAGACCGAGCACGGCATCGTGGCGGCCAAGGGCACCGATCTGAACGAGCAGCAAATCGCCAAGTTGAGCGAGCAGCTCATCCTGGTGCGCGCTGAGACGGCGCAAAAAAGGGCCAAATATCAATCGCTTCTGGCCGTCATCAAGAAGGGCGGCGAGACCACCTCTTTTGCCGACCGGCTGCAATCGCAGGTCATCGGCACGCTGCGCACGAAGGCAACGGAACTGCGCCGGGTGCTGGCTGATCTCAGGGCAAAATACGGCGCACGCCACCCCAGGGTGCAGAGCACCCGGGCCCAGTTGGCCGATGTGAATGCGCAGATCAAGACCGAAGCCAAGCGCATCCTCACAACCGCCACGAACGACTACCAGATTGCCCTCAGCCGCGAGCGGTCCATCGAGAACAGCCTGAACCTGCTGAAAGGTGAAAAGACCGGCAACAATCAGGCAAGCATCCGTCTGCGCGAGCTGGAGCGCGAAGCAGATGCGGACCGCGAGCTCTTCAATGCGTTCCTCACGCGCTTCAAAGAGGTCTCCCAACAACAGAGCCTGCAAACCGCAGAATCGCGCGTCATTGAGCAGGCTGCCGCCCCCACCAACCCAAGTGCGCCCGTCAAGCGTTCCATTGCCGGTTTCTCGCTCATCCTCGGCCTGGCGCTGGGCTGTGCACTGGCCTTCATTCTGGAAAAACTGGACAACGGATTTCGCTCTCCGCACGAGGTTGAGAAGTTCCTGGGCGTCTCTGTTCTGGCGTCGGTACCCCATGCGGAACCGGCCGGACAGACAAGCTGGTTTGCGCGCCACTTTGGCGGATTGCTTGAACGCCTCCCGCTGCCCTTCGGGCCTGTAAAAGGGCAGTCACTGCCCAAGCGCAGTGCCCTTGCGCGTTTGGCGCTGGACAAACCACTATCGGCGTTTGCCGAGGCCATCCGCTCATTGCGCATGGAGGTGCGTTATCTGACTGCAGATGATCAGCTGAACGTGATCGCGGTAACATCCGCGCTTCCCGGAGAAGGCAAGTCAACACTGGCCAGCAACATGGCCCAACAGGCCGCAGCGGCGGGCAAGAAGGTGCTGCTGATCGACATGGATCTCAGACGCCCGATGCTCACGCCTCTTTATGCGCCCACGGCCAAGAAGGGCGTGGTGGAGCTGATCAATGGTACCGCTGAACCTTCTGAAGTGTTTGTCTTTGATCCTGAAACGGGCCTGAATTTCGTGCCGGCCATCCGCAGCCTTACGGCGGCGGAGGCGGCCGAGGCGCTGAACTCTGAAGAAACCAAGACCATGCTCGATTGGGCGCGCAAGGAATTCGACCTTGTGTTTGTAGACACCGCGCCCCTGTTGCCGGTCACCGACGGTCGGGCCGTGGTGGCCCATGTGGATGCTGCCGCCATGGTGGTGCGCTGGGAAAAGACCGACAGAGCCGCCGTTCAGGCCGCGCTGCGGCGCACGCCGGGCCTGGAGGAGAAACTGGCGGGCGTCATCCTCAACAACGTCGTTGAAGAAGAGGCGCGCTACTACGAGTATTACAGCATCGGCCATAAGGCCGCCCGTTCGGTGTGACCGGCTGGTGCGGTTGAAGCTGTGTGATGCTGAAAGCGGAACTCACATCCCCTGAAAGTCGGATTGGCCGCATAACTGCCCTCGCCCGCGCTGGCGGCAGCTTCTCAGCCGACTTTGTTTTTGTAGCCCTGTCCCAAGTGCTGGGCCGCGGCTCGCTTATCCTTGCCAGCATCCTGGTCGCCAATTTCATGTCGGCGAAGAGCTTCTCGACATTCACCTACTTCAATCTGACCATCGCGATGATCGCGACCTTCTCCACCCTTGGCCTGAGCGTGGCGGCATCACGCATCTTTGCAGAAAGCACGGTCAGGCCAGATGAAGAAAAGGGTCGCGAGGCCCGGTCCGTCCTCATGTTGGCCTTGGTTTCCGGCTTGGTCACGGTTTGCATACTCCATGCATTGCCCGACAACTGGCTGGCGGCCGACATCGACCTGGGCCGGCCTGTGCTCTACGCGGCCGTGGTGGCCATCACCATGAACGCCGTGCTCATGGGTGCGCTCTCAGGCCGGGGCGAATTCGGCTTCATGGCCCTGGGCGCCGGAATAGGACTGATTGCTTTGCTTGGCGGAGTGGGTGCAGCCGTTCATTTTGCCAGCATCACCTTTGCGATCTGGTCGGTCTTGCTCTCCATACTCCTTCAGATCGCCGTCTTCTCTGCCCGCTTGCTGCCTATGCTGAAAAGCCCCGGGGGCATCGTCGCCGGCTATTTCGACTTGCGCCCGGCGGCAAGGATCATCAATGTGGCCGGCCCGATGTTTCTCACAAGCCTTGTGGTCGGAACGGTGTTTTGGGTCCTCGGCCGTGCGCTCTTGGGCAGCGGGAACGACGTCGCGGAGTTCGCCCAATATGCCGTCGGCCTGCAGTGGTTTTCCTTCATTCTCCTGATCCCTTCGATCACCACCCGGGTGTTCTTTCCCAAGATCGTGCGGGCATCGCTGCAAGACAGTGAAGTTCGGCGCCATCTTGTGCTCACAAATGCCGGGGCCAATTTTCTCGTGGCCGCCATACTCGGCACCCTGGTCATGCTGCTGGGCGATGTGCTGTTGGGGCTCTACGGCAACGAGAACGTCACCGACGTGAAGGTCCTTCGGTTCTTCGTCCTTGCCGCAATCGTGGCATCGCCGGTGAACGGGCTGGGGAATGCCATGATCGCCCGTGACCCCGGCCCCAGACGCTGGCTTCTGCTGCAGGTGGGATGGGGGCTGGTTGCACTCACCACCGGACTGACCCTCGCCGCCACCAGCACCGCGGACAACATGGCCTGGGCCCTCCTCCTGGCCTATCTGTTCTTGGTGCCGAGCAGCCTGTTGGTGCTCAAGCAGCTGAAGCTATTGTGAGGCCGGCCCCATGAACGCAGCCCGATTGTTTCTGGCCAACAAGCTCATCAGCCTGCTCCCACCCAGCCGCGCCTTCGCGGCGAAACGTGCTTTGCTGCGGTTTGCCGGAGCAAGCGTTGGCGACAATGTGCGGATTGTTTCCAGCGCCGAATTCTACTGTGCCGGCGCTCTGACAATCGGCGACAACAGCTGGATCGGCCATCAATGCCTGATCGCCGGAGGAGACGCCGACATTGTCATCGGCAAGAACGTCAACATTGCACCGAGAGTGACCCTGGTCAGCGGCAGCCATAAGATCGATTTCGAGGGCCCCATGGCCGCCGGTGAAGGCTATTCATCCCCCATCTCGATTGGCGACGGCGCCTGGCTGGGGGCAGCCTCAACAATCCTTGGCGGCGCCACCGTGGGCGAAAAGGCCGTAGTCGCCGCCGGGGCGGTGGCCAAGGGCGATATCAGCCCAAAGACGGTCTACAAAGGTCTGTAGGCGCGGGCGCCTTGCTCAACGAAACCTTAATGACGTGCCCTTAAACTGAACGCCACATCAGCATTAGTGGTTCGAGAGCCTGCTATTGTCCTATTCATCCGTCCAGATCCGCACGGACGTGCACGCAGCCGCGCCTGTCGCTCGGCCTCCCGGCCCACGCGAAATTTTGCGCTGGGCCAAGCATCATGCGCTGAAAAGCGGGATATGGATCCCGGTCCTTCTGATCGCTTTGCGGTTGGCGGGCGGACCGGGCGCATATGCGGCCTACAGCCTGCTCATTCTCTACGCGCTTCGCGGCCCGAACGAAGCCATCAAGGCGCTGTTTTTGTCTTGGTTTCTCAGCCACATCAGCCCTGGCCTGGCGGTCACGCCGCCCAACACGGAAGTGTTGCGGATTCTGGTCCTGCTCGCCGGGCTCACGAGCGCCATTCTGGCCAGTTTCAAATCCCAGAACGCCCTTCTGATAGGGCACACCGTGTCCGGCTTCGCCTTGTTCGGCGCGTTTTGCATCACCCACTCGGTGTTGGTGAGCTATGCGCCTGATGTCTCCATTCTGAAGGCCCTATCGTTTCTGGTCATGGCCGTGACGCTCTCCATCGCGTGGTTCTCGCGCAGGGTGGATGTGGAGCGGCTGCAAGGCTGGATATTTTTCTGGCTGGCCGCAATCGCGCTGTTGAGTGCACCTCTGTTGTTGCTGCCTCTGGGCTATGTGACCAATGGAAACGGCTTCCAAGGCATCCTGAACCAGCCTCAGGCGTTTGGCATGACCATGGCGCTGCTCGGGGCTTGGATCGGCGGGCGGATGCTGAGATTACGGGCGTTCAGCGCCATAGATGTTGGCCTTGCGGCGCTGGTGATCTTGATGCTGTTCTTGAGCGAATCCCGCGGGGCCATGCTGGCGGCGTCCGGCGGGATGCTGGCGAGCTTTCTGACGGCACGGGGTCTGCGCCTTCAAAAGATCCGGTCAGCCTTCCAGAACCTGCGCCACAAGCGCGTGTTCCTTTTGCTCGTCTGTCTGCTTTTCACCGGCGGCCTGTTCTTCGACAAGGTCAGCGGCATGGTCGAACGCACCATCGCCAAGCGCAGCGACAATCAGACCATCGCCACCGCGTTCGATGCCTCACGCGGCGCTTTGATCGCCCGGTCAATGCAGAACTTCTACGCCAACCCCGTGCTGGGCATCGGCTTTGGCGTGGCCTCCAATCCGGCCGATATGAAGGTGGTGCGCGAGCCGGTTTTCGGCCTTCCCGTGAGCGCGTCCATTGAAAAGGGCAACATGTACTCGGCCATCCTGGAAGAGATCGGATTTGCCGGTTTCGTGCTCTTTGCAGGCCTGCTGCTCATGCTCTTGAATTCGATTTGCCGCAGCGGCCAGCTCGAAATGGTCTGGCTGTTTTTCGCCGCCCTATTGGTGAACATTGGCGAAGCGGTGCTGTTTTCGCCCAACGGAATTGGCCTGCTTGTGTGGATCCTCATGCTGATGGCAACGTCTGCCCGAGTAGCCCGAAAGGCTCCGCGGCAATGACACAAATTGTCTTCTGGCAGTCCATGATCAGCCCCCATCAGGCCGGGCTCGTGCGGGCCCTTGCGGCACGCCAAGGCCTTTCGGTGAGTTATGTGGCGGCCGAAAGGGTCGACCCCGCCCGGGCCGCCATGGGCTGGCGCGAGCCCGATTTGGGCGCTGCTGAGCTCTGGCTGGCGGAAACCCCTGACCAGATTGTTGATCTCGCCGCACAGTTCGGCCCGGACGCGGTGCACCTCTGCCAGGGTTTCCGCGGAAACGGCGTCATTTCGCATGCTCTGCCTGCCTTGGCCGACAAGGGTGCCCGCATCGGCGTCATGATGGAGGCGGTCGACATGCGCGGCAAAACGGGATGGCTCAAAAAGCCCCTCTACCAGCGCCAGATTAAGCGCTTGGGAAGCGCGATCGATTTCTGCCTGGCGATCGGCGATGAGGCCGGCCGGTTTCTCACCGAATGTGGGGTGCCTTCAGAGCGGGTTTTCCCGTTCAGCTATTTCCTCGAGCCCGAGCCTGGCTGCTCCCCTTCGGCCACGGTGCCGGGCCGGCTGGTCTACGTGGGCAAACTGATCGGCCTGAAGCGGGTTGACCTGCTCATAGAGGCGTTCGGCGCGTTGAACCGGTCTGGCGCCAGCTTGAGCATTGTCGGTGCGGGTCCCCTGGAGGATCCTTTGCGCTCATTGGCCGCCGCGCAGCCAAATGCCGAGGCCATCACCTGGCTCGGAACGCTGGCAAATGAAGAGGCGCAGCAGATGATTGCCGACAGCGATGCCCTCATCTTGCCCAGCGACTACGATGGCTGGGGCGCGGTGGTCAGCGAGGCCCTGCTGGCGGGAACGCCCGCCATTTGCTCATCGGCCTGCGGCGCCGCGGTTGCCGTGGACCATTCAGGAGCCGGCGGCGTCTTCACCGCGGGCGACAAGCCATCCTTGATCAATCGACTGCATGCCCACCTGAGCGGCGCGCCGAGAGGTGCCGACCAGAGGGCTGGCTTACGCGCCTGGGCGCAAGAGGCTCTGTCTGCTCAAGCCGGAGCAGCCTATTTGGCTGCCATCATCGCCTCTGCCGGTCGGAACACACCCCGGCCAGAGGCTCCCTGGGTTGCGGCAGACAGGCCTGAAAACCCTCAGGAAATTAAGACTTTCGTGACCCGTTAGCCGGACAATACAGCCCTAGAACACGACCCGGGTTCGAACATGATGTTCAGCATGCCGGGGTTAGGGGAAGATAGCCAGGCAATGTGCGGTATCGCCGGCATACAGCTTTCGCGCAACGCGGCGCCAGCGGACATCCGCGGGGCAACGGCGGCCATGTGCCGGCACATGCAGGCACGCGGGCCCGACGCTGAGCATGTGCGCACGTTCGGCGGCGGCCGCGTGGCGCTCGGCCACCGCCGTTTGGCCATCCTGGATCTGGACGCCCGAGCCGATCAGCCGATGATCTCACCCGATGGCCGGCTGGCCATAGTCCTGAACGGCGAGATTTACAACTTCCGCGCCTTGCGCAAAGAGCTTGAGCTGGACGGCGTCAGTTTCCGCACGAACTCAGACACCGAAGTGGTGCTGCAGCTCTATGCGCGCAAGGGGCCTTCCATGCTGGACCGGCTGCGCGGGATGTTCGCGCTGGCGATCTGGGACGCGGATGACGACAGCGTGTTCCTGGCGCGCGATCCTTACGGCATCAAGCCGCTCTACGTGGCTCAGCTTGAGACGGGATTTGCCTTCGCATCCCAGGTTAAGGCTCTGCTGGAAAGCGGTCTGGTGGCGCGTGCCCAGGACAATGCAGGTCTTGCAGGCTTCTATCTTTGGGGGCATGTGCCCGAGCCCTTTACGCTTCACGGCGCGATCAAGGCCCTGCCCGCCGGCCATTGGATGCAGGCGCGCGGCGGCGCGCAAGGCCGCCAACACGTCTGGTCGGACATCCGCAAGCATTGGCAAGGCCAGGCGCAAACGGTGAACGATGAGGAAGCCGCAGATCTGGTCCGCCGCGAGGTGGCGAGTTCGGTGTCCGACCATCTTGTGGCCGATGTGCCGATCAGCGTGTTCCTGTCGGGCGGTGTGGATTCGTGCGCTGTGGCAGGACACGCTTCAGATCTCGGCAAGGGGCCGGCGGCCGTCACTCTCGGCTTTGAGGAGTTTTCCGGCCACAGCAACGACGAGGTGCCTCTGGCACGGGAAGCTGCCCGCCAATACGGCCTCTCCCATAAGATCCGCGCCGTCGACCGTGCGGAGTTTACCGCCGATCTTCCCAAGATTCTCGATGCCATGGACCAACCCTCCGTGGACGGCATCAACAGCTGGTTTGCCAGCAAGGCCGCCGCTGAAGAGGGCTTCACCGTGGTGCTTTCGGGTGTCGGAGGCGATGAGCTGTTTTGCGGTTATCGTTCCTTCCGCCAGATCCCGCGGCTCGCAAATGCCGGGCGCATGCTTCAAGCCGTGCCAGGCTTGCGCCCCATCTTGCATCCAATTCTCCATGGCCTGGGCCGACGCTCAGGGCGGCCCAAGCTTGCCGCCCTCATCGACCACTGGACAAGCGAGGAAGCCCTCTACCGCTTGCGCCGGGGATTGTTTCTGCCCCACGAGTTGCCCGACCTCATGGGGACCGAACAGGCCGAGGACGGCCTGGAGCGCCTTGCCCGCAGCGCAGAAACATATGGCCCGCTTTCCGCCCGCGACAGTGCGGCCAAGATCGGGCTGCTTGAAAGCACACACTATTTGCGCAACCAACTGCTGCGCGACAGCGATTGGGCCAGCATGGCCCATTCCCTGGAACTGCGCACCCCTCTGGTGGACGCCCAACTGCTGCGCGCGCTCGGACCCCTCACCACGTCCTTCACCCAAGGCCGCGGAAAGGCGCTGCTCGCGCGCTCGCCTCACACCGCGATACCGCAAAGCATCACCCAACGCCGCAAGACCGGGTTCAGCGTGCCCATGGTGGGCTGGATTGCCGAAGCGGCCGGACAACAGCTCTGGGCGAACACCCCTCTGCTGAGCCACCCGGAAACGCCGTGGGCCAGGCGCTGGGCGTTTGCCCTGCAGCAGCAGGATATGTGGAGGTCGGCATGAGGATCGTGCACACCGTGCCCCATGTATGCAAGGAAGCCAGCGGGCCGTCCTATTCGGTGTCCAGGCTGTGCGAGGAGCTTGGCGCAAAACATCACCGCGTGCGTCTGCTGACCATCGACCAGCGTGCCCGCCGCGACGCGCGGACCTACCGGCACGAGGTCTTTGACAGCACGCCGCTTCTGTCGAAGCTCGGCATCTCCGCCAACCTTGAACGCTCACTGCATGGGCAGGCCAGGCACGCCGACGTGATCCACAATCATGGTCTCTGGATGATGCCCAACGTCTATTCAGGCGCCGCGGCCAAACGGAGCGGAACACCGCTCATTGTGTCTCCGCGCGGAACCTTCAGCCCGGTTGCGCTAGCGCGCTCAAAGCGCATCAAAAAGACCTTCTGGTGGCTCAAGCAGCGGGCGGCGGTTGAACAGGCAAAGGTGCTGCACGCAACCTGCGAGCAAGAATATCACGACATCCGGGCCTTCGGCCTCAAGCAACCGGTGGCGATCATTCCCAATGGGGTGGATGTGCCGGACCTTGCCCCCGTTGCATCTGGCGCCCGCCAGAAAACGCTTTTGTTCTTGGGGCGCATCCATCCCATCAAGGGCCTGGAAGAGCTGCTCGATGCCTGGGACGCATTGGCGGATGAACACCGTGATTGGAAACTGGTAATCGCAGGCTCAGACCCGGTGGCACATGAGGCGGAGCTTCGCCGCAAGACCGAGGCCCTGAAGCTGCCTCGGGTCAGTTTCACCGGCCCGCTTTACCGCGATGCCAAGCACCGGGCCTATCAGGCTGCCGATCTTTATGTGCTGCCATCGAAAACCGAGAATTTCGGCCACACGGTGGCAGAAGCGCTGGCGCGCGCGGTGCCGGTGGTGACCACAACCGGCACCCCTTGGGGGCCCGTGGTGGGGCACAATTGCGGCTGGTGCGTGGAACCTACCGCGAGCGGACTCATCAGAGGCTTACGCAACGCACTGAATGCATCGGATGAAGAACGCAGCGCCATGGGCGCCAATGGCCGGGCGTGGATGCAAGACGATTTCTCCTGGGCTGCCGTGGCCGACCAAATGGCACACATCTATTCCTGGGCCGCGGGCCGCTCTGCAGCGCCTGATTGTTTGAGGATGAACGGATGAGCCTGCAGGAACGGCCCTGGCCGAAAAATCAATACGCCCTGCCGCTGGCCGTGGTCCTGATATCGCTCAATGAAGAACACGCCATGGAAGCGGTGCTGGACAATGTGAAAGGTTGGGCCGGCGAGGTCTTCCTCGTGGACAGCTACAGCAGCGACAAGACCGTGGAAATCGCCCTTCGTCACGGCGTGCACGTGGTGCAGCGCGCGTTCACCGGGTTTGGCGACCAGTGGAACTTCGCGCTGGATGAACTCCCCATCAGCATGCCCTGGACCATGAAACTTGATCCGGATGAGCGCCTGACACCAGAGCTCAAACGGAACATCGCTCAAGCCATCGCAGAGGGCGCAGGCGATGGTCTGAGCTTCGCCCGCCGCCTGTGGTTCATGGGCAAGCCACTTGGGGTGAGCCAGGATCTTACACGGGTGTGGAAGACCGGGCACTGCCGGTTCTCCGATGTGCTGGTCAACGAGCATCCGATTGTTCGGGGCAAGGTCGTCCGCGTTGCCGGTGAACTGGAGCATCACGACAGTCCGAACCTGCATCACTGGTATGCAAAGCAGAACCGCTACTCCACCGCCGAAGCCATCGGAGCGTTGCGCGAAGATCAGTTGTCCGCAACGCCTGCGCTTTTCGGCACGCCGTTGCAGCGGCGCATGTGGCTGAAGGCGCACTACCGCAAAGTGCCGTTCAGATATCTCCTGATCTTTCTTTATTGCCTGTTCGGATTGGGCGCCTGGCGCGCCGGCAAGGTGGGCGTGATGTGGGCGCGGCTCAGGGCCGATGTCTACCGGATGCGCGACTACAAGCTGATCGAGATGAAGCGCCAAGCACCAGGGACAAACACCGCCCCGCGCCCAGCCAATGCCTCCAA
>CAJHYS010000057.1_pt1 | contig 37498 bp, 36 predicted proteins | sample 9198801 | NCBI WGS metagenome assembly CAJHYS01 (sample SAMEA7708368, study PRJEB35096) | sediment metagenome | biome: marine neritic benthic zone biome [ENVO:01000025]; feature: sediment [ENVO:00002007]; material: shallow marine sediment [ENVO:03000034] sea grass bed [ENVO_01000059] ...
ACGAGGTTCTGGACGAGCTGGAGCTGCGCGATGAGGTGTTCCAGGTTGGTCTCAACTTCAACGTGGGCAATGGCGGCAAGCGGCTCAACGTATCCCAGCGCCAGAAGCTGTCACTTGCCCGTGCGTTGATCAAAAAACCGGATATACTGATTGTGAACCGCGCCCTGACCGCGCTCGACAGCCGGACGCAGCAAAAGATCATCGAACGCGTGGTGCACCTGTCGAAGGGCGAAGATGGATATGATCCGTTCGGCATTTTCTGGGTGCTGCAGGCGCCCCGTTTTGCCGAACATTTCGAGCGGGTTCTGGTGTTTGATAAGGGCGCGCTCGCCGAAGACGATACCCCGGCCAACCTGCTGCAGCAGGGCGGCCACTACAAGACGCTCGTGGCGAGCGCCTGATTGCGAATGTAACCACTAGGGAGGAAACAGATCCATGTCCTCATTGTCAGAAGAAGTTGACATGCTGAGGCGCGTTCCTCTGTTTGCCCAAATTGAGCCCTCCAAGCTGAAGCTGCTGGCCTTCACCTCAGAGCGTTTGGCGTTTGATGAAAACCAGGAGGTGTTCCACCAAGGCGACGAAGGTGATGCCGCCTCGTCATCATGCAAGGCTCTGCCGATGTGGTGGTCAACACACCTAAGGGCGAGACCGTGGTTGCCCAGTTGAGCGACAATGCCTTCATCGGCGAGATCGCCATTCTGTGCGATGTGCCGCGCACGGCGACCATCCGCGCAAAGTCGGATCTGCAAACCCTGAAGATTAAAAAAGAAGATTTCCTGGGCTTGGTCAAAGAGTTCCCGGATATGGCGGTTGAGGTGATGCGCGAACTGGCCGCCCGGTTGGGCAAAACCACGGCGGAACTGTCTCAGGTGCGCCAGCAACTCAATGCCAAGGGATCTTGAGACCTAAAGCCTCATGAAAATTGGCGGCCTCAGCCAGCACCGGATGCGCTTGGTCTCCGGGCTCATTCTGTTTTCCTTTGCTCTCACACATCTGCTCAACCATGCGGTCGGCCTGATCTCGCTTGATGCCATGGAGCAGGTCCGCCTGGTGCGCGTGGCGGTGACCCGCTCCATTCCCGGCAGTACCGTTTTGGGGCTCGCCTTGCTGGTCCATATCGTTCTGGCGGTCTATAAATTCGCCGCCCGCAGGTCGCTGCGCATGACCCCCTGGGAGGGGGTCCAGCTGGTCTTCGGGCTGGCCATTCCCTACTTCCTGTTCCGCCACATGATCGGCACCAAGCTGCCACACGAGGTGTTCGGCATCGATACCGATTACAGCCTTGTGCTGTTCGGCACCTGGCCGAAAGAGACCTGGCGCCTGCTTTTTCTTATCACGCTGGTCTGGGTCCATGCCTGCATCGGCCTGCATTTCTGGCTCCGGCTCAAGCCCTGGTACGCCCGTATCGTCTGGCCGCTGTTCGGTGTCGCCGTGCTGATCCCGGTTTTGGCCTTTGCCGGGTTCACGGTGGCCGGCCGGGAAAATGCGGCAACCTACGAGTTTCAAAACCCTTATACGGCCGAGCAGATCGAATTTGTGACGGCCGCCTTTGACTGGGGCGTCTGGGGGGCGTTCGGTGTCGTTGCTCTGGCTGTGGTGATCCGCATCATCTGGTTAGTTCAGCGCCGCTTGAAGCCCCAGGTGAAGGTCAGCTATGCGGGCGCGGGCGAGGTGGTGACCGAGCGCGGCCCGTCGCTTCTGGAGATCAGCCGGAACTCCAACATTCCCCATGCCTCCGTCTGCGGCGGCCGCGCGCGCTGCTCCACCTGCCGGGTTCGCGTGTTGGAGGGCCTGGAGGGCCTGGCAGCGCCATCCGATGAGGAACAAAGGGTGCTTGACCGGGTTGGCGCTGCGCCAAACGTTAGGCTCGCCTGTCAGGTTGTTCCCACCGAAGACATTGCCGTGGCAACCCTCTTGCCCGCCCACCGGGTGAACCCGGCAGACGCCTCACAAAGCGACCGCTACACCTGGGGCGTGGAGCAGGAGGTGACGTTGATGTTCGCGGACCTGAGGGGCTTCACCGCTCTGTCTGAGAACAAGTATCCTTATGATGTGGTGTTCATTCTCAATCAGTATCTGGGTCAGATGAGCGCCGCCATCGAGGATGCGGGCGGCTATGTGGACAAGTTCATCGGTGACGGCATCATGGCCATTTTCGGCCTTGGTCAGGGCCCCGCGCAAGGGGCCGACGCTTCGCTCAGGGCCGCCAAGGCGATGGGCGGGGTGCTGGGGGCTTTGAACAGGAGCCTGGCCCATGATTTGCCTGAGCCGTTGCGCATCGGCATCGGGGTGCACACCGGGGCCGCCATTCTGGGCCGCGTGGGGGTTGCCCAGAGCAACGGCGCCAACCAGCGCATCACCGCCCTGGGCGACACGGTCAACACGGCAAGCCGCCTGGAGGGGGCGAGCAAACAGTTCGGCGCTGAGCTGATTGTCTCGGCAAGCACCGTAGCCGCGGCCGACCTCGCCGTGGAGGAGGGGCAGAAAGAGCGGATATCCGTCAAAGGCAAACAGACGGCTCTGGATGTCACCGTTTACAAACGCGCGGTCAGTGTTCTGGCCGATTGACCTTTTGCCGCGATCCAGCTCTCGCCTATGTTGCGGTGCACAAGAAAATTATCACGGAAAACCAGATGCTTACAGTAAAATGGTTTCGTTTGGTAGAATCGCGATTTCTTTCAGTTTTCAGCGTGCAGAGATGAGCAGGACCGGGACGCGGACGAGGTAAAGATAAGCTAAAAAGTGGCAACTATTTTTGCCACTCTAAGTGGCAGGGTAGTGCGCCAGATGCCATTGCGCAAATCGCTTGATGCCCTCTTCTATGCTGGTCTGGGGCCGAAAGCCGGTGAGCGCTTCCAGCGCGCTGGTGTCGGCCCAGGTCACCTCAACCTCTCCGGGCTGCATGCCGATCATCTCCAGTCTGGGCTCAACCCCGAGTGCCTCGGCCAACACCTGGATATAGCGCATCAATTCTTCGGGCTGGCCGTTGCCGATGTTGAGCATCCGGTAGGGCGCAACACCGCTTGAGGCCGAATTGGGATCGTCCGCACGCCAGGCAGGGTCCGGACCTGGCACCTTGTCCATGAGCCGTACCAGGCTTTCCACAATATCGCCCACATAGGTGAAGTCGCGCTTCATGCGGCCGTGATTGTGCACCTTGATCGTGCGGCCCGCCCGCATGGCGTCGGTGAACTTGAAGAACGCCATGTCAGGCCGGCCCCATTCGCCATAGACGGTGAAGAACCGCAAACCCGTCATGGGCAGGTCAAACAGATGGGCATAGCTGTGGGCGAGCGCTTCGTTTGCCTTCTTCGTGGCGGCGTAGAGCGAGAGCGGATGGTCGGTCAGGCCGTCTTCGTTGGAGGGGTGAGCCTGATTGGCGCCATAGACCGAACTGGACGAGGCGAACAACAGATGGCGCGGCGGCGTCTGCCGACACGCTTCCAGGAGGTTGGCAAATCCTGTCAGATTGCTCTGAACATAGGTTTCCGGAGCATCCAGGCTGTAGCGCACGCCCGGCTGGGCGGCCAGATGATAGACAATCTCCGGAGCCTGGCGCTTGAACATGTCCGAAAGTCCTTGGCCGTCGGCAAGGTCCAGATGCTCAACCTGAAAGCCGCAAGAGCGGTTCAGCTCTTCGGCACGGGCCTGCTTCAGGCTGACGTCATAATAAGGTGAGAAATTATCCAGGCAGCTAACCGCATGGCCGTCATCGGCCAGACGGCGCGCCAGGTGAAAGCCGATAAAGCCGGCCGCTCCGGTCACGAGCGCGCGCATGGTCTCGCCTCCCTCATCGCTCGATCGGCTTGCGGCCGAGAGAGTGGTAGGTGAACGGCAGTTCCGCCAACTGCTTTAGGTCGAACACGTTGCGCAAGTCCACGATCGTGTGGCTGCGCATCAAGCCTTCAACCATCTTCAGATCGAGCCCGCGGTAAGCGTTCCATTCGGTCAGGATCACCAGGCAATCAGCGCCTTCAACCGCATCCAACGGATCATTGGCCCACGCCACGCCGGCCAGCACCGGCTCTGCGTTCCGCCGCGCCACCGGATCATGCGCCGTGATCAGGGCGCCCCGTTCCTGCAAGGCCGGAATGATCGTCAGGGCCGGAGATTCGCGGATGTCATCGGTGTTCGGCTTGAAACTGATGCCGAGCACGGCGATTTTCTTTTCCTCCACATTGCCGCCCATGGCTGCGCAGATCTTCTCCACCATCCTCGGTATTCGCTCGTCATTGATCTTAACGGTGGTTTCGATCGATTGCATGGGGCTGTCATGGGCCTGGCCGATGGAGATCAGAGCCCTTGTGTCTTTGGGGAAGCATGAACCCCCATAGGCCGGGCCGGGGTGCAGGAAGTAGGGGCCGATGCGGCGGTCCTTGCCTAAGGCGTGGGCCGCCTCGCCAATATTGGCGCCCACCGCTTCACACAGGTCGGAGAGTTCGTTCATGAAGCTGAGGCGCATGGCGAGAAACGCGTTGTTGGCGTATTTCACCAGTTCTGCAGTTTCGAAATCCGTCATGATCAGCGGCGCATCGCGCAACGACAGCGGGCGATATGCCTGGCGCATCAGGTCTTCTGCACGTTCATCTTCAACGCCCACAACAATCCTGTCCGGCCGCATGAAGTCCTCAATGGCCGAGCCTTCGCGCAGGAATTCAGGATTCGACACCATGGCAAAGTCAGCATCGGGCCGGGCTTTCCTGATCAAGCCTTCCAGGCGCCGGGCGGTGCCCACCGATACGGTTGACTTGGTGACAATCACCTTGAAGCCGTCAAGCGCCTCGGCGATCTGCAAGGCGGCATCGTCGACGAATTTCATGTCGGCGGCGCCATCGTCCGGCCGTCCGGGCGTGCCCACGGCTATGAAGATGATCTCAGCGGCCTTGACTGCACCCGTCAGATCGGTCGAAAAGAACAGCCGGCCCTCGCGGGTATTTGTGGCGATCAGGCTCTTCAGTCCGGGTTCGTAGATTGGAATCTCGCCGGATTTGAGCAGGCTCACCTTTTCCGGATCGTGGTCGACACAGTCAACCGAATGGCCGAATTCGGAAAAACAGGCACCAGACACCAAACCGACATAGCCTGAGCCTATCATGGCGATTCTCATTGGAAGGATCCCTTAGGGTTGGCCGGACGGGGCGTGGGCTGCTGTATAATCATACCTGTTGTTTCTCACAATAGCGCAACCAGTTGCCAAACTGGCTGAATTTGATGCAAGAGCAGTTCTTTGTCATATGGAGACCCTTGACCGGGTTTTCGCGTCTGCTGACGAGGCGCGGGTCACGCAGTGGTCTGGCCGACCACAAGTGGCCCGCAACGAAGCTCAGCGGGCGCGAAAACCCGGCCTTCGGTGGGCCAAATCAGCCCACCTCCTGCGTTGCGAAGCTTGTCCGATACCCCGCATCGCACTGCGCTTCGCGTCTTGGACCTGGGCTGATTTGACTCCATCAAGGGTTTCCATATGACAAAGAACTGCTCTAGGGTGAAATTTCAGCTGGGAGAGATGGGGCTGATAGCGTACGGGCATTAGGGAGAAGATGGCCAACGAACAATTTTTCGTCCGGTTTTGGGGGGTTAGGGGTTCTCTACCGACGCCAGGTCCAAACACAGTTGAATTCGGGGGCAACACACCATGCATCGAAATCCGGTGCGGCGAGCGCGTTCTGGTGTTCGACGCCGGCTCGGGCATTCATCCGCTTGGGGCTTTGCTCAAGGCCGAAGGTGTGATGCATCTGGATCTGTTTTTCACCCACACCCACTATGACCACATTGGGGGTTTGCCGTTTTTCGCGCCCTTCATGTCGGAGGAAACCCAGATCGACATCTGGTCCGGCCATATGGATGACGATGACACGACCACCAAGTCGCTGGTCAAAAAGTTCATGTCGCCGCCCTTCTTTCCCGTGCCGCCGGAGATTTTCAAGGCCAGGGTCGGCTATCACGATTTTCTGCCCGGCAATCAATTTGATTTGCCTGGTGACGTTACCATCAAGACGATAGCTTTGAACCATCCCGGCGGCGCCATAGGGTACAGGGTCGAGTTTGGTGGCAATTCAATCTGCTATGTCACCGACACTGAGCATGTGCCTGGCAAACCGGATCAGAATATTTTGAAGCTAATCCAGGACGCCGACGTTGTTATCTACGATGCTACCTATTGTGACAGCGTTTTTGAGCAGTTTGTCGGGTTCGGTCATTCCACCTGGCAGGAGGGCGCCAGATTGTGTCAGGCGGCGAACGCGGGCAAATATTGCATTTTCCACCATCGGCCCTCCCATGATGATGCCACGCTGCGCGAGATCGAGAGCCAGGCCCAGGCGATCTATCCGGATGCCGTTGTGGTCCGCGAAGGAATGCGGATCGACCCATGAACGAGATTGAGAAGCGCGTCAGCGCGCCTGACGGTGGGCTCCGAGCCATTGTCAGCAACGCCTTGCCGTGGGAAAACCACAGGAACCTGCCGCGGCGCATCATCCAATCCATTGAGCGCCAGGATCACGCAAGTGAGGTGCTCGCCAAGCTGATCCAGCTTGCCGTGGTGTCGATCATGGCGGTGCTCTATCTGGCCTCGCCCAAGACCGATGCCGGAACCGCCTTCTCGCCGGTGCCCTGGGCGCTCTCGATTTACATCGTGCTCAACCTGATCGGCCTGTTCTGGGCGCTGCGCTGGGGGCTCAAGGATTGGGCGGTCTACGGCTCCATATGTATAGACATGACGTTGCTGATGGTGCTGATCTGGAGCTTTCACATCCAGTATGAGCAGCCGGCTTCGTTTTATCTGAAGGCGCCGACCATTCTATACGCCTTCATTTTCATTGCGATCAGAGCCATGCGCTATCAGGCCCGCTTTGTTGTGGCCGCCGGGGTTCTGGCCTCGCTTGGGTGGACCGCAATGGTGGTCTACGTGATCAGCATCGATCCTGAGAACACCATGATCACCCGAAACTATGTGGAGTATCTCACCAGCAACTCGGTGCTGATCGGTGCCGAACTCGACAAGATCATCACCATCCTGCTGGTCACGGCCATCCTGGCTTTGGCTCTGAGACGCGGTTATGCCTTGCTGGTGAACGCCATTCGCGACCAGCAGGCGGCCCAGGAACTGTCGCGCTTCTTCGATGCCTCCGTGGCCTCTCAGATCACCACGGCAGACCAATCCATCGCCGCAGGCGAGGGGGCAACCCGCGAGGCCGCCGTTTTGAACATCGACATCCGCGGCTTCACGACCATGGCCTCCACCATGCCGGCAAGTGAGGTGATGGGCATTCTGACCGCATACCAAGGCCAGCTGGTGCCGATCATTCAGGCCCATGGCGGCACGATCGACAAGTTCCTGGGTGATGGCATCATGGCCACCTTCGGAGCCCTGGCCCCGAGTGACACCTATGCTGCAGATTCGTTGAGGGCCGTGGATGAGATCATCGCCAATGTGCTCACCTGGTCCGAAATCCCCGAATTGGCGCGCTTTGAGCCCCATGCCATCAATGCGGCTGTGGCCGGCGGCCCAATCTCGGTTGGCGCCGTGGGCGATGAAAAACGTCTGGAGTTCACGGTGATCGGGCCTGCGGTGAACCTCTCGGCCAAGCTTGAGAAGCACAATAAGGTGCCCCGCACCCGCGCCCTCACCACGGCCGACTTCCTGGAAACCGCCGAGGCGCAAGGTTATGCGCCGGAACATGAGATCAAGATCATCAGTTCTCAGGTCGAGGGAACCCGCGGTACACTGGAACTCGCGGTCCTCCACGCCTAGAACAGTTCTCGGGGCGAGACCCAACAGGCGCCCGGATGAGTGCTGACGAGTTCTCCGAGCCGATCCAGAAAAGACCAGGCGGTCTCGTCATGATTTAGGTGATGGGCGAGAATGCCAACAGGCTGCCCCGCCGCCGCGCGCACCTCAATGGCGGCCATCAGCTCGCCAATCAGTTCACCGTGTGCCCGGCCACCGCGGGTGCCGCGCCAGTCGATAACGTCCACATGGCTGTTAGCCACCTGAAGTCCTGGGATGGGGCTTGCGGTGAACAAGTCGGAAAAGGTTGAAAGACCCTTGAACCCGAGCCCGGCCAAACTGTGCACCACCTCGCCCGATATGCGGTTCCAGGGCGGCACCAGCACGGGCAGGGCGTTGGTGCCGCAGATGTCCAAGGTGCGCTGATGGGCGCGGCGCAGCTCGGCGCACACCACGCCTACGGGTCTGTGAGCGCCCAGTTCCTGCTTCTTTTCACCGTCCGGCGCATGGTTCTTGTGGGCCCAACCATGCACGGCACCCACCAACCGGGGCGCTGCCGCAATGGCATCGCGCAAGCTGTCATCGGCGGCTGAGGGCACCAGAGCCAGCAGAATTTGCGTTTCCCAATCTGCGGCCCAGCGCGCCAGCCGCTGCAGATCAGGGGTGCCGCTCACCGCATCATCGTCGCGCAGCCAGAACCGGGCCTTTGCGCCCGCGCCGGACAGGCGGTCCAGGGCCGTACCCAAATCCGACCATTCAGCGTTCATAGCAGGGGCTCCAATGCACGTTTCAACCTCGCCGACGCACTCTCAATAGACCTTTGCCCGCGCACAAACCTATGCGCCGCCCGGCCGAGTGCGGCCAGGCGGCCCCGGTCTTGAATGAGTTCAGCAATGGCCGCAGCAAACGCTTCAACATCGTTCTCAACCGTCAACAAGCCGGTGCGGCCGTGCTCCACAACACTTGCGATACCGCCGGTGTTCTGGGCCACCACAGCCAATCCGCAAGCCTGGGCTTCCAGAAAGGCCATGCCGTAGGCTTCTCCAAAGCCGGGCCACACATAAAGTTCGCCTTGTGCGTAAAGCGCGGAGATCTGGCTTGCCTCCAGCCGGCCATGCCAGGTGACCCGGTCCTGGGCGAGCGCGGCGAAGGCGTGCTCCACGGCGGGCCGCGCCTCGCCGTCTCCTGCAATATCCAGGCTCCAATCCAGATGCTCAAGCCCGCTCAGGGCATCTGCGAGCATCCGGTAGCTCTCAAGTTTGACGTCCGGGCGCATCATGGCCACGGTGAGCAGGCGCACCGGGGCCCCGGCGCGCGGTTCCCAATGGGCGCGCTCGGGCAGGGGGCCCACGTCCAGGAACGGCGGCAAGGGGGAAACTCGGCGAGCCTCTTGGACCACACGCAATACGCCCTCTCGGTCCCGCTCGGTGAAACAAAAGTTCAGATCCGACCGTTCCAGAGCCTCCTGGTTGAGCAGGTGAGCCCGTGCCCAGGGCCCGTCTGCGCGCTTGCCCGCATGTGAAGATTCTGCCGTAACATATGGAACTTGCAAGGCTTTAGCGATCACAGGCCCAAGCAGATCGGGGGACTTGTAATAGCCGTGATAGGTGAACCACAGATCGGGTGCCGGCAAGGCGCCGGATTTGTAAGCCGCAATCAGCTCTTCGGCCTCACCCTTGGCTGCGCCCATAAGCGCGTCCAGGTCCCGGTCCCCTTTCGGCAGATAGGCCCGCAGACTTGAAGCTACCTGCGGATCGTAGCCGGCCCGCTTCAGGGCGCAGAGCAGCAGCCGCGCCATTTGCCGGTCGCCGGACGGCACCGGATGGTCGGGTGATTTCAATGGGGCATAAAAGGCGATCGGCATCTGGAGACTTTCTGGGCGCGCGCGGTGCCCGTCATATCCGATTAGCCGTGTCCGGGTCGAGGGAAAGCTCTCCTTAAGGAAACTGAAATTACCCGGCACCGGTTGTGTTTTCATTGCCTTTTGTGGGCAATTGCGGTTAGTTTTAGGCGGGGAAAGGTTGCGAGAGCTCGTTCGGACCGGGGTGCGATAAAGCGGCCATTCGAGGAACTAATTGAGATAATCCCCGCTGAAGAAAGGGCGAACCTATGAAATTGTTCAAGCTGTTTTGCGCTGCCGTGGTGGCCGCTGTCATGTTGTCCGGCGCCGCGACCGCCGAAATGAAGAAGTTGAGGATTGGAACCGAGGGGGCTTACCCTCCCTTCAATTCGTTTGACGCGGACAAGAACCTGATCGGGTTTGACGTGGATGTCGCAAAGGCACTGTGCGAAAAGATGAAGGCGGAATGCACCTTCGTTGCGCAAGACTGGGATGGCATCATCCCGGCTCTGCTGGCCAAGAAATATGATGCGATCATCGCATCCATGTCGATCACTGCAGAGCGCGAAAAGAAAGTTGCGTTCACCAACAAATACTACAACACGCCGGCCCGCTTTGTAGCGCAGAAGGGCTCCGGCATTACCGACACCAGCCCGGAAGGCCTTAAGGGCAAGGTCGTTGGGGCCCAGTCCTCGACCACTCACTCCACATACCTTGAAGACGTCTACAAGGGTGTTGAGATCAAGCTCTACGGCACCCAGGACGAAGCCAATCTGGACCTGGCTTCCGGCCGGACAGATCTAGTCCTTGCCGATTCGATCGTGCTCCTGGAATGGATGAAGACCAAAGACGGTGCCTGCTGCGAGTATGTGGGCAAAGAGGTCACATCCGAAAAGCACTTCGGCAAAGGTGCCGGCATCGCACTGCGCAAGGAAGACACCGAGCTGAAAGCCGCAATGAACAAGGCGCTGGCTGAAATCATTGCCGACGGGACCTACGAGAAGATCAACAAGAAGTACTTCCCGTTTTCGATCTACTGATGTGCAGTTGCACACATATCTGACAGCGATTGGCGGGCGGTGCTAAGGTAACCGTCCGCCAATTTTGTTTGAGGGCAAAGAGCAAGAGCCAATGGAAGAGCTGATCGGCCTCCTGGCGTGGGGCAAGGAAGGATGGGGTGACGAGTTGGCCGCAGGGGCTTGGCTCACCATCCGCCTCGCCCTGGCCACCTTGCCGTTCGGGCTGTTCTTAGGCTTTCTGTTGGCTTTGGCACGGCGGTCCGAGGAGCCTGAGCTGGCGACGGCGGCCAATGTGTTCGTGACCGTGTTCCGCGGCCTGCCGGAACTGCTCACCATCTTGATCATCTATATCGGCCTCGACCTCATGATAAACGAGGTTGTGCAGCTGTTCTCCGATGAGCGCTGGGAGCTCAGCAAGTTCGTCTCCGGCATGGTGGCGCTGGGCATCGTCAACGCCTCGTTTTCCAGTGAGGTCATCCTCGGGGCCCTGAAGGCAATCCCTGCCGGCCAGGTGGAAGCGGCGCGGGCCATGGGCATGAGCCGATTCTACACCTGGCTGTTCGTTGTCCTGCCGCAACTGATCCGCCATGCCCTGCCGGGGCTGGGCAATCTCTGGCTGCTGTTGCTCAAGGAAACAGCGCTCATTTCGGTGATCGCGCTGGATGATCTGCTGCGCCAGACCAACATCGTGGTGGGGGCCACCAAGGAGCCGTTCTTCTTCTACGCGGTCACCTGCATGATCTACCTGTTCTTCGCTCTGGCCTCCTCCGTCGCACTGGGCGGCGCGGAGCGCTGGGCCAATCGCGGCCAGGAGCGCTGATGCGATGACCACAGTAGAGATCACAGCAGTCGAGAAGCCTCAAAAGGTTGGAGGTCGGCCTTGGACCTCAGGCCGCATGGTCGGTATTGGCCTTCTGGCGCTCTACGCCCTGATCGCCTTCTTCCTCGTGCGCATGATCGTGGTGAACTACGATCCTGAGTTTGTGGGCAAGTATCTGCCGCGCATGCTGGGCGGGCTTTGGGTGACCATTCAGCTGTGCACCTCAGCCATCGTGCTGGGCGCGCTGATCGCGTTTCCCATGTCGCTGGCCCGCACCCACAGCAATCCCATCGTGCGCGGGGCCTCCTTCGGCTATGTCTATTTCTTCCGCGGCACCCCGCTTCTGGCCCAGGCCTTCCTGGTTTACTACGGCGCCGGCCAGTTCCGCCCGGTCCTGCAGGATTGGGGGCTGTGGTGGTTCTTCCGCGATGCCTATAACTGCGCGCTCTTCACCTTCACCCTGAACACCGCCGCCTACCAGGCCGAAATCCTGCGCGGCGCCATTGCGAATGTCCATAAGGGCCAGTGGGAAGGCGCCCATGCGCTGGGTCTGGGCAAGGTGGTGACCTACATCAAGATCATCCTGCCGCAAGCCTTCATCACCGCGCTTCGGCCGTTCGGCAACGAGATCATCTTCCTGATCAAGGGCTCGGCCGTGGCCTCCATCATCACCGTGTTTGACCTGATGGGCGAGACCAAGCTGGCCTATTCGCGCTCCTACGACTTCCAGGTTTATCTGTGGGCGGCGATCTTGTATCTGGCCATGGTCGAAACCCTGCGCCGCTTCTGGGACAAGTTTGAGGCCCGCCTGACCCGGCACCTGAAGCGCAGCGAAGACTAGGAACAAACTGGTATGAGCAAGAGCTATGATGCCGTGATCATCGGCGCCGGGATCATTGGGGCCGCCATCGGGCTGGAGCTTGCCCGAAAGGGCTGGAAGACCCTGAACGTGGACATGCTGCCGGCCGCCGGCTACGGCTCCACATCGGCCTCCTGCGCGATTATCCGCACCCACTATTCCACCTTGTCCGGCTCAGCGCTTGCCTATGAGGGCTATTTCTACTGGAAGAACTGGGCCGAATGGCTGGCGGTGGACGACGAACGGGGTCTGGCGGTGTTCCACGACAATGGCTGCGCGGTGATGAAAACCAAGGAAAACGGCTATATGGCCACGATCATGGCCCATATGGACGCCTTGGGCGTGCCTTACGAGAACTGGGACACCGGGACCCTCAAAACCCGCATGCCTCACTACGATGTCAGCCTGTTTGCCCCGGCCAAACGCCCCGGTGATGAGGGCTATGGCGAGCCGGGCTCTGACGGCGCGCTGGACGGGGCCGTGTTCTTCCCGTGCGCCGGCTATATCAGCGACCCGCAGCTGGCCACCCACAACGAGCAGCGCGCCGCCGAAGCGGCAGGCGGCGAGTTCCTCTTCAACCGCAAGGTCACGCAGATCACCAAGGATGACGAGGGCAAGGTTGCCGGCATTGTCCTGGACGACGGCACCGCCATTGAGAGCCCCGTGGTGGTCAATGTGTCGGGGCCACACTCCTACAAGATCAACGAGATGGCCGGCGCGCTTGACGACATGACGATCGAGACCAAGGCGCTGAAGCAGGAGGTGGTGCATCTTCCCTGCCCGGTGGAAGATTACGACACGAGCGGCCTCGTCACTTCAGACAGCGATATTGCCTGCTACACCCGGCCGGAGAAAGGCAACTTCATCCTTGTGGGTTCAGAAGACCCCGAATGCGATCCGCGCGAGTTTGTGGACCCGGATGACTATGACGAGAATTTCTCCGAGCAATGGCAGATCCAGGCCATCCGCTGCGCCCAGCGCATCCCCGAGCTCGGCATTCTGTCTTCAATGAAAGGAGTGGTCAGCCTCTACGACGTGGCCGACGACTGGATCCCCATCTATGACGCATCGTCGGTGCCCGGCTACTACATGGCCATCGGCTCCAGCGGAAACCAGTTCAAGAACGCGCCGATTGCCGGCGCCATGATGGCCCACCTGATCGAACAGGTTCAGGCCGGCCATGACCACGATGCCGATCCTGTGCATTTCACCGGGCCCTATACCGGCGTTGACATCGACATCGGCTTTTATTCTCGCAAGCGCAAGATCAACAAGGAAAGCTCGTTCTCCGTCTTGGGGTGAACTTTGGGCGCGCGCGCTGCGTTTCCTTAAGGGAATGGATGACCAGGCCACACAAAGCCCAACGAATGCCATCGGTGATGCCATGACACAGTCGCCGGCTGCTGCGTTCTATCGCTCCGTGCCCGTCTTGAGTGATTTTGCCCAAGTGGCCGACAACCGCCGCTATGTGCCGCTGCCGGCCACCTGGGTGTTGGGGGTGTCCGACGTGGTGGGCTCCACCAAGGCCATTGAAGCAGGCCGCTACAAGACCGTGAACATGGTGGGGGCCAGCGTGATTTCGGCGGCCATGAACGCCTTTGGCCACCGCGAGTTTCCCTTCGTCTTCGGCGGCGACGGGGCGGGGCTCGCCATCAGCCCGGACCATGAGCCGGCCTTGCGCGACGCCATGGCCCGCACCAAGACTTGGGCGCGGGAAGAAACCGGCCTTGAAATCCGCACCGCCATCATTCCGGTTTCTGAGGTGAGGAATGCCGGGCACGACCTCAAAGTGGCCAAATACCAAGCCGCCCCGTCTGTCACCTACGCGATGTTTTCAGGCGGCGGCATCACCTGGGCCGACGACCAGATGAAGGCAGGCCGCTTCGCCGTGCCCGCCGCGCCCGCCGGGGCGCAGCCCGACCTCACCGGCCTGTCGTGCCGCTGGACGCCGATCACCGCGAGCAACGGGGTGATCCTGTCCATCCTGGCGCTGCCTGCCGGGCCGGGCACCTCAGCCCGCTTCTCGCGCCTGGTGCAGGACGTTCTGGAGCTGCTGCACGAGGTCGACCGCGACGGCCATCCGGTCCCGGCCAACGCCCACGAGCTGGTCTGGCCGCCGGAGGGTCTGAATCTTGAGGTGGCGGCCACGCGCGGGCGCAAGACCCGGGTCCGCCGCAAAATCGAGCTGTTGGGCCATTCTCTGTTTCAATGGGTGCTCGACAGAACCGGCAAGAGCGCCGGCCGCTATGATCCCATGCGCTATCGCCAGGAGCTCTCGCGCAATTCTGACTTCCGCAAGTTCGACGATGGCCTGAGATTGACGGTGGACTGCACCGAGGAACTGGCCAAGCGCATCGAGACCCGGCTGTCCGTGGCCAAAACCACCGGTGTCGCGGTTTACGGCGTCTACCGCCAGGACACCGCCCTGATGACCTGCCTGGTGCCGTCAGCGGTGAGCGATGATCATATGCACTTCATCGATGGTGGCGGAGGGGGCTATGCCCAGGCGGCGCGCATGCTGAAGGCCCAGCTTTCGTCCCTTCGTCATCCCCACGAAAGCGGGGATGCATAGCGCTCTGCAACCAACGCCCCCAAACATCCGTCATGCCTGCGCAGGGATGCGGGGGGGGAAGGCGCAAGGACGCGCCGCGGCGAGGCTCAAGCCGTCTCGCGCTCCTTTACCGGGCCAGTCTGCTTGGCCGGCACCAGACGGGTCACCGAGGATGACGCTGCGATCACGCCCTGTTCGGCGTAGGCCTCGTGATTGCGCTCGATATAGTCCAGATCATAAAGGTAGTTCACCATCATGCCGGCCGACTGTCCAAGCCCGCGGTCTGACAGGTCCGCGAGCCAGTTGAGCCGCTGCAGCCTGGCCCCGTTGCCCAGATGGAAGCGCGCCACCGGATCGAGCGGCTTGCCGTCTTTGCGCTTTTCGGTGAGGAAATAGCGGGCCGCCAGCGGCAGCAGCACCTCAGACAGCGGTTTGGCCGCATCCTTCTTGCTCGGCCAGGTGGCGTGGTCCAACAGGTTGAGCTCGCGCGCATCGATCTCGCCGGCCTTGCGCAAGCCGTTGAGCCAGCGCATGAAACCGGGCACGGGTGACAAGGTCACGAAAGTCTTCAGGCTCTCGATCTCTTTGGAAAGATCGCTCACCACCTGTTTGATCAGGAAGTTGCCGAAGGAAATTCCCGCCAGGCCCTTCTGACAGTTGGAGATGGAATAGAACACGGCCGTATGGGGCTGCTCGTCCGTCGCCTCGTCGTCCTCGCTGAGCACATCGTGGATCGCGCCTGAAATCTCCCGGGTCAGCGCCACTTCCACAAAGATCAGCGGCTCATCGACCAGCGAGGGGTGGAAAAAGCCATAGCAGCGCCTGTCTTTCGGGTTCAGCCGGCGTTTCAGATCATCCCAGCCTTTGATCTCGTGCACCGCCTCATATTCGATGATCTTCTCCAAGATGGTGGCCGGCGTCGACCAATCGATCCGGCGCATCACCAGAAAGCCGCGGTTGAACCAGGAGCCGAACAGATGGGCCATATCGTCGTCCACCGGCTTGAGCTCGGGAAACTCCTTAAGCCGCGTCAGCAGTTCGGCCCGCATCCGCACGATTTCCGCCGTGCCGCCCGGGGCCAGGTTCAGACGCCGGAAAAACTCCTGGCGCGGGGATTCCACAGCCTTGGCGAGCGCCATCATCTGCTCGTTGGACGGGGTTTCCAGATAGGCTGCCGCGGCGCTTTTGAGGCCCTCTTCGTCGGGCACCAGCACATCGCTGAGAAAATGGAAGAACTCGGTCTTCTCGTCATCGCTCAACACATCGAAGATCGCCAGGATGTGGCGCGCCACCACCATGCCGGAGCTTTCGCCGCGCCCGGAGAGCAGGCCCTTCGACAGGGCCTCAATGGTGCCGTCATGGTCGCCGCCGCCCAGCGAGAACGCCTTCAGCGCCCGGCCGCGCTCGACAATCTGATCCAAAAGATCGCGGAAGAACGATGAGGCCATAATCAACTAACCCTTTCGCATGTCTCTGCCAGGTCAATTCATCAGAAAAATGACAATAACCGGTGGCGGCACAACATCTGGCCAGTATATATGATCGCTGCTTAATTTTTCCGTGTTTTTTGGTGAGTGCACATGGTCAATGCAAATCTCTATAGCCTTTTGGAGAAACGGTTTCTGGCTGCGAGCGAGGCCGTTGCCTTCAGGCCCGTGCCGGGCGAGCCGCTAAGCTATGCCGGCCTTATGTCCGAGGTTGCTCGGTATGCCAATGCCCTTGTGGCTGAAGGCGTTGGGCCCGGTGATCGGATCACCGTTCAGATCGAAAAATCGCTCGACAATGTGTTTCTCTATCTGGCCACGCTGAAGGCGGGAGCGGTCTACCAGCCGCTCAACACCGCCTACACGGCAGCCGAGGTGGACTATTTCATCTCCGATGCCAAGCCGGCGCTGGTGGTGTGCGATCCCGCCCGCGCCGAAAGCCTGAGGCCGATTGCCGCCCGGCACGGCGTTGCCCGCGTCCACACCATGGCGCCCAGCGGGGAGGGGACCTTGAAGGATCTGGCCGCCGGGCAATCGGACGCCCATGAAACCGTGCCGCGCGCGCCGGACGATCTTGCCGGCCTGCTCTACACCTCCGGCACCACCGGGCGTTCCAAGGGCGCGATGATCACCCACGACAATCTGTCGTCAAATGCGCTGGCGCTGCACAAGATCTGGCACTTTCAACCAGGCGATGTGTTGCTGCATGCCCTGCCGATATTCCACGTGCACGGGCTTTATGTGGCCCTCAACACGGCCTTCTTGAACCAGTCGGAGATCATCTGGCTGAAGAAGTTCGATGCTGCCCAGGTGCTCTCGCTCTTGCCTGAGGCCACGGTGATGATGGGGGTTCCCACCTTCTACACCCGCCTTCTGGCCACAGAGGGCTTCGGCGCGGAGACCTGCCGCAACATCCGCCTGTTCGTCTCAGGCTCCGCGCCCATGCTGGCCGAGACCCATGTGGAATTTGAAGAGCGCACGGGAACCCGCATCCTTGAGCGTTACGGTATGACCGAGGCCGGCATGATCACCTCAAACCCCTATGACGGCGAGCGCAAGGCCGGCACGGTGGGCTATGCTTTGCCGGATGTGTCGGTGCGCGTTGCAGCCGCCGACGGCACGGTCTTGGGGCCGGGCGAGATCGGCGTGTTGGAGGCCAAGGGCCCCAACATCTTTGCCGGCTATTGGCAGATGCCGGAGAAGACGGCCGAAGAGTTCCGGGACGACGGCTATTTCATCACCGGTGACATGGCCCAGATGGACGCAGACGGGCGGGTCACCATTGTGGGCCGGTCGAAAGACCTGATCATCTCCGGCGGCTTCAATGTCTATCCCAAGGAGGTGGAATCGGAGCTGGACGAACTCGCCGGCATCGGCGAATCGGCGGTCATCGGTGTGCCTCATCCCGATTTCGGCGAAGGGGTTGTGGCCGTGGTCACGCCCCAGGACGATGCCCCGCCGGATGAAAGCCAGATCATCAACGCTCTGTCCGACCGCCTGGCCAAGTTCAAAGTGCCCAAACGGGTCTTCCATCACGACGCGTTGCCCCGCAACGCCATGGGCAAGGTGCAGAAGGCCGAGCTCAGGGCGCAATATAGCGGGATCTTCAAGGGCTGAGGCCCTCGCGCAAGTGTGAGGCCATCAAATCGCCCACCCGTGCTATAGGGTGGCCGTCGATGCGACCTTGAGAGACGAAACCACCATGCCAACCCGCCGGCATTTCATTCTAACCGCTGTTGCAGCCGCCCAGGTGCTTGCAGCGCCGAAAGCCTGGGCGGATGAAAAGCTTTCCGCGGCCCAAGCCCACGCGCAGGCGCTGAAGGGCGAGGTTCTGCTGGTGGACATCCGCACTCACGGCGAGTGGAAGCAAACCGGCCTTGGTTCCACGGCGCGGGCGATCTCCATGCACAAGCCGGGCTTTGTGGAAAAGCTTGCGGAGGCGGCAGGCCAGGACAAGTCCCGGAAAATCGCCCTCATCTGCGCCACCGGCGGGCGCTCGCGCTGGCTCCAGGGCCAGCTTGCCAAGTTCGGCTTCACCAATGTGGTGGATGTCTCTGAAGGCATGCTGGGCAGTCCTGCGGGGCAAGGCTGGATTAGAGCCGGCCTGCCGATTAAGCGCTTCACCAACTAGAACTTGTTTGGTTGGCTACCGTAACCGGTCGTCTTTCGTTTGACGGGCATTCGGGTGCTGACCGCTAAGGCTCTAGGGTCAGCATCAAAGGCTGGTGGTCTGATGCATCTGTCTCAGTGTTGACGGCAACGCTGGCGATCTGCTCGGCGACGCTTTCCGTAACGAAAAAGAAATCGCGGCAGTGGGCTCCCTGCGGCCATTGCTCGAGATCGTAGATGCCGCAGGTGGGCTCGTGATCTCGTTCCAGGTGGCAACAACACCAAGCGTCGCGAAAACCGATATCGCCCGTGCCATTGATCAAGATCGAGTACTCAGTGGAGCCGACCTCCATATTGAAATCGCCGCAAAGAACGCAATCGCTGGGGCGCTGAAGCTCGCGGTAGGGGCCGGCAGCGTCAAATGCCGGCCGATGTTCCGCATTCGCGACAATCTCAGCATGAACGGCGCGCAGCCGCCCCACCTGTGCCAAGCGCTGGTTGGCGGAATGGAACTCCAGATGCGTGTTCATCACACGCAACGGACCGCGCGCTGTTTCAACCGTGGTTTCAATGGCTTGCCGCGCCATGTGGCGTAGTCCTGATTCAGAAGGTTGTGGCAGCGCATGCTGGAACATCGACAGAACCGGTAAACGGCTGAGGGTCACATTGCCGAACTGCCAACGAACCGCGCTCTGCGCGCCGCTGGCCTCCACCGCCGGGCCGAATATGACCTCGTGACTTGGAAAAAGACCTGAAATCTCAGCAACCTGATCCGGGCAGGCGCCCGTGTCCCCAAGCGGCATATGCCGGGAAACCTCCTGCAGGCAGATCACATCAGGATCACCCATCTGGTTGATCACCCGAGCAATCCTCGACAAACAGACCGTATCATCCACGCCCTTACCGTTCTGAATGTTCCAGGTCAGGATCTGGGTCATTTGATGCCTGCATACATGAACGACTGAACGAACTGGCGCTGGAACAGCAGGAAAGCAATCAACAGCGGCGCCACCGACAGCAATGTGGCGGCGGAGATTATGGACCAGTCAACCCCTGACTCCGGTGAAGCGAAGACCCCCAGTCCGACCGTCAAGGGTCTGGTCTCCACGGAGTTGGTGATAACCAGCGGCCAAAGAAAGTTGTTCCAATGGTGGCTGATCGAGACAAGCCCATAGGCCAGATAGGTGGGCCTGGCCAACGGCACATAGACCCGCATCAAGATGCCGAACAAGCCGCAGCCTTCAAGTCTGGCGGCCTCTTCCAGTTCCTTGGGAACCGACTTGAACGCCTGGCGCAACAGGAAGATGCCGAAGGCGCTGGCCATATAGGGCAGTCCAATGCCGAGAATGGTGTCCACCAGGCCGAGGTTCGCCAAGGTGCCGTAATTCTCAACAATGAGGATTTCCGGTGTGATCATCAACTGGACGAGCACAAGGGCAAAGGCGATGTTGCTGCCGGCAAACTGGAAACGCGCAAAGGCATAGGCGGCCAACGTGCCGACGATAAGCTGGGCGGCGAGCAGCATGGTCACCAGAACGAAGGTGTTGAAGCCATAGCGCAGAAAAGGCGCTTGGGAGAGGGCTTCGCGGAAGTTTTCCAAGGTTAGCGGCGCAAACAAGTCGAAATGTATGGAATGCTCGCTGGCATGGAAGGCCGCCCAAAATGCGTAGAGCAACGGCAGGATCCAGAGGAACGCCAGGAACCAGGCGGCCACGATCTCCAGATTGGCTATGATTGATTTGCCGTTCATCGGTAGTGGATCCGCCGGTCAAGAACGAAGAACTGAACCAGCGCCATGGCGGCCAACAGGCCCAGAAGCACCACGGTCAGAGTTGCCGCGTAGGGTGTGTCGAAGAAGGAGAAGGCGCTTTCAAAAATGTAGTAGAGCAAAAGGTTGCTGGCGTTGTCCGGGCCGCCTTTTGTCAACACGAACAGGTGGTCAACCAGCTTGAACGAATTCAAAACCGCGTTGATCAGAACGAACAACGTGGTCGGCATCAGCAACGGGAACAGCACTCTGCGGAAGAAGTACCAGCGGCTTGCGCCCTCCAGGCGGGCGGCTTCGTTGAGCTCAGGTGGAATGTTCTGGAGAGCGGCCAGATAGAAGATCATGAAGAACCCGGCCTCTTTCCACACCGTCATGATGATAATGGCCGGTAAGACGGTGTTGGGGTCGCCCAGCCAGTTGTGGCCGGCAATGCCGAACCAGCCCAACACTTTGTCAATGAGGCCGATATCGGGAGTGTAGAAAAACAGCCATATGTTGGCGACCGCGATCATGGGCAATATGGTTGGGGTGAAGTAGGCCATGCGTACGAACGACCGCCCGGGCAGAGCCCTGTTGACCAACAAGGCCATCGCGATAGCCAACGCTATGGAGGTGGGAATGGTGCCGAGCGCGAACCACATATTGTTGCCCAACACCTTCCAGAAGATCGGATCTTCAGCCATGGACCGATAGTTGTCGAAGCCGATGAAGCGGGACGGACGAACCGCGTTTCCCTTTGAAAAGAAGCTGTTGATCAGGGTGGCGATCGTTGGATAGTGGGTGAAGCTCACAAGCAGAATGGCCGCCGGCGTAAGCAGCAGCCAACCATGCACATGCTTCATCTGATCTTGCGACAGTCTCATCAAAATAGCTCAGGCAGAACGGAGCGGGGCAGCGCACCGCCCCACTCCGGATTTCGCGCCTTTAGCGGTAGGACTTCAGCAGCCGGTCGGCGGTTGCTTGGGTTTCCTTCAATGCGGCTTCAGGCGTCTTGGCGCCGGTGAGCGCGGCCTGAATGGCATCATCGAGAGCCTTGCGCACCCGGCCCGTCTGATAGGTGGCCAGTTCGGCTGTTGCATAGTTCAGCTGATCGCGGGCCACTGCGGCATAGGGGAAGCCTTTGACATACTCTTTGAGCTTGTCGGTGTCGTAGGCAGCCTGGCTGATGCCCATGTAGCCGGTCTTCATGGACCATTCGGCCGACCTGGCCGGGCTGGTCATGAACTTGATCAGCTTCATGGCCGCCGAGCGTTCTTCGTCCGTGGTCTTCTTGAAGATGTAGAAGTTGCCGCCGCCCGTCGGCGTGCCGCGGCGCTTGTTTGCCGGCAGCATGGCCACGCCGAAATCGAACTTGGCCTGCTTCTTCACCGTGGTCAGGTTGCCGGTGGAGTGCCACATGATGGCGGTTTTGCCCTCCAGGAAATTCTTGCGCAGGGTGCCCCACTCAATCGTGCCTTCCGGCATGACCTTGTGCTTGGAGCCAAGATCCTTCCAGAACTGCAGGGCCTCGATGGTGGCCGGCGCGTCGAAATTGGTCTGCGTGCCTTCACCGTTCATCAGCACCTGATCATTTTGCATGGTCAGTGCACCGAACATCCAGTAGGGATAGCCGGTAGACGGGATCATCATGCCCCACTGGGAGCCATCCGCCTTGGTCAACTGCTTGCCCGCGGTCACCAGTTCGTCCCAGGATGCAGGCGCGTTTTCCGGGTCGAGGCCAGCCGCCTTGAAGGCATCCTTGTTGTAGTACATCACGATGGTGGAGCGCTGGAACGGGATGCCCCAGGTCTTTCCGCCGGTGACACCGTTCTGCATCAAAGTCGGGTAGAAGGACTTCAGCCAAGCCTTTTCTTCATCGGTCTTGACCACGTCATCGAAGGGGATGATGGCATCCTGTTCGATCAGTTCGTAAAGGTCGATCGAGAACATCACCGACAGCTGAGCAGGCTTGCCGCTCTTCAATGCGGCCAGTGCCTTGATGCGGGCGTCGTTGTAGTTGCCGGCATAGATGGCGTTCACGTCGATGTCGGGGTTCTCTTTTTCAAAGTCGGCAACCATGCCGTCCACGATCTTGGTCAGTGGACCACCCACCGCAACCGGGTAGTACATGGTCAGTTCGGTCTTGGCTTGCGCCATGGCCGTCAGACCAAATGTCATGGCCGTCATGCATGCTGCGGCTGCAGCACCTTTCAGGGTCTTCTTGAAGATCATATTCATGAGGTTAGACTCCTCTCCTCCGTGGTTATGCTTTCAGGGCCGGACGTTCCGGCCCCACTTCTGCTGCTCTGGCGATCGGGATCCATCGCCAGAGCTTTGACGGTGCGGCCTCTCAGCCTGTCCGCCTTATTCCGTGCTCATCGAACAAATGAACGTCTTTGGTCTTCCATGCGATGTTGATGGTTTCTCCCGGTGTTGCCGACGCGCGCCCGTTGACCCTGGCCATCAGGTTCTGCGAGCCAAGCTTCAGACGCAAAACTGTTTCCGCCCCCATGTAGTCAACGGCACCGACTTCGGTCGTCAGTCCCTTGCTTGCGATCTGGATGTTCTCCGGCCGGACGCCGATCTGCCAGCCGGCTGACCTATCGGGCATCTTGGGCACGAGCTTGTCAGCGCCATTGAGCTGGTCGGCTGTAAGGATGTTCATCGGCGGCATGCCCAGGAAGCGGGCTGCGAAGGTGGTCCTGGGTGCCTCATACAATTGGGCCGGAGAACCAAGCTGTTCGATCTTGCCATCCTGCAGTAGCACCACCTGGTCGGCCATGGACATGGCTTCGATCTGGTCGTGGGTGACGTAGAGCATGGTCAGGCCAAGCTTGCGTTGCAGGGTACAGATCTCGTCGCGCATTTCCGCCCTTAGCTTGGCGTCGAGATTTGACAGCGGTTCGTCCATGAGACAGACCGGCTGTTCGGAAACTATGGTCCTGGTGAGGGCCACCCGCTGGCGCTGCCCGCCGGAGAGATTGGCCGGCCTGCGGTCAAGCAGCGCGTCCAGCCCGACCATGCGTGCAGCTTCGGCCAGCCGGCGTTCCTGCACGTCTTTGGGCACCTTGCGGACTTTGAGGCCAAACAGAATGTTTTCGCGCACGCTCAAGTGGGGGAAAAGGGCATAGGACTGGAACACCATGGAGACGCCGCGCTTTGAGGGGTCTTCCGCGGTCACGTCTTGGCCACCAATTTCAATTGTGCCTGCGCTGACGTCTTCCAGGCCGGCGATCATCCGAAGGATGGTGGACTTGCCGCAGCCCGAAGGTCCCAACAGCACGGTCAGGCTGCCTTTTTCGGTTTCAAAGGAAACGCCATCGACCGCACGGGTGTCATCCCACTGTTTGACCAGATTGGTGACGCGGATGCCGCTCATGGGGCCGTTTCCTCACCACAAACCACCAGTTCTGTGCCGGAGGCCTCAAGTATCTTCAGAATGTTTTCAGGCGGGTGCTTTTCGCAGAACACCTTTGTAGCCTCTCCAATGTTGCCTCCTCGCACATGGGCAGCGCGGGAAAACTTCGTGTAGTCGAGAACCAAGAAGGTTTTGCGACTGTTTTGGCGGATCAGCCTGCGCGCCTGTACTTCTTCGGCATAGAAATCGAGCAGGGTGCCGTCTTCGGCAACGCCGGCTGCCCCGTAGATGCCGACGTCCACCATCAGCGCCGAAAGAAACGTCCCCAGCCCATCGCCCAAAACATCCCGGTCGCCGTTGCGAAGCCGGCCTCCCGCGATGGTCACCTCAAAGGTCGGGTTGCGGCAGGAGAGCATCGCAATGTTGAGGTTGTTCGTGAAGATCTTGAGATTGCTATGCCGGAGGAGGGCCTCGGCAACCAGTTCAGGTGTTGTGCCAATGCTGAACGCCAACGATGCATCATTGCCTATGTGTTGAGCGACCTCGCGGGCGATGGTTTGCTTTGCCAGCCGTGCCAGAATTTGCCGGGAATCATAAGCAAGGTTGCCTGAGGACGAGGCGGATTCGATGCCGCCATGCCTGCGCCGCGCAACCCCATGATCGCATAGTCTGTTGAGGTCCCGGCGAATGGTCTGAGTTGTGACGTCGAAGCGCTCTGAGAGCCCATCAACCGACAAGAAACCGTGCTCTCGCACAAGGTCGGCAATCTCTGCTTGCCGTTCGGACAGTTCCATCGCCACATCCCTCATGACCAGGATTGTGGCATATTTTTTTCAAACGCGCATCTAATGATTTTCAAATGAACATAGTTTGGAAATAAGTTGTTCATATGAATAACTTTACGGCTCCTGGACCGTCCCCGGACGCTGGCGGCAGAACGTCTCCCTGGCGAACAGGATCGCGACCACGCCTAGCGCGCAGTAGGCGGCGATGCTCAAAAAGGCCGTCTCATACATGGCGCGCGAATAGGCCCTGACCCCGTTCTGAACGGTGCCGTCCCACTGCATGTCGAGCAAAAGGCCCACAACCGGCTGCAGCAGCGCGCCCGAGGCCACGGTCATCATGTTCACAAAGCCGGTCACCGCGCCGTGGATGGAGGGCGAGACGGTCTCGCGCGCATAAGCATAGGTGCTGGCCATCCAGGCCCCCATGAAGCCAATCAGCATGAGCAGCGCCGTGGTGGGCAGCACCGAAAGGTCCGGGCCCCAAAACACCAGGACCACAAGCCCCGTTGAGGCTGCGGTGCTGAAGATCAGCGGCGGTTTTCTGCGTCCCACAGCATCGGAAAGCCAGCCGCCAAACGGCGCGCCGGCAGCCCAGCCCACCAGCATCATGGAAGTGTAGAAAGCGGCATCTGTGCGGGCAAGATCGAAGCGTTCGGCCATATAGGGCACGCCCCACAGGGCGCCGAAGGCGAGCATGGGCCCGGTGCTGGCGGTGGCCACAAAGCCGAGCGCCCAGGCCTCCCGGCTGCGGAACACTTGCGCCATGCCGGCCAACAGCCTCACCGGCGGCGCGCTCGCCTGTTCAGGTGTGCCCGGCGGGGCATCGCGCACCACGATCCACACCGCAAGAGCCAGGCAAACCGCAAACGCCGAGGCCCCCAGCATGGACGGCCGCCAGCCGAACGTGGTCACAAGGCCGGCAAACGGGCCCTGGCCGACAAATCCACCCACCACCCCAAACAGCATTGCGGTGCCGGAAAGAAAGGCAAAGCGCCTGGGTTCAAACCATTTTGCCGCCAAGGCCAGGGGAGCGATGAGACCGCAGCTTGCCCCGATGCCCACCAGCAGCCGGCCCAGATAGGCCTGTTCGATCGAGGTGGCGAGCGCAAACACAGCGCCGCCGGCCCCACCCAACAGCAGGAAGCCGGTGATGATCCTGCGCGGCCCCCATCGGTCGACCAGCGCTCCGATGGGCATTTGCAAAAGCACATAGGCGTAAAAGTAGATCGCCGAAAGATTGCCCAGAACGGCCGCGCCCACGCTGAAGCTCTGCATCAGGTCGGAGACCATGGCGCTGGGGGCCACCCGCTGCAGAAAGGCATAGGCGAACGACAGGGCCGCCAGGGTGAACACGATGCCGCCGCGCCAATGGCCGCCGGAGGCTTGCGGTGCGGGTTTTGCGTTGGAGACCGGTGAGGGGGACGGCGGAGCGGGCATGACTGCCCCCTCTATAGGGGTCATGCGTTCAGCGCGATACCAAATTCGTGCTCGCGGGACCTGCCGGGCGCAACGAAGAACCGGCCCCCCCGCAAAAGAGAGCCGGCTTCAGGTCCGCCGCTTGATGAAACGCTTACTCGGCTGCGTCCCACTCGATGAAGTCAACCTGACGTGGCCTCAGAAAGAAGGTGTCCGAGAATGACGGGTCGGTGGTGAAGAACCGGTTGAGGATTGAATTGTGGACGTAACACACCTGGGCCACAATCACGCTGCCGCCTGAGGCAAGCAGGTTGGCCGGTACTGCCGGTTGGCCTTCGGGGCATGCCCCGCTTGGCGTGTAGCTCCAATTGTTCGCGGGCACCGTGGTGACGCTGTAGACATTGATCCTTAGCTGACCGAGCCCATTTGTGGAGAAGGGGCGCATGATCTCGTCTGCCGCGTCGTAAATACCGGCCATGGCGTTTGGCCCGATCTTTTCGAATTGAGCCACAATGTCGCCGACCGTGCTGGTGAGCATGGTGACCTTGCGGCTCGCAGCGAGCGCATTGCTCATTTCCACAACCCCGAAATAGATTGTGATCATGAGGGGGAAGATCATCGCAAACTCGATGGCAATGGCCCCTTTGGTCTGCTTCTTGAAGCGGTGCAGCAGCGCCAATAGCACCCCGGCCTTCTTTTGTTTTTTCGCTCTCATTTGCTTTCCCCTTAACGGGTGTTGCCTCGGTGTCAGGACAATGTTCTCACCACCCGGTGCCCTGAAATCTCTCTTTGCTTCTTAAAACGGCTCGTTGCGGAAGGTCATGGTTGCAGCGATCAGGCGATTGCCATTGGCCAATGTGTCCATTTGCGAGAAAATGGAGGGCGTAATCATGTCCCACTCGTAGAATGCGCGCACCACCATCACCGAAAGATCCTGGCCCGGCTGCCAGGCGTTCGGCGGTTCGAACTCGTCATCGCCATTGACCGGGTCATCCAGGCTGCCGGCGATATCGGCAAATTTCTCAAACGTGCGCACATCCACCGAAAGTCTTTCGCACTTGATCATGACCGGCAGGTTCGGACACACCAGGTCATTTTTGAACTGGGCTGCGGTAACGCCACCTTCGAGCACCTCACCGGTGCGGATTTGACGGGCCGCTTGCGCCACATTGTGTTCCAGAGAAAACTCGACGAAGAACACCACACCTTGTTCGAGGATCGCGAACATGACCGCAATAAAGGGCCACGCCACCAGCGACATCTCGATCGCTGCAGACCCTTTGCGATCCTTGCGGAACCGTCTGGTCTTTCTCATCCAGCGGCTTTGCGTCTTGCCGGTGGCGGGTGTTGAGGTCTCTTCCATATCGCTCCCCATGGAAATCTGGACAGTGGATCGGGACGTGTCTAATCTTTTGTATATCCAATTTTAGATATCAAAAGAGTGTCACCAAACACTTGGGGAAAACGATAAAATTTAAATTAAATTTGCCGCATTCAGGCACAAACAAAAAAAGACGGCGCACCGCGAATGTTCGCAAGGCACGCCGTCTGAATCTGTAAGAGAAAGCGGGGAGGGCGGGACTATTTCTCGCCGCCACCTGAAGAGGAGTTGCCACCAGATTTCGCGGCGCCGATTTTGCTCTTGTTCTGACTGGTGATGGCGTTGAAGAATTCCGGCTTATCGCCGGTGTTCAGCTCGCCTTCGCAGAAGGGAATGCAGCGGTAAGAGCGGCGCCCGGCGCTGCTGTAAATTGACAGGGCGTTTTTGTTTCGCGCTTGCACGGCAATGTCCATATTGGCGATCTGTTCGCCATCGGGTGTCAACACGATGATGTTGGTCTCCCCATAGGCCTTGCCCTGGATGATCATCAGGTTGCCATTGCGCAAGTTCACATCGGCGATCGCAGGGTTACCCACGATAACGGTGCCTGGTTCAGCGGCAAGTTCGACAATTCGGGCCTCGTCTACCGGCACCGTAACTTCCGCGCCGGCATTGGCCGATGTGGCCGTGCCGATGCTGGCGAGCGCAAGGCAGCCGAACAAGGCGAGGCCGGCCAGCGTGTTGCGTGCGAAATTGGCATCCTGTTTCATTCTTCATCCCTCAGAGCGGCCGCGCAAACCCGGCGCGGTCAATCACCAACGCATTGCTTGGCCACAATTAAAAACAGGTAAAGGTGAAGGAAGGCTTACGCCGGCGTATCGAGATTTAGCAATTTTCCCCGCCCGCGCCTCAACTGTCGGCCTTGCTGGCCACCCAGTCTGCAATCTTGGGCCGGTAGTCTGCGAGTTCGGCCCGCACCGCGGCGTGCTCCTCAAGCGACGCCAGATAGTGCTGAAAGGCCTCGGGCCAGTGAATGGCAAAGCCAAGGGCCCCGGACAGCGCGTCAATCCAGACCCGAGAGATCGGAAAGCCGCAATCGCCCAAGGTGAGCATGCCGCCAATGGCCTCCAGGCGCCGGGGGAGAACCCTGGCAATTTGGGCCAGTCTGGCGTTGAGGGCCTCCGCCTGGGCCGTATTCAGGGCCGGATCGCGCGCATCCGGTTCCACATGGGCGAAGAGTTTGCGCAATTCCGGCTCCAGCCTGGTGTCGTGGAAGCGCGAAAGCTGGCGCGCCTCGGCCCTCAGCGTCAGGTCGGCGGGCAGCATGGGCGGATCGGGGTGCTTCTCGTTGAGATATTCCGCAATGGCCTCCGTGTCAGCAAGCAGCAGATCGCCATCGCGAAGCGCCGGGATGTTGCCGGTGGGCACGATCTGTTTGTATTCATCAGAGCCGTACCCGCCCGGCGGCAAAACTTCGGTCCATTCCAGCCCCTTGTGACGCAGCAAGATGCGCAGTTTTGCCGAATAGAGGCTGGGTGGAATGGAATAGACCCTCAGCATGGTCGCTCACGGGGCCGGGAGCCCCCTCAATTCGACAACTGCCACTTCTTGCCCAGCCCCGCGAAGAAGCCACGCTCGCGCTTCAGGGCAATCCAGGTGTTCACATAGTTGATCCACACCTGGTCGGCCTGGGGCAGCAGCATGGCGATCGGCGTCGGCGCCTTGGGCGCAGACACAGGCACGATCATCATCTGCGGATATTTGGCCACCAGCTTGTGGGCTTCCACGTTGGAGGTGATGTGGGCATCGGCCCGGCCCGCCAGCACTTCCTGAAAATCGCGGGCAGGGGCCTCCACGATCTGGTGCTTGGCATTGGGAAAGAACTGTTTGACCTGCTTTTCCTGGGTGGTGCCGAGGGTGGCCGCAACGGTCACGTCGGCCTTGTCCATGTCGGCCCAATCTTTGAATTTGTCCTTGTTTTTGGCCAAAATCAGAGGAACCGTCGCCAGTGAGAAATAGCTCGTGGAATAGCCGGCCGCCTTGGCCCGGGCCGGGGAGACGGAGGCTGAGCCGGTCATGTGATACTTGCCGGAGGTTACGCCGCTCACCAGGGTTTTCCAGTCTGTGGGCACGAACTCCACCTTAACGCCGAGATCCTTGGCCAGCTCGGTCATCACGTCGATGTCGTAGCCTTTGTAGGTGTTGGTGGCCGTGTCCTTCATGGTCATGGGGTTCCAGTCGCCGGTGGTCCCCACCTTCAGAACACCGCCGTTCAGAATGTCGTTCAAGGCCGATTGGGCCTGCGCGCCGCCAGCGGCTGCAAGCAAGAAAAACCCGGCAGCCAAAAGTCTAATGAGCTTCATAACGTTTCTCCCTCAAGTCTCGTGGGCGCCATCTTCGCGGTTCGTCTGGCCAGTTGCAAGCAAAGAGATGTGTTGCAAAGCCCACCGGAGGCATGGTGAGGTGCGCCTGTTGGAAGAGGGGAGGGCAGATGCCGTCAGACAGCGCGCAGCCGGTGATCCGCATGGATGCGGTCTCAAAGTTCTTTGGCAGCTTTCAGGCCCTCAAAGAGGTGTCGCTGAACGTGAACAGCGGCGACCGGGTGGTGGTCTGCGGCCCGTCCGGCTCGGGCAAATCAACCCTGATCCGCTGCATCAACCGGCTGGAGAAACACGAAAGCGGCGCCATCGTCGTGGATGGCGTGACCCTCAACGACAGCGCTAAAAGCCTCAACGCCATCCGCGCCAAGGTTGGCATGGTGTTTCAGCAGTTCAATCTGTTTCCCCATCTCACGGTTCTGGAAAACCTCACGCTTGGGCCCGTCAGAGCCCGCAAATTGAGCAAGTCGGAGGCCGGCGAGCGGGCCATGGCCTATTTGGAGCGGGTGCGCATTCCAGAACAGGCCGACAAATACCCCCGCCAGCTTTCCGGCGGCCAGCAGCAGCGCGTCGCCATTGCCCGCTCTTTGTGCATGGAGCCTCAGATCATGCTGTTCGACGAGCCCACCTCGGCGCTTGATCCGGAAATGATTAACGAAGTGCTTGAGGTGATGGCCGAGCTGGCGTCCAGCGGCATGACCATGATTTGCGTCACCCACGAGATGGGCTTTGCCCGCCGGGTGGCCGACAAGATGGTGTTCATGGACCATGGGGAGATTGTCGAGATGTCACCGCCGGAGACCTTTTTCAGCGCGCCGGAAAGCAAGCGCTGCCAGGATTTCCTGCAGAAGATCCTGCATCATTGAGGCCCGCGATGAAGAGACCTCTGGTTCTAATCGGATGCGCAGCGCTTCTTTCAGGCTGCTCGGCCCAGTGGGGCTGGTATGTGGTCAATCCGGCCACCCCGGCGGGCCAGTCCAACCTGCAGTTCCTCTTAAGCGGGCTCTACTACACGGTGCTGCTGTCGCTCACCGCCATCCTGATATCGGTGGCCACCGGCCTGCTGGTGGCGCTGCCGGGGCTTTCTGAGAACCGCTATTTGCGCAGCTTCAACAGGATCTATGTGGAGCTGGTGCGGGCCGTGCCCATTCTGGTGCTGATTTTGTGGGTCTATTACGGCCTGCCCCAGCTTTCCGGGCTCGCCATCTCGGTATTCTGGGCCGGTGTGATCGCGCTCGCCCTGTCGGACAGCGCCTTTCAGGCGGAGATCTTCCGGGCCGGCATCCAATCCATAAACCGGGGGCAGTATGAGGCCGCCCACTCGGTATCGCTGAGCTATGCCGACACCATGCGCTTCGTCATCCTGCCCCAGGCCATCCGGCGCATTCTGCCGGCCTTGGGCAATCAGCTTGTCTACATGCTGAAGATGTCGTCTCTGGTCTCGGTGATCGGCATGCAGGAGCTGACCCGCAAGGCCAATGAGCTGGTGGTCACGGAGTACCGGCCCTTGGAAATCTACACAATTCTGGTTCTGGAATATCTCGTGCTCATTCTCATCGTCTCAGCCGCCGTGCGCTGGCTGGAGCGCAGAATGAAGGCCGATGAGCGCAGCTGACGGAGGGTGAAGATGGCAGCCTGGATCGAAATGATTTCCGACGAAGAGGCCGACGAAGAGCTTCTGGAGGTCCTCAAACTGGCCCGCACGCCTCATGGCACGGTGGACAATGTGATGCGCGTGCATTCGCTGCGCCCGAACACCATGCGCGGTCATGTGGTCCTCTACAGAGCCGCCTTGCACGATGAGGCCAACACCATCCCCATGTGGTTGCAGGAGACCATCAGCTCCTATGTGTCGATCTTGAATGATTGCCCCTATTCGTTGGCCAACCATTGGACCAATGCGCGCCACCTGATCGGCGACGATGAGCGGGCCGACAAGATTGAGGCGGCCCTGCATGCCCGTCGCCCTGAGGAAGCATTTGAAGGGGCCGAACTGGCCTTCATGGTCTACGCGGAAAAGCTGACCTTGAGCCCCGGCAGCATGCAACAGGCCGATGTCGAGGCCATGAAGGCGGAAGGCATAGATGACGGCCAAATCCTGGAGGCCAACCAGATCATCGGTTATTTCAACTATGTGAACCGCTGCCTCAACGGGCTGGGTGTGACCACCGAAGGCGACATTGTGGGCTATTACGCAAATTCGCAGTGACACAAGTCAGTGCCGCCGCTTGCTGCATACACATTCGAATAAGACAGAAACTTTGCGCCTGTGCTGCGTGTGTGCAAAACTATTAGTGGCGTCTGATCGTAGGAACAAGGGTGAGGCGCCTCTCCGTGCCGCAATCTGAGCACAGCGGCAGGCCGCGGACCGAAGACCTCCGCACCAAGCCTGGCGGCGGAGGCCAAACAAAAAAGCCAACCTGTCTTGAGGGAGGAAATCAATGACAGTTCGACCAGATCCCACCTTTCACGCAACCGCACAGTTGGCCATGCAGGCCCCTGTGGAAGACTATGCCTACACGCTGATGCTGAGCCCTGATTTTTCTGAGCCCGACGGCCTTGCCGTCGTCGATGTAAAACCCGGGTCGTCCACCTATGGCCAGATCGTGCACACGGTGATGATGCCCAACAAGGGCGATGAATTTCACCATTTCGGCTGGAATGCCTGCTCCTCGGCCCTCTCGCCGCTCACCGGCCATGCCTTTCTGCAGCGCCGCTATCTGATCATTCCGGGCATTCGCTCATCACGCATCTACATCATCGACACTCACCCCTCGCCCACAGAGGCCAAGATCCACAAGATTATCGAGCCAGAAGAGCTGTTCGCCAAAACCGGCTATTCGCGCCCCCATACCATCCATTGCGGGCCGGAAGGCATCTATGTCTCCACCCTTGGTGGCGGCGGGGCGGACGGCACCGATGGCCCTCCGGGCATCTTCATCATGGATTGCGAAACCTTTGAAATCATCGGTCGCTGGGAAATCGACCGGGGCATCCAGGCCAAGCACTATGACTTCTGGTGGAACTTGCCGCGCGACTACATGGTCAGCAGCGAATGGGGCCTGCCGCCGCAGTTTGAGAATGGCGTGGTGCCTGAAGATCTGTTGTCGAACAAGTATGGCCACGTGATCCATTGCTGGGATTTGCGGGGCCGCACCAACGTGCAGACCATCGATCTGGGGGAAAACCATCAGATGGCCCTGGAGGTGCGTCCGGCCCACGATCCGGTAAAAGAACACGGTTTCTTGGGCGTTGTGGTCGACACCACCAATCTTGAAGGCTCGATATGGACCTGGTGGCGCGATGGCGACACCTTCAAGTGCGAGAAGACCGCCACCATTCCACCCGAACCGGCCGCAAAGGAAGACCTGCCGCCGCTGCTGCAGGGCTTTGAGGCCGTGCCGCCCCTGGTCACCGACATTGACCTGTCCCTCGATGACCGCTTCTTGTACGTCTCCTGCTGGGGCACCGGCGAGTTGCGCCAGTATGATGTTTCAGATCCTTGGAACATCACCCTCAGGGACAGCGTCCACATTGGCGGCATCACCCGCAAGACGGCCCATCCGGGGGGCGGCAACTATCGCGGCGGCCCGCAAATGGTGGAGATCAGCCGTGATGGCAAGCGGGTCTACTGGACCAACTCGCTGTACTCCACCTGGGATGATCAGTTCTATCCGGACGGCATGCCCGCCGCGATGGTGAAAGCTGACGTGGGCGATGATGGCGGCCTGACCCTGGACAAGGACTTCTACGTGGAGTTTCCCGAAGGCTACAGGTCCCACCAGATCCGTCTTGAAGGCGGCGACTGCTCAACCGACAGCTTCTGCTACCCGAACGTCTGACGTTGCTGATCGAAGACTGGAACACGGCCAGCCTCTGGCTGGCCGTCATCGGTGTCGGCCTCTATCACGGGGTGAACCCGGGTATGGGCTGGCCCCTTGCCGTCTCGGCCGCTCTGATGGGCAAGGGCCAGCGCGACCTGTTCACCGCGCTGGTCCCGCTTGCGGGCGGGCACTTCCTGGCCATGGCGGTGATCCTTCTGCCCTTTGGCACCCTCACGTTCCTTCTCGATTGGCAGCGCGAGATCCAGATCGGCGCGGCCCTGATCGTCATCTGTTTCGGCATAGGGTTGCTGATCTACCGCCGCCATCCGCGCTTCCTGGCGCGCATCAGGCCCACCCAGCTTGCCTTGTGGTCGTTCGCAGTTGCCATGGCACACGGTGCCGGGTTGATGTTGCTGCCGATCTATCTGGGCATCTGCAAAGTGTCCGAGCTCGACGCAGGCCACCAGGCGGCCGCCTCGTTGATGACCGGGAACCTGATCAACGCCATTGCCGTTTCCCTGGTTCATTCCGCAGCCATGATCACGGCCGGCGGCGTGCTCGCCTTCGTGGTGTACCGCTGGCTGGGCCTGCAGTTTCTCTCCAAGAGCTGGTTCAACCTGGACCTGGTTTGGGCCTTGAGCCTGGTGCTCGTGGGCGTTCTGGCGCTCTATTCGGGCCTCATGCCCCACGTTTGAGGCCGGTTAACCGTTCAATCCAGCATACTCCTGCCATATTGCGGCTTATCTCTATCCGGGCGTATAACAGCCCCGAATCTTGAGTCCGATCTCCAGAGCTGAGAAAACCTGATGAACATTCGCCTTCCCCTTTTCAAGCTTGCGCTGCCCGCGTTGATGATTGCCGTTTTGGCGCCGCTCCCGGCTTCCGCACAGTCCCAGGCCCAGTGGAACTCGCTCTATGACAGGATCATCCGCGTTGAAGCGGCGGTGCGCAACATGCAAGGTCAGGCCTATGGCCAGGGCCAGGGTGCTGCGGCGCCGTCGCAAAATCCGCAAGGCGCCGCCCAGCTGAACCTGCGCATTTCCGGCCTGGAAGACCAGGTGCGCCAACTGCTGGGCTCCATGGAGCGCCTGACCCGCGATCTGCAGCAGAACCGTCAGGACAATGAGGTGAGGCTGCGCCGCCTGGAAACCGCCGCACGCGAAGGGCGTCTGCGCGGCAAGCTGAAGAAATATGCCGATGCGGGCAACCGTGCCGGAACACCGGCCCCCGGCGGGTCTTCTCTTGGCACCCTGACGATTGCCCCTTTGCCGAACCAGGGCGGCACGGTCCAGGGCGACGGCCTGCCCACGCTGGATCAAGGCTCTCTGGACGAACTGGTCTATGAGAGCCAGCCTTTGCCGGATGAGAGCGCGTATGATCCGAACACCACCACCACGGCCACGGCAACCCCCATTGTGCCCGGATCAAACTCATCGCGCATTCAGGCGCCCGGGCCCACCACCCTCGGTACCATCACCATGAGCCAGGGCGGCTCGGTCACCGGCGGCAGCGTCAACACCCTGCCATCCACCCGCGATGTGGTGGAAAAACGTACCCTGGACGGAGATCAGGTGGCGAGCCTGACCACCGGAAGCGGCCCAGAACTGCTTTACGAGCAGGCCTACGAGAACATGCTGGGCCGCCGCTTCGGCGCCGCCGAGGCCGGCTTTGAGCAGTTCCTGACACGCCACAAGGACCACAAGCTGTCCGCCAAGGCGCAATACTGGCTGGGCGAAACCCATTATGCCCGCAAAGACTATCCCAACGCCGCCCGCGCCTTCCTGCTCGGTTACAAAACCTACAAGAAGAACCAGATGGCGCCGGTCAGCCTGGTGAAACTGGGCATGAGCCTGCGCAAGATGGGCCAGAAGGAACAGGCCTGCGCCACCTTCCAGCAGGTGCAGTCAGAATTCCCCAAGGCCAAGGCCGAAGTTAAGCTCGCGGGAAAGGAATCCCGCCGTGCCGGCTGTTGACGAGCATCTTTCCTCAAGCCTGGCGGCGCTGCCGCGCGGCGAGCGCTTGGCTCTGGCCGTGTCGGGCGGCGCGGATTCAACCGCCCTCCTGCTGGCGGCGGCCCGGCTGCTTGACCCGGGCAACCTGACCGTCCTGACCGTCGATCACGGGCTGCGTGCCGCTGCCGCCGAGGAAGCCGCCCAGGTTGCGGCGTGGGCCGGAGCGCTCGGCGTTCACCATGTCACCTTGCACTGGCGCGACGCCAAACCGCAAACCGGCGTCCAGGCCGCGGCCCGCGCGGCGCGCTACAAGCTCATGACCGACTGGTGCGGCGCCCACGGGGTGCAGCATCTGGTGACCGCCCACAATCTGGACGATCAGGCCGAAACCGTGCTGATGCGCCTAAAGCGCGGCTCCGGCGTCGATGGCCTTGCCGGCATGGCACGGGAGAGCTGGCGCTCGGGCATCTGCCTCCTGCGCCCCCTGCTTGACGTCACCCATGATCAGCTCGTGGCCAGCCTCAAGACGGCCAACCACCCCTGGTTTGAAGATCCCAGCAATTCAGATGAGCGCTATGAGCGCATTCAGATCCGCAACAGCGCCAAGGCATTGGATGGGTTGGGCTTTAGCGCCGGGAAACTGGTGGCCACCGCCCGCAGAATGGCCCGGGCCCGCGCGGCGCTGGAGCGGGCAACCGGTGAGCTCTTGGCCGCCTGTGCGGAGGTTTCCGACTATGGCTTCTGCCGGCTGCATGCGGGCCCGATACGCGCTGCGCCCGATGAGTTGGCCATCCGCGCCCTGTCGCGCTGCGTTCAGGCCATTGGCGGGGGCGCCTGGCCGCCCGGCGATGAGCCCCTGGAGCGCCTGTTGGACTGGGTGCGGGCAGGCGAGGCACAGGCCACCACCTTGGGTGGCTGCCGGCTGGTTTTGCGCGGTGAGGCCGTCGTTGTGGGCCGCGAGTTGGGGCGCATCACCGACCGGCAGATGAGCCTCGCAAGCGGCGGCAATCTGGTCTGGGACGGCCGCTTTCAGATCTCGGCCAAGGCGCCATGCGGCGATCTCAGAATCGGCCCCCTGGCGCAAGAGGGCTGGGCGGGGCTGAAGGCCGAGCGCCCGGACCTTCCCGCCTTCGTGGGTCAGACCCTGCCGGCGATCCGCCGCGATGACCATCTCATCGCCGTGCCGTCCCTCGCCTATGTGGCGCCGGAAGTGGACGAGAACTGGCGATTTTCCGCCCATTTTGCCAATTGCGGGGTGATCTCCGGCTGATGGCTAGGTTTTATGCGTCACTTTGGCATCATATTTGCGTCAAAGCCTTGGCAACACCGCCTGCTCTGCCTATCTTAAGCCTGTGCTCGGCTTAGGCTTGTCAGGGCATGGACTTTGACGTAAGCCGACACAATAATCGGGTATAGGGACGCCGGAATCGTGAATAATTTCAGAAATCTAGCAGTTTGGGTCATCATCGCGCTTTTGCTCTTTGCGCTGTTCAACCTGTTTCAAAGCCCCGGGCAACGCAGTCAGTCGAACGAGATTGCCTATTCTGAGTTCCTGAAAGACGTGAATGCCGGCAAGGTCAGCGAAGTGACCATTTCGGGCAACAATGTGGTCGGCACCACCGTGGATGGCCGCGCCTTCAAGACCTACAAGCCCACCGATACCCAGCTTGTTCCCGAACTCACCGAAAAGGGCGTCAAGATTACCGCCAAGCCGGAATCCGACGAGATGCCGTTCCTGGTGCAGATGCTGTTCTCCTGGTTCCCGTTCCTGCTGATGATCGCGGTCTGGATCTTCTTCATGCGCCAGATGCAGGGCGGCAGCGGCAAGGCCATGGGCTTCGGCAAGTCGAAAGCCAAGCTGCTGACCGAACGCCATGGCCGCGTGACCTTTGAGGATGTGGCCGGCGTCGATGAGGCCAAGGAAGACCTGGAAGAGATCGTCGACTTCCTGAAAGACCCGCACAAATTCCAGCGCCTTGGCGGCAAAATCCCGCGCGGCGCCCTGCTTGTGGGCCCTCCCGGCACGGGTAAGACCCTGCTGGCCCGCGCCATTGCCGGCGAGGCCAACGTGCCGTTCTTCACCATTTCCGGTTCCGACTTTGTTGAGATGTTCGTCGGTGTGGGCGCCAGCCGTGTGCGCGACATGTTCGAGCAGGCCAAGAAGAACGCCCCTTGCATCATCTTCATCGACGAGATCGACGCCGTGGGCCGCCATCGTGGCGCAGGCCTTGGCGGCGGTAACGACGAGCGCGAGCAGACCCTCAACCAGTTGCTGGTGGAGATGGACGGGTTTGAGGCCAATGAGGGCG